>Ga0315338_1003325_pt1 | contig 14178 bp, 15 predicted proteins | sample ASW8metaG_FD_204518 | JGI IMG/M metagenome (GOLD analysis project Ga0315338, IMG submission 204518) | Ammonia-oxidizing marine archaeal communities from Monterey Bay, California, United States - ASW #8 | ecosystem: Environmental > Aquatic > Marine > Coastal | place: USA: California | collected... | reverse complement strand
CTCCGGCGTCTTTACCTCAATGGGTTCCGGCTCCGGCGGTGGCGACGGCTCCGGCGTCTTTACCTCAATGGGTTCCGGCTCCGGCGGTGGCGACGGCTCCGGCGTCTTTACCTCAATGGGTTCCGGCGTCTTTACCTCAATCGACTCCGGCACCGGCTCCGCTTCTATGACGGGTTCCGGCTCAAGCGCAGCTTCAACGACTGGTTGGGACACGGGCTCAGGCTCGCTCTGGTCGACGCCCACCAAATCCTCTTCGGAAACCATGGAAACAGAAATTGTCTCTTCCACAAATTCGGCGTCGGCCTGAAACAGGGACGGCAGGCCAAGCAACGCCGCTGCAATAACACCGCCATGCAGTATTCCGGAAAACACCCAGCCGCGCCGACCCATAGTCTCTAGTGTTCCCCTTTGTCGAGCTTTGTGACTAGCGCTACTTTTTTGAAACCGGCCCGATTTATAGTGCCCATCACTTTCATAACGCGGCCGTAAGGAATAACTGTATCAGCGTTCACGAATATTCGCGTATCGGTTCGGCGCTCAGAGATCGCCATCAGCTTTGGAGCCAGATCGCCCAATTTGACCTCGGTTTCCTGCAGGTAAATGATATTATCCTTGGTGATGCTGATGAGGAGCGGTTCGTCATTTCCGCTAATCGGCCCAGCCTCAGTTTCCGGCAAATCCACCTGTACGCCGACTGTCAAGAGCGGTGCGGTGACCATAAATATCACCAACAGTACCAACATCACGTCGACAAACGGCGTCACATTGATCTGGCTCATCGGCGCCCGGTGGCGCCGGCGACGGCGGGCTTCGCTCAATTCCAGATTGGCGCCCATCAGGTGGAACGCTCCTCAAGTTGACGCGACATCAGTGACCGAAACTCGGTGCCGAAGGATTCCAGGCGGCCGCTATAGCGATCGAGATCCCCGCTCAGTTTGTTATAGGCAACTACTGAAGGTATCGCCGCCACCAAGCCAAGCGCGGTGGCGAACAGCGCTTCGGCAATACCAGGCGCAACCACGGCCAGCGACGTGTCCTTGCTGGCGGCGATCGATTGAAAGCTGTTCATAATGCCCCATACCGTCCCGAACAGGCCAACAAACGGCGCGGTTGAGCCAACAGTCGCCAAAAACCCAAGATATTTCTGCAATTGATCAAGTTCTCGGTCGAGCGTCACGTCCATAGCGTGGGTGATGCGACGTTGCAGACCCTCAAGGCGCACGGTATCGAGTTGAGGATTATTACCCGCTGAAAAGCGCTGCCATTCGCGCATCGCTGACTCGAAAAGCCGCGACATCGGATGTGTCGCCTCTTGTTGCACACTTTCAAAGAGCTGTTGCAACGAGCCGCCTGACCAGAACATGGCTTCGAAGGCCGCCGCCTGACGGGTGACCCGGCGATAGCGCGTCACTTTCTCGAAGATGATCGCCCAGCTCCAGAATGAACAGACGATAAGCAGCAGAATGACCGCCTTAACGATGATATCAGCTTCAAGAAAAAGCTGCCATGGAGAAAGGTTATGCGAGACGGCGCCCGCACCCAATTCCATTGCAGTGACGAGATTAGTATCCATAACTCTAAGAACCTATTTCTGCTTGTCGTGAATCCTGCAGCATGGCTTCCAGGGAGGAACGAAGATCTGGTGGGAAACGCGCCGGCGCACCCGACTCTTTAATACAGGCGAGCTGCAATTCAGCCTGCACCAGCGTTTCGCCATCCCTCAGAACGATTTGTTCTGCCTCCAAACTCGCCCCTTTCAGGGCCACGATGCGGGTATGAATTTGGAGCCAATCATCGAGCCGGGCGGGCCGGCGATAGTCGAGCGTGCAACGCCGGACAATAAATAGAACTCCATCAGCATCGCGCATGCCGCTGTGATCAATACCGGTCGCACGCATCATTTCAGTGCGCGCGCGCTCAATAAATTTTAGATAGTTAGCGTAGTAGACGATCCCCGCCGCATCAGTATCTTCATAATAAACGCGCAAGGAAAAGACAAAAACATCGCCGACCAAACGGCTGGCGGTAGCGCGTTGTGAAGCGGGTGGACGAGCGACCGCGGCGGCATTGTTACTCATCATTACCCTCTTCGATCAATTCGAACTGTGGACTTACTGGCTTGGGAACGTCCATACCCAAATGGCAAAAACCATGGGCAGTTAGCGCCCGGCCGCGCGAGGTTCGCTGCAGGAAGCCCTGCTGAATGAGAAACGGCTCGATGACTTCTTCGAGCGCATCGCGCTGCTCTGACAGTGCCGCGGCGATGGTCTCGACGCCGACCGGTCCGCCGCCGTAATTTTGCCCGATGCAACTCAGGTAGCGCCGATCTAGAGAATCGAGGCCTTTCTCGTCGACCTCGAGACGGCGCAACGCGTCATCCGCTATTTTTGCGTCGACCTCAACCGTCCCGGCAACCGCGGCAAAATCGCGCACGCGCCGCAACAGACGCACAGCGATTCGCGGTGTGCCGCGCGAGCGTTGGCCAATTTCCCTTGCTCCTTCCTGGGTCAGATTGAATTGCAATTTAATCGCATTGCGGCGGACGATCTCCTCAAGATCATCGGCACCATAAAAGTTCAGCCGCAGCGGAATGCCAAAGCGTTCGCGCAGCGGCGTCGTGACAAGGCCGGTGCGAGTTGTAGCGCCGACCAATGTGAACTGCGGTAAATCAATACGCACGGACCGCGCCGCTGGGCCCTCGCCAATAATCAGATCAAGCTGCCGGTCTTCCAGCGCCGGATAGAGGATTTCCTCAACCGCCGGATTGAGGCGGTGAATTTCATCGATGAATAGGACATCGCGGGCATTTAAATTGGTCAGGATCGCGGCAAGATCGCCGGCCCGCGCAATGACAGGGCCCGACGTAGCCCGAAAACCGACACCAAGCTCCCGTGCCACAATCTGGGCCAATGTCGTCTTGCCGAGCCCAGGCGGACCATAAAACAATACGTGATCAAGGGCCTCGCCGCGGCTTCTTGCGGCCTCAACAAATATTTGTAAATTTTCGCAAATGTTGAGCTGGCCGATGAATTCGTCGAGGGTCTGAGGCCGCAAACTGACTTCTGCTCCGTCTTCATCGATGGCGTCAGGCGACAGGATGCGATCATCGCTATCGTTGCTCATGTGCTGAGTTCCTTCAGGCCAGCCTGGATCAGCGCTTCGATCGAGGCACCTTCCCCGAGATTCTGCGCCGCGCCGGAGACCGCGCCATATGCCTCGCTCTGGCGATAGCCTAGATTAACTAGCGCCGAGACTGCATCGCCGCTCGGCGATCCGCGTTCATTGGCAATGCCCGAACCCATCTCCACGGTCATGCCGGCCACAGGCGCCTTGTCTTTCAATTCAGTGATCAGACGGTCCGCAAGTTTGGGTCCGACACCGGAGATTCGAGTCAGAGCGCCGCGGTCTCGCGCGGCGATGGCCAGCGACAAATCGTCGGGCGATAGCAGATCTAGAGTGGCAAGCGCCATTTTTGCGCCGACACTTTGCACCTTGCGCAAGAGGCGGAACCACTCCCGCTCGTGGGAATCGAGGAAGCCGTACAGATGAAACTGGTCCTCGCGCACCACGGTTTCGATCTCCAGTGAGATCGCAGCGCCGGGGCTCGACAATGCGGACAGCGTGCGCCCAGCACAAAAAACTAGATAGCCGACGCCACCGACATCGATCACCGCCCATCCGTCCCCGGTTGAATCCAGCTTGCCGCTCAATTTTGCAATCATGGCGCAGCGCCTCAGACGGCCGCCGCCCGAATGGACGGCCAGAGGCGGTCGGTCGCGGCGTGATGGGCATGACAAATGGCGACGGCCAGCGCGTCGGTAGAATCTGCGTCTACCGGATCGCAACCGGGCAGCAAATGACGCACCATGACACCGACCTGGGCTTTATCGGCATGCCCCGCACCGACCACGGATTTCTTTATCTTGTTAGGTGAATATTCTGCAACACAAAGGTCGAACAGGGCTGGCGCTAAGAGTACAACGCCGCGCGCTAAACCCAATTTGAGCGTGGAGCGGGCGTTGCGATTGACAAAAGTTTCTTCGACCGCGGCGTCATCGGGCGCCCACTCGGTTAATATTTGCACCAGACCATCATGAAGTTGACGTAAGCGCTGGGCGGTTTCCAGCCCTGGATCTGTCGCTACCGTCCCATTGGCGAGATGCCGCAAGCGATTGTCCTCGGCCTCAATCACGCCCCAACCTGTCGCACGCAAGCCAGGATCGAAGCCAATGAAACGCCGCTCGCCGATCATGCTGAAAGCTTCTGCATAACTTCGTCGCTGACTTCAAAATTAGCCGAGACAGTCTGTACATCATCGCAATCGTCCAAGGCCTCCATCAGCTTGAACAAGGACTCGGCTGCCTGCTCATCAATCTGAATGGTGGTTTGAGGCTTCCACGTAAGGCCTGCATCTTCAGGTGTGCCGAAACGTTCGCTTAGGGTGTCGCTGACGTCGCCGAAATCTTCGATTGAACAAGAGATCTCATGGCCATGAGCATCGGATTCGCAGTCACTGGCCCCGGCTTCCAGCGCTGCCTCAAACATCTCGTCGGCGCTCGCGGCATCACTTGCGTAATGGACCGAACCGATGCGGTCAAACATGTAATTCACGCTGCCCGATTCACCCAGTGCGCCCCCATGTTTATTGAAGATCGAGCGCACTTCGGCTGCAGTACGGTTCCTATTATCGGTCATAGCATCGACCAACAAGGCGATGCCGCTGGGCCCAAAACCCTCATAGCAGAGTTCATCGTAATTGACATCGTCGGCGCCACCCTGGGCCTTCCTAAGTACCCGATCGATGTTTTCCTTGGGCACGCTTTGTGATTTTGCGGCCGTAATTGCCGTGCGCAATCGCGCGTTATGCTCAGGATCGGGCACGCCCTGCCTGGCGGCGACTATGATCTCGCGCACCAATTTTGCAAAGCGCTTGGCGCGCTTGGCGTCCTGGGCCCCCTTGCGATGTTGAATATTGGCCCATTTTGAATGTCCAGCCATCCGTGCCTCGATACTCTATTTAGCGACTCAGTTTCGCTAGCATACCAAATCCCGTGTAATTTCACAGCCTTAGCAATAGTCATGCAATATGGCCGAATTTGGGCGGCGGTCTACTCACACGGGAACATGAGCGCTAGCGCTTGAACCGCACCGAAAGCTGCGGGCTGTTCCAGGGCATTAGGATGTTGCTTATAATATAGCCAGACACCGCGGCCGACTTTCTCCGGCGGCGCGTTCTCGGGGCAGAACAACTGCACCTCCCCGCCTGACATTAGAGCCTCATGCATATCGATAATTCCGGCAAGATATGACAGACAAACATGCGGCGCCGCGCCAGCGCAGGCCCCGTGCAGCGCTTCGCCGGTGGTCGGGTCATAGGCGAGAGCGGGAGCCACTGGAGAGACCACCAAAATTGCCGCCACGCCGACCACCGCGCAACCCGCCAAGAAATACCTCAGGATCATATGTCTATATCCTATCCGTCAAATCGATCGGCGCGAAACCGCAGGCGGGTATAATCGGTCAACCAGCGACCATCGGTGCACAGGTCATCACAGCACAACTCTTCGGCGCGCGCCATCAGCTGCGCCTCACCATCGCTCGGCGCAGCGGCGAGAAAACTCTGCCCGAACATCCGGATCCAATCACTCAAACCGTTTGGGCAATTATCTAGTGGTGTCGGGCGCGAGAAGTAATGCAGATGCGTGACGTCGAAGCCGCCCGCCTCCAACAGGCTGACATAGGCGCTAGTGCGTGGAAAATACCAAGGAAAGTCGACCGCCTCGCGCGCCACTGCCTGTTCCGCCAGAGCCTGGTAGAGCGCTTCTGTAATGGTTATCACGTTGCGGTGCGCACCCATCTCAGCGACAAACCGGCCGCCTGGCCGCAACGCCCGCGCAACGCTGGCGATCACCGGTTCGGGCTGCTTCATCCAGTGCAACGCGGCGTTGGAGAACACCGCATCAGCCGGTTTGTCCACAGCAAAATTTTCGCCCGCAGCACAGATGAATTGAATGTCCGGATATTTCCGCCGCGCGGTTGCGATCATCTCCGCATCGACGTCGATGCCAATCACATCGCACCCCTGTGCCGCGATCTGTGCGCTGAGCTGGCCAATGCCACAACCGAGATCAATGATACACTCGCCCGAGTTCGGCGCTAATAGCTCGACCAGCCCGGCGCCGAATTCTGAGATAAAGCCAAATGACTGGTCATAGAGATTTACGTCCCAGTTTTGTCTGTTCACCGCGCTATGTTCCGTCACGCTTTGGGGCCTCCTCATGCTTGGATCTGTTCGAACGGCCTAGCTTGGTGTTAAAAATTATCAAGCTGGCATACTGACACTATGGCATAAGATGACGGATTACGGCTTTCTACTCGCTGGAGGATGCATGACGGCGCAAACAAAAATATTCGAAGCAGCAGAAGCGACGGCTGACGGGGCCCTTGTGGAGAACCGCGCGCACCCCGAACTGGACGTCGGAACGCGTCAACTTCTGGCCGAGTTTCGCCCCGTGGTTGAACAGCGTATCGACGACGTCATTGCCGAATTTCTGCAATATGTTTCGTCCTGGCCAGAGATGCGCCTGCTGACCCAAAGCGCCGAGGGCATTGCGTGTCTCCGCCGGGAACAGGGCCAGCATTTGTTAAACCTATTTTCGTGCCAGTTTGACGATGGCTATTTTGCCCGCGTCAGCCGCATGGGCCAAGCACATGAAAAAGCCGGCCTCGAACCTCGCTGGTATCTGGGAGCCTATGGCCATGTCTTGAAAATGCTGGTTGAGTTGGCGATCGAACATTGCGGCGACGATGCGACACGTTTGCTAGCAACCGTGAGCGCGATAAATCGGGTCGTCGAAATTGACATGGCAAGCGCCGTGGCAACGATTGTGGAAACCCCGCTGACAATAAACCCCGTGCCTACTGAGGCGTCCAGCAGCGGGCCGCCGCTAGGCGTCGAGGGCATCACCAGAGCGGCCTTGAAAGCCACCGCCCGCGCGCGCAAATGATCTCTCCATCAAACACACTCAATCCGGCATGGCCGGGGTCAATACGCCTCCGATTCGCACCGGCGCAACGCGCGTGGCCAAACCAGTGGCTTCGTCGGTTTCCACAAATATAGCCGCTAACGTCCCGTCATCGAGGACGGGGGTAAATCGCTTGCCCGGTATTTTGCGCGTAAAGCGTTCGATAATAGGTGCGATCTCCATGCCGATGATCGAGTTATAGGCACCGCACATACCAATATCCGTCATAAACCCGGTTCCGCCCGGCAGGATCATATGATCAGCGGTCGGAACATGAGTATGCGTACCGGCGGCGAGCGAAACGCGGCCGTCAACTAAATACGCCAGCGCTTGCTTTTCGCTACTCGCTTCGCCATGAATATCGACCAAGATGGCATCCACATTGGAGCCCAGGCGGTAAGGCTCTAACTCGGCTTTGAGACTCGCGAACGGATCGTCGATAGCGTCCATAAACAGGCGGCACATCACTTGAATAACCAACACTTTTCGCCCATCAGCCAACTGGAATACTTCGCTTCCGCGTCCGGGCGTGCCCGGCGGATAATTGGCCGGTCGAATGAGCTTGGCGTCACCCTCGATATACGAGGCGGTTTCCCGTTGGTCAAAGGCGTGATTGCCAAGGGTGATCGCATCGGCGCCCAATTGATAGAGGGCGCGACAAATCTCACCTGTGATACCGAAGCCGCCGGCTGCGTTCTCGGCGTTGACCACAACGAAATCGAGCTTCAGGGACTCACGCAAATCCGGCAGATGGGAATTCAGTACGTCACGTCCCGAGCGCCCCATCACGTCGCCGCACATCAATATTCTCATTCATTGTCCTTTTGAGATTCACGGACGAACAACATGGCGCCGCGCTCGGTGACGATCCAATCCAACTGTTCGTCCCCGCCGCCATGCGGAACACGTTCTACCAATTGCTCGGAAAACGCCATGCCAACCGCTAGGACAGGCCCTCCAGCAGCTCTGAGACTGGCCAACGCGGAGTCGTAATAGCCGCCGCCATAGCCGAGGCGGAAGCCCTCCGAATCATACGCAAGCAAGGGCACGAGCAGGAGAGTGGGCGTTAATTGTGCGGCATCTTCGGTCGGCTCGGGAATGCGGAACGGACCTTCAAGCATAACCGTACCCGGACGCCATTCGCGGAATATCAGGACATGCCGCTTCCTGTCGACATGAGGGAGAGCACAGCGATAGCCTGCGCCGGACAGGCGGCGCATCACCGGCATGACGTCAAATTCATCGCGAATTGGCCAATAACCCGAAATTATGGCGCCTGGCGCCACCGGCACGTTGGCTAGGAAATGATCAGCACCGCGCACGCCAGCTCCGGACACGCTTTGGCGGTGGGCGAGCCGACGACGGGCACCGGCATACTCCCGCAGTGCATTCTTGGCTTCCCAAACGGCGTCTGATCTATTCACGGCAAGAGAAACCACATGTCGGGATCAAGCTGGGCAAAAGAGTAACAAACGAAAGTTATAGAAGTTGGACGGCGCCACAGCAGCCGCCACGCTGCAAGTTTCCTCTAGGCCTGCAAGGCAGGTGGGCGCCGCATACCGAAACCACAGTCCCGACAGAGACAGCTCCCTAGAGGAACTTATTGGCCCCGGGAAACTACGGCGTGTCACGCTCCGCAGCAACCGTCCAAGCGGAACTTAGTCGCTCTCTAGGCCGGCGGCAATATTTTCAATGCGGGCGGTCAGAGATTCAATAACGGGCACAACTTTGGCTTCCAGATTCGCCTGCGTTTCACTTCGAATTGTGTCTTCAGTGTTTTTCGCCGCGACCTGCAACCGCTCCATCTCGTCATAGGCCTCGGACAGTTCATCGGCAATAAGAAGGCTACTCATCACCAGCAAGCGGCCCTCCCCTACTTGCCCAACCGTCTCGCCGATTTCCGTTGCCCGTTTATCAATATAGGCGGCAAGCCGGGTCACATGCTCTTCCTGACCATCGTCGCAGACAATGGGATAGTTGCGCCCATGGATGGTAACGGATAACTGGGCCATACGTCCCCCCGCCTATTCGTTAAGCAGTGTTTTCAAATCGCCGATTGCGCCATCGAGCCGACCAGCAACGGCCTCGCTGACCACCTGCATGGCGGCATAATTTTCTTGCGCATCGCGCAGGGCTAAGCCGGACTTGCGATGTTCAGCACGGAGGGATTCCAGATCGGCGTGAAGACCGTCCCGCTCTTGCTGAACGGTGCTAAGCGACTCGGCTAGCCCGATAGCCGACCCAGAACCGCTCTTCGCGGAGCCGTTTCCGAGTGCTCGCGTTAGCTTTTCGACGGCTCTCCCGAGGCGCGCTACGGACTCATCAAGATTCGGCATAATTTAATATTATCAGCATGTTGTTATTAAATCCGAAACTGACTTCTCACCATCAAACACTTAGACCAGGCGGGCTTTACAGTCAACTGTATGGCGCACATTACACAGGCTGTTGACGCTCCCGGCGAGCGTCGTCATGTTGCTTGATCACATGCGCATTGGCGTTTCGCCCCTGCGTCCAGGTTTAGACAGCAAGACAAATGAGCATGAGCAGATCAGCCGCGCACTCCGAATCAAGCGATACCACGCACCGCGATATGGCGAACGCTATCCGGGCACTCTCCATGGATGCGGTCGAGGCAGCGAAATCAGGCCATCCCGGCATGCCGCTCGGCGCAGCGGATGTGGCCACCGTTCTTTACACGCATTTTCTCAAACACGACCCAGCGTATCCCGACTGGCCAGATCGTGACCGCTTTGTACTATCGGCCGGGCATGGCTCGATGCTGCTGTATTCACTGCTCTATCTGTGCGGCTACCCGGATATCGATATCGATCAAATCCGCCGTTTCCGTCAGCTGGGCAGCCGTACCGCGGGCCACCCAGAATACGCCGCCGCCGCCGGTATTGAGACCACGACCGGCCCGCTTGGCCAGGGGCTCGCCACGGCGGTTGGTATGGCGATCGCGGAGCGCATGCTGGCGGCACGCTTTGGCGACGCCATCGTCGATCACCGCACCTATGTACTGGCCGGCGACGGCGACTTGATGGAGGGAATCAGCCACGAGGCGATTTCTCTGGCAGGTCATTTACAGCTCAACAAGTTAATTGTGCTTTACGACAGTAATGGTATTTCGATCGACGGCGCGACGGATCTGGCGCTTTCCGACGACGCCATGCAGCGCTTTCTAGCCAGCGGTTGGGACGCCTTTGACGCCGACGGTCACGACCCCGCAGCGATTGCCACGGCGCTCGAGGCAGCGGTCGATTCCGCCAAGCCAGCGCTGGTCGTCTTCCGCACTCGGATCGGCTTTGGCGCGCCCACCAAGGAAGGCTCCGAGGCAAGCCACGGCGCGCCACTCGGCGCCGAGGAGATCGCCGGCACACGCAAGCGTCTTGCCTGGCCCCATCCACCATTTACCGTGCCGGCAGATATACTTGCGCTCTGGCGCGAAACTGGAATCCAGCGGGCCGAAGCGCATGTCGAATGGCAGCAAAGATTGGCTGCCAGTGACGCTGAGCTGCGTGTCGAATTCGAGCGGATTTCGCGCGGTGATTTGCCCCACGACTGGAGTGCCGGTTTGTTGGAATTCAAGCGCGCTTTGGCGGAAGATCAACCCAAAATCGCAAGCCGCGTGGCAAGCCAGAAAACGCTAGAGAGGCTGTCACAAGCGCTCCCCGAACTGGTCGGCGGCTCGGCCGATCTCAGCGGCTCAAACGGTACCCGGGTCGCCGGAATGGCAGCGATTGCAGCGGGTTCTTTCAGCGGCAGCTATATTCATTACGGCGTGCGAGAGCATGCCATGGCGGCAGCGATGAACGGCATGGCCCTGCACGGCGGCTGCATTCCCTACGCCGGAACATTCTTGATTTTCTCCGATTATTGCCGCCCTGCGATTCGCCTATCTGCTCTAATGGGCCAGCGCGTCATTTATGTCATGACACATGATTCGATCGGCCTGGGCGAAGATGGCCCGACGCACCAGCCGGTCGAGCATCTCGCGGCGTTGCGCGCGATGCCCAACCTCAAACTGTTCCGCCCGGCCGATGCGATGGAAACCGCGGAGTGTTGGCAAGCCGCGATTGAAAACCGCTCTGGCCCTTCGGTGTTGGCCTTGAGCCGCCAGGGGCTGCCGGCCCAGCGAGTTGCACTCAGCGACGAAAACCTGTCGGCGCGTGGCGGCTACGTGTTGCACGAAGCAGCCGACGGTACTCCCCGTTTCGTACTCCTTGCAACCGGCTCTGAAATCGCTATCGCGGCGGAAGCACGGCATATTTTGGAGGCTGAAGGCCATCCGACACGGGTCGTCTCTCTGCCGTGCTGGGAATTGTTCGATGCACAGGATCAAGCATATCGTGATGACGTGCTCGGCGGCGAAGCAACGCGCATCGGCATTGAAGCCGCGGTTTCATTTGGTTGGGAGCGATATCTTGGCGCCGGCGGCATCATGATCGGCATGCGCAGCTTCGGCGCATCGGCGCCAGCCGACAAACTATACGCAAAATTTGGAATCACTGCGGACGCCGTGGTGGCAGCGGCGCGCCAGGCGCTTTCAGATTAGAGCCTGTAGCGGCAAGATTAGTTTCCCAAGCCGCTGCCGCTCAAATCGATGATGAGCGTGTGCTGGAGGCGGGTTGCGACGCCTCGATTGACAAGCCCATGGCGGTTGCAACTTTGTACAAGAGACAGGCAGATTCGTCCGCGAAAATGATTAGGCGGCACACTGGCCGCTACTCGGAACGGTCTCAAATCATCTAAATGATTGCAAACGCAATCTATAATTCCGCCAAATTTCTTTAAAATGTGTTTCAATTTGCTAATGTTAGAGTGTTATGACCGAATATTCAGAGGGGCTGGAGCTTCAAAGTTTAGGCCATAGTCCCGGGAGAGAAGCGTGAGTATTGAGCAAGGCAAGTATGTTTTTGCTTCCGCGTCGTCGGCGATGTCCAGCGCGCCAGGCGGCTCGCCAATCCCCATTCCAGCTAACGGTGCGTCAGAAATCATTGTGCCTGGCGGTGACATGCTACTGCACGCCGATTTTACCCGTGCCGGCGCGGATCTTCTGATCACCGCGGCGGATGGCACCCAATATGTAATCGTCGAATATTTCAACGCCCCGTCAGAAGCCGGCCTGATGACCGAGAGTGGCGCATTGTTACCATTCGACCTGGTATCCGTACTGGCTGGGCCCGCATCCCCCGGTCAGTACGCACAGGCCGAAGACGGCCTTGAAGAAGCGCCAATCGGGCGTGTCGATGAATCTGTCGGCGAAGTCACGGCAACCCGGGTCGACGGCACAACGGTGTCACTAACCAAGGATTCATCGGTATTCCAGGGCGATATCCTTGAGACCGGCGCCGGCGGCGCGGTGGCCGTGGTATTCATCGACGAGACCGAATTTTCGCTCGGCGAGGATGGTCGGATGGTGCTTGATGAATTAATTTTTGACCCTACCTCGCTGGAGGGCTCCTCCACCTTCTCAGTGGTCCAGGGCGTATTCGTCTTCGTCAGCGGCGAGGTCGCGGCGAACAATCCGGATGAAATGATCGTCCGCACGCCGGTGGCCACGCTCGGCATTCGCGGCACCAAAGTCGCGGGCAAGGCGGCGGCCGAGGGAGCGCTCAACACGGTGACCATGATGCCTGAGAGCGACGGTGCCGCCGTGACGGGCTCGATTACGGTGAGCACGCAGACCTCTGCAATCACCCTCAATACCGCCTGGCAGACGACGGCGGTCTCAAGCGTCTTTGAGGCGCCGGCACCAGCGATTACCCTGACTTCGGCCCAGGCGAGCACCTTGTATGGCGCCGTGAACAGCCTGCTTTCGTCCTCGACGTCGCCGACCGTTCGAGCTAGTGACGAAGCGGGCGGCAGAGAAACGGGCGGCAGAGACGAAGCAGCGCCGAGCGGCGATGTAGCAGCTGCGCCTGCTGGCGGACCCGAGGACTCGGCGCCCGGCCCAGAAGGCGAACTTGGGCCCGGCGAGGAGTTGTTACCCGGCGAGGAGTTGTTACCCGGCGAGGGCTTTGGGCCTGAAGGCGAACTCGGACCCGGCGAGGAGTTGTTACCCGGCGAGGGCTTTGGGCCTGAAGGCGAACTCGGACCCGGCGAGGAGTTTGAACGCGGAGAGTTCGGTGAAGGGGAGTTTGAACGCGGCGAGTTCGGTGAAGGAGAGTTCGCACGTGGCGGGTTCGGTGAAGGAGAGTTCGAACGCGGCGAGTTCGGTGAAGGAGAGTTCGCACGCGGCGAGTTCGGTGAAGGAGAGTTCGAACGCGGCGAGTTCGGTGAAGGAGAATTCGCACGCGGCGAGTTCGGTGAAGGAGAGTTCGCACGCGGCGAGTTCGGTGAAGGAGAGTTCGCACGCGGCGAGTTCGGTGAAGGAGAGTTCGAAGGCGGCGTGTTCAATGAAATAGGCTTCCAACGTGGCGAGTACGGCGGTGAATTTTCCGAGGACACGCTCATGGCTGCTGGACTGGCGGCAGCCGAAGACGCCTTCAGCGCGCTCGAAGCGACGTTTGAGGCCGGCGGCAGCTTCGATGATGCATTTTACGCGGCTGACGCGGCCGGTAATTTAGCGTTTGACGCGTACATGGGTACAGCTGGTACGGAAATGTTTGACGCACTCGTTGAATTAGGACCCCAGGCGGTGTTCTCCGATCCTAAAGCATTAGAGGCGTTCGGGGCCGTAGAGGGGCAGTTCGAACATATTGCCGAGGCTTTCGGAGAGGCGCTGGGAGAGGACATGTACTCCCGGATAGACCCGAATCAATACGGAACCTTTGAACGTGAAGTGTTCCAGGGAGAGTTCGCACGCGGTGAGTTCGGTGAAGGAGAGTTCGCACGTGGCGGGTTCGGTGAAGGAGAGTTCGAACGCGGCGAGTTCGGTGAAGGAGAGTTCGAACGCGGCGAGTTCGGTGAAGGAGAGTTCGCACGTGGCGGGTTCGGTGAAGGAGAGTTCGAACGCGGCGAGTTCGGTGAAGGAGAGTTCGCACGTGGCGAGTTTGGTGAAGGAGAGTTCGCACGCGGCGAGCTTGGTGAAGGAGAGTTCGCACGCGGCGAGTTCGGTGAGGGAGAGTTCGCACGTGGTGAGTTCGGTGAGGGAGAGTTCGCACGTGGTGAGTTCGGTGAGGGAGAGTTCGCACGTGGTGAGTTCGGT
>Ga0315338_1003324_pt1 | contig 14180 bp, 13 predicted proteins | sample ASW8metaG_FD_204518 | JGI IMG/M metagenome (GOLD analysis project Ga0315338, IMG submission 204518) | Ammonia-oxidizing marine archaeal communities from Monterey Bay, California, United States - ASW #8 | ecosystem: Environmental > Aquatic > Marine > Coastal | place: USA: California | collected... | reverse complement strand
ATCGCTCGCTGGGGTTTGTGGCTGGTTCCGGTGCTGGCGCTGCTTCCCCCCAACCAAATATCTCAACTTTCTGGGAAATATTTTTGAGCTTGGAGGTGCCTAGACTCTGAAACCCTGACCGTACAACCCCGTCGAGACTGTCATGAGCAAAAGCTGAAATAGCAATGCCGCCGGGGGCAGCCTGCTCTTGAAGGCGTGCTGCAATATTAACGCCGTCACCATAGATATCTTCATCTTCATGGACGATATCGCCGATATGGATACCCATGCGCAGTTTGACTGTACTCGTCTCGGACAGTTTTTCCTGAACTTCGATGGCACAATGGACAGCATCAACGACCGAGGCAAACTCCACCAGCCAGCCATCGCCCATACGCTTGATCACATGCCCGCGACGGGCGGCGATCACAGGCTCAAAGGTACTTTTTCGAAGTTCACGCAAGGCTTGCAGCGTGCGGGTTTCATCCTCCTCCATGAGGCGGGAGTAGCCGACTATGTCAGCCGCAAGTATCGCGGAAAGTTTACGGGAAGGAGCGTTCATGATGCGAGTTTACTCCGGCTGCATCATGGCCGCAATCAACAATACCCGACGAATGTCCAAAGTAAAAATTTACTCTGTACTTGAAGGGTACAGTCCGCTTATCCGTCTGCGCAGTCAATACAGAGTGATGTATATGGGAGAGCTTCGAGGCGGGCTGATGCAATTTCATTGCCGCAGTTGCTGCAATATTCGTAAGTTCCTGCGCCGATCCGGTCGAGGGCGGATTTGATGAGCAGTATTTCGTTTGAGATGCTTCCTTCAAGCTGCTCTTTCACCTCATCGGATTCGCGCTCGATGGCCTGCTCGGAGAAGGACGCGCTATGTTGCGCCCGCAAGGACTTGGTGATTTTCTCCAAATGCTGTGTTTTTTCCGCCAGCCGTTCCTTCAACATTGACTTTGTTGTCTGTAAATCCATTGGATTTCCTTCTGAATGCTTTAGTTTGGGAAAATTTTATAGCAATGATGGAAATCAGCGTTGCGCTGGATCAAATGGTTCGCGTTAATTACGGGATATAGGTTGGCGAGGCATAGGGATATCGGGCAATTATGGAAAAACCAACTCTCAAACGTGCGTTGAACCTGCCTTTGCTGACATTGTATGGTCTCGGCGTTACCGTTGGTGCGGGCATCTATGTGTTAATTGGCGCCACGGCAGCAAAGGCTGGCATTTATGCACCGGCCAGCTTTCTCGTGGCCGCCGCAGTTGTTGCCTTCACCGCCTTTTCCTATGCGGAGCTTAGTACACGGTTTCCAGTGAGCGCCGGGGAGGCGGCTTATGTTGATGCCGGTTTTGCGCGGAAATATCTGACATTGGGGGTCGGTCTGATGGTAATGCTTTCGGGCATTGTGTCTACCGCAACGGTGTGCATTGGTGCAGCGGAGTATCTCTCATCGTTTCTGGACCTACCTTCGGACGCCCTGATTATCATCGTTGTGGGGATCATCGCAGCGCTCTCGATCTGGGGTATTTTTGAATCGGTTCTTGTTGCAGGGCTAATCACTCTGGTTGAGATTTTCGGCCTGTTGCTGGTTCTGTATGTCGGGGTAGGGCATGCACCGGATATGGTTTTCCGTCTTTCGGAAGTTCTGCCGCCCTTCGATCAGACCGTCTGGATAGGTATATTGTCGGGCGGGTTGCTGGCCTTTTTTGCCTTTATCGGATTTGAGGATATGGCCAACGTTGCCGAAGAGGTGAAGCAACCCGGAAAAACCATGCCGCGCGCCATTATCCTGACCTTGCTGCTGTCGACCATCCTCTATATCTCGGTCGTTTCAATCGTTGTGATCAATGTTCCGCTGGATCAATTGACGGCCTCCGCGGCGCCGCTTAGCTACCTGTTCGTCGGGCCTTATCAATTCCTGGCTGGGCCTTTCGGCATTATTGCTATTTTTGCCACGTTAAATGGCGGCCTCATCCAGATCATTATGGCGTCGCGGGTGTTATATGGCCTCGCATCGCGCGGTCACCTACCGGCGGTTCTATCCCGGATCAATGCGACGACGCGAACGCCAATCCTCGCAACATTGATCATAGCTGCAGTGGCGCTTGCGCTGGCCTTGTGGTTCCCGATCGAGGAATTGGCCGCCTCAACATCGCTTATTGTTTTGATCGTATTTTCAATCGTGAATGTTGCCCTTATCAAAATAAAGCTCAAAAAGAGTGGGAAGGCCGAGAACAGCACGTTTTTCATCGTACCTCTATGGGTTCCGGTTCTGGGCCTTCTTTTTGCTCTTGGGCTGGCGATGACCCGTATCTTATAATCTGGTTTCATCCTGGTCCAGTTGCGCTATGATCGGGATATTGTCGGAATAGAAAAGAAGCATCGGAAAACGATGACCGCCCTTCCATATGTCACTGAAACATAAAGTCCTTATCCTCTGTGCTGTTGTGGCGCTCGTCATAGCCTTGCCCTGGATTTTTTCAGGCGCTGCCGCTGTGCTGACCCTGAACCAGATGGGGATCGCAGTTATTCTCGCGATCTCCTATAATCTGCTACTTGGGACCGCTGGGCTTTTATCTCTCGGGCATGCCGCCTATTTTGGCTTTGGCGGGTTTTTCGCCGTACATGTTATTCGTTTTGCGTCGGTCAGTGATAGCTGGCTGACGGCGCCGGTCATTCCGCTTTTTGGCGGCCTCATGGGCCTTGCGGGTGCTCTTGTTATTGGCAGTTTTACGAGCCGGCGCGGCGGGCTTATCTTCGCGATGCTGAGTTTTGCCATGGCTGAGCTGGTTCTGGCGTCATCGTCGGTGTTCGGGCGGTTTTACGGAGGTAGTATCGACCGGACAGAGCTGCCCACGATCGCCGGCATCAATTTCCAGTCTGACATGGATATTTTCTACGTGGTCTGGGGCTGGGTTGCGCTGGTCATTGCGCTGGCGGCCTGGTTTACGGCAAGCCCGCTTGGACGAATGGCGACAGCGGCAGGACAAAATCCGGATCGGGTGGAGTATCTTGGCTATAGCCGCCGTAAATTGCGGTACTTTACATTTTGCCTTTCCGGTTTTACCGCCGGGATCGCTGGTGCGTTGTTTGCGCTGGCCTATGAATTTGTCACCGTCGAGATTATCAGCCTGCAGCAGTCCTGGTTGATCCTGCAAATGGTGTTTATCGGCGGCATCGGGTTTTTCTGGGGTCCACCGATTGGTGCAATCCTGCTGACCATGCTGAATTCCGGTTTGAGCGGTCTGACGGATTTATGGAACCTTTACATGGGCATTGTCTTTATTGCCATCGTGATGTTGTCGCCCAAGGGACTGACGGGGTTCGTGTTTTATGTTTTCAGCCAACTCAAAGCCGACCCAAGCCCTCGCTTGCGCATGGCATATGCCGTTTGTCTTTTGGGAGTTTTATTGCTTTTCGGTGGTGGGATTGGGCTTGCCGAGATGGCCTATTTCCTCAGATCCCCAATTTCCAGCGGCGGTACCCTGCTGCTATTTGGCTTAGACGTTTCGCCGACGCATTTCATGCCCTGGATTGTCTTTAGCCTGATGTTGCTGGCAGGGCTCTGGATGATACGACTTGCTGGAAAACGGCTGGTTTAGCGCCTGCGGCTCGCCATGGCAATGCGCATGAGGGCCCGGCGGCAGATAGCTTCTTCGGGGTAACCCGTAGTTTTACAGTCTATTTCGGCCGACAGGGTGATATCGAGGCATGTTGAGAGATGCGCGCTGTTCTTGCCTGCCAGCTGGCCTTGCGCCTTGCGATGGTTGAAGAAAGGCATGCCGGATTTTTTAAGAGCGTCGTCCATACGACTGCCTGCATCAATGAGAGCCGCCGCTTTATGCAGTTGTTTCAGCTGTCCCTGTATTAGTCGAAGAAAGGCAATGGGGCTTTCTCCGCTGGAAAAGGCCTTGTTGAGGCGACGCTCAAGGGAGGGCAGGTCACCACCCAATGTGGCATCGATAATATCAAAGACGCTTTGGGTAGAGCTGTCGCCGATCATCACCTGCACATCGGCCAACGTCATTTCTCGCTGTTCGGAGCACATATAAAGCACGAGTTTGTCCAGCTCCTGGCGGGAAACAGCGCGATCACTCCCAAGGTTTTGCCGAAGATACTCTGTAATATCGCGGGACGGAGTGAGGCCTCCCGCGCCCACGACCTCGTGAATAAGACTGTTGATATCCTGGGCCTTGTCATGAAAGCATGGCGTCACGGCGCCATGGGGGGCACCCTTCACCATTTTGACCAAGGCGCTGTCTTTTCGTATATCACCCGCCTCGATCACCAGATATGTCTGATCGAGAGTGGGGGTCAGGGCCAGTTCGACATGGTTCTTGCTGTTGCCGGTGGCCCCGCGAAGGCGCACAACCCGGTTGCCGCCCATCATGGAAATGGCGCCGAGTTCATCCATAAGCCTGGCGGGGTCAGCAGATAAATCGCTGGCAGAGAGTTCACTATAACTGAAGGGGTCATCAAGGCTGTCGATAAATTTAAGGCAAAGCGCTCGCCCGCGTTCGCGCACGAGCCCTTCGTCAGGACCATAGACCAGAATGACCTTTACCGACGTATCATCGGATTTCAGGAATTTGTCGAACTGCGGACCGCCGAGTTCCACCCGTTACCGTCCGGCAAAATAGACGGAGAGTTGCTGATGGATTTGCTCTGCGGCCACCAAGGCGGCACGCTTTCGCGCGTTATTTGCCGCGGCCAGCGTCGCAAATTCTGAGGCCACAACATTATAGGCTGCGATGGTCTGAGTAGATCCACTGTAAATAACCTGCTTTCCCACCTCACTTGTCAGCGAGAATTGGGTGTTTAACGTCAGGTTATAGCGCGTTTTCGTATCGTCCGACTGAATTGCTAGTCCGGCCTGTGATTGCGATAAGGAGATCACAAGTTTATAGACTGGCGATGCCGGAATGCCAGCAGGTGTTGTCAGGTCCAGCAGTTCATTGCGGAGATATTGCCCCGCGCGGCCTTTTATGGGGACAATATAAATCTGCCCGAGCTTTTCCTGAACGGCGGCATTTTGAGTTTTACTGCCATAGAGCGGCTGAAAACCACAGGCACCGAGAACGGTGAGCACGAGAACAACAAGGCTGACTTTAAATAACGACATTGACGATCCGGTTCGGCACAACGATGATTTTGCGGATGGCGTTTTCACCGATGGCATTCTGAACTGATTTTTGCGCCAGCGCAATTTCTTCGATTGTGTCTTGCTGCTCGTCCTTGGCCACATCTATGGTTGCGCGCAGCTTTCCTTTTACCTGCACTGCCATGGTGACCCTGTCCTCAACGGTGAGAGCGGCAACGGCTTGCGGCCAGGGAGTTTCGACAACGATGGTTTCATGTCCCAGCATTTGCCAAAGTTCTTCCGCCAAATGCGGCATCATCGGGGCGATCAGCTGGACAATGATCTCCATGGATTCGCGTAAAGCCCATTTTGCCCCTCCGGAATTGTCAGATGAATCAAAATCACCGAGCGCTTTCATAAATTCATAGATACCGGCGATGGCATTATTGAAATGTAGCTTTTCAATATTATCGGTCACCCGGACAATGGTTCTATGGGCTGACTGGCGTAATTTTAGCGCTGCTTCTGAAAACTCAGTGGGTTCCGTTGCACCGGGGGCGCAGGCATTGTCTAAATTCTCGATGATATAGCGGTGCAGGCGCTGTTTGAACCGCCAGGCGCCGGTGGCGCCCGCGTCTGTCCATTCCATATCGCGGTCAGGCGGGCTATCCGACAACACATACCAGCGGGCGGCATCGGCGCCGAACTTATCAATGATGGCGCCGGGGTCGACCACATTCTTCTTTGACTTCGACATCTTCTCAATACCGCCGACGGTGACCGCGCGACCTGTTGCCACTTCCACCAGATTACCGGCATCATTCTGAATGACCTCATCGGGGAGCAGCCATTCGCCATTTTCGCTGCGATAGGTTTCATGAGTGACCATGCCCTGGGTAAACAGGCCGTCAAACGGCTCGTCAATATGCGACCAGCCCGTTTCCTTCATGCCGCGGCTATAGAAGCGTGAATAAAGCAAATGCAGGATCGCATGTTCGATGCCACCAATATATTGATCGACGGGCAGCCAGTAATCCACCTTGTCGCGTTCCACAGGCTGTTCGGCCCGGGGCGAGCAAAACCGCGCAAAATACCAGGACGAATCAACGAAGGTATCCATGGTATCTGTATCACGTATGGCCTCCGCGCCGCAGGACGGGCACGGGACATGTTTCCAGCTCGGGTGATGCGCGAGCGGACTGCCGGGTTTGTCGAAGGTTACATCCTTGGGCAGGGTAACGGGAAGGTTCTCTTCTTTTTCCGGGACCACACCACATTTGTCACAATGCACCACCGGAATAGGGCAGCCCCAATAGCGCTGCCGCGATAATCCCCAGTCCCGAAGGCGGTAATTGACCGTTGCAGATCCTTTGTTCATGGCCTCCAGACGACCAACGATTTCGGTTTTTGCGGCTTCGATTTCAAGGCCATCCAAAAACTCGGAATTGATAATCTTGCCGGGGCCGGTATAGGCGATATCGGCAACTTCCGCCGCGTCATCCGTATCAGGTGCAACCACGGGGGTTACGTCCAGCCCATATTTCCGGGCAAAGTCGAGATCGCGCTGGTCATGGGCGGGGCAACCAAAAATGGCGCCGGTGCCATATTCCATCAGAACAAAGTTGGCCACATAGATCGGTAGCGTTTTCCCTTTAATAAAGGGGTGCGCCACGCTCAGGCCGGTATCAACACCTTTTTTCTCGGCTTTTTCGAGAGCTTCCTCGCTGGTGCCCATCTGATGGCATTCGGCGACAAAGCTGGAAACCTCGTTGCTTTTCGTGGCAAGCTTCTGGGTCAGCGGATGATCGGCGGACACAGCCATAAAGCTCGCCCCAAACAACGTATCGGGCCGCGTCGTGTAGATTTCAAGCGGCTCATCTTCGCCGATAATGTCAAAAGAGATATGGGCACCCTGCGACCGGCCGATCCAGTTCTGTTGCATCAAACGAACCCGGTCCGGCCAGCGGTCCAGCTTCTCGAGACTATCGAGCAACTCCTCGCTATAATCGGAGATACGGAACATCCATTGGTTCAGCTTGCGCTTTTCGACCGTGGCACCAGAACGCCAGCCCTTGCCATCGATCACTTGCTCATTGGCGAGTACGGTCATATCCACCGGATCCCAATTGACCCAGCTTTCTTTTCGGTAAACCAGGCCTTTTTTCAGGAAATCCAGAAACAGCTTTTGTTGCTGGCCATAATATCCTGGATGACAGGTGGCAATTTCCTTGCTCCAGTCGAGCGATAACCCCATAGCCTTCAACTCATCGCGCATATGGGCGATATTGGCATAAGTCCATTCCGCCGGATGCACGCCCTTGTCACGCGCGGCATTTTCCGCTGGCAATCCAAAGGCGTCCCATCCCATGGGATGCAGGACATTAAACCCTTGCACCTTCTTATAACGGGCAACAACATCGCCCATTGTGTAATTGCGCACATGGCCGATATGGATCCGGCCCGAAGGATAGGGAAACATTTCCAGCACATAATATTTTGGCTTGGCGGGGTCCGCCTCCACTTCAAAGCATTTCTGCTTTGCCCAGATGCCTTGCCATTTGGCCTCTGTTTCTTTCGCATTATAGCGGGACATGTTTTCTTCTCGTTCCGTCCTGATCTCTAAATCTTAAAAGACATGCGTCTCGAGGCCTCATAATCCTGTTTTCATAAGGGCCCTGTGGTCACAATGTCATTTTTATGAATTACTCGCCTTCCCGTGCCACCCGGAGTTCCCGGGCGCGGGATAGAATAGCGTTTTCAATATCCGTTGTTATTTTTGGCGTCAGCTCCACCGGCACCCATTCGTTGGTCGCATCACGGTTTTGCTTGAAAGCAGCGACCCGTATGCCGTCTGCCCGCAAACGCCGGTCCAGAATATAGACGGTAAGCTTGAACCGTTCCCCCGGCGATTCCGGTGGTGAATACCAATCGGTTATTATAACGCCGCCAAACGGATCGGCCGATGACAACGGAATGAAGGCGAGCGTATCAAGGGAAGCACGCCACAGATAAGCATTGACGCCAAGTCCGCCGCCAGCTCCCCCGCCATCCTGAAGACCCTTGTCGTCATCACCAAAGATGCCACCCTTGCCGAAGATGGTATCATCGGGCACATTGCCTGCCTGATAAACTTCCCGGCGAGACTTTTCAGGAAAGGTCGAATCCGTTCCAAGATCCGCATCACATCCTGTGAGGACAAGGCTGAATAAACCGCCCAGGATAATAAATAGTCTTAATCGTTGCGTCGCCATCAACAAACCTCTGAAGCCCAAATAAACCCTTGCAAATAAACATGCGAATAGGGGCAAAAACAAGATGCGCACTTTACTCCAGCTTAGAAGCCGCCACAACAGAGGAAAATATAATTTTCGGAGGAATTCGACGACCGGCCCGATAAAGAGCACAAGATGTAGTATGTTTAAGACGGGAATATGCGAAATCACCGTAAGAGTCTGAAAACAGGAACCATTGGATGAGAACAGTGATTGTGTCTTTTTGAGCACAGTCCGGTTTTTTTGAGAAAAACTGCGGCTTGTAGCGCTTGACCAAAAGGGCATTAACCTTCTTTACTCGCTCTTGGCTAACGGGGTCTTCGTGCCCTAGCGTCTGTTATTAATTTAGTTCTCTAGCTTTTTATAAGCAGAGGGGAGACCAAAATGAAAAAAGTAATCTTGGGCACAACAGCACTTGTCGCTGCCGGTGCCTTTGTTGCAGGACCAGCGTCTGCAGCAGAAAAAATTAAACTCGGTGTTGGCGGCTATATGCAGAGCACCTATTTCTATCAGGATACAGATGAACCTGCCGGTACGGCGGATCGTATTTCTGACCGTGTAACGCAAGAAGGTGAAATCTTCTTCACAGGCTCAACGACTTTGGACAATGGCCTAAAATTCGGTGTCAATGTTCAGCTCGAAGCCTATCAGGCAACTGACCAAATCGACGAAACTTATGTTTACGTTCAAGGCTCCTTCGGTCGTGTTCTTCTAGGTTCTGAAGACAGTGCTGGTTACCTGATGCATTATACATCACCATCACCTGTTCCGATGTATTCTGCTGACTCAGCTAACATTTATCCGACAGGCCAGGGCAACACAACCCGCCCGAATATGTTCGCTGATACGGACAAAATCTCCTACTTTACGCCGCGTTTTGCAGGCTTCCAGTTGGGCGCTTCTTATGTTCCGAACGCAGACTCTGAATCAGGTCAGGCCTCGCAATATGCTGCTCCTGCTTTTGAGTCCGGTCGTGACCGGGGTTATTCTATTGCAGCTAACTATGTTAATAAGTTTAACAAAGTTGACGTTGCTATTTCCGCTGGTTATCAGCACGCGGATACAGTAGTAGGTACAGTCGGCACGGTAGTATTTGGTGGCGAAGACCAAACGGAATATAGCTTCGGCACATCTGTTGGCTTTGCTGGCTTTACTGTCGGTGGCGGTTATAGCAAAGACAATGACATCAATGGCGTTAATAATAATGACAGCAAAGCTTGGTCTGCTGGTCTGAAATACGGCATGGGCCCTTGGGCTGTTGGTGTACAATACTCCAAGACAACGCTTCAGCCTGCAGCTGGCGGTGATACTGATCAGACAACCTGGATCGTCGGCGGTCAATATACGCTTGGCCCAGGCATCACCGCATTCGGTGGTATTCAGTTCGACGACAACGACTTGACTGCAAGTACAGCTGGTCGGATAGCTGGAGAGACCAGCACCTTCTTCGTCGGTACAGCTCTCTCCTTCTAATCTGAAGGTGTTCGAGATAGAGGAGGGCAGGTTTTCCTGCCCTCCTTTTTTATTGTTCATTCCTATCCGGATGGCTATTTTGTCCAGAGAAATATTGGTTTAAGAAAGCGATAACGTTTATGGGCGGAATTATTTGGTTAGCATCTTACCCGAAATCCGGAAATACTTGGACAAGGGCTTTCATTCATAATCTGATGCTGAACCCGAAAGAACCAATGGATATTAACAGCATTGATGCTTTCACGTTGGGTGACGGCAGAAAATCTTGGTATGAGAAAGTCGGTGGAAAACCATTTGATGAATATTCGCCACGTGAAGTCGCTGCGTTATTGCCAAAAGTTCACGAAGCTTATACAAAAGCACACCCTGATTCCGTTTTCGTCAAAACCCATTCTCTTTTTGGCAATGTATTTGGAGTCCCCTTAATTACAATGGAGTATACGGCGGGCGCCATTTATATTGTCCGCAATCCCTTGGATGTCGTTCTTTCTCTGTCAGATCATTTTGGGTTGAGTTTGGACAAAGGCATTGATTTATTAAATCATCCAAAGGGGGTGGGAAAAAGTGAAAAGGGTGAAGGCGGAGACATCGATCAGTTTCTAGGATCCTGGTCTGGACATGTACAATCTTGGATGCCATTTGATCGCCAATATCTGTACGTAATGCGATATGAAGATATGTTGGACAAACCAAAGGAAGTTTTTGGCGGATTAGCACAGTTTCTGGGTCTAAATCCGCCGATGGAACGACTGACAAAAGCAATCGAGTTTTCTTCTTTTAAAACGCTCCGACGGCAAGAGGACGAAAAGGGGTTTGTTGAGCAGTCGAATAAGAACGAAAAATTCTTCCGGGTCGGTAAGTCCGGGCAATGGAAAGAGATGCTTTCCAAAAAGCAGGTGGATAAAATCGTTAAATGTCATTATCAGACAATGAAACAGTTTGGTTATCTGCCAGACTAGGGCCATACCTTTTGCACCTAAATTGGGGAAAGTAACTATGGGCGGTATTATCTGGCTGGCATCTTATCCGAAATCGGGAAATACTTGGATACGAACTTTCATAAACAATCTAATACTTAATCCGAAAGAACCTGCTGACATAAACAATCTTTCCGATTTCGCTGTCGGCGACAGCAGGATGTCTTGGTATGAGGAGGCAGGCGGTCGCCCTTATCATACCTATTCGATGGGCGAAGTAATGCTGTTGAGGCCGAAAGTTCACGAACTAATAGCGAAAACACAATCGGATAAGGTCTTCGTTAAAACGCATTCAATGTTCGGGACGGTAGCGGGTGTTCCACTTATCACCATGGAGCATTCGGTAGCTGCGATTTACATAATTCGAAACCCACTGGATGTCGTTATATCGATGTCGTCTCATTTCGGGCTTCCACTTGATGGGGCAATAAGTATGCTCAACGATCCACATGCTGGCAGTGATGAAGCGCCCGGGGTGAGAAGCGTGCGGCAGAGCTTTGGTTCCTGGTCAGGTCATGCCAATACCTGGACATATTTTCAACCTCAACCTCGGCATACTATACGTTACGAAGATATGCTGGATAATCCGGAAGAAACGTTTAGTGGCGTCGCGAAATTTATTGGAATAAGCCCTTCAGACGAGGATCTCGCACGAGCTATCGAGTTTTCTTCATTCGATGTTGTTCGCAAGCAGGAAGAGGAAAAAGGGTTTAAAGAGCAGTCGGCTAGGAACAACAAATTTTTTCGGGTTGGTAAAGCGGGTCAATGGAAAGACGTTCTATCCAACGACCAGGTAGATAGAATTGTTGAATGTCACCATGACGCAATGAAGCGATATGGGTATCTTCCTTGATTGACCTTAAAATATGATAGCAGGAAGTCATTGATGGGCGGAATTATCTGGCTGGCGTCTTATCCAAAATCGGGAAATACCTGGACACGGACATTTCTGCATAATCTGTTGTTGAATGCAGATCGACCGGCCGATATCAATGAACTTACGAAATTTACTATCGGCGAGGGCGATAAAGCCTGGTACGAAATGGTTGCGGGAAAAGCGGTCGACGGATTGACAGAGGAAGAAATACTGACGCTTCGTCCTCGCGTGCATCAGGCTTACAGCCGAACCCGGCCAGATTCCGTTTTTGTAAAAACGCATAATATGTTGGGGAAAATAGGCGATGTTCCTCTCGTAACCCCTGATTATACGGCAGGGGCAATATATATTGTACGGAACCCTTTGGATGTCGTGATTTCCCTGTCGGATCACTATGGATTAAGCCTTGACGATGGGATTACTCTTTTAAATGATCCGGAAGGATATAGTGCAGAGACGGATCGGAAGGTCGTTGACTATTTGGGTTCATGGTCAAGTAATGTCACTTCATGGAAGAGCATGGATAAGTCGGCGCTCCATATCATGCGGTATGAAGATATGCTCTACAAGCCGGAGAAAACCTTCGGCGGCATGGCTAAGTTTCTCGGCCTTAAGCCACCGAAGGCACGCCTTAAAAGGGCGATAAAATTTTCTTCCTTCAGCGCGTCACGCAAACAAGAGGAAGAACGCGGCTTCAACGAACAGTCCAATAAAACGGAGAAGTTTTTTCGAGTGGGCAAAGCGGGCCAATGGAAGACCGTGCTATCTCAGGGCCAAATTGACCGTATTGCTGAGGCACATTCTGAAGAGATGGAACAATTCGGGTATTTGCCGCTGAAACGCTAATCCAGGATTTTTGCGCTCAAGGGCGTACTAAATGGATGTATATGCGGGGAGTTACCAATTAAAGGGCGTCGTGGCATCCTTTTTCGATTTTAGAGCCTAGGGAAATGTTATGGTACTCCTGTTCTACGGAATTGAGCTTCCGGCATGACAATGTTAGTCTTTGCCTTTACGATTATGGAACCCGCAGATGCCTACGAACCCGCAACAACCCGATCTAGATATCTCGCGCAACCTGACGGAAATTCGGCAGCGCATATTCAAAACTGCTGAGAAGTGGCCCCGGGACTTATCCGAAATTGATCTGATTGCTGTTAGCAAGAAACAGCCCGATGAACGTGTTGAAGCGGCGCTTCGTCGTGGCCACCGTCAGTTTGGCGAAAACAGAGTTCAGGAAGCGGCGGGCAAATGGCCGGCCTTTCGGGAGAAGTTTTCGGATATTGAGCTGCATTTGATCGGGCCACTGCAAACCAATAAGGCAAAAGACGCCGTGGCACTCTTTGATGTTATTCAAACGGTCGATCGTTTGAAACTTGCGCGAATTCTAGCGAAGGAAATGGAGGCAGCGGATAGACATTTGCCGGTGTATGTTCAGGTAAACACAGGGGAAGAAGCGCAGAAGGCGGGTGTTGTCCCTGCCGACGCTGATGCCTTCATTCGCGAATGTCGTGATGATCTCGACTTGAATGTGGTGGGTCTGATGTGTATCCCACCCGCAGAGGAGCAGCCGGCACCGCATTTCGCGATGCTGGCGAAAATTGCGGAGTGTAATAGCATTCGTGGCCTCAGTATGGGGATGAGCGCTGATTTTGAGACAGGAATTCAGTTCGGTGCGACTGTAATCCGGGTCGGAACAGGTATTTTCGGGACACGCCTGGACATGTAAGAGCAGATTATGCTGTGGCGGGGGGCGAAATAGTGATATGGCTGTCGGCGTCAAGCACCTTCAGCAATTCGAGAAAGTCTGTTTTTTTGAGCGCGATGCAACCTTCCGTGCCCTCAAAGTCGCCGCGGGCGATATGCATAAAGATACAGCTTCCGGCGCCGGGAATGGCTGGGGCATCGTTATGGCCCAAAATAACCACCAAATCATAGAGATCGTCATCTCGCCAGAGTTTCTCATGACTGGCATCAAAAGGTAGGCGTACATACTGATTATAGTGTGAATGATCGGGTGCGTCGCACCAGCCGTCATGTTCTGTAATTTCCTGGTGCGGTAGCTGTGTATTTAGCCCGGAGAGCTTGTCGTCCCTAAAAAACAGGAAGCGCAGAGGAAAATGACCGATGGGGGTCGCATGATCTCCCTCACGCTTATCCAGCGTAATTCCAGCCTTACCTAAGGCGCATCCAACTTCAATTGAGTCATAACGCAATAGACCCCGCGATCCGGACTGCCATGTTACGTCGATATCCATTGAAATAGTCTAGCGCGGGTGGGGAGGAGTGTCATCCCTTTCTAGAAAAGCCGGATTTAAGGCCGCTCTTCATTGTAAGACGAGGTAGGTTCTGCCTGATGAAGGGCGGCGGGCGCCGCCATGGCGGCTTTTTGATAGGCACTGGCCGCTTCCGTTGGTGCGGCTTTGGGTGTTGAAGGCGCCGAATGGAAGCTCCGCATGACGGCGTTTAGCTGTTCTGGGGTCAATTCGGGAGTCTGCGCGGCTTTTTCCAGATTAAG
>Ga0315338_1003321_pt1 | contig 14203 bp, 12 predicted proteins | sample ASW8metaG_FD_204518 | JGI IMG/M metagenome (GOLD analysis project Ga0315338, IMG submission 204518) | Ammonia-oxidizing marine archaeal communities from Monterey Bay, California, United States - ASW #8 | ecosystem: Environmental > Aquatic > Marine > Coastal | place: USA: California | collected... | reverse complement strand
AAAGGTGTACAAAAGGTGTACAAAAGGTGTACAATAAAGTGTACAATAGAGTACATATTATAACTTTTAAGAATAAATAAACACATTTTACTATATAAAATATAATAAACAAGGTACAACAAATATACAACATATGTAAAAATATGTACAACAATAATACAACATTTTTAAATCTAAAGAATAGTTATAGGGATATTAGTATAGTAATGGAAGTTGTACATAAATATTATTGTTTGAGTTGTAATAATAAATATAGTAGTCGTCAAAGTTTATCAAATCATAATAAAAAATATCATCAACCTTTTCCTAAATTTTCAACAATACCAGTGGAACAAGATGAGCATATTGAAACAATAGATAAACGTAAATATAATTGTAATTATTGTCATAAGGAATTTTCATTTAGTCAAAGCAAATATCGACATCAAAAAACCTGTAAAGAAAAACAAGAATTAATAACACTGAAAGAAGAAAATGAATTAATTAAAAAGGAATCTATTGAAATGAAAAATGAAATTACAAAAATTAAAAAGGAAATGATGCAGATAATGAATAAACAATGTAAAATGCACCCAAAAACATTTCAAAAAATTAAAAAACAAATCAATAATAATACTAACAATGGAATTATTATTAATAATATTATACAATTGGGGGAAGAGAATATAATAGATTTAATGAGCAAGGCTCAACAACAACAGATATTAAATTATAAATTACAATCCGTATTCCAGTTGATTAAATTAATGCATTGTGGTGATATATATCCACAATTCCATAATTGTGTTATAACATGTCTCAAATCACCGGTAGCATATAGATTTGATGGAAATAAAAAGGAATTTATTGCTGTTGATAAAAATGAATTACTTGATGATATGTTGGAATATAGAAGAAATGATATTGAGGAAATGTTAATTATAAACCAAAACGAATTAGATACCAGAACAAATGAAATATTACAAAAATTATTTGATGTGCTGGATGATAAAGGTACATATGAAAACAATTATAAGAAAAAAATAAAAATTATGTTATATAATGAAAAATATAGTATGAAAGCAATTAAAGAAGAAACGTAAGCAATTCAAGAGTGATTATATTTACTTTAAACTAATTTAGTTTTGTAGTCCTGGATATTTGTCATCTTCATGTTTTTCCTTTAAAAACCTTTTTCTTAAAATTCCAGCATGATTAATCTGTCCGTTGATTTCATCCATTTTCCTATTTTTACGTTTTTCCGACCCTTTGTAGCGTACTTCATGTGTATAACAACAGGTTCCTTTATCTTCTTTAAAACAATCATCGCATTTTTGTTGTGTGCAATTTCCAATCGCATTTTTATTACTCTCACAAAAAACATTAACACATTTTACTTTATTTTTATGACAAGGACATTCGGCATTAATACAACATACTCCACAACATAACCCTGGACATTTTAAAGATAATCCATTTTTTTTACATTTTTGACATACATATCTTGTGGATGCCTCAAGTAATTTATTATGATTTGTTGCCATTGCAATGGCCTCTTTCAACGACAATTCAGCTTTAGCTTCAGCAACATCAGTGTCGCTATTGGTTCCATGGTGTCTTCCTAGCAACCAGGATTGCTGGCGAGTATAAGGTTCCTTATCCTTATCATCGACAATTGTGTAAATTCCAAAATAATTTCCCATTATGATTTGTATATTCTTTATGTATTCTTTAGTAACTTCAATGTTGTATCGTCTTTTACGCGAACACAAGAATCAATTTTTTTATAGAGTGTAATTAATATTCCGTTTAATATAGATATAAAGAGAAAAATATAGGATATATTTGATACAATTCTTATTTTGCACAACGTTCTTTTTGTCTGTCTGGGCAATCTGGAAAATCCATAGCTTGTGGAAGAGGAATTGGTTTGTATCTAAATAAATTACATGGTGGTAAATGAATCATATTTGTATCTACTTCACGTGGATTATTACATCCGGGTCCATCGATAACAATATTTTTTGGTTTACATTCATTTAAATCTAAATTTTCACAGAGAGATTTAAATTTTTCACTGGGACATTCCGAATATTTTCGTGTGATATTTAATAAATCAGATTCAAGGTCAACTAAATTTCCCTTTATTTGACTTACATTATTTCCACCAACAACCCCAAGTTGCATACGACAGGGTTCTGGATGATAAAACTTAACTGGGTCTAATGTATATTGCAATTGATTCACATTTTCAACTAAACGTTCTTTGTATTCACAAGTATCATATAATATTCTGTTAGAACTCATATTACTATATATAATAGAAAAATAAAATACTTTGGTGGTTTCTAATTTCTTAAGAATGGGACAGCTTATAGGGATAAAAAGTATTATTGTTTTTAAAACTTTTGCTTTTTTTGTCATACATATTTTGCTTTCCTTTTCTAAAAGGAATTTATTGTTTAACATTCAAACATTGACGCATATATTCCTTTTTTCCCATAACATAATCTTTGATTTCTGCAGAATCGTGACTTCTTTCATAATAATCTAAATCTTTCACAATTTGTCTTGTTGGGGCACCACCACGAACCCATGTTTTATCATTATCATATGGAATTAAATTAATGGGATTTTGCACTTGTTGTTCTAAATTATCAACAAGAGGTGTGATATTATTATTAAATGTTCTCACTTGATTATCTAATGTTGACACCGTTCCTTGTTGATGTGTTTGTTTGCTACTTCTTAAGAAACTCTCTACCTCTGAATTTCCACTTCCTCTACCCATATAAGGAACTGTTGCATAAGGACGTGTGAATAATTGCTGACATGGTTTTGGTCTGCTTTCAACATTACCGATTCGAAGGTTACTATCACCATCAATCGTACATCCACTAACACCATATCCATCCTGAACCAAAAGACCACGATTTTGACTTGCATTTGAAATCACACCATTAATCCCATTACAATCATCACTACAATGTCTATAGTTACTTACCTGATAGTCACTGGTTTGTATGCTTTGTCGTGTTCTTTCCTTCTGTAAACAATTATCAGAAATTAAATCAGTTTGAGTATGAACCGGAACCGCACAATCCAATTTAGCACAATTTTCCGCTTTATCTACTTGAGAATTATATGATGGTGGCAAAACAGAATAATTATCATTTAATTCGCTACCAAAAGTATTAAAAAGTTCTTTTGCCATTTCAATTACTATAGTATTGTAAAATATTTTTATTTAATACTTTTTAGAAAAAAGTATATCAAAAAGTTCTTTTATCACCATAAACTGACCCGTTGTTGGGAACTCAGGAACTTGGAAAAAGTATATTATAAAATCGAAAATTCCTGAGAGCAAACGGAATTATACCCAACAATTCCTTTACAGCCACGCACAGAATTCGATAATTCCATATCTTTTTCAAATTTACATTGTTCCTCGCTCTTATAAAGCCAATTTCTAAAGGTTTCTTGGTCATTTGTTGCTTCTGTCACCGGTGTTGTATAAAATGCTCTTTGATTGAAATCTGGATTATAAATATGTTCTTCCTGGGCTTCTAAATCTTCATTAAATAATGTATCAACCTCTTTTTTAATATTGGATGTTAATTCACAGGCAGGTTTTATATTAGATAAATCATCTGTAGGTAATCTATTCATAAATGGATTGTCTTTAGTCGGTTTTCTACAATTACTATCACTTATCTTCATATCCAAATCGTCCAGATTATTACTTTGTTTACTATCAGTTGTTTCCTCAAAATGCTCTTCTACATTTAAATAATGTTTATAAACATATGTACCTAATAATCCCATTATGGCAACGGAAAAATAATTTAGATTGTTGTAATACATAATGAGTATTGCTGATAAATAAATTGAAAAACGTACAACAGCATTATACATTTGATTTTCACTCATACCCTTTTTTGGAATAAAATCCATTAATTTCTCTTTTGCGAATAAAATTTGCAGATTGTCTGCCCAAAAAATATCTTCCATTTCAATATTAATATACTATAAAAAAAGAATTAAATACTATACTTTCTTATTCCAAACTGCATCTTCTTTTGTACGAAATACACCAATAAAAAGTTCCCCGAAATTAACTGAATGGTCAACATACACATATACTTCAGCCATTAATACATACATCATTATTCCAAGTTTATTCGCTCATTCACTTCTGTTAACAATCAATGTTTATTTTGTTTTCTTTGCTCTAATTTTCTCCTAAGGCGGTCGCGCGTTGGATTTGATCCATTTTGATGTGGATGACCTGTATTTCCTTCATTTTCATTACTACTTCCGGTGGCTGTTTTAAGTAAAGATTCAAATAATCCTCCACCCATGCCACTCATGCCACTCATAATAGATGTGGCCTCACTTATTAATTGTTCTCCATTTATTTCATTATTATCAACCCTGCTTTGGATTTTGCTCCCAACAGTTTGAAGTAAATTCATAAATTTCATTGGATTATCACCTGACATAACCGTTTTGAGCATATCATCCATACTACCAATATTATCCATATCCATAGATATATTACTATCTCCTAGTTCACTAGCCAATTCCTTTGCCAATCCTCCAATAAGTCCATGTTCAATCATATCTTCGACATTCTCGACATTGTCCTCATTCTCAACATTTTCCTCGGCCTCAGTCTCGACTTCATCTGAGACTTCATTATTTTGTTGTGATGACACCATATCCTTAAACATATTTAACATTGTTATTGTTTCCTCATCATTGTCATCCACATCTTCTCCATTTTTAAATTTTTGAAAAGAGTGTATTAATTTCTCGGTTTTCGCCGAATCATTTATAATAGATTCCCCTATTAAATATAACGATTGTAAATAACTCCATATAGTATTGCGGTTAGTATGACTTAATTCTGCGGATTTCCAAATAGGAGAAAAATCAAGATTTTTTAAAATCACCAAAGAATTATCGAACATACTATCGTCTCGTCTAATAATATGTTCTTTATAACTTCCTAATTTATTCATAAATCGTTTCACATATCTTTCATTATTAGATGTATTTTCCCCCAATATATCCTCGTAATATTCATATAGATTATCCCTTGTTTCTGGAAATACCTCCACAACATTTTTCACAAAAAGTGCCATCTGCTCATTAAAATATTCAATATTTGTTTTTTCCATATTTAATATTTAATATATAAAAAATAGCATATTATCTTTAAATATAATTTAAAGAATATTTTATTGTTTGTTAAGTTTATTTTATTTAATTTAATTTAACATCTCTCCGCCAAAACACAAAGCGTTTTTAAATATTTCCAAATAGCATCTTTATTATGGTCGTTGAGAATTGGCCATTTGCCCTTTAAATTGTTTATCAGCATCAAAATATGCGTATCGCCTTCAACTTCATCGTCATAATTTTTATTCATAAAAAATGTGTCATCTTTATTGATAATTTTATCTTTCCAAAGAATTATAAATGGCTTAGAGATATTTAAAATGAGTCTTGGATTTGTTTTTTTAATAATTTCCATTGCGTGTTTTCCAGTTTTAAAATCCTTTTCTTCTGGAAATAAATCAATTAATTCGCCATTGAATTTTATTAACACATCTATAAACGCTTTTAGAAAACTACTCATTATTTATTATAAATTAGTCCCTTTTGTATATATTCATATTTATTCTTTATGTTTTTACCACACTAATATTTAATACTTGTGTCATCTCCAGGAAGCCATTTGTGAATTATTTTTCATCTTTTCATTATCACGGTTTCTGGATTGTTGAAATTGCTCAAACATTGAATTTGTGTCAGAGGGTTTATCATTTTGGTCAGGTGTAATAATATGTGTTGGATTATTAAAATTATCAAATCCACAACCTCCATCAAAATCGTTATCCAAATTATTACTATTATCTTCATCACTTCCAAGTGGTGCAAACTGAGGTGAAAATGAGAATCCACCTGTGAAATTATCTTCTCCGGGCGTGGTATTTGATTGTGTTGGTGATTGCTGTGCATTTCCCTGTGATTGCTGTGCATTTCCCTGTGATTGCTGTGCATTTCCCTGTGATTGCTGTGCATCACCAAATGTAGTACGACACCACATTTCCACACCTTCATCCATAATAAGACGATTGTTTTCTTTTGGGATGACTATAGATGGAACAGCAGTAATAAATGGAGGAATATTTAAACTATCATCATCAACACATATTGTTAAAATTGTTGATTTATCTTTAAGAAAATTATAAATTTTCTTGGAATAATCACAATGATTTGAATAAAATAATATTTGTTCCGGATTCATTTTAAAACGTTGTTTATTCTAACTTTGAAAATAATTTTTATAAAATAACATAAAATATATTTATTTAAGTGGCGCTGCTCTATTTTTTGTTGTTGCCACATTCTCGGCACTGGATGATATTTTACCATACAATCCTTTTGCTAAATTAACAGGTTTTTTTGCAATTCCTACAGCAAAACCTGTCATACGCCCTATAAGTCCTTTGTTATCCTCTAATTCATAAAATTTAGAACACACTTCATTGACTAATTTTCTTGTTATTTTTTGTCCTCTTGGAATATTATTACCATCTCTTGTTACTTTACAAAAATTATTCATGGATGTTTTAAATTCTTGTTTTTTCTTTTTTGACCCACCAAAGATAAACCCTCCTTTTTGTCTTCGTTTCTGTGTTTTTCTTTTTGTCAAGCCTGCTTTGTTTGTTCTTTTTGTCATACTTTTTTTTGAAGTATGTTTAGTTCTTAGTTTACCCATCACTCTTATACTATACTTTTAGAATAATATTTTAACAAGCTTTGATATTATCTCATTTCCATGTTAAAAAATTGCCCACAGCGTAATAATTGGCATACATAATTGCATTGGGCACCCCCTCCAATCGACTTGGTTCATCGCCACCATATTGATGTCCTAATGTTTCCTGTATAACTAATGCCACAATCGAAATTCCAAGTCCAATTAAAATATTTTTTAAATTATTCCTATAATAATATTTCACACATCTTAAAACAATATAATAAAACAATGCAAAAACCAAACCTACTTGTAAATTTATTCTGATAAAATGCATAACATAAAACAAATAAACACAATTCTGTAATATAGATGCTTTACATTTATTTAAATTTAAAATGGCTGGAATTGCCAAAAAAAATCCAAAAGTAGTAAAAGGCATAAAAATAGTATGTATATTACTATTCCATTGTGATTGATGCACTTCCCCATAATATTCCACAGCCTCATTTCCAGTTAACACACCACATATATAAAGAACATGCCTAAATAAAAAACCAAATGCCCCAACATATACTATTATTGCATCCATAACTCTGTAATGTCCTTCATTACAGATGACAGTTTGTCATTCCTTTATATTTACACAAATTATTAATATTCAATATTCAATCATCATCTACACCCGCTGTATTAGAATCGATTGTTACATTGTCTGCCGCTGGATTTACATTGTCTGCCGCTGGATTTACATTGTCTGCATGCTCTGTATTTAATAAATATCCTTTATCTTCGCGGAGATTTGTTTTATATGATTCCAATCCAATTTGTAACAAAGCATTTACACTTTTTCTTGTTTTTTCATCTAATTCTTTGTAAAATTTAAGATTATCCTCTTTTTGTGTATCATATTTTTGCAATAGACCTTCTTTAATATAAATATCTGTGAATTTATCCATAAATAGGATATTATCCCTAAAATATTCTAAAACAGATAAACATATAAACTTTTTAAACTTTTTATCCGTTTCTTCATCTGTATCAACATCGTCATCGTCATCGTCATCGTCATCCTTGTTGTTTATAATAACGTCAAAGTAAATAACCATAATATAATGGCATATTGTATAAATTTCCTTTGATGTCGGTTCTTCTTTTGTTATTATTTTTCCCCTACAATCATGAATTATTGGAGAACCAATAATATCATCCAGTGATGTACTGAATATTTTGGTTATGTCCATTATTTTTTTAATGGTTTGTTTAAAGTGTTCTTCATTGTTCATTTTCGCTCTGATCTTTTGTGATGTAATATTAATTTTCTTATGATATTTATCCAATTCATCGCCAAGGGATTTATTATTAATGGTATGTTCTAATATATGTGGGATTATCGTTCTAAATAAATGATATATTGTTATTTTGTTTTTAGAATAATGGATTGATTCAGCAACATGTTCAGGTTCATTTGTGATTAATTCTTTATATTGTTGTGAAAAAAGTGTGGTTTCTGGTGGTCCAGTTAATAATTCGTTTAATATAGTCTCTATTTCATTATTGTTTAATTTTTGTATTTTAACAATGGTAGCAATTTTTATATCTGCTCCTTTAATATTTGTATCGTTTGCAAGATATTTATTTTTAATTGATATTTCAGTAATAATATCCTTTAATTGTGTTTTAATATTAATATTTTCATTTGGTATAAATAAATTATTCTTATTTAATGTCATAATAATATCATAATATTGCTCCTTTGAATATATTTTTTCCATAAGGTCTATTTTTCTTTCTCCAGTTCTCTCACATACCCCGTCAATAAATAGATGTTTTTTCCCAAAAAAAGGATTTTCAGGATTAACAATAATACGTTGGAAAAATTCCTGAATTGAAGAATCATGCTCATTTAATTCATTTTCTCCTGGAAATATTTCTTTATCAAATCTCTCATATACAATTTCTCTTTCTTTAAATGGAAATACATAAACATTTGGACGTGTTTTTATTTTTGATACATTTTTAACATTATTAAATGCCGTAGATGTTGTATTATTAATATTATTATAATAGGTCATAGATGAAAAATCTTTTCCAATCTGTTGATGACAACAACTATTTCCAAACAAAATAGGGTCATATATGGGATTTTCTGTCTTTTCGTTATTAATGATATTATCGATTATTTCAATTGTTTTTAAGGAATAAAGAAAATTACTTTGTTTTTCAGTTAATTGTGATTTTACAATTGTTTCTTCGTTTATTTGTAATTTCTCTAAAGGAGGTTTAAATTCATTCCATTTATTTCTTACATTAATGGGTTCGTTTTCTCCTTTCTCCTCAAGATATTTTTTTTTCTTATCAATTTCTAATTTAAAATAAGTTTCTTTTAAGAGAGACTTGATTGTGGCTTCAATGTTTGAGGCTATTTTTATTCCATTCAAGGCTTTCCAAAAATCACTTCCCGAATCTCGTAAATCTTTCAAAATACATCCGAATGTATCTATTACATCTTTTCCATCACCTAGAGGATATCCTTTAAAAGATAACAAACATTTTGAATGTGTTTTAGTAATAATAGGTGTTGGCGTTAGACATTGACAAAATATTATAAATAGTGATGTTGTATATAAAATAATGACTGTATTTTTATAGATATTATAATATTTATTTGTTTTTTTTTTTTTTGAAGGGGGTTTCCATACATGTATTGTTTTAATTTTATTAATAAGAATAGAATCAATTTGTTTAACCATTTCTAATATTATTTCATCCTTTAATTCAAGACCCAATAATTTCTGAAATTGGTTGATGATTGCCAACGCTTTATTATCTCCAATACCACCCTCAGTTTCCATAAATGCCATTATCATATTACTCATCTCGTTTTCTCCTTTTTGTTTATTTTTCATATATTCTTGTGGCATTTCCTCGGTTGTTATATTATGAGCACCTGTACTCGTAAAACCTTCTACAGTTTCGAATTCACCTGTATATATTTCTTGTCCACAATTTGTACAATAATACATGCCTTCATTTTCAACACAATATTTATTTTTAAGAGATGTAAATATATTATGTTTCTCTTTGGTATTTTGTTCTTTATGATACTCAATTAAAAATAAATTATGTTTGCAAAATATCACTTTATTCCCTAAAATAGAATAGATATTATTGGGATTTTCACCCTGATTTGCTTTAGGTTCTCGTCCATATTTTTCTCGTAATTTATCTAAGAGAGGAAACATTCTTGCGTCGGATAATTTGTTAATTTTCATTTTATATAAATCTATTTTTCGATAATGAGTACCAAATCGTGTGTCTTCTTTAACATCGTCAATTTCTTTAATTGCTTTATCCTCTTTTTTTCCTATTTTTCGAATAACATAATTAAGATAAGCTTTGTTATCTTGTTCCAGTTTATTGATATCTGATTTCATGGTTTCAACATTTGAATTTAAATTATCTAAAAAGGTAATATTAAGTTCAATAATATTTATTTTTTCTTTCACTTTATGATAATCAATAATTGTTTTATAATTATCAGTGTTCAAACAAACATTAAGTAATTTTGAGTATACACATCGTTTTGGGTCATCGAAATGCATGTTTTTTAACATTTTAAGAGCGTAATTTTGATTATTACAGAAATGTTCATTATTTTCTATTAAATGATGTAAATTATCATCAGTTTCACGTGTCCACATATAGATTTCATTAACTAACGAACGTTTGAATAATAAAACACCTTCATCTGTTTTTAAAATAGCAAAATGATGTTCTTGTACTAATGCGTCATCAGTTTCATCATATCGTAAAAATTCAGCATCAATAGTGATATTGCGATTTGTATCATTTTTAATATCATTATAACTTTCATACCGTTTTACTATTCGATGTTTTGGACATTCGCCTGCTTTATGACTCACAATTTCTTGTTTAATTATTTCAACTTTTGTGTGTAATTTTTTATAAGATGACTTCAATTTGGCCAGAATTGTACTATAATTTGTTTTCCTATTAAAACTTGTTTTCACGCCTATTGAATATATTTTATTTGAAATTGTTTTATAAAATAAATTACCTTGGTCGGGACGTGAATTTAACCATTTCAATCGATTGCTTACCGAATCAATCGGTTTCCCATAATCGGGATATTTTCCATAAAAGGGTTCAAAATCTTTTAATAAATGTCCGCTTATTAATGGAAAATTTTTCTTATAGTGTGTTTTATTGGTTTTTTCAGAATATTTTTTATAATCATTATAATGTTTTATATATTCATCTCTTCGTCCTTCATTATTTAATTGAAGATGTTGTCTTGCTACATTCATATCTTCAACAGTCATTAAATTCATCGACGTTGTATATTCAGATAGTATTTCCTCTATTTCTTCTAATGTTTCCACAGATGATATGACCGATTTATTTATATATAAAATAGTTTTATGATTAGGTACAACTTGGTTCATATATTCAATGAATGATTCCCTTGAAATTTGAATATCTGGGAATTTGAATATAGTGGGTTGAAGAACAGGACATTTATTTTGATTATTTTCATTTTCTTCATCGCTATATATAAGAGTATTTTTTGATACGACAATTTTATCATTTTCCATTGATATTGTAAATTTATCATAAAAATCTTTGTCCTTTTGTAATATAGGTTCAATACTATAATTATCATCTTTAATATCAACAATTGTTCCTTGAATATTTTTGAATTCTGTGTCTCCACTGGGCAAACACACATTGACTTTATCGTCAATTTTCAGAAAATCATTTATTGAAACAATTTCCATGTCATTTGGTTTTTTTTTAATATCTGTTTCATTATGTTGTTGATTCAATATAAAATCATATAAAGACGAGCGATAAAAAATTTTTTTTCCAGTCGGTTCTTTACGAGCAAAACCCTTTAAGAATAATTTACGTGGTGGTATAATATTGGTTATTCCTGGAAATATCATATCCGTGGAATAATCCACATTTGTATAATTACCATGAGTAAGAACTTTTGTTTTTTTATTAAATTTATTAAACATGTTTGCGAGCGATTCTACAGATTCAGTTATAGTTATAGGATATCCAGTTGTATCATTATCGGTATATGCTATTTTTTCACTTAAATTTAATAATTCCTTCTGCTCTTGTCTAAGATTATAACGCGTTCGGTTTTGTATCCTATGTTTAGTTCTAATATTATACGCCTCCGTTACCAAATCTTTTGTGCTTTTTTTTATATTTAAAACATCATCCAAATTGATTTCTTCATCATCTTCTTCTATAAATATCAGTTTTTTACCTTCAAATATAGGTGTTAAAATAGTATCCTTTAATTTTCCCTCATCAATAGTATCTAATATGGGACGATATTCTCTTCCATTTAATTTTGGTCCTATATTAATATCATCTTTGAAAATTGAATGCACCGATTTTAATGTATTAAAATTTTTAATTTTATTGTTAATTTCATTCAGTTTTGTTATGTTCGTTCTTTCTTTAGGTGCCAATAAATGAATATAATCTTCAAGCATATCTTGTGTTTGCTCCTCAATAGTAGCGATAATTTTATATTCAGGTATGTTTCGTTCCTCATAAATTTCCATCGTTGTTTCATCCATGATTTCAAAATCGTCATCATCGATGAAAAATTCATCATCGTCTCCCATTTCATCTACATCATCGATTTCCTCTACATCATCGATTTCCTCTACATCATCAATTTCCTCATCGATTTCATCTATATCATCGATTTCCTCATCGATTTCCTCTACATCATCGATTTCCTCATCGATTTCATCTATATCATCGATTTGCTTTTCCTTCTTTTCCTTTTTTTCTTTCTTTTCTTTCTTTTCTTTCTTTTCTTTCTTTTTTTCTTTCTTTTTCTTTTTCTTTGTCTTTTTTTCCTGAGGCTCTAATATAATATCTTCATCTTCAATATCTTCATCTTCAATATCTTCAATTTTCACGCTTTCCAAAGTATTATTACTATCAAATTCAGAAAAATCCGGAATTTCATCAAAACCAGATGGGTCAAATTCATTCATTACATTTTCATTTTCAATTATATCATTAGAGTCGTTTTGATTATCCATGAATGTTCTAATTATATGATAATAATATACTTTTTTTTATTTTGTCATCTTTTATTTTTTCCATAGATTACACTGCATGTCAATAAAAGTATTTATTGTCTAAGTTTAAGGAAAATATATATTATATATATTATAATTGTTTCTAAATTTATTGTTCACCATGTATACATTAAAATTTGTTCCGGATTCCATTTCTCCAAACGCCACATTAAATGTTCTTAAAGAGCATTTTAATAAAAAGGGAATTTATGTGAAAATTGATAAAAATTTAAATTTAATTTTGTTAAAATATAGTCGTAATTTCTGTGATATAAGTGATGAAGATGTTCGAAAATGCAGAGGTTTAATTTTAGACCATACAACCTACCAACCCATTTGTGTTCCGCCTCCTAAATCAGTTCCTCTTGATGAATTTAAAGGTAAAGTGACAGATGAAACTGAAATTAAATATGAAGAATTTTTAGATGGGACAATGATAAATTTATTTTATCGTAAATGTGAGAATTATGATGGATGGGTTATAAGTACGCGAAGTTGCATTGGTGCTAAATGTAGATGGTATAGCAAACGCCATTTTTGTGAATTATTTGATGAATCTAAACATTTTGAATATGATTGTTTTGAGAAAGATGTATGTTATAGTTTTGTTTTACAACATGTGGAAAATCGTTATGTGAAAAAAATAGAAACAAATCGTGTAGTGTTAATTGGTGCCAATCGTATAAATGATTTTGAAGTGACCCCTTTGAAATTAAATGTTTTGGTTGAATATTTTATGGAGCGTGAGATAATGATGAATGTACCTTTAACATATTATTTTGATACTATTGAAGATGCAAAAGTGGCAATGACACAATTAAATGAAGATGAACAAGGGTATGTATTGAAATGGGGAAATATGAGAAGTAAAATTAGAAATCCTCAATGGGAAAATATAAAAAAATTAAAAGGAAATACAAATTCTCTATTAAGAAATTATCTTGAATTGCGTCATGATGGAACATTAAATGATTTCCTGGGTTTTTTCCCTGAAGCTAAAAAAGAATTTGATGATTTTTCGGTGGATTTAGAGGAAATTATTGAAAAATTATATTCAAATTATCAGAAATGTTTTGTAAAAAAACAAATTAAACATAAAGATATGCCTTATATTTACAAACCACTTTGTTATGAATTACATAGTAATTATTTAAGACAGCATGTTATTGTGTCGAGAGATGAAACACGTGCTTTTATTGACACTATGCCAATAGGAAGACAAATGTTTATACTTAATAATAAACTTTTAAAAAAAGTTTTAACAAAAACTGGAGATACAAATGAAACAACAGAAGATGCAAATGAAACAACAGAA
>Ga0315338_1003320_pt1 | contig 14206 bp, 17 predicted proteins | sample ASW8metaG_FD_204518 | JGI IMG/M metagenome (GOLD analysis project Ga0315338, IMG submission 204518) | Ammonia-oxidizing marine archaeal communities from Monterey Bay, California, United States - ASW #8 | ecosystem: Environmental > Aquatic > Marine > Coastal | place: USA: California | collected... | reverse complement strand
AGAAGATCGAGGCATAGCTCAAGCTGTTTCAATGTCGCTGCCGCCAGAGCAAGACGAGACGCTTTGGTCGCATCATCCTGCGCACCCAGGATTGGGCAGGCCGCATAAAATTTCGAAAACGCCTGGGCCAAACCAAAGGCATGGTCACACAGGGTGTTTGGTGCCCGGTTCTCGCAGGATGTTTCGACCGCAGAACCGAACGCATCCAGCGCCAGCACCAGATCACGCTCTTCGGCGGCAACCGGATTGATCTCGCCAGAGACGACACTCTGGTCCGCAGCCTTGCGCAGTAGGGATTTCACACGGACCGCCGCGTAGAGAAGATACGGGCCGGTCTTGCCTTCAAAGCTGGTAAAACGGTCCAGATCGAAGACGTAATTAGTGGTTCGATAGTTTTGCAGATCCGCAAATTTGATCGCCGCCAGACCGACCATGCGCGCGACGGCGGCATGCTCGTCCTCATCCATATTCTCGGCGAGCCCGGCTTCCTTGAGGCGCTGATCCGCGCGTTCGATTGCGCTGGATATCAGATCCGCCAGTCGGAATGTGCCGCCGTCGCGTGTCCGCAAGCGCTTGCCATCGGTGCCGTTGACCGAACCAAAATTGACGTGATCGAGCGCCGCAGCATCGGCCAGTCCGGCCTTTTGAGCGGCGCGGAACACTTGCTGGAAATGATTACCCTGGGCGCTGTCGACCACGTAGAGGGTCAGGTCGGGATCAAAATTCGCCTTGCGGTCCAGGATCGTCGCGAGATCGGTTGTGCCATAAAGCGAAGCGCCGCCCGAGGTCACCAGGATGAGCGGCGCAAGTTCTTTCTTATCGCTCTCCTCATCGACCCGGATGATCCAAGCGCCTTCGGACAATTCGGCAACACCACGCTCTTTGAAATCGGCGACCATGTCGGCGATCAGTGGATCAACATCGCTTTCGCCCTTCCACAGGTCGAAATGCACGCCGAGATCACCGAAATCCTTTTTCAGGGCCGCGATCGAGACATTGATGAAATGACGCAGCAAAGCCAGATAGCCAACCCGGCCGGATTGCAATTCAGCGGTGGCCGCACGAGATACTGCGAGACGCGCTTCGTCCGCCTTGGCCTTTTGCGATGCCAGCGGATATAGCCGTGCTAAGTCTTCGATATCGACGGGCGGTTCGGACGGGTAGTCGCCGGCGAAATCCGCATCGTAATAGACAAGGTCAGGCTGCTCTTCGCGCAGTTCGGTAATCAGATGGCCCATTTGCAGGCCCCAATCACCGAGATGGATGTCGGAAACCACGTCATCGCCACGGAAGCGGAACATGCGCTGGAGGCTGTCACCGAGCACGGATGAGCGCAGATGCCCGACATGCATCGGCTTGGCGACATTTGGCCCACCAAAGTCGATCAGAATTTTGCGCGGCGCATCTGTCGTTATCGCCCCAGCGCGATCGTCTCCAGCGATGTCACGTGCGCGGGCCTCAAACACCGTTTGCGCAGGCGTGAGATTGATGAAACCCGGGCCAGCGACATCCGCAGAGGCGATTAACTCGCTTCCGGCAATCGCATCCAGGATAGCCTGGGCAATCTCGCGGGGATTGCGTTTGGCCTGCTTGGCGGCTGGCATCGCCCCATTGCACTGAAATGGGGCCGTACCTGACTTGGTGGAGGGCGTGACACGACCCAACTCCCGCGGGAGCTCGATTGAAGCAAACGCGTCGCCCAGCAGACCGCTGAGCTGATCGGCAATGGAAGGCATGTTGGTGTCCTATTGACCCTGGCCGGCAGCCACGCGGAAGCGCTGACCACTGCGGTTGAAGGCTAGTTCTTCTTCGCTCAACTCAAAGCCGACGAGTATTTCGAAATTTGCGCCCGATGTCCCTTCATCAAAACGCGGGATGGAAATCGCATCGATGGTTTCGGTGGCGTAGGTGCGGTCTTCGCCGTCGTTGAAACGCACACGCATCGGGAAGACTTCGCGATGCAGGATTGCCGAATCGCGACGGGTCACGGCCACGAAGAATTCGTAGGTCTCTTCATTGCCTATCGCGGCCGGACCTCGACCAAAGGCCATGTCAATTTCCAAATTGGCAATAATCGGCCGATCACCACTGTAGGTACAGAGGGATCGCACGCCGAGAATTTCGCCGGTGAAGCCGATATTGCCGTAGATCACCTCTTCGCCATTGAACTCAACGCGTCGGTGCGCGTCATACAGGGCTAAGGCCGCCGGGCAGACGCCAGAATTCTGTTCCTGGGCTGAAAAGACGTTGGTGCCCGACTGGCAACCCGTAAGAAATGCCGCGGTTGCAGCAATAACAGCAAATAAACGCATCGTGCAGTACCTGACCTTGTGCAATGTCCAATCACTGGATAGCGATCGAGCAGTTTGATAGACATGGTCATACGATGCACGGGCGCTCTCCGCAACGGCATCGCTGAAGGAGTTTAGTTGCAATGCACCCCAATCGCCCGGATCTGACTCTATTGCTCGCGGCACCTCGTGGTTTTTGTGCCGGTGTTGACCGGGCCATTCAAATTGTCGAGCGGGCGCTGGAGCGTTTTGGAGCACCGGTTTATGTGCGCCATGAAATTGTACATAATCGACACGTCGTTGAACGACTCGAAGGACTTGGTGCCATATTCGTCGAGCGGCTTGATCAATGCCCACAGGATCGCCCGGTAATATTCTCGGCCCACGGTGTGCCCAAACGGGTGCCTGCGGAGGCCGAGCGGCGCAATATGATCTATGTCGACGCCACGTGTCCGCTCGTCTCCAAAGTGCACGTCGAGGCGCAACGCCACCTGGCAGAGGGGCGCGAGATTGTTTTGATCGGCCATGCCGGACACCCGGAAGTCATCGGCACGATGGGACAATTGCCCGACGGTGCGATTACATTGATCGAGACAATCGAGGACGCGGATCGTTTTACGCCCGAAGACGCGTCGAAGCTCGCTTTCGTGACACAAACGACGCTGTCTGTTGATGATACCCAACAAATCGTGACCCGCCTGCAGCAGCGTTTCCCGCAAATCAGCTCACCTCACAAGGAAGACATTTGTTACGCGACGACCAACCGGCAGGCGGCCGTCAAAACCTTGGCTGATCGTTGTGATCTCGTATTGGTGATCGGTGCAACAAATTCATCCAATTCAGTGCGCCTGGTTGAGGTTGCACTCACCGCTGGCGCGAAGCGCGCGCAACTCATATCCAGTGCTGATAAAGTTGACTGGTCGTCGATGGACGGCATCGAAACGGTCGGAATAACGGCCGGAGCCTCGGCACCAGACGTCTTGGTTCAGGATCTGCTCGACGCGTTTGCAACACGCTTCAACGTCATCGAGGAGGTAATCTCGGTGGCCAAGGAAGATGTAGTTTTCAAATTACCTAAAATCATCGCTTGAAGACCGACGCAAATTTCATCGAAGGAATAGCATGATGGCCGAGAACAAAACCCGCCCTACGACGATGGACCCCGCCGCTTTCATTCAATCCATCGACCATCCGACACGCTGCGCTGATGGTGTGGTTTTGCTCGAATTGATGACGAAAATAACTGGATGGGACGCCACGATGTGGGGTCCATCAATCATCGGTTTTGGAAGCTATCACTATAAATATGACAGTGGCCGCGAGGGCGATTTTCTTCGAACCGGTTTCTCAGTCCGCAAAGCGAACCTCGTTATTTATATTATGCCGGGTTACAGCGATTTCGGTGAAATTCTCGGTCGGATCGGAAAATACAAAATGGGCAAATCGTGCTTGTATATTAACAAGTTGGCAGATATTGATCTGACCGTTCTTGAAGAATTGGTCCGCGCGGGCCTCGACGATATGGCGAAGAAATATCCCCTATGACCAAAATCACGATTCATACGGATGGTGCCTGCTCAGGAAACCCTGGTCCGGGCGGTTGGGGTGCCCTGATGGAGTGGAATGGTTCGCGTAAGGAGATCAAGGGCGGTGAAGCCGATACGACCAATAATCGCATGGAGTTGATGGCGGCTATCAAAGCATTGGAAGCCCTCAAGCGTGACGGTCAGGACGTAATCCTGTTCACTGATAGCGTCTATGTGCGTGATGGTATTACCAAATGGATCCATGGCTGGAAGCAGCGCGGCTGGAAAACCGCCAACAAGAAGCCCGTTAAAAATGTTGAGCTTTGGCAGGAATTAGACACGCTCAACCAACGCCACTCTGTCGACTGGCGCTGGGTAAAGGGTCATGCGGGGGACCCGGGGAATGAGCGGGCCGACGCGCTAGCGGGCGAAGGCCTGGAAGAAGCGCGTTAGTCGAGCGCGAATTGCAATTGCTGGACGTGCCCATCCGTTTGTTCCGAGTGGGGCTCGAATGTCCAATTATTGACGGCAGCCAAACCAGCTCGATCAAAAACACCTTCCGGATCCGCGGCCGTAACCGCCGCGTCCACAACCGCGCCATCAGCAGAAATTGAATAGGTGATTGTAACCGATCCCTCAATGTGTCGACGTTCTGCGCCGCGAGGATACCGAGGTGCTTCCACATGCGTTGGCGTCCGCTCCGCTTGATCCTGCGCCGCAGCGATTGATGTTGGCAATGTTGGTGCCAATGCGAACATCAATCCAGTCGCGATGGTTGTGATGATTTTGCTATGCCGTGCCATGGTTGCCTCCACCAGTCTTTTTGAACCTTGGAAGGACCTTAAAACACAGCGTTTGAATTACCGTTTCCGGCCGCGTGGTAATTTTATTCGTTTGTAGAACTTCTGGTAAACCATAAAAAATCGGCCCCGCAAGCAGGGCCGATCCTTCATTTCTTTGCAGTCTTCCGGGCTGGTGCCGTCAGGTGTTGGCCACTTTGAGTGTCACACCATCCAGCTCAACGACACGCAATACGGTTTCGGAATTTGGACTGCTGCCATCAAGTGTCTGCGCGGCCCACTCTGTATCGCCAAATCGCACTCGGCCACGGCCGGATACGAAATCGGCGGCGGCGATCACGGTCTCGCCGACCATACGGCTGCCGCGCTCGTTCAAACCGCTATCGCCACCCGCTTTCAGCATCGGGGTGACCCAACGTCCGCCTGCCCACAACAAAATCAGGGACAGCAGCGCGAACACACCGAGCTGAACCGGCCAGGCCACACCGAGGAACTCCAGACCAACAAAGCCGGTCAGGGTTGCCGCTGCTGCCAACCAGAGCAGATAGGTGGTGCCGGTCATGACTTCGCCGATCAAAAACAGTCCGGCGATAGCCCACCATGTCCACAAATTGAGGCGACCTAGCATTTCGAGCAGTGAGTCCATGATGAGCTTCCTTTCTGAAGAATATCCCAGGGGTCGGACCTATTCCGGCCCCTGGGGGTATTTGGGAATTTCACTCGGGTCTATTTTTTAGGATCGTCGAGGACATCCTTGGCCACTTTGCCAAGTTCACCGACACCCGCAATCGTTCCCAGAATGTTGGAGAATTCCGCCGGTATGATGACGGTCCTCTGCTGTTCGCTTTCAGCCAGCTTGCCGAAGGCATCAATATAGCGCTGCCCCAAAAAGTAGTTGATCGCGTTGACATCGCCAGCCGCAATCGCCGTCGATACCGCCGTCGTCGCATTGGCCTCCGCCTCAGCTTCCCGCTCTCGAGCTTCCGCATCGAGAAAGGCGCTTTCTCTACGGCCTTCCGCTTCGCGAATGGCAGACTGTTTTTCACCTTCAGCAACCAAAATTGCAGCCGCCTTGGAACCTTCAGCTTCCAGAATCTCTGCCCGCTTGATGCGTTCCGCTTTCATCTGACGGGCCATGACCTCGGTGATGTCACGCGGTGGTGTCAATTCTCGGATTTCAATCCGGGTGACTTTCACGCCCCAGGGATTGGTCGCGGCATCGATAACGCTCAGCAATTGACCGTTAATCTGGTCACGCTTGGAAAGCGTCTCATCAAGATCCATCGCACCCAACACAGTTCGCACATTGGTCAGGCACAAATTGACGATTGCAAAGTCAAGATTGTCGACCTCATAGGCGGCGGCCGGCGCATCGATCACCTGGATAAACACAACAGCATCTACCGACACCATTGCATTATCCTTGGTAATCACGTCCTGGTTTGGAATATCCAGCACGCGTTCTCGCATATTCATCTTGAAGCCAACACCTTCGATAAAAGGTGTGAGCAGGTGCAGGCCCGGACGGAGAGTCCGTACGTAGCGACCAAATTTTTCGACCGTGAACTCACGCCCCTGTGGCACGACCTTAACGATCGAACTACCAATGGCGAGGGCAAGCAAGAGCAATACGCCTACGACAATGAGTGTTCCAATATCCATGGATTTTTCCCTTCAAATTTGAGTCAGGCGCTGCCGCTGCCCAGCTGGCCAAGCATGTGCTCGGCCGTGGACACTTCAAAAGTGCCAGGAGCTTCGATATTGAGCTCGGCAACAACGCCGTCCTTGACCAGCATGGAATAGCGCTGTGAACGCAGACCCATGCCAAAACCACTTCCGTCCATTTCCAGGCCGACAGCCTTGGTGAAATCACCATTTCCGTCTGCCAGCATGGTCACGTCGGTTCCCGCACCCTGCTGCTCGCCCCATGCGCCCATGACGAATACATCATTCACGGACAAACAGGCGATGCTATCGACTCCGGCCGCCAGGATCTCCTCAGACTTGCCAATAAAACCAGGCAAATGCTTGGCTGAGCAGGTCGGGGTGTAAGCGCCGGGCAATGCAAACAGGGCCACGGTTTTGCCACCGAATATATCGGCGGTAGAGAGTTTGTTGGGGCCATCTGCCGTCATGGTCATAAATGTACTTTCGGGCAGGCGGTCTCCGACTGAAATAGTCATCATTTCTCTCCTATAGATAATATATGTGATGATATGCACGGCAAGATAGCGGGAATGTAACTGGACGCATCCCCCATTTAGGGAGAACATGCATACATGACCCGTGAAAATACGAAAGACGAAGACAGAGGATATTTGTCGGGAAAGTTGCTGATTGCCACACCGAGCATCGGCGATACACGCTTTGACCACAGCGTGGTTTTGATGTGTGACCATACCAGCGAACATGCAATGGGCATTATTTTGAACAAGCCGGTCGAAGGACTTCAAATGCCTGCCGTGCTTGATCAATTAGGCGTTGAAAATGCCAATGTGGCGGCTGATTTCCCGGTTCTGAACGGCGGACCGGTAGAGTGTGATCGCGGCTTTGTTGTGCATTCCAACGATTTTGAGTCGGAGGGTTCTACCCTGTCGATCAACCCGCACATAAGTCTCACTGCCACGCAGGAAGTCCTCAAGGCGATCGCCTCCGAATCACCACCGCGCCAGTCTCTCCTGGCCCTGGGTTATGCGGGATGGGGCCCGGGGCAGATCGAATCAGAGCTGGTTGCCAATGCCTGGCTCGTTGTTGACGCCGATGAAGACCTTATTTTCGACGATGACGCTCCGGCGAAATGGGAGAAGGCGTTGGAAAAGATCGGCGTTTCACCGGAACATTTGTCCAGCCTTTCGGGCAGCGCCTAACCCTGGAATTCGCGTGCGATTACGCGGGCAAAAAGCGCCCATCCATACCGTCCCGGACAACCTTTGCGGCCAATTCCGGCGGCAAGGCGCCAGAATACCGATAGCCCTGGGCGAAATCGCAACCCATCTCGCACAGGCGCTCCGCGGTTTCCTGATCCTCGACCCCCTCAGCAACAACTTGCATCCCAAAATGCCGTGCCAGCTGAATGACGGACTGAACCACCGTGCCAGCGGCCTCGTCGGCCGAAAGCGCATTAATGAAGTAGCGATCTATTTTGACCACCTGGAACGGCAACATCTCAAGACGCGCGAGCGAGGAATAACCGGTGCCGAAATCGTCCAGAGCGAGCGCGATACCGCCCTGTTTCAACGCACTCATCGCCGCTGCGGCCTGTTCAGGCTCCCGCATGATTTCCGTTTCTGCGATCTCCAACTTGAAGCAACCTTCGGGCAAACAAGCGCCACGAACTGTCTCCAACAATGTTTCCACAAACCCTGGCGATAATAATTCGCTGACTGTGCCATTCGCCGCGATGAAGAGCTGCTCCGCCGCTGGATGAGCCGCGCGCCAAGAAGACAAATCTTGTGCTGCACTTGTGCGTACAACGGTGCTGATCCGTGACAAAATATCGAGATCGTCGGCCATCGCCAGAAAGTCATCCGGGGCCAAAACACCCACGCCAGGCCGTTTCCACCGTGCGAGCGCTTCAAAGCCAGCCAGCTTGCCACTGGCAAGCGAGATAATGGGTTGATACCAGGCTACGAGCTCGGCGTTCTCAACAGCAGACGTCAGCGCGTGTTCTTCCTGAATGCGGCCATGCTCCCCCGTATCGACAATACCGGCTGGCAGCATCAACCCCTCAAAGCCGCCAGCCTCGGTCCGACGACCGACAAGGCGCGCGTAAACGACGATTTTGTCATCTCCTATGAGACGAATGCGCAAATCCAAGCGGTCCGCCTGAAAAGCCTCAATGATTTGCGCCTGATCTGCAGGGCCGAGTCGACCCAGGAAGCCGCTCCATTCGAGCGTGGCCGAAGAGAGACCAAAGCGCGCAATATCTCCCTGTAAGGATATAGCGCCCTCGAACCCCTCAAGAGAAAAAGCCACCGCACCCGCGGCGCGAGCGCCGATCTCGAAGGCTACTTCACTCATGACCGCGTATCACCGGTGATGAGGGCGTACCGGTCATGATCGCACCATTTACCAGCGATATTGAGGAATTCACGCGAATGTCCTTCAAGTTGAAAGCCAATACTTTTCAATAAAGTACTCGACGCGATATTCTCCGGACGACAGGCCGCTTCGACACGGTGCAAACCCAGGTCGTCAAAGGCGTAAGCTAGCACACGTCGCACCGCTGCTCGGGTGTAGCCTTTGCGGGTAAATGGACTGCCGATCCAGTAACCAATATCGGCGCTTTGCAAGACCCCACGCCGGACATTGTTGAGATTGCATGCTCCAAGAAGCACATTATCGCGCGCGTTGAAGACGAAAAACGGATATCCTCCGCCCCCCTGCCGATCCTGATGATAGCGTTCCAGGCGCCTGCGATAGGCCCCCTTCGTCAATTCATCGGCGGCCCAGGCTGGCTCCCAAGGCTCAGTATGCCCCCGGCTGGCACCGCGCAATTTGGCCCAGGATTCGTAATCCTCGATGGTTGGGGGCCGCAGGCGAATACCCTGTCCAAAGAGGGTGTCTTCCGATTCTGCATCCCGCCAGAGTGCCAACGCCTTACTCCCAAACTCACGATACGGGCGAATCACCCAAGCTGCTTGTACATCATGCCGCGTGATGTTTGCTCAACGCCAGCGCAGCCGCCCTTTTGAAATATGCAGTGCAAGATAAACCGCCAACAGCGCCAGTGCGAGCCCATACCAGGTTATCGCATACCCCAAATGTTTGGCTGGCGGTACGGCCGACAATGCGACGGGCATGCCGCGATCAGAATGAGCCCACACGTCTAAAACCTGTTCGGGCTCAACTCCCAGCGCCTGCGCCATTTCCGTGCGATCAAAAACATACCACTCATTGCTTTCCGGCGTGTTGGTACTGCCGAAGCCTCGTGGAGATGGCAGCGTGTCAATTCTCCAGGCCGTCGGTGCGGAGTGTGTGCCGTCCAATAGCGTTTCGAACGCGGATTCAACAAACATCCAGCGGGGGCCAGACGGTTCGGCGGAGCCAGGTTCGCACGCTGGCACGGGCATCAGGGAGATGCGCACCCAACCCGCTTCATCACGCAGCGTGTAATAGCGCAATTCCGGGCCGGACAGAGGTGCCGCCGCGGTAACAGACGGGCTGAAATACCCATCTTGCTCGGCACACAAAGCTTCCTGGAAGGAGTTAACCTCGCCGCGCATCTCGAATTGCGCCAACAGGTCGGCCTTCCACTGCATGCGTTCGACCTGCCAATTGCCAAGCCAAAGCAGCACGCCGAGGGAGACCACACTAAAAAGGGTAAGAATGGGTTGCGGACGAAAATGCGGCATGGCTTCGGTCTCCATTAGAGATTGATGCTCAGTCGTCGTCCAGGCGCGCCTCTGAGGCGTCATGGGAGAACTGCAGGGCAAATAATATGCCCTTCACCGGCCGCAGCAACATGATGCACGCAATGGGGATGAAAATCAGCTGGACGAGTGCATGTCCCCAGATCGGAAGTCGGAACGCAACTTCTGCCAGCATAAATATCGCGATGGCGAAGATTGATACAAAGAACATGACGAAGACAGATGCGCCATCGCCAACGTCCGCACTTTCAAAACTAACTTCGCACGCATCACACGCGCCAGCGATTTTAAGCATGCCATCAAACATGGATCCCTCCCCGCATCTCGGGCACCGGCCTGTGGCACCAGCGAAGATGGGGGAAGGTTTATCCATAGAGGCGTTAGCCTTGGTAAATTACGTAAACGAAGCTGAACAGGAACAGCCAGACCACGTCGACGAAATGCCAGTACCAGGCGGCGGCTTCGAGACCGAAATGCTTCTTTGCGCTCATACCACCAAATTGGAGACGCAACAGGCAGATAAACAGGAAGATCGTTCCAATAATAACGTGCGCGCCGTGGAACCCAGTCGCCATATAGAATGTCGAGCCGTAAATATTCCCGCCATCGGCCAGCGCAAATTCGAAACCGGCCTCAGCGTATTCGACGCCCTGCAACGCTGTGAAGCAAACACCCAAAATTACAGTCACGAGGAGGCCGAGCTTGGCTCCCTTGCGGTCGTCGTGCTGAAGCGCATGGTGGGCCCAAGTCACTGTTGTGCCAGATAAGAGAAGAACCAGCGTGTTCATCAATGGAATGTGCCAAGGGTCAAAGGTCTCGACGCCGGTTGGCGGAAACATCGCCATGCCCGGGTCCAGACGGACCTCATGGAAGATCGCGTATTCGAAGAATGACCAAAACCAAGCGACGAAGAACATGACTTCGGAGGCGATGAACAAGATCATGCCGTAGCGCATGCCCAAATCAACAACGGGCGTATGCAGGCCGGCATTGGATTCCTTGATCATATCGCCCCACCAACCAAACATGGTCCAGATGACGATGGCAAAACCGATCATCATGCCCATGGAGGTTCCGCGCGCATCACCTTCGACGCCATCGCCGTAGAAGAAGGCCAATGGACCCTCCGCAAACAGACCACCGGCAGTCATATAAGCAACAGCTCCTACAGCGAGGAGAAAAGCGCCAATAGAGCCGACAATCGGCCACGGGCTTGGGTCAACCAAATGGTAGTCGTGGTTAGCGGCGTGGGCAGACATCGCGAATCTCCTGCGATTTCAAATCAGCTGAATGGCAACCTGATAAAGGTCGCCGCTTAATGGTTCAATATCAAGGCGCGGCAGTATCGTCAGAAGATACCGTCGCTTCGGTTTCAAAGAATGTGTAGGACAATGTGATTGCGTGAACATCGTCCATGCGGTCCTCTTCGTCGATCAATGGGTCGACAAAAAACAGCACAGGCATATCGACGCTTTCACCGGGTTGTAGCGTTTGCTCGGTAAAGCAGAAGCATTCGAGTTTGGAGAAATATGTCGCTGCCTTGTAGGGCGTGACATTGTAACTCGCGATGCCGGTCACGGCGCGGTCAGAGGTGTTTGTAGCGCGGAAATATCCCAAGGCGCTTTCACCAACATTGACCGTCATCGAACGTTGTATCGGGGCAAAATCCCAACCCAGACCACCATTGGTATTGGCATCAAACAGAATGGTCATTTCCCGATCGAGGACCTGACCCGCTTCACCAACAGCGACTTGGGTGGTACCGCCGTACCCGGTGATCTTGCAAAAAATGTCGTAGAGCGGCACGGCAGCAAAGGCCGCGCCAACCATTGTCACAGCGCCGGCACCGGCGAACAGGGCGACGCGTGTGTTCTTATCGAGTGAGAGCGGCATTACGAAGCCCCTCCCGCAATATTCGCACTCAACCGAAGAACCGTGATGGTGAAAATTAGCGCCATAAATCCTACCAAGGACCAGGCAATGGCCGCATTACGCTTTTTCTGGGCAAGATGTTCGGCATCGGTCATCTCAACGCGCTCCGTCGACTTGGTGTAGTCGGGCTGAGCAGAATTGATGATGCCTGCCAAACCGGACGTTTGACCTGTTTCGGTTTCTGTCTCGGCGGAATCGCCGTTGCCTGTTTGGTGGTCGCCGGTCATGAGCCCACTCCCGGGATGGAGATATAGGCACCAAAGCCATGCTCTGCGAGCAGGGCCGCGAACAGGAAGGTCAGATAACCAATAGAGACGGCAAACAGGTCACGGGCAGCCTTGTCGCCCGAGCGAACCGCATACAATGCGGCTTCTTCAGCGGAACCTGCCTCGCCCGCCCGCGAGTTGAAAACCCGAATGGCCAACACCATAAACAAGGCACCACCGCCGAGCGCTGTGAGCGCATAGATAGCGCCACCGAGGCCAGTAAGAACCGGTGCTCCGGCAAACAAAACCAAGACGATAGAATAAAGTAAAATCTGAAGACGCGTGGACTTCGCGCCCTTAACAACTGGCATCATCGGGACACCGGCGGCCTGGTAATCACCATTCTTGTACAGTGCCAGTGCCCAGGAGTGCGGCGGCGTCCACAGGAAGATGATCATGAACAGGATAAAGGCATCGAGGGAAATTTCCCCGGTGACTGCAACCCAGCCGATCATTGGCGGGAAAGCACCGGCCGCCCCACCGATGACAATATTTTGCGGCGTCGAGCGTTTGAGGATCATCGTGTAGATGACCCCGTAGAAAAAGATTGAGAAGGCTAGAAGGCCTGCAGCCAGATAATTACTCGCCAGCGCCATGATCAACACGGACAAAACCGCGCAAATAATACCGAACGTGTAGGCGTCATTAACCGATACAGTACCACGCGCCACCGGCCGCATCCGTGTGCGCTTCATGGTGCGGTCGATATCTGCATCATAAGCCATATTGAGGGCACCGGCAGCGCCGGCTCCCAGAGACAGGGCCAGAATAGAGATTGCCGCCAGCAACGGGTCAGCGCTGCCGGGAGCAGCGGCCAATCCGGCACAAGCGGTAAAAATGACAAGCGTAATCACGCGCGGCTTCATCAAATCGAAAAAGTCGCGGGGCGAGGCCAATGATATGGCCTCGCCCTCGACGCGATTAACGCTGGATTGAGTCGAAGAGTTCAAGGACGGTCCTACTTAATTTTCGGCAGTGTCGAGAACTGGTGGAATGGCGGTGGTGAGGACAATGTCCACTCCAACGTCGTGGCACCCTCACCCCATGGATTGGCTTCGCCCTTGCGCCGCGAAATCATCGCTTCGATCAAAATCAAGAAGAAGATGATCATGCCGACACCCATGATGGCATAGCCCCAAGAGGAGATTTCATTCCAGTACGCGAAACCATCGGCATAGTCAGGCACACGACGCTGCATACCGTTCAGGCCCAGGAAGTGCTGCGGGAAGAAAATCACGTTGGCACCAACAAAGAAGAACAGGAATTGCAGTCGCGCCAGCAGTGAATTGTATTTCACGCCGAAAATCTTCTCGAACCAGAAATACCAGCCTGCGAAAATCGCAAAGACAGCCCCCAGTGACAGAACATAGTGGAAGTGCGCCACAACATAATAGGTGTCGTGCAGGGCAGCATCAACGCCGGCATTGGCCAGAACGACACCTGTGACGCCACCTACGGTGAACAGGAAGATGAAGCCGATAGCCCACATCATCGGTGTGCGATAGGTGATCGATCCACCCCACATCGTCGCGATCCACGAGAAGATCTTGATGCCGGTCGGCACCGCAATCACCATAGTGGCGGCCACGAAATAGGCTTTCAAATCGACAGGCATGCCCACGGTGTACATGTGGTGTGCCCAAACAAGGAAACCGATCACGCCGATGGAAACCATCGCATAGGCCATACCCAAGTAACCGAATACTGGCTTCTTCGAGAAGGTCGAAACGATGTGAGAAATGATACCGAAACCGGGAAGGATCAGAATGTAAACTTCCGGGTGACCAAAGAACCAGAACAAGTGCTGGAACATGATTGGATCGCCGCCACCGGCCGGTTCAAAGAAGGAGGTGCCGAAGTTACGATCCGTCAACAACATCGTCAGTGCGCCAGCCAAAACAGGCAGGGACAAAAGCAACAAGAATACGGTGACAAGGATTGACCACACGAAGAGCGGCATCTTGTGCATCGTCATGCCCGGAGCACGCATGTTGAAGATCGTGGTGATGAAGTTGATCG
>Ga0315338_1003319_pt1 | contig 14210 bp, 19 predicted proteins | sample ASW8metaG_FD_204518 | JGI IMG/M metagenome (GOLD analysis project Ga0315338, IMG submission 204518) | Ammonia-oxidizing marine archaeal communities from Monterey Bay, California, United States - ASW #8 | ecosystem: Environmental > Aquatic > Marine > Coastal | place: USA: California | collected... | reverse complement strand
GCCATGGTTCGTCTCCGGATTTTCATCCGCTCGACTATGTCGTGCGACCAGATGTTGGACATCAACGACCTAGCCTTCGCCCCCGACTCGTAGTGAGCCTTCACTGAGTCCTTCACTGATCCACTCCACCATCTCTTGGTCTATGCGAGCGAGTTCTGCCATGGCTGCTTCCTGGCCCTCGCCAATGCGGAGAGCGAGCGCGACCGACTCGACCAGTCGGCCACGCGCATCCAAATCCACGAGCCGCCTTGCTTCCGCTCGCTGCTCAACCGTGGTCAGCATTACGCGCTGCCGATTGGCGATTCACGCATCATCAACTGACGAGCCGCAGCAGCCTCCATCACGTCCGGCTCTACCAAAACCTTAGTATACGCGCGGTCGATCAGGGTGAGCGTAACTCCGTTTGAATCGGATGATCGCCCAATTCTCTCGCCAGCAGCGGCTTCCAACAGACTTTGCAAATCAACTGTACTCGCCATGACTCTACTCCTTCGGTGTTACCCGGACTCTTACGATGGCCCGGAAGTTTCGTTTCCACGTTTCCAACTCCTCGATCCTGGCGATCAAGGCGGTGTTGTCTGCGGCTGGACCGGCTGGCCCCTGCTGACCGGATGGACCCGCCGGTCCTGCTGGGCCACGCTCGCCCGCCTTCCCCGGCGCAGCAGGCTTGCCAGACTCTAACTCGTCCAGACGTTTCTTGATTTCCAAGATCTCCCTGGTCCGGTCCTTGTCCCCCCAAGATCGATAGTCGCCACTGAGTGGTACGATCTGCTTCGACTCGGCCATGAAGTTGACCACTGTCGGTTGGGTGGGAGACATCAGCGTCTTGCTGTCGGTGCGTCTGCCACCATGGGTAACCACGCCAACCAACAAGCCATCCTGAAAGACCCCGGTGCCGCTGTCACCGTTGCGGCAGATGCCCTTGTAGACATTGAACACCCGCCGAGCATACATCCTGCGATTGACAACGTCGTATCGATTCTCTTCCTCGGACTTGACCCCCAACTCGAACCGGCCACGCTCGTTGATGGTGTAGAAAATCTTGGAGTGTAGTGGTCGACTGGAGACCGGGACAACATGAATACTTTTAGACACGACCGATACCAGGGCCAAGTCCTGCTCGGTGTCCCTCGCCACCACCCTGCCGGTCACCGTCTTGCCGTCGAGGATGATCCCGATCTTCGCGCCGACCTTGCCGACGCAGTGGGCAGCGGTCAGACCGTAGGCAGTGGTGCCATCGGTGTCCACCATCGTGCATCCCCCGCCACTGGCGAGGCGAACCGATGCACGAGAGGCCACGTCCACCTCTGGAGTGAGGAGTGGTGCCCACAAATAGACCAGGACTGGAATCAGCGATGCCAGTGCAGAAAGATTGCGAGTCATGAGAAAAGCATACTCCTCTTAGGTTATACCTTCAACCGGATTTCTTCTTGCCGTTGCCGTTTTGCATCTTCTTCTTGAAGACCTCGAAGCCACCGACAACCAGCAGCAACTCAAGGATCGTGGTCATCTCACCCTTGTCGAAGTTCGTTGAGTTCATGTACAGAAAGACCGTCAGACCGCAGAAGATTACCGCGATTCTCAGAATGCCCCAGAAGGGGTGACCACCATTAATGTCGACCATCGAACCGTCCTCGTGTAAAGTTTCTATGGGTGGGCAGTAGCAGGACGCGCATCCTTGCCCATCAAGGGTGGCAATGGACTGCCACCCGCCTTTCAACTAACAATAGCATGCCATGCCACTTGACCCAAAACAGATTGGCAAACGGGTCCGCTCAGAGAGGCGGCGTCTTGCCATGAGCCAGTCAGCACTCGCCAAGCTCATCGGCACGACACAGGGCCACGTCAGTGGATGGGAACGTGGATACCACATGATGTCACTGGAAACCGTCGCCGCCATATCGGAGACCCTCTCCGTGTCACTCGATCACGTTGTCTTCGGCAAGTAGTACAACAGCACCTCAACCCTCGGATCATCAGCATCCTTTTCCTGCTGCGGTGGCAGGTGGACCCAGTGTGCATCGTCCACGCCCAGGCTGATGGCTATCCCGTCGAACGCACTCTTCATGCTGGCAATGAGGTTGTCACCGTCACGACGGTGGGCAGTCCTGTTGTACAGGCAGATTTTTAGTTGAGCCGCATCCCAGATCCCGTCCGGTCGACCCGCCTCCACCTGCGCCCCGTCTGTCGCTGCCACCGCAGCCAACTTGTACCGCTTGCTCATGCGTGCCTTTCGACCCCAGTGAACCCTGGCATTGGGCGAGAGTTCCTTCGGTGGCAACGGCAGCACTATCCTCAACGTCTGCATTACTCCCCCATTGTCACGAAGCACGGAGTCATCTCACCAACATAGGCTCCGGCCACATTGAATTCAAAATACTCGACCGCTTCCTCGCGACCCATCCCGTCCCGTTCCATCAGGACATCGATGCACTTGTCCCGGTCGTATGCCATCACTATGCCGCGACCCTGGCCAGTCCACACCTCGGCGTAACCGATGATGGCGTCATCAAACCCATCGGCCTGGAGCAGATCTACGTCGGGAAGCATGTCAGCAACCCTGTCTCCGTTCGGTGTATTCATTAGTTCAACTCTGCCATGTGCTTGGTCACATCCTTGCCGAACTCTGCCACAGCCGCAGCACCAGGAGTGTCACGATTCAGTATCCACTCCAGCAGAGATATGCACGCTGACGTTTCCAGGTAGTTCCTGTAATGATCGAAGTCTTTTGTGTCTGGAATTTTTCCCGACTGCCTGACACCCTGCACCTTTTTACTCACCACCAGATGCATCGCCTCCGTGCCGTAAAGGACACGCTCAATCTCGCTCTTCGTACGCATCATGTATCTCCTGGGCAATCGCGGCATACCACGGGTCGCCAAGTTCACCGTTGACTAGCCATGAGTTGACGACCGAGATCCAGTCCCGGCCCGTCACCTCCCTCACCTGATCCCTGTCGAACTCGCCCTTGTTGACCTTGTGCCAGATAGCCAGCACAACGCCGTACTTGGGACACTTGTGCATCCATTGATGCGTCATCGCGTCCACAGATACCATGAGCGACGGGATGTCGTACTTCGTCCCGGTCGACCGGACGATGTGATGAACAACGACCGACCCCCACTTGGGGGGGGCCAGCCATTGGTCACGCACCATCTTCCAAGCCTCGCCCCGCACCTCCTGGCGAAGCTCGTCTTCCGGGTTGCTTTCAAGGTAATCTCGAACAGCCTGTTTGTCGCGCGGCATACTCCATCCCCAAGACGGTGAACAACTCTTGTCGAAACACAGCGTCATGCTTCAAGGTCTCGATCAGTCGTCGCTGCTGACTCCTGTCCCACTCGACCGGAGCCTCGACGATCAGGCTCTCCACCTGTTCCGTGGCTTTCCACCGCCACGCCTGATCAGGATACCTTTCGATAACTGCATGATACTGTTCCACCGTCTCCGGTTCAGGTGGAGATGTGTTCTCCACCAACGCCTCGCCAACGGCTGTCAGAAATTCAGAAAGCGTCATTGAAATCCTCCACCGCTTGCTCCTCTGCCCCACCGACGTACTCGACGGACGCAGCACGGATGTTGACGAAGACCTTGTCGTTCCAAGTCCGGCCACGCACCGTGCCTGAAACCTTGACCTCCATCCCAGCCTTGGCGTTGGCGAGTATGTCCTCGGACAACTGGCCGAATGCCTCGACCAGGATCGGGTTGTCCACCCACTCCTGACCTTGCTGGACTTTCTGCATGATCACCACCTTGGCAATCTTGCCGTTCTTCAAAGCGACCGAGTCGATGCTCTCGATCTTGCCGCTGAGAATTACTGTGTTTACCTGATCCATCTTTCTCCCTCTCTATCTAGAACGTCCCCAACCTCGGGGACTAGTAACCCCAAGCAAACTCGAAATGTACTAGGCCACCATCACTTCCGACGCTGTTGTCCCCGACCGGGTCGCTGGGTGGCGTTGCCCGGATTTGATATGCTCACGTCGTCGGCAATGTCGGGCTGACGAGGCCCGCTCGGAATGACCGCCAGGGACCGGGCGATGCGGCTGACCCGCCCACGATTTTTACAGCCACGAATGTTGGTCCCGTCCATTACGCTATCCACCAATGGTCACCCTCTCGGGTGTACCTGTCAGAGGCCGCAGCCTCCCTCGCAATCCATGTCAAACAATGATCTCTGGTTGTCCTCTAGACTTGCCTCGCGAAGAGGAACGCACGATCTGTGGACGTACAACTTCGCATCCATGTTTCGATTGACTACGTTCCCGTCCACCCGCAGGGCATCATCCACCTTGCAGGCTTCTTCCCAGTCCACCTCATTCTTCCGGAGGGACCGCCACTCTTCGTTGCTGCGGAACGGACAGAAGACACAGGCCGACCGGGGTGTTTCGTGGGGAACCTTGGCATTCTCCTCCAGCCAACGAATGCAGTCAGCCCGCTTCATCATGTCATCAAAGAGCGGGAAGTGAACGTCGGCCCACTTGATCGCCCGGAACCTATCCTTTGTTCTCGATGCCCGCCCAGCCTCGTCATAGGAAAACCCCATGTAGTGGTGAACGTGGACACCAGCGGGAATCCTCTGTCTCGGTTTCAGTCCAAGGATGTTGCGCCTGATCGTCCGCTCGACCACCTCGATCTTGTACTCCCTAGTACACTGGCGTCTCACCATGCCCAGCGGCTCACCTCGTTTGAAGGCGGTGAACGCAGGGATGGGAGCGAAACTCTGCCCGGTAGAGTTCTGCCCCTCGATGAGATCACTCCCAAGATTCCCAGCAGTCTCAACCAGGATCTCCGGGCCGTCCTGCTGCCTCAACCACTCGAGGTGATCGTACACAGCGACCGGCTCCACCTGTGTGTCGGCAAAGATCGCGTAGTCGATCTCGAAATCGTACATTCCTCGAGCCGCCATCAGGTAGATGGTCGTCGATTGCACACCCGCTCCGAGATTCAGGATGTGGTATTCCCTCATGTCTGGTCCGCTCCGCAGTGCCAGTAGCCACCGTCAACTTGATAGCCAGAGTGATCAGTGTGAAATCCGAACGTCGGATTATCCCGGCGCATGCCGTACCCACGCGATCCCTCCGGTGGCGGCGTAACCGGCCTGGGTCCGCATGGCTGTCTGCAAGCACAGCAGTACGACTTCTTCTCGTCGTGATTCCACCACCGGTCACCGTCGTGTGTGCATTTACTCATCGTCTACATCCTCCAGTACCACCACGGACCACGGGTATAGCTCTGACTGTGACGCCTTGTACATCGCGGGCTTGCCCTTGGACACCTCCACCGGACTCCTGGCAAACAAGTCCTTGCCCAGCATGAAGCCACGGAACGTCCACGTCGGATGCGTGCCCGTCATCAGGGCATACAGCCTGTCCTTGGCCTTCCACTTCGAGACCAGCAGCCAGTTGTCCCCGTACTCGGGTCGACCCTTCACGTCCACCCTGTACTGGCCGAGACGACAGTCACCCTCGTCGAACTCCGACCTCCTGGCCTCGCCAACAAGATCGGCGTAGCAATTGAACAGGTGACAGAATGCAATCTCCGCAGACACCCCGTCCAACTCGACCTCGTTGCGGTGGCGAGTGTCGTCGACCGGAGCCTGATCCATCTTGGCCTCGACGTTTGCATCCCGACGACGGTGTGCCGCATCGATTGCCGTGTGACACTCGAAGTCTGACAGCGTGTACTCGGTTCCAAGTGGCACGATGGGAATTAGCTCCATCTTGTTTTCCCCCGGCGATATTTGCTGAAGACATCCTGCTCCTCCTGCCGATTAGCTTGGTAGGAAAGATAGTTGTGGATGTCAGGCGGCACCCGACCACCCATCTTCTGGCGAAATATACCATGAGCCATCTTGGCAGATCCATGCTTGACGTTTGCTGCAATGCCGAGACACTGGTCCCAAGTCTTCTGGACCTCGCTGCGTTGAATCTTAGGCTTTCGAACAACCTCGCGAAGATCAGCATCAACCACCAGCCTGGGCCAGCCCGGTCGCGACTCGTGGTGACCGCACATCGGGCACTCACCCCGGCGACCAGACAGCCAGACGTAGGTACACTGCGGGCAGTGGGTCTCTCTAGGTTCCGCCTTTTCCCTCGCATCCCGTTCCCGACGCTCTATCGGGTCGACCGCTTTGAGTTGGTAGACATGGTCGTCGGTGGGCCAACCGTGCCTTGCGACGTTACCCCCGTGATCGATCAGAATAGAATCAACCTTGTCCTCGTGCGTACGAAAGAGACGGCCCGTCGTCTGGACGTACTGAACCAGCGACTTGGTGCTGAACGCCAGTACCCCCGCCTCCACCCACGGTGCGTCCCAGCCGACACGACATACCCCGACATTACAGATGACTTGGATCTCCCCCGTTCGTAGTTGCTCGAAGATCTTCGCCCGACCCACTTGGCTCTTCGTACATTCCTGGGGCGTCGAGGCATCAACATGAGCAGCACGGATGCCGTTGTCGTTGAACACTTGGCAGAGACGGATCGAATGGGTCACCCCGCTGGCAAACACCACCGTCTTCCTGTCACCGGCAATGCGTTTCCAATTCGAGAACACATCACCAACCAGGGAGGGTCGGTTGTGCCGACGCTCTGCGTCACCCGCTGCGAAGTCCCCGTTGCTGGTAGACACGCCACGCATGTCCACCTCCCACGGCACCCACACCCTCGCTGGTACGATGTACTCGGGAATCAACTCGGAGTATGTCCCGGCCACCACGATCTCTTCCCACCACGAGCCGATGTCCTCCGGCGTGGCGGTCAGTCCTATCTGGATCGACGAGCGATACTCCCGCAGGATGGTGGCCCACTCCCCGGAGAGGCTCTTGTGTGCTTCGTCAACTATGACGAGATCCGCACTCGGCAGCGGCACAGATTTCTTTTGAAAGCACCGCGAGAACAGAGTCTGCTTGGTGGCAACCGTCACGCCACTGTGGGTGTAGTCCTCGCCCGCCATCAGTATCGAGTGCGGTATCTCGCACCGATCCAATTTGTCCGACATCTGATAAACCAACTGGCGAGAGTCAGCCAGCACCAGGATTGTTTTGTTTTTCTTCCGGGCAAGGTGGATCAGGGCCGTGGCGACAATCGTCTTGCCGAAACCACAGACGCCCTGAAGCACCACCTTACTCGCACCACGCCTCAAGGCGTCTCTAAGGTCGTCGATTCCAGTTGTCTGGTGCGAGTAGAGAGTAAACTCTCCAACCCGGAGCGAGTCCGTCCGCATCGCATCACCTACTGCTCAAGGGGTCCATTGATCATCGCATCGGTCGACTCCGACTCGTCGTCAGACCACGCCTCAAGATCATGGGTACTCTCAAACTTCTCGCGAGCGGCAACCACCAAGGTGCCAGCCGTGAAACCATCCACCAGCAACTTGTTGTTGAGAGCGTCAAGTGTCCTGGCCGCCACCCTCGCGTTATCCTTTGCGGCCTCGATAGATAGCACTTCGCCATCGGTTGAGAACCACACCGCGAGATCAGCATCTTCCTTTGTGCTGATGCCCAATTTCCGCAGCCGCTCACGCAATTTGTCGGAGTTGGACTTCCGGCCACGCTTGCCATTCTTTTCGGCTGACGGAGCAGGAGCAGACTGCTGCCTAGGATGCTGCACCGCAGAGTTGCCATCGTCATCCTCACCGGCAGGCGCACAGCCGGTGGCCGCAGCCAGGGCGAACCGACGCATGTAGGTGATGCACGATGCCTGACCGTGAGGGTTGTCCTTCTCAGGCGTCATCGCCATCCGACTGATGATGTACTGGCCCGACTCGTGAGCCAGCACCGTGGTCAGCAGCACCTCGTTCCCCTCGCGTCCGGGGAATTGGGCAATGCTCAACCCGTTCTTCGTAAGCGGCTCACGCACCACGTCCCAGATGGCCGTGAGGTCAGCGTAACTCGACTTGAAAAACGGGTTCTCCGCATTCCGCTGCGGATTCTGAATCTCGGACTGAGCCTTTGCCAAGGCTCCGAACAACTCTCCGACTTGCGCGGAAACACCGATATGAAACCGGTCGGCTCCGTCCGCAGCACGGGCTGCGCTCAAGTCATCGTCCTGCATCTGATGCAGAACCGTCTCGCTGTGGAAATCGTTCATCGGTCAACTCCTCTCGAAACACAGGGGTCGTCGGCGGGGCATCCACACCCAGCCTCACTTCGTTTTTTCCGCACACCTCGCAGACGGTGATCCAGATATCCTCACCGATGAGAATCCTCTGATCGACCTTCCTCTTCATAATCAACATGGCTCTCCTCCACGCATGCGTGAAAACATACCGGGGAGTCTAGCGTGTGAGTGACGCTAGTCAACTCACTTTCCCAAAACTTTCCGAAGAATTTCGATATCCGCCTGCGTGAGTATCCAGTCCCTGCCCAGGTGCTGGCCCACATCATGCTTGGAACACAAGTAACGGATGTACGAATCATCGAAGGGGGGATCTCGCAATTCTGCGGCTGCGGTCTTCGTCGTGTAGACGGAATCCAACTTCATGTCACCATCCTATTGCCCGTGTGCGTGAAAGCAACACCTTACCACATTTTGTGGTCGGGTCAACGAGAGGCACAAGGTCTAGCGGTTTCCGAATGATTCCCGCAAAGCTTTGTGTCGGATCACGAACCCCGCCGCCGGAGGAATGAACACCGGCTCACCGGCCCGTGGGCCATCGGGGTGGACCTTGGAGAGGATGATTCCAACAACCTCATCCTTGTCCATCTCCTTCACGAAATCGAGGCTGTCTCGCTTGCTCATCTGGTGGCTCTTGGAGTAGAGGGCTGCTGCCATCACGTTGAGCCTGGATCGCTCCATCGCTGAGTTCATGTATCCCCACCGTAGTGCCACGTCAGCCTCTCTGAAAGTCATGGCCTCAACCAGCGGCTTCGCAAAGGATCTGCTCTTCTCGATGTCCACCACCTTCTCTTGACGCTTCTTGCCAGACCGCAGCGGATCGACTCTGGGATCGGGCCTCGTGTAGTCCATCACGAATGTGCCAAGAAATGCCGGGCCAGCAGCCTCCATCAACCCGCTTGCATCTTTCGTCTTGGCGTATGACTGGTACTCGTCGGCTAGGTGTTCCAGTCGAGTCCGCTCCAAAGCAACCAGAGCCTCGTCAACCTTGCGACCCTTCTTGGCTTCTGCAAGGTTCAGGAGGACATTGCTTTTCGCATGGGTCCAGACCTTGTGAGCGACGTGGGTGTCCCTCTGCACTTGCTCGGCGTTGGCGATGATGGACCGGAGTTCCCGAAGGTCTCCTTTCTCGTCCTTCAAATCCGCCTCCGCTTTACGCTTCTCCCGTCCCGCTCGATGCCACTCCTTATCAAGCTTGTTCAACTGGTTCACCGGCTCATACGCCCACTTGACCGGACGGCGGTGAGGCATCAGGCGACCGAACATCTGCTTTGCCGCGCCGGTCGGCAGTCCGGTCATCATTCCGGTTGCACCCATGAGTTTATCGACAGCCTTCGACAGCGTGTCGGTGTACTTCTTCCGGCCAGACTTTGGACCCAGTCCGGTATATCTCTCATCGTCCATCCACTGCATCGTCCCCTGCACGAGGGCGTTCGATCCGTCCAAGAGATCATCTCTGATGCCAACCAGGATCGTGCCCCTGTTCCGTCGATAAGAGGGTGGCAGGGAGGAGTCTTGTCGCAGGCCATCGACAAACATGTTCACCATGTCACCGCCAATCAGCCAGTTGCCGAGAGACTTCTGACCAATGCCGAGAATGTCGTCGTACCAACTATCTTGGGAATACTTTTCGAGTTCGTCATCGTCACCGTAGAGACATGCAAGCAGGTAGAACCAGAACTTGCCCGAATAAAAGACAATCGCGGACTGGATTCCCAGAACGGTAAACAACTGACCGACCAAGCGTCCCGTTTCAGCAGCCGTCTTGGTCTCTGACGATGAGTAATCCGCAACGCTCCGCATGACCATGTTGAAGTTCTTGTTCCGCTGGCTGGAGAACATCACGAGCAACTTGAAAAATGCGTTGTGCTTGGCAGCATTTTGCATCTGGCTGCTGGTCAGCACGTCCCAAGTCGGCTGTGTCTGGTCAACAATATCAACAGTCCTGTTCGAGACATAAGTCTTGAACTCTTCGGTCCCCTCAATCAGACCCTTCTCCTTGGCCTCTAGCTTGACAGCACCCCAGATCGTAGCGATGACAGTCGTGTCACCCTTCTTGATCAATGCCATCGCGCTATTATCGAGAGCTTCCTTGGCTGACCCTCCGTAGTCCCGGTGAGTGGCACCGAAGAATTCCATGAGTGCCGATCCCTGGTAGCCGGGACTCAGGATCTGGTGGCCTCCCGATTCCAACCGATGCCTGAGTGTGGCACTCCACTCCTTCATCTCTGCAATGATTGAGGGGCTAAGGGAAGTGAAGCCTCCAGCCCGGAGATATTTCAATTCAATCTCTATGCTGGCCGCTGCAATAGATGCCCCCTGATACATTGCGATCTGGGGCTTGAATCCCAAAGCGGAGACGTGAGCCGCTCGTATGATTGACCGGACAATCGTGTTAGCCACTGTTGTGGGAGCCGAACGAACCTCCAGACCCTGGAATGCGGTCAGGGTATTTTTCAGGTACTCAAGAATAGTAGCACCGTTTTTGTGGTTTTTCAGCAGGGAGTCTCTGAACTCCTTGGATCTCAGAACCGTGAAGGCATCAGACAGCGGCCCGTGCTTGGCAATGAATGATGCCGTCCGGTTGACGTGAGCGTAGTACGCACTGAACGCATCAAACACCATGATCGGTGCCACCACCCCTTGGCTTCTCGAACGGAGAATCCCCTGAGAGTCGAGGTGAGAATTCAGCCAGTCCCCCGATGACTTCTGCACATCCTTGTCGAAGTAGCTGGGGTCTCTGCTTCTCGGGAAGTAGTTCTCCAAGTTTGCGATCTCGGTTCCGTGATGCTCCAGCCATGACGCATTGACAAGATCGCGGAGCCATCCGTTGAACACCTTGCTGATTGCGTTGGCAACAGCAAGCTCCTCCTTCGTCATGCTGCCCTCGAAGGCCAACATGTCGTCGATGGTTAGCTTGATACCACTGCCCGTTGGTCTCAACTGGCTGTGGATAGCAATGCCCTTGCTCTTGTTCGACAGTATTTCTGATCTCGTATCGCGATCCTGAAGATGGAGATACAGAGAAATCCTCTCGGCCCTCGTCAGAATAAGTGCCGGAACCCGCTTGCCGCTTTCGGAAGCGGTTGCAGTCGGCCTGGGTCGAGTGTGGGTTACATGGTCACGCTCCTCCTTGGTCAACGCAGCCAGTGCTTCCTTTTCATTCTTCGCTTCCACGACTCGGGATGCCCTGTCATCAAACACCACCTCCTGCCGATACGGAGCCAGGGGGGTGAAAATGCGTTCCGCCTGTTTCTGACCAAGCATCGATTTGATTTTCTGGACGAACAGCCCCCGGTCTTGGGAACCCATATCGCTCCACTCGGTCAGAGCCGGGCCGGTTATTCCCTGCTCTTCAAGCACGGCCCTGATGTCATCCTGCGCCTTCGCCTGGATTTCAGCGACTCCATCCCTGGCTCTACGAAGCGACTCGCTGAAGATGTGATAGACCGCACTCTCCCTGCCGCCGAGAATGTGAGCCATGCTGTCCAGAGACAGATGCTCAAAGTACGAGAGCTTTTTGAAAACCTCAAAAGTGCGGATGTCGTCGCCTTGCCCTGGCTCCATACTCCTGTTTGCGTCGTACCTGTCAGCGATGTTCTGCCTGACTTCATCCTTTATCTGCTGAAGCGTCATGTTCTTGCGTCTGGCAAGCGCACGATTCTTCGTCTTCATCTGGTGGAGAAGTTGGCCGATGGTCTCTGTCAGTTGCCGGATCTCTTCGGCACTGAGTCTCGGAACCACATCGTGTGCGGAGACCTCGATGTCCTCGTGCAAGGAACGGACACCGTATCCTTTAGCAGCCTGTTTCCCCAGCACATCACGAGCGCGTTCCACAAGCCTGATCGGGAGTTGGTGGATCTCGTTGTCCGTGTCAAAATCAGCCGCCTCGCTGAGACTCTCCAATCTCTTCAGGGTCTCCGCTGTAGGCTGCTGGAAAATGATGTCCTCAACCAGACCCTCAATTGCATCCCTCGTCTCTGGCCTGAGCTTGTTGTCTTTAGACAGGACTCCCGACTTGGCAACCAACTCCTTCAGTCCCTTGATAGCAGCAGCACGTTCGTACTGCTCGATCAAGTTGTTGATCGCCTGGATCACCTTCTCCCGTGCCGCATCCCTGCCCTTTTCATAACTGTCCCCCTTCGACCCCGGACCCCCTACGACATCCTTGCGTCCCTTCTGGGTCCGTACCCGACCTCGCGCCATGATCTCCAAGACGCTTGCGATCCGGTCGTGCATCTCCGGAGGCAGGACTTCGCGAGCGTACCCAATGATGAATTCCCACGACTCGTTCTCATCAATGACACTCGCACGGTACGCCTTGTCGGCTGCAACCTCCTGACGCCTCATCGACCAGTCGAGCAACTTCTGAGCAGCCGTCTCGATGGTCTCGCCCTGGTTCCATCGGATGATCGAGTTGATGATGGTCCGCTTGCGGGCGGTCTTCGCCGCTTCCTTGACAGCACCAGCGACAGTGCCAGCCGCCATTCCCTCTGCTGTCCCCGCCATCACCTCATTGATGTAATCGTTTAATCGATCATTGGTGATCTCATAGTCTCGTTTGTTTTTCTTCTTGCTGAAGGCGTCAAAATTTCTCAGGTACTTCCTGAACAGATCCTTGTTGAACTTTCCGCCAGCACGGGCAAGTCCCTCGGCGTAGTAGATCGCCATTTTGCCGACTGCCTTCATCAACTCTACATCCGTCAAGACCCCCGTAACGTCGTAAGCCGTGCCACCCCTGCCCCTAGACCTCAAGATATCAAGGGCGTTATCCATTTCCTCCTGAGTGACGAATGTGTTGTCTTGGCCGAAGACGTGGGCCACAGCCTGAGACTCGGCCCCTTCTACTATCTGATTGTCTTTCTTCAATTCCTCTGGAGCCACAGCCTCGGCAGCAGCACGTTTCTTTGCCTCTTCCTTTGACATCCCCCGGTCCATCAACTCGTCAACCCGTAACTCGTCCACCGTGACGGTGGCCCCGGCGTCACCTTGCTGGACGGTGGGGACATCAGGGCTTATCTGCTGCGTTACTGGTTCCGCAGGGGCTACCTCTGCTGGTGCTACGGCTTCCGCCGGAAGAGGTGGCGGCTCCGCAACGACTGCCGCCGGAGCCTCGGCAGGCTGCTCAACTACTTGCTCGACAGTCGGCAGGGGCTGGTCCTCCACCTCTTCCAGCGGGGTGGGCTGGGCCACCTCGGCAGCAGGGGTTGCTTCAACTGCCGGTTGTCCCGTGGGCTGTGTCGGAAGAACAGCCCCGCCCAATTCATTGAGAGGTTCCAGGGTTTGCTGGAGCATCTGCTGGTTGCGAGCCGCATCCAGACGATCCTTCTCGGCCTCTATCTCAGCAATCTGCTTTTCAATCGCCTCATCGCGAAAGTCCAAGATCTCGCCAGTGATTGCCTGCTTCACGTCACCCTGAAAAGCGTTCCGATACTCCTGGCTGGTCTTATCGGTGATGCCGGTAATCTCCTCGAAGACTGCGCGAGAGACATCACCCTCGACGCTTGCCAACCGAATCGCAGCATCGCTATCGCTATCAAAGAACTTCTGGGCCGCATGCTTTCTGCGAAGGATCTTCACTGACGGGTTCGCGGCGATGCCACCCATCAACGCACCAAGGACACCACCGGTCATACCAGCATCAAGGCTCTCCTCGATGGGACGACGATGCTCTCGGTAGATCATCACCGCAAGTGCCTCGTGTCCCTCCTGCTGGAAGAACTCCTGCAACCCTTCCTCCATTCCACCCTTGGCCGTGTGCTTCCAGTACTCCTTCAATGTCCGGTAAAATGTCCCACCCGTTGTCTTGTCCCACTTCAGCATGATCCTGCCAGCACCCAGCAACTCTGTTGCACCGAGTGCTGTTCCACCCAAGATCGCTGTCATCTTCGCAGCACGCTCGCTCGCACCGCTGTTTAGTGCGTCCTCGTAGAGTGCCGACGACTCCAGTGCCGAACCCTGTGCCAGCACAGCCGTTCCCGCTGCCCACTGTTTCGCCTTAGCAGCCTGGAAGATGCTGGCTCCACCACGGGCGGTGGCCCAGAAGGCCAGCATCGATCCGAATCCCTCGGGCAATTTTGTCGCAAGGAACTC
>Ga0315338_1003318_pt1 | contig 14214 bp, 12 predicted proteins | sample ASW8metaG_FD_204518 | JGI IMG/M metagenome (GOLD analysis project Ga0315338, IMG submission 204518) | Ammonia-oxidizing marine archaeal communities from Monterey Bay, California, United States - ASW #8 | ecosystem: Environmental > Aquatic > Marine > Coastal | place: USA: California | collected... | reverse complement strand
GAGCGCCATCCGCATCTGATCTACTGCTCGGTTTCCGCCTATGGCCGCAGCAGTCCACTGGCGGATCTGCCGGGCTACGATCCAATCCTTCAGGCGGAATCCGGGTTGATGTCGTTCAGCGGCGAGCCGGGGCAAGATCCGCTGCGCCATCCGTTGTCGATCATCGATATCTACACTTCGCTATACGCGACCCAGGCGGTCATGGGAGCGATCCTGACGCGGCACCGCACGGGCAGGGGGCAGTTCATCGATCTGGCCCTGTACGACGTGGCGTTGAGCGTGCTGACCGATATCGGATCCGGCTACCTCAATACCGGCGAAGAGCCGATCCAGCGCGGGAACTCGCGCGGCTCTTCCGTTCCCAACGGCCTGTTTCATACTCAGACCGATCCGCTCTATATCGCCGTCGGCAATCCGGGATTGTGGAAGAGGTTTGCCGAGGGTGTTCTCGAAAGGCCCGAACTCGTGACCGACCCACCTTTCAATACTAGAGAGGGACGCGTCGGCAACCGCGATGCGCTGAACGCGTTGATCTCGGAGGTATTTGCACAGCAACCGCGCGATTATTGGCTGGAAAAAATCATCGGCGCGGGGGTGCCCGGCGGTGCGGTGCGCACAATCGCCGAGGCGCTCAATGCGCCAGAAACCGACGCGCGCGGCATGGTCGCGAAGGTCAAACACCCGACGATTGACAATCTCCGGCTCGTCGCCTCGCCGATCAAGTATTCCGAGACGCCGGTCGTCGACCCTGTCGCGCCGCCGCTGCTCGGCCAGCACACCGATGCGGTATTGACCGATTTGCTCGATATGAGCGCCGCCGACATCGTGAAACTGCGCGATGCGGGCGTCATTCGTTAATCAGGACGGGCGGCTTATTCTTCGAAGTGTCCATAGCGGCGGAGTGGACCCTCGGGTCAAGCCCAAGGGTGGGTTTTACTGATAGTCGTCCTTGGGCTTGACCCGAGGACCCACGGTGAACGAACTCGCCAAGTGCCGATTGAATTAGCATCGAATTAGGCCGGCTTGGCGTCGATCAAAATGCCCGCCAGTACCGCGATTTCGTCGCTGCGGTTCGACCAGGCGTGGTTGGTGCCGCGTTGTACGACCACGTCAAGCGGCTTCATGTCCACTTCGCCCTGGTCGAGGATCATGGTGACCTCGCCCTGTAACAGGATGATGTAATCGACCGAATCCGTCTTGTGCATATTGGGATGGCGGGCATTCGGATCGCGGTTATGCGCCGCGCCCATCGATGCAAAAGTGGCATCGGCTGCGGCTTGCAGTTCTTCCGCAGTCTTGCCTTCGCCAGTGTCGTCCGGCGGAATTTGGAAGAACCGGAACACCGAGCCATTCTCCGGCGGCGTGAGCACGACCTCGGTCGCGGCGGCGTCCGCGTCGCCGGAATTGTCGGCGGGGCTTTCGAAAGCACGCCAAATGTCGGTCAGGCCGCGGTTGGGATAGACCGGGCTCGGCCGCGTGTGGGGTGAAATATCGTCGCTCAGAATGATCGAGCGGCCTTCAGCGTCGTGACCGGTGACAATTCGTCTTACAGGTCGCAGCATTTATTTACCTCGTTGGCGAGAAGTTGGTGGGTAGCAGAATTATGGACTCCATGCTGGCGAGCAGCGGCGCGCCAATCTCCAGGAATTTCTGCCAGTCCAGATCTTCCGCGACCCGATTTCTAATCTCGGTGCGGGAGTTCATATCGTCATAGGCCCACAAGTGCATGACGTTATTGGGCAACGGCGCTTCCATCTGCCAGAGGCCGACCGGTTGCGAGTATTTCGCCCGGACCGGCATAATTTCCTTCAAGTGACTTAGATAACGTCCGTCGCCGCTTCTGCACTGATAGTGGCGTAATTCGTAGATGTTGCCCGTCGTCGAGGGCGGCGTGAACGCCAGGGCTGGCCGAAGAAAGCGGATCTCTCGCTTCTGGACCAAATCGCGGATCTTGGCGATGTACTCGTTCCGCCAGGCGTCGTTTTTCGCCAGCTTTTGGCGCAGTGCCTCTCGTTCGCCGAGGCTTTCATATTGCCAGATATGCCAGATCTGATTGAGCGGCCCGCTATCGCTTGTCCAGTAGCCGAGATTGATCCCGTAATCGTTGCCGCGCACAGGGCGTCCTACTTCTTCCGCGATTTTCAGATAGGCGGGCAGCTTGCCCGGATGAAACGTATAGGTTCGTAATTCGTGAATCATCGAGAGCCGCTTCTTTCTGCTTGAGAACCAATCGCTACTTTAGTGGCGAATAATTGGTTGGCAGTAAGATTGTATTTTCCATATGAGCGAGCAGTGTCGGTTGTCCGAGAAATGCCTGCCACTCCGGATCTGCCGCCACCTGCGCGCGGATTTCCGCACGGGCGTTGAAACTCTCATAAGCCCATAGATGCGCGACATTGTTGGGGAAGGGGGCCTCGCCTTGCCACAAACAAACCGGCTCGGAATATTTCGCGCGTGCGGGCATGACACCTTTCAAACGCGCGAGAAATTCCGGCGCGCGTCCGGTCAGGCACTGGTAGTGGCGAAATTCGTAAATGTTTCCGGTTGTCGTCGGCGGTTTGAAATCGAGCACGGGGCTGAGGAAGCGAATTTCCTGCTTCTGTATCAGACCGCGGATGTTGGCGACGTATTCGTTTTTCCAGGCATCGTTCTTCGCGAGTCTCTGCCGCGACTCTTCGCGCGCATCCAGGCTCTCATAACTCCAAAGGTGCCAAATTTGATTGAGTGTCCCGATATCGCTTGTCCAGTAACCCTGGTTTAGACCGTAATCGTTGCCGCGTATCGGCCGGCCGACCTCTTCGGCAATTTTGAGATATTCCGGCAATTTTCCCGGATGAAACGTATAGGTTCGCAGTTCGTGGATCATGATGACAATTCCTCCCTGTCACGATTGCAGGCGATTATAAAGGGCGGCCCGCCGTTGCGAAGCCTTCCGGCACCTGATACCAAGTTTTAGACTGGAATTTGGAAAGCCAATGAACCGATCGGACAACGAATTCCAAAACGTCGGGGACGCGCTGCACTGGATAGGCCGCGATACAGCCGGAGGGAAGACCACCGATGGCTGCCGATGACCTACTGAGCCGCACTGTCTCGGCGTGTCGGCGCGCGATCATGGGCGTTGCGGTCATCAGCCTGTTCATCAACGTTCTGATGCTGACGGCACCGTTGTACATGATGCAGGTGTTCGACCGCGTATTGGCAAGCCGCAGTACCGAAACGCTATTCTTCATCTCGTTGATTGCTGTCGCCGCGTTGATGACCCATGGGTTACTGGAATTCGTCCGTAGCCTAGCATTTATCCGAGTCGCGACTTGGATCGAAAGGCAACTTGGCGGCGAAATCTTGTCCCGGAGCATCGAAGGTGCGCTGACACACGGAAAAGTGCCGTCGGTCCAGGGACTGCGCGATATCGGTGCGGTGCGGGGATTTCTTACCGGTCCCGCGATTTTTCCGATACTGGATGCGCCGTGGTCGCCAATTTTCCTGATCGTCGTATTTCTGTTGCATCCTTGGCTGGGGGTATTGGCGCTCTCCGGCGCCGTCGTCCTGTTCATCTTTGCGCTGGTAAACGAGTTCGCTAGCCGAGGCTTGTTGAACGACGCCGAAGGGGTTTCCATGCGCGCGCTACGGCGCGCGGAATCCGCCGTACGGAATGCTGACGTAATCGGTGCGATGGGCATGCTGCCCGACATTGTGCGCCGTTGGCGCGAAGACAGTGCGACGGCGCTGACATTGCAGACGAGCGCGAGCGCCCGCAGCGGTGCGATCACGGCGGCATCTAAGTTTCTGCGTCTGGTGCTGCAAATCGCGGTATTGGGCCTTGGCGCTTATCTGGTCATCCGGAATGAATTAGGACCAGGATCCATGATTGCGGCGTCGATCCTTATGGCGCGGGCGCTGGCGCCGGTCGAGATGGCAATCGGTAGTTGGCGAACTGCGGTCGGCGCACGCGAAGCCTACGCGCGCATCCGCGGACTGATGGAGGGGATGAAAACACCGGAAGCTGGCATCGAATTGCCGGAACCAAAGGGAATTCTTTCGGCGGAAAATCTCTTCTTTGCCTATCCAGGGGCGGAGAAGCCGGTGATCAAGAATGTTTCGTTCGCCGTTCAGCCCGGCGAGTTGCTCGGGATGATCGGCCCGACCGCCTCCGGTAAGAGCACATTGGCGAGTCTGTTGGTGGGAAACCTGGCGCCACGCGGCGGGCATGTACGCCTTGATAGTATGGAAATATCGCAATGGGAATCGAGCGACCGCGGTCGGTATGTCGGGTTCCTGCCGCAGGACGTCGAATTGTTCGCGGGAACGGTGCGGGACAATATCGCGCGGATGGGAGAGGGGGATTCCGAGTCCGTAATCGCTGCCGCGAGCATTGCTGGTGTGCACGACATGATCCTGCGGTTGTCGGCCGGCTACGATACGGAGATAGGTGAGGGAGGCGCCGCGCTATCCGGCGGCCAGCGTCAGCGCATCGCCTTGGCACGCGCGATCTATGGCGGGCCTAAAATAGTCGTCCTCGATGAACCGAACGCCAATCTCGACAATGACGGCGAAGTGGCATTGTTGGAAGCCATTGCGGCATTGAAAGCTGCGGGGACGACTGTCGTCCTAATCGCACACCGGCCCAGCCTGTTGCGGGATGTAGACAAAGTTTTGATTCTCGAAGATGGCGCCGTCCGCTTGTTCGGACCGCCGGATGAGGTCATCCCTTCCGTTACGCGTGCACCGGCTGCGGAGGCACAAACATGACGAACGGCGCCGGTATGGGAATAGCGCCGGTAATGGCGGGCGCAGCTGTAGTTATCGGCCTGTTTTTCGTCGCATTCGGCGGGTGGGCGGCCTTCGCCCCGCTGAAGAGCGCGGCTATAGCGCCTGGCATCGTCGCCGTCGAATCGAACCGCAAAACGATTAAGCACCTGGAAGGCGGCATCGTTGCTGAAATAGGCGTGCAGGACGGCGATGTCGTGAGGGCGGGACAAACACTCATCCGGTTGGACGACACGCAAGCGCGCGTCACCTTAGGCCGGCTCAGGGGGCGCACGGTCGCTTCCCGCGCCTTGGAAGCGCGCTTAATTGCGGAGCGCGACGGAAATGAGCGCATCACGTTCCCGGAATCGTTAACGGCCGACGGCGCCGATAAAGCGAATGCGAAAACTTTGGCTGGCCAATTGAATATATTCAAAATACGCGGGGACGCCGTCATCGCGCAGGAGAGCATTCTCAAACAGCAATCAGCCCAACTGAACGAGGAAATTTCAGGCCTGAGAGGCCTGATCGCGGCCGAGAATACGCAAATCGAGTTGATACATTCCGAAATTTCCGACGTTCAATCCCTCGTCACGAAAGGGTTGGCAAAACGCCCGCGGCTACTGGCACTGCAACGGCAACAGGCCGAGATTGAGGGCGCGCGCAGCCGTAACATCGCTGCGGTCGCGCGGGCGAAACAACAGATCGCCGAAACGCGGTTGCGCGTTTCCGAACTGAAGACTCAGAAACTGAACCAGGTCGTCGAAGAACTGCGCGCCACTCAAACCGAACTCTTCGATCTGGAGGAGAGAATTCGGTCCGCCGAAGATGTTTTGGCGCGCACGCAGATCGTGGCACCTTTGGACGGGACGATCGTCGGACTGCAAATTCATACGCCCGGCGGTGTCATTGGCCCGGGCGAGGCGCTGATGGACCTCGTACCGAGTGGCGCCGCCATGATAATCGAATCCCAAGTCGATCCGAACGATATCGATGTCGTGCACGCCGGTCTTCCCGCGCAGGTCAGGCTGACTGCATTCAATCAGCGCAATTTAAGTCCAATCAATGGCAAGGTTCTGACGGTGTCCGCCGACCGGCTGACGGACGAGCGATCCGGCGTGCCGTATTTCCTCGCCCGTGTCGTTCTCGTCGATGATCTATCGCAAGACTTGGCAGTCTCGCTATATCCCGGCATGCAGGCTGAAGTGATGATCGTGACTGGTGAACGGACCGTACTGGACTATATCTTTAGACCACTTGCACGCAGCCTCGGCCGTGCGTTTCGGGAAGACTAATCGACAAGGCCAACTGCGCCGCCGGGCTGTTTGTAGGTCCGGCCGCATGTGCCGCACGCCGCTTCTGGCCATTCGCCGTTTGGCAAACGCTCGCCACAGATACACATGTAGCCGACCTGTTGGGCCGGGTTGCCGATCATCAACGCATGCTCCGGAACGTCTTTGGTGACAACGGCGCCGGCGCCGATAAAGGCGTATCTGCCAATTTCCACACCGCATACGATCGTCGCATTCGCGCCGATGGTCACGCCTGTGCGCACGAGCGTTTCGCCGAATTCATCCTTGCGAGAAACTTCCGCACGCGGGTTGACGACATTGGTGAAAACCATACTCGGTCCGCAGAAGACATTGTCCTCCAGCGTGACGCCGTCGTAGACGCTGACGTTGTTCTGAATTTTACAACCGTCGCCGATCGTGACGTTCGGACCGATGACCACGTTCTGGCCGATATTGCAGGCTTTCCCAATCGTGGAATTTTTTAGAATGTGCGAGAAATGCCAGATCTTGGTGCTGTCACCGATATCGCTGGGCAGATCGATGATTGCGGTAGGGTGAATTTGAGTCGATTTTTCAGAAGACATTTCCGCCGCCATATTGATTGGACGCTGATCGTTCATCGAACGTTGTGCGGCATCGAGGACGCGTAGGACTCTCAGTGCCTCGGCGCCGTCCGTGCGCGGGGTCGCGCCGTCGGCTACACAATCCAGAAAATGCTGGCATTCCAGACGAAGCGGTTCAGCTGGAGCTACCGGCACGGGTTTCCCGTCGGCTTTACTTGGTATAGGAACCCCTTCATGCCAGTCGACTTGATGGTCAAAAACGGAAAGTTTCGTGGGCCAGTCCTCGCCATCGTCGAAGAATGCCATGCCCTTGTCACCGATAACGAACAAGCGTTGTTCCTTGACTGGATTTAGCCAGGAAACATGAATATGCGCCGCCTGACCGGAAGCGAACGTCAAATGCGTCGTCGTAACATCGGCAATGGATTGGCTTAGGTAGCAATGTCCTACTGCGCTGACGGTTTCCGGTTCGCTATCGAATAGCGCCAGGATCATTGAAATATCGTGCGGCGCAAAGCTCCAGAGCGCGTTCTCGTTGATTCTGAACTTTCCAAAGCTTAGCCGGTTGGACGCGATGTAGTTGACCCGTCCCAACGCGCCGTCATTACACAAGGATTTTAGTTTCACGAAGGCCGGGTGGTACTGCAGAAGGTGGCCAACCATGAGAATTCGGTCTTGTTTCTCGGCCAGTTCACAAAGTTCGGTGCCATGTTGAGCGGTCAGCGCAAGAGGTTTCTCGACGAAGACATGTTTCCCCGCAAGCAACGCATCGGTGACGAGCGCATGATGGAGTTCCGCAGGCGCCGCTATGACCACGGCTTCTATCGCCGTGTCGGACAAAACATCCGCCACTGCGCGCAACGGGACATTGTATTCGTCGGCCATCGTCCGCCCGAGCGTCTCGTCGTTCTCGCAGATCGCTGCCAGGACTTCCAACGCGTGGAAATTGCGGACTAAATTCTTGCCCCAATATCCGCAACCGATAACGGCAAGTTTTTGCTTGTTCATCAAATCACCAACCGGATGCATTCGAGGGCCACCGTATATCCGGTCCGGATCTGTGCACAGCGCTTTCGCGGTAACGACTCCATGACCGTTGCGCCGTCGAAAAGGAATTCGCCCTTGCCGGTATACGGGGCCAGAGCCAAGGTTGGTTTGGAATATTTTGAAAACATGTGCGCGCGTGACCTCAATCCAGCTCGAAAGCGTCCTTATAATCGCGTTTCAGGCCCGGGTCTTGATCCTGTTTTTCAAGGATGCAGTTGCCCACGGCTAATACGTCAAGCTCCGTGCCCATAAAACAGTGAAATGCATCCTCCGGCGTACAGACGATGGGTTCACCGCGCACGTTGAAGCTCGTATTAACGAGGACTGGACATCCAGTGCGTTGCTTGAAGGCGGTAATTAGGGCGTGATAACGCGGATTCGTTTCCGCGTGTACGGTTTGTATCCGAGCGGAATAGTCGACATGGGTAACCGCCGGGATGTCGGAGCGGGCAATATTCAGTCGGTCGATACCGAATAACGTATTTTCCTCCGCTGTCATTTCTTTTTGCCGTTCGGATACAACGTCGGCGACCATCAGCATGTACGGGCTGTCGCTGTCTATATCGAACCAATCTGCAACGTCTTCCCGCAGTACCGAGGGGGCGAAAGGGCGAAAACTTTCTCGGTATTTTACTTTTAAATTCAAGGTTTTTTGCATGGCTGGCGCGCGCGGGTCGCCGAGAATGGAGCGTCCACCGAGCGCGCGCGGCCCGAATTCCATGCGTCCCTGGAACCATCCAACTGCTTTCTCATTGGCAAGTGTGTCGGCGACTGTCGCAATTAATGCCGTTTCGTCGACGGTGCTAAATTTTGCACCCTGCGCAAGAAGCCGGTCTTCGATTTCTTCCTGCGAGAAGTCCGGTCCCAAATAGCTGCCTGCCATCGCGTCGAGCGCGCCGTTGATATGACGCGGCTGATCTTGAAACCCATGATAGGCGGTCAATGCCGCCCCCAACGCGCCACCGGCATCGCCCGCAGCGGGTTGGACCCATATCTTTTCGAATGCGCCGTCCCGCAAAACCTTACCGTTGGCGACGCAGTTCAGTGCGACGCCACCGGCGAGGCAGAGATTCTTGCTGCCGCTCTCTTTAGCCAAAGCGCGTGTGAGGCGCAGCATGACTTCTTCCGTCACCGCTTGGATTGAGGCGGCCAAATCCATGTGTTTCTGTGTTAGGAGTTGTTCCGGCGTTCGGGCCGCACCCTCGAACAATGCGTCGAACCGGTCGTTGGTCATGCGCAGGCCGGTGCAATAGTCGAAATAATCGAGGTTCAATCGGAACGATCCGTCTTCCTTCAGATCGATAAGCTTGTCGAGAATAAGGTTTTTGTATCTTGGCTCGCCGTAGGGCGCCAATCCCATGACTTTATATTCCCCGGAATTGACCTTGAATCCGGTGTAGTATGTGAAGGCGGAATACAACAGACCTAGCGAGTGAGGCCAATGGATTTCGCGGGTCATGACTAATTTGTTGCCGGCGCCTTGCGCGACCGACGCGGTCGCCCATTCTCCGACTCCATCCATCGTCAGGACGGTGGCATCCTCATAGGGAGAGGGAAAGAATGCGCTGGCGGCATGACTCTGGTGATGTTCCGCGAACAGCAACCGGCTTTCCCAATCGAATTCCGGCGCCTGTTCCTTCAGTTTTTTAGTCAGCAAGGATTTCTGAAAAAGTTTTTCCTTGATCCAGATGGGAATGGCCATTGAAAAACTTTGAAAACCGCGCGGTGCGAACGCCGTATAGGTTTCGAGCAGGCGTTCGAATTTCAGAAAAGGTTTGTCGTAAAAGGCGACGTAATCGACGTCGCCGAGTGAAATTTCCGCGGCGGAAAGGCAGTAATCGATGGCCTTCGCCGGGTAGTCGGAATCGTGTTTGCGGCGTGTAAACCGTTCTTCCTGAGCAGCGGCAACGATCTTTCCATTTTCGACCAGTGCGGCGGCGCTGTCGTGATAGAACGCGGAGACGCCTAGAACGCGCATCACTGTCTCAAAAGATCGTATAGATAAAGGGCGCGACGGCGCTGCCTTGGGTCAGAACGACCAGGCCGCCGAATACAACCATCATAATCATGATCGGCAACAGCCAAAATTTCTTACGGACCCGCATGAAAGTCCAGAGTTCCCTTATGAACGACATATAGAAATATCAGTCTCGTTTTATCAGAACTGCTGTTTCATCGTGTCGGGTTCCGGTCCGGGAGGATCGCGGGATATCCAGTAAGTCGACGCATCCGGCTCTGCCTTAAGATGCAGCGGTCGCTTTCCAAATAGCCGCATCAAGAGAGCGATTGGCGTCACGACAAGAAAGAAGAGGAACGCCATGACCAGCGGGTTGACGATACGGTGCAACAGCAATCCGAACCGCGTCCACACCCGGTTTAGCGGAGCCAATAATTTGGGGGCCGAGAAAGCGGTAATTAGCAGCAAGACTGCAACCGCCAACGACCACCAGCGTGGAGGACCGCCGCCAATTAGCGGTAGCACGCCGATGACTGCAAATACGACGGAAAAAACGAACCCGAACGATTTGTTCGAAGACCCTTTAATCGCGTCCCGCTCGCGAAAGCTTTCGTGGGTGCCGAGATCCGACATTTACTGTAAGTCTCCATCCCGTACATTCGGGACATCTTGGCCTATATACACGCTGTTTCATCCGCCGTCATTTGCGATTGAGTAATAAATTGGCAATTAGTATGTATTCGCGAAATTGCTGAAAAATCCGGTAATATTTCGTTACTTGGCGTTCCACGCGCGGCTATGGCAATTTGCGCTCCGCTTCCTTGGAGAGACGATGATTCGGGAAACACATAATGGATAAGGAGAATACCGCGGTTATCGTTCTGGCGGCCGGCAAGGGGACGCGGATGAAGTCCGCGAAATCTAAAGTTCTCCACGCGGTCGCCGGCCGGTCGCTGCTCGGCCATGTGCTTGGTACTGCCGCGGCGACCGATCCGGACCGTATCGTTGTCGTCATTGGCCCAGATATGGCGGATGTCGAGACCGCGGCATCGCCGCACGCCGTCGTCCTTCAGCCGAAACAATTGGGAACGGCCGATGCCGTAAAGGCGGCACGTGAGCCCCTTGCCGATTTCGCTTCGGGTACGGTTTTTATTCTCTACGGCGATACGCCTTTTATCGCCGCCGAAACGTTAAGGGATATGTTGGTCGAGCGCGATCTCGGCGCGGGTATCGTGGTGCTCGGCTTTCGTCCCGATGACCCGGGCGCATACGGTCGTTTGATTGTCGATGATGGCGGCCGCCTACAGCGCATCGTCGAATTCAAGGACGCGACCGAAACCGAACGCGCGGTGACATTGTGCAATTCCGGCGTCATGGCGGTCGACGCGGCATTGTTATTCCGGCTGATTGACGCTGTCGACGACAACAATGCAAAAGGCGAATTCTATCTTACCGATATCGTTGGTCTTGGCCGTGGGGACAATATTGGGTGCGCGGTGGTTGAAGCGGATGCGGATGAACTACAGGGCATCAACAGCCGTGCCGACCTGGCCGCGGCAGAAGCGTTTTGGCAGGCACGCCGCCGGCGTGAGGTCATGGACGAGGGCGTCACGCTAAGCGACCCTTCAACGGTCTATCTCAGCCACGATACAAGCTTCGAGCAGGACGTCGTCGTTGGACAGAATGTCGTCTTCGGGCCTGGCGTAAGTGTGGCGCGCGGGGCGGAAATCAAGGCATTTAGCCATTTGGAAGGAGTCAAGGTCGGCCAAGAAGCCTCCGTCGGTCCTTTCGCGCGGTTGCGGCCGGGCGCCGTCTTGAAAAACGGCGTAAAGGTCGGCAATTTTGTCGAGGTGAAGAATGCCGTTTTAGGCCCGGGCGCGAAAGCGAGCCATTTGTCTTATATCGGTGATGCCGATGTTGGCGCGGAAGCGAACATCGGAGCCGGGACGATCACCTGTAATTACGATGGCTATTTCAAATATCGAACGAAAATCGGCGCGGGCGCCTTCATCGGATCGAATACGGCCTTGGTTGCGCCGGTCGCGGTGGGAGAGAACGCGATCGTAGGCGCTGGCAGCGTGATTACCGTCGATGTCGCCAGCGATGCGCTGGCACTCGGGCGGGGCAGGCAGGCGAACAAGGACGGGCGCGCGGCGCAAATTAATGCCGATCTATCTTCCATGAAGGATCAGGCGAAGAAAGGCAAAAACTGAATGTGCGGCATTATTGGAATTATTGGCACCCAACCCGCGGCGGAACTCCTCGTCGACGGGCTGAAGCGCCTTGAATATCGCGGCTACGATTCAGCGGGTGTCGCGACGTTGGTCGAGGGCCAAATCGGGCGGCGGCGGGCCGAAGGCAAGATCGTTAATTTGCGAGCGGTGCTCGACGGCGAGCCGTTGGACGGCACGATAGGGATTGGTCATACGCGCTGGGCAACCCACGGCCTGCCGACAGAGAACAATGCGCACCCGCACGCGACCGACAAGGTGGCACTGGTCCACAATGGCATTATCGAGAACTTTCAAGAGTTAAGGGAATCACTGGCAGACAGCGGGCGGGCCTTCGAGACCGAAACCGATACCGAAGCCGTCGTCCATCTGATCTCCAGCTATCTCGACGATGGCATGACGCCGGAAGAAGCGGTCGCGAAAGCGTTGCCTCGCCTCGAGGGCGCGTTTGCGCTGGTCATAATTTTTTCAGGGGAAGAGAACCTTATGATTGGTGCCCGGCGCGGCAGTCCGCTGGCAATCGGTTATGGCGACGGAGAGATGTATTTCGGCTCCGATGCCCTCGCTCTGGCGCCGCTGACGCAGCGAATCTGCTACCTGGAGGAAGGCGATTGGGCCGTAATCGGACGGGAAAACGCCCGTATTTTCGATGCAAACAACGATAATGCGCAGCGCCCGATCGTCGAAACCGCGTTGTCTGGGGCCCTGATCGGTAAGGGCAACTACCGTCACTTCATGCTGAAGGAGATCTATGAGCAGCCGACCGTGATCGGCGACACGCTGCACGGCGTGCTCAACCCGGCGACCAACACGATCACGATGCCGCCGCTGCCCTGCGACTTCGCCAAAATTCCGCGCGTGACCATCAGCGCGTGCGGCACGGCGTATTACGCCGGGCTCGTGGCCAAATACTGGATGGAGCAGCACGCCCGGGTGCCGGTGGAAATCGACGTCGCCTCGGAATTCCGATATCGGGAAGCGCCGATGCCGGAGGGAGGGCTCGCCGTCTTCGTCAGTCAGTCCGGCGAAACGATGGATACGATCTCGTCGTTGCGCTACGCCCGGGAATGCGGTCAACACATCATCTCGGTCGTCAATGTGCCGGAATCGAGCATCGCGCGCGAAAGCGACGCCGTCCTGCAGACCCATGCCGGTCCCGAAATCGGCGTTGCGTCAACGAAAGCATTCACGACTCAGCTGACTGTGCTCGCCTGCCTGTCCATCGATATGGCACGCGCGCGCGGCGCCATCGATGCCGAGCGGGAACGGGTCTTGTCGCATGCGCTTGCAGAAGTGCCGGGCCGGGCGCTTGAAGTTCTCAACCATGACAAGGCGATAGAAGAAATAGCTCATATACTTGTCGAAGCGCGAGACGTGCTTTATCTCGGACGCGGCACCGCGTTTCCAATCGCATTGGAAGGCGCGCTAAAACTGAAAGAAATTTCCTACATCCATGCGGAGGGGTATGCCGCAGGCGAGATGAAACACGGACCCATCGCGCTGATTGACGAGAACGTCCCGGTCATCGTAATCGCGCCCGGCAACGATCCGCTGTTCGAGAAGACGGCCGGCAACGTGCAGGAGGTCATCGCGCGCGGCGGCAACGTCATCTTCCTCTCCGACAAGGAAGGTGTTGCCCGCATGGAAAGCCAAGCCAAACCGACAGCCAGCCTGATCTTACCGGAAGTCGATCCTTTCGTCGCACCGATCCTCTACGCAATCCCGGTGCAGCTGCTGGCCTATCACACGGCGGTCCTTAAGGGCACCGACGTGGACCAGCCGCGGAATCTGGCGAAAAGCGTGACCGTGGAGTAGCTGCTACCGTCCCACGAATACCGGCTCGCGCTTCTCCATGAAGGCTTCGCGGCCTTCCTTGTAGTCGGCGCTGTCGAAGCAGGTTTTGGTGATCTCCTCGAGCCTCGCCATATCGCGGTCGTTTTGGTCCTTCAGGATTTCCTTGATCGTTACTTTCGAGGCGTTGACCGACAGCGGCGCGTTGCGGCCGATTCCAGACGCGATAGCGCGCACGGTTTCTTCCAATGCTTCCGTCGAGATAATCCGGTTGATCAGGCCGATGCGCAGCGCTTCTTCGGCGTCGATCCGTTGCGCAGTGAACATGATTTCGTTGGCCATGGCCGGCCCAACCAGAGAAACCAGCTTGCGGAGGCCGTCGAAGCCATAAGCGATACCGAGCCGTGCGGCAGGAACACCGAAACGCGAATCTTCCGTTGCGAAGCGCATGTCGGCTGCCAGCGCAACGGCGAGACCGCCACCGAGGCAATAACCCTTAATCATGGCGATCAGCGGCTTGCGGCAATTCGCAAGCTTGGCGCGCGCCGACTCCGAAATCCGTGTGTATTCGGCCGCGGCTTCGG
>Ga0315338_1003317_pt1 | contig 14217 bp, 12 predicted proteins | sample ASW8metaG_FD_204518 | JGI IMG/M metagenome (GOLD analysis project Ga0315338, IMG submission 204518) | Ammonia-oxidizing marine archaeal communities from Monterey Bay, California, United States - ASW #8 | ecosystem: Environmental > Aquatic > Marine > Coastal | place: USA: California | collected... | reverse complement strand
GTTTTGCTCATGATGACCCCTATAACCAGGTAATTCATTTTGATATTCTTCCATTGCTTGACCAATGCAAGCTACATTTCCATGACCATATATTCCAAAGGCACCTGCAAAGAGTGGCATTTTTTTTCCATCGATCATTATCTTTTGCGCAATTAAATATTTTATTAATGCGTGAGAACATGATAGGTATTGTGTTTGCATCTTTAAATCTTATAGATCATATTTATTTTTATTTAAAATAATTTCTCGATTTTTTTTTATTAATTTTATCCATTCTTCTTTATAACTAAGTATAATTTGATTGCTGTTTTTAGGAAGCTTTTTTAAATTTAATTTATAATTAGATCCTTTGTTACATAATAAAAATGCCCCAGTTGCTGTACCATTACTTTCATGACTAACAAATATTCTTTGATTCTGCCGTAAAACAGAAAGATAATAAAGAAACATTTTATTTTTAGCAAAGACGCCATCAATAATTATTGAATTATTTGAGTCTATCTGTTTTAAACAATAATCAATGATTAAAGCAATATAAAGAGAGGCTAAACTAATATAATCATCTCTCGATCTTAATAATTTTTTATTAATAATTTTCCCTTTGATATTCTTAAAAGGGCCTCCATCAGCAAAAGATGGCATAGCATAAACTTTTTTATCAAAAAGATAATCAATACTTTTTTTGGTCTTGATGAAATTTAAACATTTTTTAACAATTATTGAATACTCTCTTCCTCCCATAAAACGTATTACTGGGATAAGTTTTCCATATACATTTATTTTTGCAAAAATTTCTTTATTTTCATTAAGTAAATCGAGCTTCATTTGTTTGTTAAAAATAACTATCCAGGTACCAGTTGAAATTAAAGTAAAAATTTTATTAAATTTTCTTTCATAAAGATAATAAGCAGCATTTGAATCATGCAATCCACAATAAATATTACATTGGGGATTTACTTTAGTTTTTAATAATAGATTTGTTTTAATCTTTCCTAATTTACTCCATGGTTTATAAATTTTTGGAATCTTTTTTTGCAATTTATTTTTAAATACAAAAGTTGAAAAATTTTTCTTTTCAAATGACCACAGATCACTATGGCAGCCAAGATAAGTTATTTCACTTGACTTAATTCCTGATAATCGCCAAGCAAAATATTGAGGATAAAAAATTATACTTTCCACTAAAGCGAATTTTGCTTTCATTTTATGAATATAATAATAAATTGTTTTAGAAAGTACTAATCCTCTCGAAAGTTTAGGTGTTAGTGTTTCAGCAAAAGTACATTTTTGATATTTAAAATATTTATTTTCAAATTTTTTATCAAATTTATTTTCATAATCTATAACAGGAAGGATAATATTTTTGTTTTCATTTATATTAATAACCGAAGCAGAAGCATGAGAAGTAAATATAATTTTATCAATTGTAAAATTATTAGAAATGTTTTTTATAAATTTAATAACTAATTCAAAAATTTTTTCAACTTGAATAATATGTAGTGTATTTAATTTAGATGTAAATTTATGATTTTGAATAGTTTCATTAATAATTTTTCCTTTAGAATTAAACAAAATTGCCTTGATATTTGTTTTGCCAATATCAAATACAAGAGTGTTAATTTGATTTATCAATAAATTACCTAGAGAATGTGGCTACATGTCCAGCATCAACGTTTAATATGTTACCCGTTGATTTTTGTGAAGTTTCTAAACAGAAATGATAAATTGCTTCCGCAATATCTTTTCCATAAACTGATTTTTTTAATAAAGAGCGATTTTTGTAGTAATTTTCTAATTCGCTAATTTTGATATTGTATGTCCTTGATCTTTTAGATTTCAACTCATCTGTCCATAAGTTTGATTCTTGAATTACTGCGTCAGGATTTACTACATTTGAACGAATATCATACTTTGCTCCTTCTAGAGCTATACATCTCGATAATTGAATTTCCGCCGCTTTGGCTGAACAATAAGAAGACACTTTATTAGATGGTATCATGCCATTTTTGCTCACAACAAATATAATAGATCCTCCTTTGGATTGTTTTTTCATAATCTTAAATGATTCTTTAGCTACAAGAAAATAACCTGTTGACAATACACTAAAATTTTTATTCCAAAGAGAAAGAGTTGTTTCTTCAAAAGAAGCTTCGGTGTTTATACCTACACTTGAGATCAGAATATCAATACCTCCAAAGATATTTAACAAAGCATTAAAGCATTTTTTTACACTTGCTTCGTTTGTAACGTCAATTGGACAGCCACTCACGTTATCAGCAGTAAATTCATTTTTTAAATCTATAATAATTTTATTTAATTTTTTTTTATTTATATCAGTAAGAAAAACAGTAGTACCATTTTCTAACAATTTTCTTGCAGATGCTTTACCAATAGCACCTGAGGCTCCAGTTATTAACGCGACCTTTCCACTTAAAGGTTTTGGTTTAGGTAATCTTTTTAATTTATCTTCTTCTAAAGACCAATATTCAACATTAAATGCCTCTCTGTCACTCAATCCCATATAATTTGAAACACCTTCGGCACCTTTCATAACATTTATTGCATTTAAATAAAATTCACTAGCAAGTCTTGCGTTTGTTTTATTTTTTGCAAAAGATATCATGCCTACTCTTGGTATTAAAAAAATAATAGGGTTGGGATCTCTTATTTTTGGAGAACCTAATGATTTATTTTTTAAGTGGTAATTAAAATAAGATTTTCTATATTTATCTAATTCATATTTTAATTTTTTTTTAATTTGTAGCTCACCCATATCACTAGGATCGAAATTTAATACAATAGGTTTTTTTTTAGTTCTAATAAAATGATCTGGGCAAGAAGTGCCAATATCAGCTAGTTTTTTTAAACTATAAGAATTAACATATTCTAAAACAAATTTATGATCATTAAAATGGGATATTTTATTTTCTACTGAAGATATTTCAGATCTTATGAAAGGTATAATTTTATATATTATCTCTTTTCTTTTAGATTCATTAAAACTTTTATAAATAATTTTTCCAAAAGGTTTTGATTTAGATTTTCTTTTAAGCCAGTTTGTTGCTTGAGTGATAACTTTTATTGTGCGTGTGTAACATTCTCTGTCGTTGTTACCCCATGTAAACAAACCATGACCACCTAAAATAACTCCAATGTATTTTTTATTTTTAGAAATTTCACCAAGCTTTAAACCTAAATCAAATCCTGGCCTTTGCCAACCAACCCAAGCAACTTTATTATTAAAAACTTTACTACATATTTTTTTTCCATCTTTTGCTGTAGCTATTGCAATAATTGCATCAGGATGAGTATGGTCAACAAAATCATATTCAATAAATCCATGAAGTGGTGTATCAACACTAGTTGGACGCGCATTTAAATTATAATAACAATGAGGATACATAGGTATCATGTCGTCTTCAAATTTTTTTCCCCTATATAATTTCTTTAAAGAAAAAAATTTTCTCATATAAAGGCTTGAGAAGCCATCTAGTTTAATTGTACCCAAATCCCCTCCAGATCCTTTAACAAACATGATCTTTTCTTTATTATTTGTAAGAGGATCTTTTAAATACAATTTAGTAGAAGTATTGCCTCCTCCAAAATTAGTAACCTGTAAATCTGCCCCCAAAAGACGTGAGCGATAAACCAGAAGTTTTAATAAACTTAGCTTTGAGGAAGCTTTCTTAGTCCATAAATTTTTCGGTGGAATATTATTTATACTCATAATAGTTTATTTCCTTGAATTTGTTTTAAATTTTTCAACCAATACTGCTAAAATTATGAACACTCCCACAAATGTTCCTTGCCAATATGGATCCATCCCAGCTAACAACAATCCATTTCTAATAATTTCAATTAAAGCCGCTCCTATAACTGCGCCAAAAGCACCTCCAGCTCCTCCCATTAAATTTGCTCCTCCAATAACTGTAGATGCTATTACTTTTAGCTCATAAGTCATAGCAATACCGTTTGTAACAGAGCCCAACCATCCAACCATTAAAAAAGCACTTACTGCTGCCATTAAGCCTGATAAAAGATAGGCGGACATTTTTACTAAATTTACATTTACACCAGTTAATCTAGCAGCTTCTTCATTGCCGCCAATCGAATAAATATGTCTTCCCCATGCGGTATAATTCAAAGCATAAATAAAAAATAAAGTTAAAAATAAAAGTATAATTGCAGAATTAGGCATTCCTAAAGTTGCCCCACCACCTATTTCATTTAATAAATCTTCATGTGGTCCAAATTCATAGATCATTGCATTTTTTGTAACTACAATCGCAAGACTCCGAGCAATACTCAACATGCCTAATGTAACTACAAAAGGATTTATTTTTACATATGCAATTAAATATCCATTTACGAAACCGCATAACAAACCTGTTCCAAAACAAGCAAATGCTCCGAACCAAATATTATACCCTTCTCGCATCACAATACCTAAAACAACAGCTGACAAAGCAAGTACGGATCCTACAGATAAATCAATACCAGCAGTAATAATCACTACGCACATTCCAAGCGCCATTATTGCAATAAAAGAAAAATTCCTTGTAACATTAAATAAATTTGGTCTAGTTGCAAATGCGTCAGCTATAACAGAAAAAACTAAAACCATTAGAATTAAAGCGATACTTACCCAAAAAACTTGGAGTTTAAATAACGAACTAAAGTAATTTAGTTTAGCAATATAATCTTTATTTTTCATGCTATGCTGTCTTCAATGCTCCCGTAATTAATGCTGTTACTTCTTCTGGTGAGCTGCTACTAATTTTTTTATCTGCCACTTTACCACCTCTTCTTAAAACGACTATTCTATCACTAACATCAAAAACATCGGGCATTCTATGACTAATCAATATAATAGAAATGCCTTGATCTCTAAGTTGACGAATGTAATCTAAAACTTCAGCTACCTGTCTAACACTAATTGCAGCTGTTGGCTCATCCATTAAAACAATTTTAGCATCTGTTAACTTTGTTCTGGCTATTGCAACTGCTTGTCTCTGTCCACCAGACATTGTTTTAACCTCATCTTTTGGTCTTGTTTCAGATTTCAATTCATCAAATAATTTCTGAGAAATATCATACATTTTTTTATAATCTAAAAAGGGGATATAGAAAAAATTTTTGAATAATTCTCTCGATAAAAAAATGTTTGCAGCCGCAGTTAAATTATCACATAATGCTAGATCTTGATAAACTACTTCAATACCACTCTTTCTAGCTTCAATAGGTTTTGAAAAATTTACTTGTTGATTATTATACATAATTTCACCTGAGTTTGCTTGAAAAACACCGGCGATAATTTTTATCAATGTTGATTTGCCTGCTCCGTTATCTCCCATCAAGCCAACAACCTGCCCTTTTTCTAGATTTAAATCTACATTCTTTAAAGCTTCTATAGCTCCAAAATTTTTTGAAATATTTTTTAAACTTAATATAGTCATTTATATAAAAAAAATCCTCCCTTAATGTTTAAGGGAGGACAATATATGATTACATTAACCGCCTGTACAAGTATCTACGTTATCTGGTAAGCAAATATCTAGTCCAGTGTAAATTGCATTATTAGAAGCATCGTCAACTGCTCTTAAATTCCCCTCAATAACTTCTTTGAGAATATAAACAGAGTCATATCCCATTTGATAAGGTTTTTGCCCAACTTGAGCATGACTTAATCCAGCTCTCAAAGCTTCAAGTTGTTGAGGTAAGGTATCTGCAACAACTAATAGAGTTTTTTTACTGCTAACTCTATCCATATGAGCCTCTACAGCATCTTTATAAGCTGCTTCAGCAAATTGAGGCCATCCACCTACTGGAACGAAAGCTCCTAGATCTGAGTATTTATTCATTACATCAGCCATTTGCTGAACCGATAATGCAACATCATCATTAGAATAAACAGGGCATCCATCAACTTCACTCCATCCATTTTGACCTTCTAGACGTGGTCCAGGAGGGTCGGAAGAAGCTGATCCAACTACAGTATCTCTAAAACCTTGCATTCTTTCATTCAAATTATTTGCAGCCGCACCTCCGGATAGCAAACATACTGTTCCACCACCTGGTTTTAGCTCCATAGTAATTTTAGCTAGGTTTACACCGATAGCATAGTTATGCGTCCCAACATATGCTAAACGAAGATCTCTATCTTCAGCCTGTAAATCCGAATCAAAAGTAATTATAGGCACATTATTTGTATTTTCTTTTCTTAATAATTTGCCCATAGCAGGTGCATTTGAAGGTGCCATGGATATACCATCAACTCCTTTGGCTAACAAATCAGATACAATTTGTAATTGTTCTTCTTCATTATGTTGAGCAGGACCAATAAAGACACAACTCACACCATCCAACTCTTCAGCAGCTTTTGCACAACCTGCTGCAGCTGGTTCATAAAAAGGATTTTGCATCATTTTTGGAACAACATAAAAAATTAAGCTCTTTGCATTAACGCCTGTAAAATTAAGTAATACAAAAGAAAAAAAAAGAGCAATAAAAATTTTTATCTTCATAATATTTTCCTCCATTAATTAGATTATATTAAAGAATAGTTATAAATAAATTTCAATAATTATTTGAAGAAAAATGTTGTTATTTGAAAAATATTGAATATTTATGAATTTTTTTGAATTATTTAAAAATGCGTTTTATAGAAAGATCTGAAAAAATATTGGAATCATTAAAAAATGTTAAATATTCTTCTTTTGAAGAATTAAAAAATAAAATTAATTGTTCTATTTCAACTGTTAGAAGAGATATAAAGAAATTACAAGATCAGGGCAAAATATTTATTTCCCATGGAAGCATTCATATTAAAGATTTTCCAAATAATAAATCTTTTTATCAATTTTCAGAAAATTTAAATTATAAAAAACAAATATCTGAAAAAGCAGCTTCTCTTATATCTCAAAATGATTCTGTAATTATAAACGGAGGATCTACATGTTTTTACATGCATGAGTATATTAATCAAAATAATGTCAATATATTTACAAACTCATTTATATTAGCTTCGGAATTTATATATAAAAATAACATTAAACTTAGTATTGGAGGAGGTACAATTGTTACAAAGGATAGGCTGATTCAATCTCCACATAACGAAAATATTATTGATCACCTATATGCTTCAAAATACTTTCTCGGTGCAAAATCAATTAATGAAATAGGTTTGCTAGAAAGTGATCCTGCTATTATAAATTATGATAATTTGTTAATGAAAAGATCTAAAAAAATAATTGTTTTAGCCGATAGTAGTAAATTTAGTTACATTGATGGTTGTTATTCATCAATTAGTTTAGATAAAATTGATACTTTAATTACAGATAGCAATATTGAAGCAAAAAATATTAAAATGCTAGAAAAATATAATATTAATGTAATTATAGTTTAAATTTATTTTTTTTGAGCTTTTACAATTCTTCCACTAAATTTACACTTGACTGAAGATAATAAAACAAACGTGTCTACAATTTTTTCTGGAAGAGGATTTTGTTCTGGATTTTCTTTAGGAGCAGCCACTGCTCTCATATTAGTTCTTACTCTACCTGGGTCAACGAAATTTATTTTTAAATTTTTATTTGCATTCTCTTTGTTAAAAATCTTAACTAACATTTCTAATCCAGCTTTTGAAGAAGAATAAGCGCCCCATAAGGGTCTGACTTTCCAAGTTGCTGTTGTTGTAACTGAAATAATTCTTCCAAATTTACTTTTATTAATTAAATTAAAAAAAATTCTTATAATATAAAAGTTTGCAATCAAATTTGTATTAACAACGTCTTTCCAAATTTTTAAATTTGATTTTTTTATCATTTTCATTTCGCCTATTATTGCAGCATTTAGAATGATAACGTCTATTTTTTTAAATTTTTTTTCTATGGAATTCTTACATTTAAGCAAAAAACTTACATTATTTATGTTGCCTTTTAGATGAAAAAAATTTTTATAACCCAATAGTAAGTTTTTTTTTGTTATTTTTTTTCTAGAAATCCCGAAAACAATCGAGTTTTCTTTCAAAAAACGTAAGGCTACAGCATTGCCAATTCCACGTGACACACCAGATATAAGAACAATTTTATTATTTTGTTTCATTAATAAATTTATATAGAAAAATTATTTCTATTAAAATATGTTTATCTTTTAATTATGAAGAAAAAAATTATATTAACGGTAGATAGCAGTACTTCATCAAGCACTACAATAGTTTGGGATATTAAGGGCAATCTTATTTTTAAAACTTCAAAAAAAATTCAATTATATAATCCAAAACATGGATACTATGAGCAAAATGCTAAAGAATGGATACAGGGATTGGTTAATAATTTTAAGAAAATTTCATTAAAATTTTCATCTTATGAAATATTAAGTGTTTGTATTACTAATCAAAGAGAAACTTTTGTTCCAGTTAATCAAAAGGGAGAACCTTTAAGACCTGCCATAACATGGTTAGATGAGAGATGTAAAAAAGAAGTAAATTCCCTTTCAAAAAAAATTGGTTTAAAAAAAATACATCAAATAACTGGTAAAAACATTGATGTAATACCTTCGGTTTATAAAATTGAATGGATTAAAAATAATGAAAAAAAAATATTTAATCAAACATACAAGTTTTTAGATGTACAATCATATTTAGTGTGGTTTCTCACTAACAAATTTAAAACTAGTTGGGCAAGTTCGGACTCAAGTGGACTTTTTGATGTAAAAAAGAAAAAATGGTCTAAAGTTATTCTTAAAATATTGGAATTAGATGAAAATAATTTTCCAGAGTCTTGTAAACCTGGAAGCATTGTTGGCAATTTATCACTAAAAGCTTCGAAAATTACGGGTCTTAAAAAAGGCATTCCGATTATGGTTGGAGGTGGTGACGGACAATCAGCTTTTATGGGAACAGTATTAAATATTGAAAATTCTGCTTTTTTAAATTTAGGAACAAGTGTTAATTCTGGAATTTTTTCAAAAAGATATTTTTTTGATAAATCTTGTAAAACAAGTTTAAGTTTGGATAATAAGGGGTATGTTTTAGAAAATCCGATTAAAGCAGGAACTTTTTCAATTGATTGGTATTTAAACAAAGTCTTAAAATTAAAAAATATTAAAAATTATAAAAATTTTGAAAAAAAAATAGAAAATTCTTCTATACGAAAAACAGGACTTTTTTTTGTGCCCTATTTATTGGGAGCAATGGGACCATATTGGGATAGTAATGCAAGAGGTATTCTTATTGGAATCTCAGGTAATACTTCACAAACAGATATCTACAGATCTATTATGGAGTCAATTGTATTAGAACAAATTTTCACACTTAATATAATTTTAAAAAAGATAAATAAAAGAATAAAAAAAATAATTGCTGTTGGGGGTGGAGCTGAAAGTGATGTTTGGTGTCAAATGTTTGCTAATATATCTGGCTTAAATATTGAAAGACCCCAAAATAGTGAAGGAACTAGTTTAGGTATTGTGATATTATCATTAACAAATTTAGGCTATTATAATTCAATTAAATCAGCAGCAAGTTCAATTTTAAGAAAACAAAAAAAAACAATTTTTGTGCCAGATAAAAAAGAACTTATTTTTGCTCGTAAACTACTAAACTTATATAGTAAAATTTATTTACAAAATAAAAACATATTAAATGAAATAAAAAAAATTAGAAACAATAAAAATAATGAATAATGATATTAGTTTCTTTGAAAAATTTTATGAAAATAAAAATTTACCTATTAAAAAAATTTTTTTTACAAATTCACTTAATAAGAATCAGGCAAAAATTTTAAAACAAATTACAAAAAAAAAGAAATTTTTAATTGTTTCAGATAAGGTAGCATTTAAAATTCTAGGAAAACAAATTTTTGATAATATTAAAGTAGAATTTGAAGTTTCTAAAATAATTTTAAAATCAAAGATATCAAATATAAGAAGTGCTTTATATATCTCTAAGTTTTTAAATCCTTCAACTCTTTTAATAGTAGTGGGTTCAGGAACTGTCAATGAAATATGTAAATACGCTGCGTATTTAAAAAAAAAAGAATATATTGTTTTTCCAACTGCACCTACAAATGCATATGCTTCTAAGACTACTTCAATAACAGTAAATAATATAAAAAAAAGCCTAAATGGAAAATTCCCAATGGCAATTATTGTGGACTTAAATACTGTCATAAATTCACCTAAAAAACTTATAAACAGCGCTTTTTTTGATCTTGTTTGTAGAATAACTGCCCAAACAGATTGTTACATATCAAACTTCGTACATGCTGATAAGTATGACAATGTAATGTATAAAAAATTTTTTACTTTAGAAAAAAAGTTAATAAGAAATTACAGTAAAATTTTTTATGATAAAAATACTTTAAAAAATTTATTTAGGACTTGTATAGTAATGGGTTTAACAACTTTTAAAACTGGTAATTCTAAATTTGGAAGTATGTCAGAGCATATGATTTCACATTATCTTGATATGTTTAAAAAAAAATCAAATATAACAACACATGGCGAGCAAATTGCATTAGCAACTTACTCTATGCTAAGACTACAAATAGTTTTTTTCAAAAGAGATGAAGCACCAAAGCTATTTTGGAAAAAAAATGAAAAAAAAATAATTGATAAAATATTTGATAAAAAAACATCAATATATTTAAATAAAATTTATAAAAGAAAAAAATTATCCAAAAGTCAAATTATAAAAATTAATATAGATTTGGAACAAAATTGGAAAAAATTAAAATTAGAATTTAACAAAATCATTTTGCTTCATAAAGAAATTTTTAAAATATTCAAACAGAATAACATAAGTTTTAAAAAATTTGGATTTTCAAAAAAATTATATGTTAATGCAATTATTTATTCAAAATATTTAAGAGACAGATTTACAATTTTAGATATTGCTGATAATGCAAAAATATTAAATAAAAATTTAAAAAAAATAATTTAAATAATTAAATAAATAATTTTTATTTATAAATTTTACAATTAATTAAAATTAACTTTTACGGATTTTCCATTCTTAAAAGATTCATAAGCAGCATTTGCTAAAATCAGTGCATTACGACCATCTTCAAATGTAACACTTGGTTTTTTATTATTCATAACAATATTTACAAAGGCGTCCAATTGATCTTTATAAGCCTGCTCATATCTTTCAATAAAAAAAAAGTGGATAGGGTCTTTAGATTGATTTTTTTTATCATTAAATAGTTCAACTGATGTAGGAGATTGGTTATTTGAAATCATCATGCCTTTACTTCCAAAAATTTCAACTCTTTGATCATAACCATAAACGGCGCGACGTGAATTATTAATGTGTATTAAGACTCCTTTTTGAGAACGCATTATAAACATTGCTGTATCATGATCTCCAACTTCTTTGCACTCTTCGCTAATAAGTTGACTACCATAAGCGCTCACTTCAACAATTGGATCATCTCCAAGAATAAATCTTGATAAATCAAAATCATGAATGGTTGTATCTCTAAAAAAACCGCCCGCGACTTTTAAGTATTCTATGCCAGGTGGTTCTGGATCTCTACTTGTAATAATAATCATTTCTAAGGTTCCTATTTCACCATTGTCTTTAGCAAGTTTTACTTTTCTATGACTGTTATCAAATCTTCTGTTAAAGCCAATTTGAATAGGAACATCACAATTTTTTATTGTCTCATAACATTGATCAACCTTTTCAATATTTAAATCAATTGGTTTTTCACAGAATATCGCTTTACCCGCTTTTACCCCCTTAGTAATAAAATCAACATGGGTAGGTGTAGCTGAAGCAATAAAAACTACATCAACATCATTATTATTAATTGCTTCATCAGGTGATTTTGTAACTTTAGCTTTAGTGAATTGAGCAATTTGACTAGCAAATTCTTGATTAATATCAAAAACATAAGATAAATTACACATGGGATGCAAAGCTATATTTTTTGCATGCATTTTCCCAATTCTACCAGCACCCATTAATGCAATATTAAGCATTATTTCTTAAACCAGAATAATAAAAAAATTCAAGGGTCAAATAATTAAATTACCGTATAAAAAACAATTGCAGGACACTATGCAATTACAATAATATCGATAATACTGGGGTGTCTCCTATGCCAATACATAGGGATATTATTATAAACTCATCTTTAACTTTTTAAAAATCACATGCTTCATTGTGCAAAAATTAATATCCAAAATTAGAAAAATATATAATAAGAAACTTATGAAAAAAGTTGCAATGATAGGATCCATTCATGAAAATGGATGGAAAATATTAGAAGAAGAAAATTGTGAGGTATTTGAAATCAATGACTTTTCAAAAAAAAACTTAATTGAACAATTAGGTGACGTAGACGGCATCGCACTTCGTACGGCGCAACTAGATGAGGAAATACTTTGCAAATGTCCAAAACTAAAAATCGTTGCACGCCACGGTGTTGGATACGACAACGTTGATTTAAATTATTTAAATCAAAACAAACAAGCTCTGGCTGTCACCGGAACGTCTAATGCTGTCAGCGTGGCGGAGCATGTTATGACAATGTTTTTATGCTTGATAAAACAAATCAATAAATCTGATAACTTCGTAAAAAGTGGCAAATTTATAGAAAAAAATGAATTACCCAATTTCTTTGAACTCTATAAAAAAAATATTCTTATTTTGGGGTTCGGACGCATTGGACAAGCTTTGGCTCACCGTTGTTTGGGTTTTGAAGCCAATATTTATGTTTACGATCCTTTTATCGATCAACAAGCCATTGAAAATAAAAACTGCCGTAAAATAGGATTTAATGAAGGTCTCTCAATTGCGGATTTCATTTCTATACATATACCTCTTAACAATGAAACCAATAAATTAATTTCTAAAGATCAATTTCTCCTGATGAAAAAAGAATGTATTTTAGTCAATACCGCAAGGGGAGGCATCATTAATGAAGAAGCTTTGGTTTGGGCTTTAAAAAATAATAAAATTTATGGGGCGGGACTTGATGTATTTGAAACAGAGCCTCCCTCAAATAATAATCCATTACTGAAATTAGATAATGTTTTGCTAACTCCCCATAACGCAGCGCTCACACTAGAGTGTCGCAAACGTATGGCGGTGGAAACCTGCCAGAACATTTTATATTATTTGAATGATCCCGCAAAACTGAATAAAAATAATATTGTTAATCGAAAAGATTTAAATTTATAGATTTAGGTAAATACTGCCGTCTTCCTCGCTCACATCATATATTCTCAAGGACTGTAATTCATCATCGTTAATTGGATATCCTGAAACAATACTGTAGGTATTACCGCAGCCAGCACATTCCAATTCTTCACCTTCAATTGAAGCCTCACTCAGAAGAGCTTGTTCCTCACAGTTGCAATGACCTTGTGTCGCAAAAAAACCGCTCTCAAGATGAAAAATTGCGTAATCAATCTCTTCATGTTCAAAATTTTCAACACCTCCTTTGTCAATATCTTCTACTTCACCAATGTGTATGGGTTCCACTTCTTTATTCACAAAAAAAATCTTAGAATATTTTTTTCAACTAGGAAATATTTTTTTATCTAAATTTTAAATTTTTTCGGGATAATTGATTTATACTTGTAACTCCCATTAATTTCATATCGCGCTCGATTTCATTACGTAAATTTCCCATTGCCTTTTCGACGCCACGTTGCCCCCCTGCAGCCAAGGCATAAAGATACATGCGTCCCCCTGAACAAGCTTTTGCTCCAAGAGACAGGGCCTTTAATACATGCGTTCCTCGGCGAATGCCGCCTTCACAAATAACGTCCACTTTGTCACCGACCGCGTCCACAATTTCAGCGAGCTGGTCAAAAGGGGACCTTGACCCATCAAGCTGACGTCCTCCATGGTTAGAAACCATGATGGCGGTCGCACCAATATCAACGGCTTTTTTAGCATCTTCAACTGACATGATACCCTTAAGAGCAAACTGCTTTCCCCAATGTTTATTTATTTCTTCCGCATCTTTCCAATCAAGAGACTGATCTATCATTTTTGTAAAGTAATCACCAATATTGGTCATTACACTTGTTCCCTCATCAATGTGATCTTTTAAGTTACTTAATTCCCATTTTGAGTGGGTAAGGTAATTTACAGTCCATCTGGGATGTAAAGCAAAACTCAGCATGCTTTTTAATCTGAATTTCATTGGAATAGTAAACCCGGTATAAAGATCCCGCTCTCGATTTCCTCCAACTATAGTG
>Ga0315338_1003316_pt1 | contig 14222 bp, 23 predicted proteins | sample ASW8metaG_FD_204518 | JGI IMG/M metagenome (GOLD analysis project Ga0315338, IMG submission 204518) | Ammonia-oxidizing marine archaeal communities from Monterey Bay, California, United States - ASW #8 | ecosystem: Environmental > Aquatic > Marine > Coastal | place: USA: California | collected... | reverse complement strand
GGTAGTTTATCTACCTCTTCCTGTTCTACAGAAAAACCAAATCCAGTACCGCACATTAATATGTGAAGACATTCTGCAAATGCTTCTATACAATTCATTTTAGCAAATGAACAGTTATAGATTACTGTATTATCACGGCGTGCTGCGTCTCCTGCTGCCCAGACTAATCGCATAGAAGGCATAACTGAAAATTCAGTCATATACTTTCTTATTTTGCGTAGTGTTTTTTCGGGTATATTATCTTTTTCTGAACTTAGAAAATCGATTACCCGTTCAATAGTTTCGGGCCAATCTTCCCTTCTCTTTTCGTCTTCTAGCCATCGAGAGTATGTCCTCTTATAAATAAATTCTGCGACTTCATTCTTGAACATTTTATCACTTCATTTCTATTGGTGGTTTTCTTATTTTAAACTTTGCTTCCACTTCTGAAACCAGACGTCAAAAAAGTGGTCCCTATTAGGAACACCAGCCAAATGCATAATCCAATCCCCTTCCTCATATATGTGATATGTTTCATTGAATTGTGGATTACCGTAATCACAGTAAGAGTTCATTAGATTTTGGTCTAAAAACTTTACATGTTTCTTCATATGAGAATGTACTCGGCGAGGAACACAAGGTCTTTTACCGGCAACAAGGTGCATTACTGCTCTTTGTTCTGTACCCCACGGCCATTCTTCTTTAATAAATTGTTTCTGTGCATAGACATCTTCAAAGAATTTCTTAGACCATGCTGTATTTTTTATTAGAATGTTACCACAGTTTAATTCTTTGTCTCCTTCTCTTATACGGTCTGCCCATTCATTAGGGTCATAGTCACTATCTGGTGTCCACTCTGAACCAAAGAGAATATCTACGTTAGATGAACCTATAATTCTATCTTCTATTTTAGTATCACCGTTTAAAATTAAAGTATCTATGTCAGACCAAAATACATAATCGTAGTCTTGGTCTAGTAATTTTAACAATATCTTTATCTTACTCCAACATCGTGGTCTATCTTTATCTAATATCTTATCTTCTATATACAAATCATATCCATGTTTATCTGTATACCACGATTTGTTTTCAATAGCTTTCTGAGCAGATACAGAACTAAAACCAAACCGATTAAGAGAATGGTCTAATTGTGTACCAGCCACCATTCCTAACTCATTTTTTACAGGTAGTATAGGCGTTTTGCCCGGAAACCACTGTGTTGCTACGACTATCTTCATACTTTTGCCACCTCGTGTAGGTATTTATAATATTCGGGGTTCCACTCTTCAATAAATTCTATCCTTTTCCTTATAGAAGGAGCATTAGGTCCACCAGACCAGTGCAAAACACGTAAGTCTTGTGGTTTTAGTGATTCATAGTCTCCCAAATGACCGTGATAATTGAATATCTTATTATCCAATATATTTAAACTACTATCCGTTTTGTAGATAGAATAATTAATAATGTCTTGTTCCATTAGATTATGAACAATAAAGTTAGGGTCTTTGACAGTCTCATATTTAACTTGGGGGTTGCGGATATCCCATACTTGTTTATATTCTTTTTCATCCATACATATGTTAGAGGCTAACTGCCATGCTTTTGTATCATTGATGCACATCACTCCTGAGTTAATATATGTACCACCCTTAACATCTACATCTTTGTGTTGGAAAGAAGGTGGAATCTGATTAGGCCATCCCTCATCTACACATGCAGTAATATCTTCTTTGTTGTTAAATATTTCAGTAATATCATCCAATACTAAACAGTCACTGTCCAAATAGAATATCTTATATCCTTCTTGTAATAACTTATAAATTCCATAGGGTTTTGAACGAGTGACGTATAAATATTTACGAGGAGGCTTCCTTAACATATCATATTTGTATGTAGTAGCCCCTTCTAACTCTAAATCATCTTCTGTTAATGCAAAGATAGGTCGTTCTTTATCAAAATATCTAATAGAGTTAACTAGATGTTGAGCATATTCTAGCTTATCATCGTTCATTGTCAGTGTTGCGTAGCATTCTTTAGACATGGAAATCACCTTCATGGTCTTTATTGTTAATGTATTTAAAAGCATGGTTCTGAGCAAATGTGGTTGGGTTAGAAAATATACCCCATTGTCCAATAGGTTCCGCTCGACTTACAGCGGGCATCAGTGCTTTGAATTCTGGTGTATCCTTAATGAGCCAGTTAACTGAAAAATCCCAGCTACCTTCTCTTCTCATGACTCCATTTCTAAACTTTCCTTGATGGTCTTTCCATCGAGGTTTAATGTGGTCAGTCCATTTTTGTGTATTAAAACACCACCCCCACGGATGAAACTCTTTAACTTCCAGCATTTTTAAAGGGTGCTCTAAGTCATTATCGCCCTGTCTAAACACACAGAAAATATAATCATCTCTCTTTTCATAATTATAGAACCATTCTGCCATCTTAATAGCGTCAGGAGAAAGTTTAACATCTTCTTCTAAATGTATATTGAATTCACTATCTATTTCATTAATCATCCTTTCTATTATATTGTAATTATTATAATTGACTCCTAACTGAGTGTTGTTTACTCTAATATCTGTAGAAACAAAGTCTATAGAATTGCATATCTCAAGCATTTTCTTTTGTGTATCTGGGTCTGATGGCTCTAGTTGTATAAATAATTTATAATCATACCACTCATTCTTGCTTAGACTTTCAATTACTGGTCCAAAATATTCTGGTCTATTCCAAGCTACCATTGTTGCTGTTTTCATGTTTTGTCTCCTAACCTTTGTATGAATACTTCATCAAATGTCTTAATAACATTCTCTGGTGTAAAATGTTTATAAGCATTCCAATCCTTGTTTCCGTCATATTTAAAATCTTTAAGAATATTATACAAGTCCGAAGGTTTTTCATAATAAATGCCTTTATCTCCCAATACAACAATGTGATTTCTTTCTCTAGAATGAGAAAATGTTATGATGGGTTTATTACAAATAGAATACTCAGCACAAGCCATTCCAAATGATTCCCCCTCACTCCTTGCATGTAGGAAAGCATCTGAGGTATTAATAAATTTTCTTTTAATAGATAGGTCAGAAAAGGGTTCAATATGAATAACACGAGGATGGTCTATAAATCTATGAGTCTGTACAAAAAGGAAATAAATATCTTCCCTTTTTTTTAAGACCTCTTCTATTACTATATTTACAAAGGGGATGTTCCAAGAATAAAAACCTCCCATACGTGAGATAACAGTAGCCTCAGGAGGGATATTAAGTTCTTCGCGCATATCTTCATCATGAGAAGGTAGGTGAACCATATAAGGAATCACGGGATGTTCAGAATTAGAAAATTCTTTAGATAACCATTCTGAAGCATAAGCATAGACTAACCCATGAGGTTCATTATGGCATCCTATAACATGTATAAACATTGGTTTATTGGTGACGTTTCTACCATCATCTATGTATCCGTTTTTTTGGATATATATTGCATCAACATCAAGGTCTTCAATAGTCTTTTCTAATAATGTCATGTCTTGCTGACCATCTAAACAAATAGTTTCGATATCCTTTTTAAATTTCTTTACTGCTAAAGGGTGTGTCATTGGATGGTCTTTATCATATATCATATATGATTTATTCCCCAGAATAGTCTGATTATAATAAGCATAATCGTAATTACTAACTCCTGTTCCTTGTATATCTAGGTGGGGTTGATAAAATGCTATCTTAACCAATTACATCACTCCTTACTATTTTAGTTGGGAAGAATCCTATTGGGCTTCCTTTTCTATTAAGAGGCATAAACCATTTGGTTCGTGATTCGCCTGTATGAGGATAGTCTTGACCTATTCCTAACTTAGAAAAGCCCCATCCCTTCCATGTATCAGATATATCACTTCTTGGTTCACCAATCATTTTTTCCCATTTGATATATTTTTCTTCAGGGAGAATCTTAACTACCTCTGTTAGAGTGTGTTTCCATTTAGTGTAAAAGTGTGGCTCGGATAGTTTACACATGTCACCCCCTTGAACGCGGACAGGGCTCTTCCATGAATAATCTGTAGTACTTTCGTGTGATTCATAATATGCAAGATTGGCCATATGTAATCTAAGAATCCAATCATCATCTTCATAACCACCTCCAATAAATCGCTGGTCAAACCAACCCACTCGTCTAAATACTTCTTTGCTTAGTCCCATATATGCTATACTCCATTGAGTAGCTACAGCATATCCTTCTTTAAGAAGTTTAATAATTTTAAAAAATTCTTCTGATGTAGGTACTGTGCGGTCATTGATAACAACTATCCATTCAGTAGGAGAAGTAGCAACTGACTCATTCACCATCTCCGAATAAGACTCATATGCTTCAGGGTGTCTATCTATTCTATTGTTCCAATGAACCTTTAATTTCTTTTCAACAGGTTTTAAAGACTTCATCTGCATCTCTACCACTTCTGGTAAAGCACAGTATAGACAAATAGTTACTTCATTTATTTTCATCTCTACCTACTTTAGGGCAATAACTAGCTCTTATTCTTACTCTAGGTTTAGTAATCCACCCTTGACCTTTCCATCCTACACCCGTCTCTGGTCTAAATATCATTTCTGTTTTTTCTTTAGCATCTTCGTCACTATCAGCTTCTATAAAAAAATCTATAGTTCTTTCTATCCAATATCTACCTTTTATTTCCATTTTTAGTACCACACTTACAGTTCATGTGACCGTGTATGCAGTTACATATATTTAAAATTTTGGATTGATATTTAAAATATGCTGTATCTTTCTCTCTCTTTTCCACTACTTTTTCATAACACTCGTCACACTGATACATCTTAGCTGTTTCTGATACGATACTTTTTTCATTACACCAGATACAGATTAGTGTTTTTTCTTTTCTTAGACTGTTTCGTGCCTGTTGTTTATAATATTCTAGTGTATATACCATATTTATTTCTTCCTTTGTATCATAGTCTTTACTATGTCTATAGCTCTGACAATTGTAGTTCCATTTTGTAATAACCATTTGCGTTGAGCAAGTAATAGATTGTAGTATAGAATACTAGGTTTTCCATCTGGTAATAATTTATCAACTATGCTATCTAATTCTTTTTGGCTACTATAGGAATATGTAGGTAGATTTTGAGGAGCACATGGTATAGGTTTTTTATGATAGTCTCTAAATAATAAACATGTACCTGCGGCGAGTATTTCATAATGTCTTAATGAATCCCAACCACCTTTCATAGAAGTTAAACCAAACCATGACTGAGCCATATCATCGTAGTATTCTTCTTCGTTAGAGAATTTATAAAATTGTTTTGCGGCAGGGCCGATGTCTACCATGTCACCGAACAAAGAGTACTTAGGAGCGGTCTTTTGAAACAGTTGTTTTTTATTATTAAAATTAAGGGGTCGTATTCGGTCTTCGGGTATACCAAATCCTGTAGGGTGTATTTCTGGTCCTTGTGTGCCACATTCCCTTTTAAAACAGGGTGTTTTTAATATTTCCATGTGGTCATGACCATCTAGATACCAAACATTATCACATCTCATGTTAATATCAATTCTGTCAGTCATCCCATAAGCTTCGGTGACACCATATAAAACAAAATCAATATCATCTAAATCAAAATCTCTTTCCTCTTTAGTTAAATCATAGAGAGGTTGATTGTATAGGGTAAATCCTATTCCGTGTAAATCTTCTTTTGGTGATTCAGAAAAATCACCATACATTATTTTTTTTCTAGGGTAATCTATAACATTAGGGCCTAGAATAGTTCTTAAGCCGTGTAATGTAGAAACCTCTTGGAAGTCACCTTGCGACTTCTTATCTGTGTTAGTAAGATATAAAATTTTCATTTATAATCTATAAGAACACGAGAACCTGAAACGGGATATCGTTTTGATGTTGTAGTAAGTAGGCCCATCTATTCGATAGGACCACAGAATTTACAAAATTTAGTATTGCCGTGACCACACGCTTTTACTTTAGGTGCGGATTCTACGACTGGTTCAGAAACGACTTCTACATCTACGCCTTCTTCTTTAGCCTCTTTGACTACTTCTTCAACCTTTTTATCTTTTTTAGCCATATTTTACCTATGAGCCCGAAATTATAGTTTCTAATTCACCAATAATTGTAGATTTTTCCATTTCCGTATCTGCCCAAGGCACTATACTTCCTGATAAAACATTATAAGCTATAGTTGCTATTTGTTCATCGGTGTTTCCACTTGCATCCGCTAAAGATACTTGGGTATCCCAATAGTTAGACCTTTTATTAGGTTCGCACTGAGCTCTAAATCCTACACAATACCCTGTTGGGCTGGTGGAAGGATAAAGTTCAAATCTTGCTATGTATATATTCGTTGTACAATCTGCCATGTTTATTACCTCTTTCTTTTGCTAGTCTTACGCTTTTTTCTACCAGCTGTGCTGTAAGCTATAGCTGCAGCTTGCTTAGGTTTATAACCCTCACGTTTTAATTTGCGAATATTAGAACTAATTGTCTTTTGACTCTTCCCCTTCTTCAACGGCATCTTCTTCATCTCCTGATGTTAATTTAGCAACATGGTCTTGCCAATCGATTACTAAATCTTTTTCATCAAGGAAAGAACGTAGTGCATCGTTGTTTTGAGCAAGAGCTTGTTCTAATTGTAAGTGCGACTGTTCTACTTGTCTGAGTCTGTCGCCTATCCCACGCAATTGATTTATCAAGAATGTGTAATTCTCTAACAATCCACGGGGTCCATTTTCGCCTTCTTGTGTGCCTACCCATTGTTCAAGGGCGGCTACTTTCTGTTCCAACATTTTTTCATTGTCTTCTTTCTTAGCCATTCTAAAGCCTCCTAGCTTTTACCACAGTTGCAGAATTTGTTGTTGCAAACCTTTAACTGCATTAATCTATTCTTACTGAACCTATTTATACTTTTCGCCCGAAGGTTCTTAATTTGGTATCCTGCATCACCATCATCGGTGTACCATCCATAGTCTTCGCCGGGTTCGTCGTATATAAATTTAAACACATTACCAATGTCAAAATCTTTCCAACCTGCATTGATTAATTCTGTTGCTATCACATTATTATCGGTGTGTCCGCTATGCCCCTTTTCTATTTTTTCTCTAATGAGGCTGTTAACACAAGGTCGAACTGGTTTTATGAATAATGCATCGGGAGTAGCTGCACCTCTGTCATAAGTATTTTTATTTATTTCACTTAATAAATACGAAACACTGTTAGTGGGTGTGTACTCTATTCCCATTTTAGAACATACATAGTATAGGAAATCTCTACCACACTTTTCATTCTTAATCTTATCTATATCAAATTGTCGAGTGCGTGGCCATTCTGATAAAGCTTCAATCTCTTCCATATTATAATTCAACATTTCTTCTATATCTAGTTGAATGCAATATTTATTACTACTCTCCAGAGTTTTCTTATCAAGATAAGTAGTATTAGGAAACCTTCTCATAGCTGTTATACTGTTATTAATACACTGTTCATCTAATGTTGTTAGTGTGTATTTACTTTTTAAACTTAAGAGATAATCTCGTATAGCTTCACGTTTTAAATGAGAAGGAAGGTTAAGTGGTTCAAAGAAATCTATATTCAGTTGAAACCCTCTGCCTCCTGTGTAATATATACGCGGGACTAAGCCCCATGGCCTGCAATATCTATTGTATAATTTACGGACATCTTTTAAACATTTACTAACATCTTTATTATGGTCAAAATCAAACCATACGGTATTTATGATAGCGCTGTCATAATTTGTTTTGCCGTTGGGATACTCTTCAGTGAAACTATATACACTGACATAACAATTACGTTTTCCATTGAACTTCTCTTTCTGTTCATTCAATCCTTCGACTGTCTCGCATTTTGCGATTCGAGCTGGGATTCCGAATTCTCTAAACATTGCAATTCCTCCATTTCAACAACCCAAGATGAGGGGATGCATATAAAATCTACCCCATCAAACTCAGTGTAATGATATGTAATAACGATGGCTCTTTCATCCTGTGCAACTACTTCCCCAACTGTTTCACAATAACATAAATGTTCACTGGGGTCTTCTATATTAATTTTTTTCATTCCTCTTTCATTGGTAGCATCTAACCATTTCACTCTCATTAGAGGTCCATTCTTACCTAACATTGTAGTTCCTTCACCCACTCTTCAAATAACATAGATATGACACTATTATCTCCAAAGTGTTGGTAGTATTTTGCATTAGGTGGTGTTTCATCTACAAAAATGGGTTGTTCAGGTCTATCAAATAACAACCTGTCGTATGGAATTTGATGTACTTTTAACCATCTCTCTGTAGTTAATTTACTTTCTAGAGTATTAGGTCTTTCTGCCCATATAGTTATGTGGTACTCTCTTTCCTTCAACCATTGCATAAATTCTGCTACATTGGCTAACGGTAAGGAATGCTCATAATCAGGATATTGAAGTGGAAGTACTCCTGAAGGAGGGGAACAAATAACTCCGTCTAATCCAAATACTAAATTCATCTTATACTCCCTATCCAATTTTTCCATGTAGGCCCAATAGTTCTTTTCCAATCATAATATTTTATCGCATATTTACGAGAGTTTTTACCATGTTGTCTACACACATCACGATTGTGATAATAATACTCTAATGCGTCCGCTCCCTTTTGTTCGTCCCATAACGCTCTACGAGGGGCCGCTCTAATAGGGGTGTCCCACATCATATCTTTATAGGGAACTAAGAATCCTCTATCGGTTTCAATAAGATTGTCATCACCATCCCATCCGTGTGGCATAACCATATTCTCTGGACATTCTGGTTTATCTGCACCGACTAATTCATAGCTTGTAGTATAATTACAAATAATATTAGGTCTACCACATGACATTGCTTCAAGAGTGGGGATACCAAATCCTTCCCCTCCTGTGGGTAATGCATGTACATCCATCATATTGTATATATCTACCATTCCGTTTTCATCTGGGTGTTCACCAGATTCTAGATTGCCCATCGTGGGGTCCATCATATATTCTCTAATATTGTATACACTTGGACTTGTCATATAGTCGATGTTCCAACCCATGTGGTCTGTCCAATTCATATGTAATAGTAGTTTAGTATCATTAGGTGTTAGCTTATTGCGCTCCACAAATATTTTAAAAGAACGTAATAGTCGAGGAATATTTTTTCTATGTTGATTACGGGCTACACATCCTACTATGAATGCATCAGGTTTATTAGTTAAACGTGGCTTAAAGAAATCTGTATCTACTCCGTGAGGGATAACTTTTACTTTTTTATGCCATGTATTTCCTAAATCAGGGAAATCTAATTTCATTACAGTCTTACCATATTCTGACATAGCAACAGGGTAATCTACATCTTTTAAAGTTATTTGCCATGCGGGGATTGAAGGTTGTCCATCTATGGGAATTATAGAACCAATTTTAAATCTTGATTTCTGAGCCATTTTAAGTGCTTTCTTTGCATGTCGTGAAATTTCAGCAGGACTTAATGCTTTACCTTGAGGGTCAACGGTAGGTAAATTTATCCCCATAGGTGTCTTTACTTGTGTCATATAAGAAAACATTTGAATGTCTAAATGAGTAAACACTAAATCTGGTTTAAATTTTTCTACCCATTCAGGGAAGGACCTTTCACCAAATTTTTCTTCGCCGGGGTGCATCAACGGAAGAAGTTCCATCTTCTGTTTTTTTCCAGAACCTATGGGCCACTCTACTTCATAATTAGGGTCATGACTTGGATTCTGGCATCCTCCATATCCTACTTTATGACCGGCTTCAGCAAAAATCGCTGCTATATTTTTTGTATTCGTTCCGAACCCTGTGGGAGCCCACGGGGAATCACTAACTGGTAATATCCTCATGTTAAACTCACTGTTTTATTGCAATTATATCCTTCTTACTTACAATGACGGTTCCCTTTTCGCCAGTTAAAACAACAAAATTTTCATCATCTTTCACTATTTTTCCTCTACCGACCTTTGTTCTTTCTTCTTCTCGCCATACTACTTTTACATCTGCATCTTTTAGATATGATGCTAGGCTGTCTTTACCTTCTTCGTCCATTTCCGACACCTCCTTAGGGTGTTACGTTTATATAATTCGCCGAATTCTATTTAAAGTTTGGGGTTAACGTGCTCCATAAGGGTGCTCGTCTCATCCATTAGAACGTCACGGGGAATCAAATATCCTTCCGAATGGTATAATTTGTTAGTAGACAGTTGTTTTCTTTCAAACCTGTGCATGTTTTTAACAAACCACTCGCGGCATTCTTTAATAGGTAGTTTGAATACATATTTGTTTTTAACAAAATAATAATAATAGTAATCGGATTTGGTGTTAAAGAAACAACCTACTTTCCCTTTCTCTACATTTCCTACCGTCTCTAAGAAAATATTATTAGACCTTTTCATATCATATTGGTCGCTTTTTATTTCCATTGTGGTTATTTTACCATCATGAATCCATATGAAATCAATGTCAATAACTTGATATGCCTTTACTTGAGATACATCTACCACTTCTACAGTTTCTTCTTTAGACTCGAGCCACTCTTTTATTTCGTCTTGACCTCTCATGCCTTGATGTAGGGTAGTTTTCCAATCATGGTCTTTAGGAGTCATTTTTAAATTTCCTCCATATTAAATATAACAGACCTACTAAGGGTCCATCAACTATTGCAAAGAATAACAACCATTCGGTTAATGTCATTCCATCCCCCATATAGCTAAAGCAATAAATATCTGAAGGTATCCAAAAGCAAATTCTTCATAGGTTACAAACCAATACGGTGTCCATCTCATTCTTTATCCCACCTTGTCGTGTGGCATTCGGGGCAAGCCCATCCTGTCATTTCATTCGACATTGAAATGCTATAATATGTTTTTTTAAACATAACACAATGACAGTCTACGCAAACTGGCTTTCCTTCTATCTTTGTAATTTCTTTCATACAAACTCCAATAGACTTTTCTGGTTCTTGTCAATCACCGTAATGGATGGCGTTTTCCTTATCCAGCTGTCTAACCCAAACTTCTTGAGCAAGGTATTTATAATTTGCCAGTGATATTTCATATCAATATTATCTATGTTATCTATTTGACGCTCTAGTTTATAGCCGTCATTAGCTTTGTAAAAAGAAAAGGTAGTTCCAGCTCTTACATCCATGCCAATCGTTTTACCTTCATTTGCTAACTGAACTATAAGGTCATTCTCGGATTTATAATCCTTTATGTTTTTATTCATTGTCCTCATTTGAAGAAAATCTTCGAGTACATAATTATCAAATTCATATAAATCTTTGATAAAATCGTGGTCTACGGTGTTATCTAGTCGAGCGTTAATTATCTTATCAAGCACTTTAGTGTAGAACCCTGAACGACCTTTAGACTTGAATGTAGAACCGTGTTTAACTAAAGATTTATCTTTGTTTCTTAATACATAGTTACCTATCTTAATCCAATAACCTTCATCGAAAGTATCCTTGTCTACCTTAATCCATTCTGATTCACAGAGAGGGAAAAGAGAATCCATCCCCCTTTGTAGTTCTTTATTTAACCACTCAGTATCTACATCAGTGTTAGTATTAATACCATCTGTGTGTATATATACAACTGAATCATCTCCATACCTTTTTTGTATTAACGATTTAGCTCCTAATATCAACCATCTAGCAAGTCCTGTGATAGCAATACCAACTGAAAGGTCTCCGTAAGACATATAAGGATTAGTATTTGCTCCATAAAATGTATTTACCATTATCTTAAATGCGTTGGATTTGCTCTTTCCTTCGTGAGTATCCATTGTTTTATATGGTTGTCTCATTTCATTAAACTGTTTACACATAGTATAGAGACATGATTTTTCATCAGTCTGCACCTGTACTAATATGTTCTTATTAACCACATTATCTGGAATTGTAAGTAACATGGCGGTGCCTCTTTTCATCTCAGATTGACAACCAAATTTAGTAATATCATAATCTTCATAGCCGATTACCTTTGTTGTATCAGGGCCTAGATTAAGTGACATTGCAATACTCGGGTACATAGAGGCAAAATCAACTTTATAGTTGTGACGATGAAAGCCGGGTTTGTATAAATCAATGTGAGCAGCTTGGAAACTATTTATGTCAGGGTGTCTGTCTATATTTTTATCAAAGGTTAAAATGTTCTTTTTAAATAGTGCTCTACCTTGTAATACTTTAGTAATGAATGAATCGGCACCATTTATATAGGACTCTAGAGGAACTTTTAGTAGTTCAGCAATGAATTTGTGTTGTGGAAAGTAATGATTAAACAACCATTTGGTCGTAACACAGTCACTTATAACATATTCTTTTATTTCTTCCTCTGTATAATCTAAAATATCTTTACCATCAAATTCTAAACTGATAGGGTTCATCCCATAGAACGCTCCTACACTTTTAAGACTCTTAGGTTGACCGGATAATGCATAATCTCTACTTGCAAAATTAAATACATCAATGATTATCCTACCCCATGATTGAATTCGAGACTTTTTATGATAAGAGAAATCACTCTCCCATCCATATCCTTTCCTTCCTTCTCTATTTAGGTAGCTTTTAATTTCTATTCCGTGAAACTCAGCTCTTGAAAATAGTTGAGGAATATCATATCCAATAATGTTGTATCCATATATTATATCGGGGTCGTAATTTTTTATAAATTTAACAAATTGCATTATGCAATCATAATCGCTTTCCCCATCCCACATAAAAGCAATCTGGTCTCCCTTATCTGTGACTACACCAATGCTAACAATAGGGTGCTTTTCACCTTTAGGGAAAGAACCATCGGCTGAGTGAACTTCAAAATCAAACCCCAAAGAAGTTGGTTCTTGTGAGGGATATGACTTAAAGAAATCACCGTGTTCAATACATATTCTTTCAATTTCATTTCTAGTTACTCCATCTATCTGTGCTAAGGGAGGTAAAATTTCTGGACTCAACTCACTTATATTTTCCACGTTGTATTTCTTATACTTGGGTCTTGGGGTGTGTGGTCCCATTTTCCCCAATACTTCTCTTCTCTCGCCATCTTCATGAAGCATATAATAATGGTGTTCACGGGGGGATGGTATAACAATTTTTTCACCATCTTTCCAAATTAAAACATTTTGTTTTCCGTTATATTTATTAACTGTTTGAGGCCCAGACATTGCTGCAAGAGGAACCTTCATCCAGCTGGTCCCTCATCATGCTGTGGAAGTTTTTCATCAGGGCCCACAGTTGGCATCATCTTGATTAGCCCCACAGCTTCTCTAACTGCTTCCATGTAAACTTTATGCATAACATGTTCTTCAGAGGGCTCCTGCATATATAATATAGGAGCCGACTTATTAGCTTTCTTCATGTGATAATGTACGACTCCCTCTAACAAATCAATCCAATCCTGTCGTCTTTGTTCTCGAGGGTCTATCATATTATCAGCATCTCTGGAATTTTACCCTTCTTTATTAAACTATCTTTCTCAGTTTTGATATATCTATATACTAAATCGCCCTTTTTGTCAGTCTGAACCATCCATGGCTTAAGTATTATTAAATCGTTTGGTCTAACCCACATCTTTTTCTTAAATTTGCCGGGTATTCTAATCATTCTCGTATTGCCATCTTCACATATGACGCTCATTCGTGACCCACCAGTAAGTTCCTTCACTACACCAAACATCTCGCCACGTGGTTTGTATGGAAGGGGTGACCTTTTCATTAAGGGTTTTTCATCCCTCGCCATACCATGCTCCATAATTGTCTGGTGTTTCTTCAGTTGTTTCCTTGCTTTGTGGTGACGAATCTTCTTTCTTTGACAATCCTAAAATGATTTTTTCATGTGTAAAGGGATTGACTACCTCAACATTCACACAATTTCTATCTATATATTCATCAGCTATGTTAGGCCAGTATTCTTTCATAAATTTCTTAGTTGATTCTATAACTTCATCCCAGTTTATTTTAGTACTAGGCTCTTTTATTAATGGTGATTTAAAATATACTTTTTTATTATTTTCTTCTTCCATCTCTAAGAACCCTAGCATCACTAAAGAACCTAGAAGAGGAGTAATGTTCTTCATAGCAAAGGGTAAACCGGCACTTCTTGCTGCCTGTTGTATTTCCTTTGTACTCATTTTAATTACTTCGCTTGTTACCATTCCATATTTATCTACATCACTGTCTGGAATTAGTTGTAATAAATCAGTTCC
>Ga0315338_1003315_pt1 | contig 14224 bp, 16 predicted proteins | sample ASW8metaG_FD_204518 | JGI IMG/M metagenome (GOLD analysis project Ga0315338, IMG submission 204518) | Ammonia-oxidizing marine archaeal communities from Monterey Bay, California, United States - ASW #8 | ecosystem: Environmental > Aquatic > Marine > Coastal | place: USA: California | collected... | reverse complement strand
GCGATGGTGAGGTAGCAGGTTTCGGTCGACGTCATGGCCGCTCCAGCGTGAGCTGGAAGACGTGTGCTGAGTCGGCGCTCATCGGCCGTTTCGCGTGCAGGCGTCGAAGGTACTCCTCGAGATAACCGACGCCCTCTCGAAGCGTTTCGAGTTGCGCCGCATCGGTCTCCAGCCCGACGGATTCCGCCAGCGCCACAAGATGCTCGAATCGGCGCTCGCTAGGATCTGTCATTCTGCTTCATCCTCGCTGTTCACACACGTCGCGGGCGAGTAATACCGCCGACCCGTCACCATGCCCGATGTGATCTAGGATGGAAACCGCCGACCGGCGGTCTTGGGTTTTGGCGGTCGATTCGATAACGTGGCGGCGCCGCGCGCAGCAACACCCCCCATGATCGCCTCAGGCTCAGCTTTCAATCCGAGAGCACGCGACCATCGCAGGCCAATCGCTGTTTGGCTGCTGGTCTGCGCGGCGCTCATATTTGCGATGGTTCTTTTGGGTGGCGCGACGCGGCTGACCGACAGTGGCCTTTCAATGGTCGAATGGCGCATCGAAGGGGTCTTACCGCCGGCCACGGAGGCTGAATGGGAGGCCGCGTTCGACAAGTACAAACAATTCCCCGAGTACAAGAAGTTGCGGCCGTGGATGGTGCTCGACGATTTCAAGCGCATCTATTGGTTCGAGTATTCCCACCGCACCCTCGGAAGAATCATCGGCATTTTCTTCGTGGCTCCGTTGATTTTCTTTGTCGCCGCGCGAAGAGTCGAACGGCGGCTGGCGATTAGGCTCGCTGCCGTGCTCGGGCTCGGCGGGCTCCAGGGTCTGTTGGGTTGGTTCATGGTTCAAAGTGGGTTGGTCGACCGCCCCGCCGTCAGCCACTATCGATTGGCTGTCCACCTCGGGCTTGCGGTGGCGCTCTACGGCTATTTGATCTGGATCGCGCTAGACCTGCTCCATCCCGTGCGACTGGCGGGGTGGCCCTCCCCGGGGGCGGTCGCGTTGCTCGCGCTGGTCTTCATCACGATCCTGTCCGGTGCATTGGTGGCCGGACTGGATGCGGGCTTCGCCTACGGTAGCTTTCCGCTAATGGATGGGCGCATGATTCCAGCGGACCTTTTCGCCCACAGCCCCTGGTACGCGAACTTCACTGAGAACGTCGTGACGGTGCAGTTCGATCACCGCATACTCGGGGTGGTGACGGCCATTTTCGTGGTCGGGCAATGGCTCTATCGTCGCCGGCTCCACCGCGGGCGACACGCGGCATTTGACGTGCTTCCGGTCGTGGTATGTGGCCAGGTGGGCCTCGGCATCGCCACCCTGCTGCTAGCCGTCCCAGTGTCTCTCGCGATCGCGCACCAGGCGGGGGCACTGATGCTGATCACGGCCGCACTGGTGGCCGCGCACGCCACGGCCTTGCCGGCGTCGGGAAGACTCGAAACCCTGGCCCCGGACGGTGAACTGACAGCGCGATCGGCGAGCCGCTAGCGGCATGTCCACATTGTCCTCTCGTTCTCTTCTGGTCTTCTCCAGCCTCGCGCATAGCTACTCACACCTTCTTATGTTGCTCTATCCGACAGTCGTGCTCGCTCTGGAACCCGTGTATGGGCTGCCGTATGACGAACTGGTTGCGTTGGCGCTACCTGGCTTCGTGCTGTTTGGAGCCGGCGCGCTCCCGGCGGGCTGGCTCGGTGACCGCTGGAGCAGCGCCGGCATGATGGCCGTCTTCTTTCTGGGCACGGGGTGCGGCGCGATGCTCACGGGGATAGCCCGTACACCCATCGAGATATCGGTGGGACTCGGGCTCATCGGCCTGTTCGCGTCGATCTATCACCCCGTCGGCATTGCGTGGCTTGTGAGGGGCGTTTCGAATCCGGGACGCGCGCTCGGAATTAACGGCGTCTTCGGCAGCATGGGGACAGCCGGCGGCGCACTGGTCGCAGGTGGCTTGACCGACGCCTTGGGCTGGCGCGCCGCGTTCTTGGTGCCTGGCGCGTTGTGCGTGGCAACGGGCATCGCGTTTCTCTGGGCTCTCAGGCGGCCGGCGGACGCGGCGCCGCTCGTCGCGGCGAGAGCGACCGAGCGGGCGGGCAGTGGCCGCCATCTTCGTCAGGTATTCGCCTTGCTGGCGTTCACCACCATCATGATTGGGCTCATCTACCAAAGCACAGCGGTTGGCCTGCCGAAGTTGCTGAGCGAACGGTTCGAGGGACTGGCCGCCGACGGAATGTTGGGTATCGGGCTGCTGGTGGCCGTGGTCTATGTGGCGGCTGGGATCGCCCAGATTTTTGGCGGCGAACTCGCCGACCGGTTGGACCTAAAGCGAATCTATGCACTTGGCCTCCTCGCGGGCGTGCCCTTGGCGCTTGCTGCGTTTGCCGCTGGCCAACTCTGGTTCGTGGCCGCGGCCGCGGCGCTGATGGCCGTGCAGGCCATGGTCATGCCGGCGGAGAACTCGCTGCTCGCGCGCTACACGCCCCTGGAATGGCGCGCCCGCGCCTTCGGCGTGAAATTCTTGTTGACCCTGGGGGTGAGCTCCGCGGGTGTGGCCATGGTGCCGTTGCTGCACCGCCTTACCGGTTCGCTCGACAGCTTATTCCTGCTGGTCGCCGTGATGACGGCCGCAGCCGGCGTCGCCGCGTTACGCCTTCCCCATCACACCTCGACTACCGGCCAGGTTCAGACCGTGGCAAGCGCCTGATCCAGGTCGGCGATGATGTCGTCAATCGTCTCGATTCCGACCGACAGCCGTACCACATCGGGGCCGGCACCGGCGCCGATGTGCTGTTCCTCGCTTAGTTGCCTGTGGGTGGTCGACGCCGGATGGATGATCAGGCTCCGCGTGTCGCCGACATTGGCGACATGCGAGAACATCTCCACCGCGTTGACGACTCTTAAGCCGGCCTGGTAGCCGCCCTTAAGACCGAACGTGAACACCGCGCCGGCGCCTTTCGGTAGATACTTCTTCCCAAGTTCGTAGTAGGGGCTCGACCTAAGGCCCGAATACGACACCCAGCCGACCTTCGGGTGAGCCTCCAGGAACTCGGCCACCGCCTGGGCGTTGCTGCAATGTCGCTCCATACGAAGCGGCAGTGTCTCCACGCCTTGCAATAGATTCCAAGCGGCCATCGCGGCCATCGACGGGCCATAATCGCGCAAGGCCACGGCCCGCATCTTCATGGTGAAGCCGAAATCGCCAAAGGTCTCGGCGAACGTCACGCCATGGTACGCCTGATCGGGCTGACTGAGGCCCGGGAACTTATCGTTCTGCTCCCAGTCGAAACGACCCGATTCCACCGTGATGCCGCCCAACGTGTTGCCGTGTCCGCCGATGAACTTGGTGGTGGAGTGGATCACCAGATCGGCACCCCATTCGAACGGGCGGCACAGGTACGGGGAAGCCAAGGTGTTGTCGACCACAAGGGGGATGCCGTGGCGGTGCGCGATCGCGGAGATCGACTCGAGGTCGAGCACGATTCCTCCCGGATTGGCCAAGCCCTCGCAGAAAATGAACTTGACCCGGTCGGTCATCGCGTTCTCGAAGTTCTTCGGCTCGGTGCCATCGACGAAATGACAGGTCCAGCCGAGCTTGGGAAAGCTCAGGCCGAACTGCGTGACCGAACCGCCATAGAGATTCCGCGACGCGATGAACTCATCGCCCGCCTCCAGGAGAGTTGCGGCCGTCAGGAACTGTGCCGCGTGCCCGCTCGCCGCTGCCACCGCGCCGCGCCCGCCCTCGAGCGCCGCTATCCGCTCCTCGAGTACCGTGACGGTAGGATTGGTAATGCGGGAATAGATGAAACCGAATGTCTGCAGGTTGAAGAGTTCGGCCGCATGCTCGGCATCATCGAAGGCATATGCTGTCGTTTGGTAGATCGGGGTCGAGCGCGCACCGGTCACCGGATCGGGGCGCGCTCCGGCATGGATGGCCAGGGTCTCGAGCCCGTATTCCCGCTGCGCCGTGGCCGCCTCGTCGGTGTCGCCGTTTGATCGTGCCGCGTTCGTCATGCGTTTGGTCTCTTCAAGGTCTTGGCGGAAATGATTCCGGAGTTGATGCCGCTCCAGCTCAGCTCGCCCGATAGTCGCGCGAACTCGATCTTCGGGCACCGGTCCATGATGACGGTCAGTCCAGCTGCCTCCGCCAGCTCGGCAGCGGCATCGTCGCGGACGCCTAGCTGCATCCAGAGGACGCGGATTCCCTTGTCTTCCTTCGCGGCGATGACGTCCTTGGTGATCTCATAGGCCTCCTCGGAAGTGCGAAAGACGTCGACCATGTCGACGTTTACCGGGATCTCCGCGATTCTCTCGTACACTAGCTCGCCGAGAATCTCGATGCCGGCCCGCGCGGGGTTGACCGGGATCACCCTGTACCCCTTCTTTTGCAGGTATTTCATCGCGTAGAAGCTGGGCCGCCGCCACTGGGTGCTGGCGCCCACCAAAGCGATGGCGCGGACACTCCCGAGAATGTCGCGCAGGGTTCCATCAGAGTAAAAGTTGTGCCGTTTCAGCGACGTTTGTGGTCGTTGCTCCAAGACTTGCTCAACCACGCTCGCCATACCCATGACGGTCCTGGACCGGATCGCTTGAGTCAAGCCGTTGGGGGCTGCTCATGACGGGGTGGGCCAGTGCGGCGATCTCTTTTCGATGAAGGCATCGATCCCCTCCTGGCTCTCTGCCATTAGCCGATTCCGCGTCATCACCTCGCCCACGAATTCGTACGCCGAATCGAGATCCAGCTCGCGCTGGTGATAGAAGGCTTCCTTGCCGATGGTCATCACCCGGGCCGGCTTCGCCGCGATCGTGCGCGCGTAGGTCGCAACGGTCTCATCCAGTTTGTCGGCTGCGACGACCTCGTTGACCAGCCCAAAGCGCCACGCGGTTTTCGCGTCAATCGGATCGCCCGTCAACAGCATTTGCATGGCATGTTTCGACCCGATGCAGCGGCTTATCGCGACCATCGGCGTTGAGCAGAAGAGGCCGATGTTGACGCCCGGCGTAGCAAAAGACGCGGAATCGGCCGCGATCGCCAGATCGCAGCTGGCGACCAGCTGGCACCCCGCGGCGGTCGCTGTCGCGTGGACTCGTGCGATGACCGGCTGCGGCAGACGCACGATTGAGCTCATCATCTTGCTGCATTGCGTCATGACTGGTCGGAACGCTTCAGCGCCCGATAGCGAGCGCAGCTCCTTCAGATCGTGACCCGAGCAAAAGGCAGGTCCGCGTGCTTCGAGAACGACCACGCTGACGGTCCGGTCCTGCCCGAGTTTGTCCAGCCCGCGTTGCAACGCTGCCATCAACTCGACCGAGAGCGCGTTCCGCGCTGACGGCCGATTGAGTGTTAGAGTCGCCACACCGTCGTGGTCCTCCCGCAGCAATATAGCTTCCGCGATCGGAACGTCCGCCACGCTCGCCAAGTTCGTCATCCTAAGCCTCACTACTCCAGTACCGTTCTGTAACCCATTGACAACGCATCTGAAATGCATTGACAGCGGCCAATCTCTGGCCTACATACAACCAACATGGCGACAACATCGACATTAACTCACTCCGCCAGGCCATCCGATATCCAGAAATCGTGGCTCCTGATCGACGCTGACGGCCTCGTTCTGGGTCGTCTCGCCAGTATTGTAGCCAACCGTCTTCGGGGGAAGCACAAGCCGACGTATACCCCGCACATGGATGATGGCGATTATGTCATCATCGTCAATGCCGAGAAGGTGCAGCTAACGGGGCGCAAGCGCGGCAACAAGATTCATTACCGGCACACCGGGTATCCCGGCGGCATCAAGACCAAGACCCCGGAGCATATTCTGGCGAGCAGCCGCCCTGAAAAGCTTATCCATCAGGCGGTCCGGCGGATGATTCCGAGGGGTCCGTTGGGGCGCCTTCAGCTCTCGAACCTCCGCCTTTATTGCGGTCCTGACCATCCGCACGAAGCGCAAAAGCCGGCGCCGCTAGATGTGGCGTCGATGAACCCGAAGAACAGGGCGCGTCCTTAGATCATGACAATGGAAGAATCCGGACTTGACGCGTTGGCGTCCACGGTGACGCCCGAAACTGAACAGATGCCAGAACCGCGGATCGGCGGCGGCGGTCGATCCTATGCCACGGGCAAGCGGAAGAACGCGATCGCGCGGGTCTGGGTCAAACCAGGGAGCGGGCAGATCATCGTGAATGGACGCGACCACCAAGTTTATTTTGCCCGGCCGGTTCTGCAGATGATCATCAACCAGCCGTTCGGAGTGACCGATCGTGAAGGCCAATACGATATTTGGTGCACGGTAAAGGGTGGTGGGCTGTCAGGTCAGGCGGGCGCGGTTCGCCATGGCATCAGTCGGGCCATGACATTTTATGAGCCCACGCTGCGAGCGGTGTTGAAAAAGAGCGGTTTCCTCACTCGCGATTCGCGCGTCGTGGAGCGAAAGAAGTATGGCCGCCGCAAGGCACGACGTAGCTTCCAGTTCTCCAAGCGCTGAGCGCACCGATTTTTCGCGGTCGTCGGGGCGCCAGTGGGCGCCCTTTCTTTTGTAGGGGAGATGGTCGTGACGGCCGAATCCAAGCCAGAAGGCGAGACTCGTTTGAGAGCGGCTATTCTCGGCGCTAGCGGATACACCGGCGCCGAACTCGTGCGGCTGCTCGCGCGACACCCGCGAGTCGACATCGCGGTCCTCACAGCTGAGCGCCACGCGCATCAGTCAGTCGCCGACACGTTACCCCACCTTCAGTTGCTCGATCTGCCGGATCTGTTGCCGATCAGCGAAGTCGAATGGTCGGGCATCAACATCGACGTCGCGTTTTGTGCGCTGCCGCATGGCGAGACACAAAGGATCGTTGCCGGATTGTTGCACGCAACCGGCCACACCCTCGTCGACGAACTCATCCGTGAGGAGACGGCGGACCTCGGGGCTGGCCTCGATCGTGACATCAAGGTCATCGACTTGTCGGCCGACTTCCGCTTGGACCCGCCAACCTATGCCGAATGGTACGGCAAAGCGCACCAGGCGCATGCGCTGCAAGAAGAGGCGGTGTATGGACTGACGGAGTTCGCTCGGGACGAGGTGAGGTCCGCACGTCTCATCGCCTGTCCCGGTTGCTATCCGACCGCTGCCCTGCTGCCGCTGCTGCCGCTCGTCGAAGACAAACTGATTGATGCCTCCGAGATCATCATCGATGCTAAATCCGGCGTCAGTGGCGCCGGACGAGCAGCCAAAGAGGCGAGCCTCTTCGCTGAAGTGAGCGAGGGTATTCACGCCTACGCCGTCGGCGCGCATCGCCACGCCCCCGAGGTCGAGCGCCAGCTATCGCGCGCTCACGGTGAGGATGTTGTGGTTGGCTTTACCCCGCACCTAGTGCCGATGAATCGCGGTATCTTGGCGACCATCTACGTCACGCTGACGGGCGGGTCGACAGCCGGGGATGTGCGCGAGCGTCTGGCCGAGCGGTTTCGGGACGAGCCGTTCGTCGGTGTCGTCCCTGAAGGCCCGATGCCGGCGACCCGCCATGTCCGGGGCTCTAATTATTGCCTTATCGGCGTGATGCAAGACCGGCTGCCGGGGCGCGCCATCATCGTCTCGGTTATCGACAATTTGGTAAAGGGCGCTGCCGGCCAGGCGGTTCAGAACATGAACCTGATGTGGGGGTTTGCGGAAACGGCTGGTCTGGAGCAAGCGCCGCTATTCCCTTGACGGCCATTGCGAGACCCACGGGCCGTCCTTTATGCTGAGTCAGCGAGGGGCATTCGTGAAAGACAATGGCGTGGACACTGCGGACACCAGTAGTGGAGTAGGGTCTCCCGGCCCGGCCGGGGACCGCACCAAGGGGGCGAGACGAGGCGTACTCATCGGCGCGGCGATGCTGTTCGGCCTCGGCGGCTGCTCGATCATGCCGGACTGGGCCAACCCTGGAAACCTCTATGACAGCGTTTTCGACGATGATACGTCGTTATCGGGGTTGTCGAGTGATGCGGCCGCGCCTGGCGACCAAGAGAATTTCCCCGATCTGTCGTCGGTTCCAGAGCGCCCCTCCGAGGTATCCAGCCCTGAAGAGATTGAGGGGGTTCGTGATGGGCTGATCGCCGACCGCGACTCCGCCCGCTACACCGACGAAGATTTGCGCGCGGGTCTGGCCGACGACTTCCTGGCGTTCGAAGAGGCGCCCCCGGAAACGCCCCAGGAAACGATGGCGCTGCCACGTGACGACGCACCGGAGGCACGTGAGATCGCGCGCGCGGATGTTGAGCCCCGACCACTAATCGAGGAGGTGGCGCCGAGCGCGCCCAGCGCCATCGGTGAGGCGGAGTCACTTTATGATTCGCTGGAGCCCATCGATCCCTCGGCGACCGTGATCGCCGAGCCGCTGATGAGCGAGTCGACGTACGAGCAGTCAGCGCCAGAGGTGGAAGTGGTCACGGTCATTTCGGAAACGAGGGTCGCTCCGGAAACCGGAAACCCGGCGGTGACCACCGTCGCCGGCGCCGGCGGCCAGGACGCCCTGGCACGAACGTTCGCCATGCGCCTGGCCGAATCGAGCGCGACCGTCACGACCGCGCCCGCCAATCCGTCTTTCTCGTCGCCCGCGAGCACCGATGTGGCTTTTGCGGATGACACGATGATGCCAGACACTGCTGAGGCAATGGGTGGTGCGGCGTCCGGTCGGTCGTTCGGCGGCGCGCCGGGGCCGGCGGCGATCGTCAAGTTTGCCAACGGTTCCGACCGCATCGGTCGGCGCCATCGGGACGCCTTGAAGAAGGTCGTGGCCGCGCATCGGACCCGTGGCGGCTTCATCCGGGTGGTTGGTCACGCCTCGAGCCGGACCCGCGATCTCCCGCTGGCCGAGCATATGTTGGTCAATTTCTCCATCTCGGTCGATCGCGCGGAGGCGGTGGCCCGTGAGCTGATCCGCCTCGGCGCGCCGCCTGGCAGTGTGCTCACCGAGGCGCGGGGCGACAGCGATCCCGTCTACTACGAGGTCATGCCGGCGGGCGAGCAAGAGAATCGTCGCGCCGAAGTCTTCCTCGAGTTCTGATCGCCTGCTATCCGATCGAAGGCCGGCTGGCGTGAGTCTGGACGCCGTGTCGTCGGTTCTCGGCGTCACCCGCTCGGCGACGGGCCGGCGCTGGTGTCCGAGTGTGGCTGACGATCGATTGAGCCTCGCCCTCAGCCAACGACTTTCGATACCCGAGGTGGTGGGTAGGGTTTTGGCCGCGCGTGGCGTCGATCTGGAGACAGCCGCCGATCACATGAACCCAACGCTGCAGCGCGATCTCCCCGATCCGTCGCGTTTCAAGGACATGGATGTAGCGGCCGGTCGGCTGGCGCGCGCGATCATGGTGGGCGAGCCGATCACCGTGTTCGGCGACTACGATGTCGATGGGGCTACCAGCGCTGCGCTGCTCAAACGCTTTTGCGATGCCGTCGGGGGCCAGCTCGCGTTCTACATTCCGGATCGCATCAAGGAAGGTTATGGGCCCAATGCGCCGGCTCTAAGGCGCATTGCCGCCGACGGCACCCGTGTTGTCGTTACCGTGGACTGCGGCACCCTTGCGCACGAGCCGCTCGCCATGGCCGCTGAGATTGGCCTCGAGGTCATCGTCGTGGATCATCATCTCGCCGAGCCGGCGCTGCCACCGGCGCTCGCTGTCATAAATCCCAATCGAACCGACGAGGACTGCGCCTATGGCCAGCTCGCGGCGGTGGGGGCCGCCTTCCTGTTGGTCATCGCCACCAATCGCGCGCTGCGGGAGGGCGGCTGGTACGCCAAACGCGAAGAGCCCGAACTCCTAGAGTGGCTGGATCTGGTCGCCCTCGGCACGGTTTGCGACGTGGTTCCTTTGACCGGGGTCAATCGTGCTCTCGTGACAAAGGGGCTCGTGGTCATGGCGCGTCGGCGCAACATCGGCTTAGCCGCGCTGGCCGACGTCGCCGGACAGAACGGACCACCGAGCACCTATCACCTGGGCTACATCCTCGGCCCCCGAATCAACGCTGGAGGTCGGGTGGGGCGCGCCGATTTGGGCGCGCGGCTTTTGACTACCAGCGATCCCGACGAAGCCAACGAGATCGCGCGCGAGCTTGATCGCCTCAACGCTGAACGCCGGGCGATCGAAGCGTTGGTCCAAGAAGAGGCGATGGCGCAGGCGGCAGGGCGATACACTGAGCACCTGGGGCCGCTCGTGATGGTGGTCGGCGAGGGCTGGCACCCCGGCGTAATCGGCATCGTCGCAAGCCGGCTCAAGGACCACTATGGTCGACCGGCCCTTGTCATCGCGATTGACGAGGAGGGAACCGGCAGGGGCTCCGGCCGGTCCATCGTGGGCGCCAATCTCGGCGCCGCCATCACCGCCGCTCACGCAGCCGGGCTGCTGCGCAGCGGTGGCGGCCATAAAATGGCGGCTGGCCTCACGGTTGCCAAGGATCAGGTTGAAAATTTGCGGCGGTTTCTCGTCGCGAAACTTGCATCGGAGGTGGCCGATCTGGATATGGGGCGTCCGCTGCACATCGATGGGTCGTTGGCGCCAGGTGCAGTGAATGGCGATTTCGCGGCGGCGCTCGCGCGGGCCGGACCTTACGGCGCTGGCAACCGGGAACCGAGGTTCGCAGTTGCCGACGCCAGAGTGGTTGGCGCTAAGATCGTGGGAATCGGCCATGTCCGTTGCACGCTGACCGGCGCGCATGGTGGTCGCGTCGATGCCATAGCATTCGGCCAGGCGGACGGTCCGATTGGAGAGGCTTTGCTGGCGCCCGGCCGTGCGGCGCTACATGTCGCCGGAACGATCCGCCCGGATCGCCGATCCGCCCGTATGCAGCTAATCATCGAGGATGTCGCTCGCGCGGGCCAACGCGCTTGATTTTTTGGCGCGCATGGACGATAGACCGCACATCTCGCGACCCCATCGTCTAGTGGCCTAGGACATCAGCCTTTCACGCTGAAGACACGGGTTCGAACCCCGTTGGGGTCGCCAACTATCGCGGGAGCACGAGTTTGGCGAAATGGCTCCAGCGCCTCGAACGAGCGGGCAAGGCCACAGCGTGCGCGTCAACCGTGCGCTCAAATGCACGCTCTCCCGCCGGGCGCGCTGGATATTCGTGGCGGCCATGCTGAAGTCGGCTTCGACGTTCCCCGCCACGTGCCTCGCCGAAACCACCGGGTTCGCTCGTCTCTTCCTGGGTCAGCACCACCTGGCCAAACAGGACCTCTATCTGCCCCGGCTCATCGATGCCTGGGGCGTGAACATCGTTTGCATTCAGCATGTGAGCGCGGTCCGCCCGAACCTCGAATTGATGGCCTAGTTCTCGGTCCGGCCTATCGTTCTGGTGCGCGATATCGGCGACGCGCTGGTGTCGTTGCGCGATCACCTTTACTACGAGAGCCGGACGCCGCCAGTTTTTGACGCCGGTGTTTCCTTCTTCGAACGTAACCGATCGGCCCAACTCGACGCGCTCGTCGATGTCGTCGGCCCGTGGTACGTCGGCTTTCATGCGGGGTGGGCGCGCCGATATCGACAAGCTCTGGCTCTCCTATGACGAGGTTGTCGCCGGCCCGTCCACCGCGGTGGTTAGGGTGCTTGACCACCACGGGAGCGAGCTCGCCCCCGACGAGATCGCGCGGGCCACGGACCGGGCGCGAGGCAGGCAGGAGCGGTTCAAGGTCGGTCGCTCCGGTCGTGGACGTGAGGACTTGACCACCGCCCAGCGCGACCGATTGTACCGCCTCGCCGGGCATTTCCCCTATGTCGATTTCGCGCCGGTGGGACTCGGCGGCTAACGCTCGCTTGGCGGCGGCTCTGCGGCCTCGTAGGCGACGCCGCGCCGCTTGAAATAGTCCTCGAACGGAATGCCGTAGGTGACCGAGAAGCCGCCGTCGACGTCGATGTCGGTGCCCGTGCACATCGCCGCACTCGGTCCGGCGAAGAACAGCACGGCGTCGGCCACCTCCTCCGGCATTACCCAACGCCCGAGCGGTAAGAGATTCAAGACTTCGTCAATCTCCGCTTGGGACATGACGTTTTTCATCATCGGCGTCAGCACCGGTCCAGGGCAGACTGCGTTTACCCGTATTCCGTAGGCGGCGAGTTCCAGTGCCGATTGGCGCGTGAGGCCCATCAAGCCCGACTTGGCTGCTGTGTAGTTGGCGCCACCGTTGTAAGCAAGGCGCTTTCCCGCCAGGGACGATACGTTGACGATGGCGGCGCCGGCGCGTCGTCTCAGGTAGGGTACGCTCGCACGCGTGAAGTTCATGGGACCGGTAAGATTGACGTCGAGAACTCGCTGCCAATCGTCTTGCGACATATTCTCCACGGCGCGGGAAATATCGATTCCGGCATTGTTGATGACGATATCGATGCCACCAAAGGCATTGGCGACGCTGGCGCATACGGCGTCGACGGCGGCCGGATCGGCGACATCGATGGCGAAGGCCCGCGCGGTCCCACCGCGGGCGCTGATAGCCGCCGCGACGGTGGAGGCTTGGGCGCCCGCGATGTCCACGACCGCGATGGTGGCCCCCTCACCGGCGAACGCGGCGCAAATTGAAGCACCGATGCCTTGCCCGCCCCCGGTGACGATGGCGACGCGGCCTTCGAAGATATTGCTCATGGGGCTTACTCCCGACTGGTTCTTGTCGGCGCGAACTGAGGTTCAGACATGACGACTGAGAATTCAGCCGACGGCATCATGCGCGATAGCATCGATATCGGAAGCGGCGTCCGCCTCTACTACGAGGAGAAAGGGAAAGGACGGCCGGTTGTATTCCTGCATGGTGTGTGGGGCAGCTCCCGCTTCTTTCAGCGCCAGATTAGCTGGTTCGGCGATCGCTATCGGACCATCGCGGTGGATTTCCGCGGCCATGGGCGCTCCTCGATGACGCTCCACGGTCAGACAGTCGAGACCTATGCCCAGGATCTCCACGCTTTTCTCGCGGCGCTCGGGATCGTCGAGCCGGTCCTGGTCGGGTGGTCGATGGGGTCGTTTGTGATCTGGGATCATTACCGCCAGTTCGGCAAGTGCGATATCAAGGCCATGGTCAACATCGATCAATCGCCGACCGACTACAAGTGGGCCGACGAACCGCGCGGCTTCATCACCTTCGAGATGCTGCGCGACTGGCTGGTCGCCACCCAGACTAACCGCAACGAGCTCGCCAAGGCCATCGTGCCGATGATGTTCAAGGACCCGATCACCGACGCTGACTTTCGGTGGATGTACGACGAGATGATCCGGGCGCCCGAGGCTATCGCCGGTGCTATTCTCTACGACCAGTCTGTGCGCAACTTCGCGTCCGTCATCACCGGCTTTCCCATGCCGACGCTGCTGTGTTTTGGTGCCGATGAGGCAATGCAGACGCTCGAGTCGGCGCGCTGGATACAGGCGGCGTGCCAGAACGCACGCCTTGAGGTTTTCGAGCATAGCAATCATTGTCCGTTCCTCGAGGAAACGGACCGTTTCAACGCGGTGGTCGACGCCTACATCCGCGAGCTCGACTAGCGGCGCAAGAAAATCGCCGACAAGTTGTTGGCCGGCATCTCGATCACCTCACTCGGCTCCAGTCCGTTCTCGCGCGCGAGAACGGTGACCTCATCGAGGTCGCGCAGCCCCCAGCTCGGATCCGCAGCGCGCAATGACTCATCGAACGCCTCGTTGCTTGGTGCGGTGGGCACGTTGTGGCGGAGAAACGGGCCATACAGATAGAGAACGCCGCCCATCGGCAGCTCTCGGCCCGCGCCCTGCATCAGACTCTCACAGGTGCTCCACGGCACGATGTGAATGAGGTTGATGCATACGATCGCGCCGACACGGTCGGCGATTGCCTCGATGGGCCACCGCGGCGCGGCGGCGTCGAGGAGGAGCGGTTCGTGAATCGACGTGTCGGCCGCCTCCGCCGACCACATCGCGATGCTGTCCAGTTTGTCGGGGTCGGCGTCGCTCGGCTGCCACTCTACCCCTGGTAGGCGCGTGCCCATCCAAGCGGCGTGCTCGCCGGAGCCGCTGGCGATTTCGAGGATGACGCCGGCGCGGGGTAGCACGCGCTGGAGAACGACAAGAATATGCTCCCGGTTTCGACGCGTCGCTGGCGAGTGGTGGCGCTCACCATGTCCCATGGCGCGCCTACCAGCCCGCGTACTCAGCCACCGCCGCGTCGGAAACCCGGCCTTGCTCGACATCGTCGAGCGCCTGGCCAAGGATTTGCAAACCCTCTTCCGCTTCGGCCTCGCTCAGCGTGATAGGTGGC
>Ga0315338_1003314_pt1 | contig 14225 bp, 10 predicted proteins | sample ASW8metaG_FD_204518 | JGI IMG/M metagenome (GOLD analysis project Ga0315338, IMG submission 204518) | Ammonia-oxidizing marine archaeal communities from Monterey Bay, California, United States - ASW #8 | ecosystem: Environmental > Aquatic > Marine > Coastal | place: USA: California | collected... | reverse complement strand
AATACAGCTTGTTGATCCTTTTCCTTGCGATCCCACTCTTCCGGAACAAAAACAAATGTATTATGACTGCTTATTTCATCACCATTTATTGTAACACGTATTCGTTTGTCACCCTCGGGTAATTTTGCACTGGCAATATCCTTAAAAACAAACTCCCAGTCCATTCGTTCTGGTTTTTTAGACGGTTCAGCTGAAATGAATTCAATATCTTCCGGTGTAAGGCCATAATGTTTATTAATCGTTACGTATACAAGATCTTTTGCCTGATCTTCTGTTAATTCATTGCCAGCTTGATTCTCAGGCAGTTTATGAATGATTCTCAATGGCTTGCCCTTATTATCCAACGCCACCTGGTATTCTTCAGCACGTTCATTTAAGTCGCCTTCAAATTTTGCATAACGGACATTCATGCCGGGTGTACCGATGTAATTACCCATTAAGTCACTATACGTATCTTCCCCCGCAGTTTGCCAGATAAACCTGTTTTGCTGCCCCGGACCACTAGGGCTGACTGATGTGAGCCTGTTCCATTCATCCCCTAACTGGATGCCATTTTTAACAAGATGATTTTCCGCGATTGCAATTGCTTCTTTTCTATTTATTTCCAGTCCGGGAGCATTGGCTGTGTGATTGAAGCCAATGACTGCAATAATGCCCATGGTGCCGAATAGAAGAATGATCTTATTAGTAGTTGGTACATAACCTGGTAGATCAACAACAGGGGTTTTCTCTTTGAATTTTTTTTCAGATGCAGGAGAGAAGGCACTGTTATAAAAATTGTTGCCTAGTTCAGTCCATTTTTTGTCTTTCCATCGACCCATGAGAATTATCCAAACTGGAACAAGACAGAGGACAAAAACCATCAGCTGATCAAACCATATGCCGCTTGCAGAGGAAGTAAATATAGGTAAAGACATGAGTACAGCATCGTACATGAAATGAGATATGATTGCGGGTAGCAGGCCGAATTGTAAGTACAACAAACCAAAAATGATAGATGGTATGATCAGCTCAACTAGTCGCGCATAAGCTGGTTGGGATGGATAATTTGCATGTGCAGCGGCAAAGATCAGCGCCTGGACAACGAAACCAATTATGATCCATGGTTTTCGCCGACCGAGCCTGTCTCCGATCAACGCTGCCCCGGCGATAGGGACTGCGCGGAAAAGGCATTCTTCCCAGAACCCTGCGCCCAATGCTCTGCTAACCGATGATATCCAGGGGAAGGGAGTGGCAATGACATTAGGATCAAACAGTGTGGAAGCAGGATCCCACCAGCCAAACAATTTTTTAGTTAGCAGGTAAAAACTGATTACGAAAGCAAGATCGAAACCGATCATGAGATAGCCGCCTATTGTGCGACCCAATACCTGGATGGAACTCGTTGCCCCCCGAGACCATATCTGCCAAAGATTTATCTGTTGGGGAAAGGCCCTTCTAGTTAAGGTTTCTGCTGCCATAAAAGAGAGCGAATAAATAACAGTCATGGCGAATGTATTGGCCACCATGAACCATATATTTTGCAGAAAAAAACTCTGCTCCGATAGTGCTGTTGGGTAGGACATCCACATCAGCGGCCAGAAATTGATTTCACCTAAGGTACCAAATGCGGCAACGAAAAATCCCCAGTATACTGCTTGTTTCCAGACCACCCAGCGTTTGCGCATCATGAAAAACAGACCCAAAATAATGCCGCCAAAACCATAGAGTAAAAACATGGCTATGCTGGCGGATGTTGCCAGTGTATTGTTTGCAGAACGCATCTCCTCAAAACGTCTGCTAAATGTTTCTGGTACTTTAATAAAGTGTTTCAGTTCGGTTACTTTGTCTCCGCTTACCACCAGTTTTAACCGAAAAAATCCGTCCCCAATTTGTTCTTTTGTGCGCTGATATACAAAGGTGTGATCAATCCGCTCGCTGGGCAGTACTTCTTCCGATGTTTCTATGGCCTGGAATTCGGACAGCTGAATGCTGGTTTCATTTTGCACGAAGTTTTCGGCGATTATTCTGGCCTCACTGGTGATAAGAGTAGCACCTTTTTCTGTTTCTGCAAGTGTTTCCTTGAAACCATAAAAATCACCAGCGGGGGTGAAGGAGATCCTTGTTTCATTTGGTTCATGTTCCCTGTAGTGCCTTACTGTCCAAGTGTAGAAATGGTATAGCCCATCCTGCATTAATGAGGATACTTTTTCTACACCTCCCGCATCCAGTTCCACAAAGTTTTGTGTCCTAGTATCATGAGAAAATGATGCTACCTGGTTATAATTATCCGGTCCCCAATTATTTTTTTCAGCCAGTGCACTGGACTGACTAAAGGCAGCTTCCCGATCCATTTTCAAATCCACATTCAATATAGCAAAGGCTTTTGGAAAAACCTGGACGCTGTAAAATAGTCCGCCTATAAACAACAGTGTTGCTGTAATCCAGAAAACTGGTTTACGAAATATCATATTTCCTCCAAATAATTATTCTAAATACAGTTAGTGAATATAAATTCTATTATATTTAAACCAATACTTATTGTGTTTTTAGGCATCATACCAGTAATTAGTTTTGAGTATATCAAGCGTGATGAACGTATTTATATCTCGATTAGGGGCAATAGAAAAATACCCTCCAATTATACCAAAGGATTTACAACCTCGTGAATCCCATCTATTGCCCCTAATCATATTTCCTAATCAGAATTCAATTTGCTTTTGAAAAGGGTCAATTTTTAAATATAGGTAATAAGTTAAAATGACCAGCGTACCCAAGGTCATTGATGTGGAAGTAGCTCTGCAGGAGAAAATTCCAGATATATACAAAAAAATTCCTGCTGTCATACTGCGGTTAATAAAGAAGGTTATTCGCCAGGACGATATAAATCGCATGATTCATGAAAGCAGTCATTTGCATGGAATCCCTCTGGTGGATTGGGCTCTCGATCAGTTTGGCGTAGACATTGTTGTCAAGGGGAAGGAATTGATACCAAAAAATGGGCAGTTTATTTTTTCAGCAAATCATCCCCTGGGCAGCCTGGATGGTCTCGCCATAATATCAGTGGTTGCAACAATTCATCAGCCAATAAAATTCATAGTCAATGATCTGCTAAAGGTCATAAATGGGTTTGCACCTGTCGCTCTTTATATTGCCAGATTTGGTCAGATCAATAGACAAAATGCTATCTCAATAAACAAGACCCTAGCTTCTGATGCACAGCTTTTGGTACAACCCGCTGGGACGGTGTCAAAAAGAAATCCAGTCAAAATCAGTGATCTACCCTGGAATAAGTTTTTTATCCGTAAAGCAATCCAGTACAAACGGGATGTTATACCGGTCCATGTGCAGGCTAGAAACTCATGGTTGTTTTACAATTTTGCCAGTTTCCGTAGAATATTTCGTATTAAATCAAACTTGGAAATGTTTTTACTTCCGCGTGAAATGTTTAACAAAAGCGGTAAAACGATTACCATCACTGTTGGGAAACCCATAGCCTATAAAACATTTGATGAATCACGAACCCACTTAGAATGGGCCCAGAAAGTGAGAGAATATGTGTATTTACTGGGCAGTGAAAATTTTTCATCAGCAAGTACCATTCCATCCTTCAGTGAAATTTTATGAATTTGAAGGGAGCTGTTCCACTTATTGAACCAGTATCGAGGAAACTACTGCGCGAAGAACTAACTGTTGATCGCCTGGTCCGTCCTACAAGAATTGGCAACAATGAGGTCTATATTTTCACTGCACTCAAGGCCCCCAATCTCATGCAGGAAGTAGGCCGATTGCGGGAATTGACTTTCCGCGATGCCGGCGCTGGTTTTGGCACAGCCGTTGATATTGATCATTTTGATACGGATGAATATTCCTGTAGACAACTTATTGTCTGGGATCCTGTTGCGGAGGATATAATTGGCGGCTATCGTTTTAATATTTTCCACCAGTTCAAGGGAAAACCATTGCGGGATATTCCTCTGGCCAATAAATCCCTGTATAGTATTTCTAACACATTTACCAATGAATATATTCCTTATGTAGTGGAATTAGCCCGAGCGTTTATTCAACCAAAATACCAGCCTAAGCTTGCTGGTCGAAAAGCAGCATTTTCTCTTGATAATATCTGGGACGGTTTGGGCGCCTTGGTAGTAAAATATCCATTCATTCGCTATTTTTTTGGACGGCTTACATTTTTCTCTAATTATGATCCAACAGTCCGTGACCTGGCTTTTTATTTTTTTTCCAAGCATTTACAAGGTAATCCGGAATTGCTCCGCCCCAAGAATCCATTTGAATACCCAACCCCTCTTAGTGATTTGGAAAAAGTAATTGGCGGTAGCTCAATCAAGGAGGATTTCACCAAGTTACACCAAGCAGCCAAGAATCATGGCACTACAATACCGCCGCTGGTAAAAAGTTATTTTAATGTTTCAGGTACACTGAGCTTTTTCGAACCTGTCTTTGATTCTTATTTTGCTTCTTCCTATGCAGCAGCTATCTTGGTAACCATAGCAGATGTATACCCCGCATTTATAAAGCGCTATATAACACCTTATCAGCGTTATCTGGCTGAGACTAAAGAGTAGAGAATCAAAGAACACCACTGTGGAAATTAAGTGGCGCTTGTATTATGTGATCCCGGTGCGACTCGAACGCACGGCCAATGGCTTAAAAGGCCACTGCTCTACCAACTGAGCTACGGGATCAATGCTATGCCAAAATGCGGTGGCAAAGTTACCGCATTGTAATCTGGAATAGAATCGGAAATTGATTGGTTACATGGCATCAATCAGTGCCAAAAAGGCGATCACCAGCGTCACCTAGTCCCGGCACGATATATTTGCTGGAATTCAGGTGATCATCCAGTGCTCCCGTATATACTTTCACATCCTGATGCCGCATACAAAATGCTTCCATACCCTCTGGAGCACAAATGATACACATACACATAATGCTATCGGCACCAAGGTCCTTGAGTCTATCCACTGTAGCAATAATTGTGCCGCCAGTTGCCAGCATGGGATCCAGTACTATAAAAGTCCTTTTATGTGCTTGGTTAGGGATCTTGAAATAATAATCCACCGGCTGGTGGGTTTCATGGTCCCGTTCCATACCTACGCAACCTACCTGGGCATTGGGGATAAGTTTCAGCATGCCTTCCACCATACCGAGGCCGGCCCGTAGAATAGGGACCAGAACAATATCCGCAACTGCAACAGTTTTCACCTGGGCTGTAGTGATGGGTGTCTGTACTTCCGCGTCATTGAGAGGTAGATCTTTTGTAGCTTCATAAGCAAGCAGCATGGTTGCCTCGGTGACCAGTTCACGGAATTCCTTCGACCCTGTATTCTTATCGCGGATGAGGCCCAGCTTGTGGTGGATCAGGGCGTGATCTATTATCTGAAAATTATCTGGAATGTTCATGGTACTGATATCTGTTCAATTAATTTAGTGACCCTTCCATGCAGGTAGTATCAAAACCACCTCTGGTATTATAAATGGTAGTCACCTGTAGTTTACTAGTATCCAGCAGCGTTTTCAAATCCCCATGAATCCGTTTCGTTACTGCTTCCTGGTAAATACCAACGTTTCGAAAACTGACTATATAATATTTTAAGGATTTCAACTCTACGCACTTGCCGCCCTCAGGATAATACTCTATTTTCAAGAAAGCGTAGTCGGGTAGACCGCTAAAGGGACAGACGGCAGAAAATTCATCTGTTTCAGTTATAATATATTGCTCAGGACTATCAAAAGGGAAGGTTTCTAGATAGCTCGGCTCGATCAGTTCTTCACCACCGTACTCAAATTTGCGGCCTTCAGCTTTTGGCATAATATACTTTCACGAAATTGTGACCCCGGAAGGACTTGAACCTTCAACCAATTGATTAAGAGTCAACTGCTCTACCAAATTGAGCTACGGGGCCAGAGGTCTTTCCGTAGTCTGATTAAGCCTCTAGGTACACCAAGGATACTGAGAGGCGATAGTCAGTAATTACGTTTTAAAATAACACCCAATATTACTACTATATACTGTGCGTGTAAATTCTTATTAGTATTTAAGAATGCAGTTCGGCGTACAATAGTACAAATTAAGAAACGTCACCGCGCCTGTGTCAGGTGCGCAAGGCAACAAAGTCAATTACCCCCATATCCCCATAATGCAAAAAGCAAAGATAATTAATGTCATATCAACTGAATCCAAAATCTCAACCAAAATCCGACCCAACCATAAAGGAACAAGGGGGGTAGGGTAAGGAATAAAAGGGGCGCACACATTGTAGTATAATTTTTTGATATTTATGCTGGCTGGGTGTAATATTGTCTTAATGAAGCGTCTCCGGCTCAAATAAAGGAGAATAAATGAATAAAAAAGATGAACAAAAGAAAGCATATAGAATCCTCAGCTATACATTTTTAGTTTGTGGACCCCTTTTGCTTATTACCATATTTTTCGATGTTGGAAATCATAATTTGCCACAATGGTTTATATTGTTGTTAGGTGTTATTTGTATGTTTTGTGGAATTATGCTTTATAGAAATAGTCGGAAATCGTAGAGAGAACCTTAGTCCGACACTCTTAAAAACTCAATTAATTAATAGGATGAGATAAAATAGATGAAGCGCTTCCTACCACTATTAATGCTTACTGGATTGTTGTTTGGGCAAGATGTGTTAACTCTTAAGAATGGTGAATCTTTTGAGGGTACTTTTCTTGAAAAATTAGGTAGGGATATAATATTCAAAGCAGTAGGAGATACTACTACGAAAAAGTTTCCAATCTGGGATATAGAAACTATTGAAACCATGAATTGGGGTGAGTTGACTTATCCTTTTGATATTCCAACAAAAAAAGAAGGGAATGAGTTAGCTCCTATCGCTTTGCAATTCCTTTTTAATCCTACACCTAACCAGGCAGCTTTACAAAATTGCATGGCAATACCGTGTGGTATTATTGTGTTTTTTATACTTCTTGTTCTTAATCCAGGTTCGGATAGCTAAGCCCCGCCAAGTAGCGGGGTTTTTTGTTTCTAGACATTTAGGACTGGCGGGGCGTAATATTAGTTGAGATGAGGCACTATTTATTTATGCCAACTTTTTTTATTGCTTCTATTCTTTTCTGCCAGAGTGAGTCACTTGTTTTTGATCCTCCATATTCTGGCACAATATTTATTGATCCAGATATCATCACAGAAGAAGATATTTCAACATTTATAGAAGCTCCTTACACAGGACAGGGAGTAAGGACTATGTACGACCGACGAGTCAATGATTGGATAACAGTAACTGCCTATCTTTTTGATGCAACTTTTAATGATGGCCTCACCAGTGAAATACAAGTAAATCCAGAGTTTGGTTCATCTGACTCTGCCTTTATAGAAGCGGAAAAATATGGAATTGAAATTGGTAGACTTCCCACTGCACTTAGGGATGATGTTGAAACAGTTTGGATACATCGAGGCACCCAACCTTTTGGAGGAGGGAATAATAATATCCTCATTCACATTGGGCAGGCTTTGAATTACATAAATGATGGTATTTTGGAAGAAACACTTGTACATGAAGCAGCACATACATCGCTGGATGCAAATCACGCAGCATCTTCTGGATGGCTTACGGCACAGACAATTGATGGAGAATTTATATCTACCTATGCACAAGATTATCCAGATCGGGAGGATATTGCGGAGAGTTTCTTGCCGTATTTAGCAATTCGCTATCGTTCTGATCGCATAGACCAGTCAACATTTGAAATAATTACCCAAACTATCCCGAACCGTATACAATATTTTGATGATCAATTATTTAATTTATATCCAATTACTACATTGGCGAATGAAGATGGTCCATCAAAAATAAATTATTCAATTCGTCAAAACTACCCCAACCCATTTAATCCAATAACAAAGCTACATTATAGTATCCCAGAAAAAAGTTTAGTTAGCATTGCTATTTACGATATACTTGGTAACCAAGTGAAAACCCTAATCAACCAAACACAAGATGCTGGTTATAAGTCAGTAATCTGGGATGCCACCAATGATTATAATAAACCAGTCAGTGCTGGTGTCTACCTATACCAAATACAAGCTGGTGAATACATTAGCACTAAGAAAATGGTACTGTTGAAATAATTGTAACATCAAGTCCCACTTATGTGGGGCTTTTTTGAATACTGCATTTTTTATAAAAAATAGATTAGATTTACCTTAAGATCTATTCATAAGTAAAATGGAAATACTGGATACAAAATATCTTGATGTCTATGCCGTATTATTGATATTAATCATTTTTGGTTCTGTTGAGGCACTTGGTGGTCTTTATGGGAAGAATTCAGTACGATCGAGAAATGACTGGTATGTGGAATTATTCAGTACTTTTCAACTTTTCGTTTTCATTAAACCGATCATTTTTCTCACAACTTCGTTATTACTTATAAAGGTATTGCCGCAATATCGGAATGCCTTTTCCGGATTAACATTATGGGCTTCTTCATTATTCATATTAATTGGTGATGACTTATTACAGTACTGGTATCACCGCAAGGCTCATGAGTGGCCCTGGTTATGGAAATTTCACCGCCCCCACCATTCTTCTAGAGAAATGGGAGTGCTGGTGTCCTATAGAAATGCAGTATTGTATTACATCTTAATGCCTAATATATGGTGGTTGGGTATGGCTACCTATTTCGGTTTATATCGTGAAATGATTATCGCAATTATATTGAAACAGTTAATAGTTACCGGTGCCCATAGTGAAGCAAGATGGGATGCATTTTTATATAAATATCAAACATTGCATCCGCTTGCGTGGTTGGTTGAGCGCTTTATATCAACACCGGCCACTCATTTTGCCCACCATGGGAAAGGTCCTGAGGATGGAATTAGTAACCCAAATGGAAATTATAGTAATATGTTCTTTCTTTGGGATGTGATTTTTGGTACAGCCCGTATCACCAGAAAATATCCTGAAGTATACGGTATCCCCGATGACCCTGGGGACAGTTGGCAGTCTCATCTCTATTATCCATTTGTTAAATCCGATAAAACAGGTAGTGAGATAGCAGTATAATAATTTTTCGCTGTAATTATTTGATTTAAGTAATATAATAAACAAACAGAAATTATAATGGTGACCATACGATATTACTTGTGTAGACTACACAATGAATAATTATAGTAGCACTATTTGATGATTTCGTCAAATATTAACTGTTATACCACTTCTTGCCAGACCTCACCCTTGGGATTAATATAAAAAAGCTAACTATACTGTCACTGGCAGCTTTTTTATTGTTCTCTTGTGCAGGACAGAAATTTCCTGATAATCCAAAACTGGTAGTGATGATAGCCGTAGATATGTTCCCAGCCGAGATCCTTCAGCGGATTGAACCCCACTTGAAGGGGGGATTAAAATGGTTGCTAAATCATGGTGTTTGGTATAAAAACGCTCATCAAGAACATGCGAATACCGTGACAGGTACCGGTCATTTTTCCATTGGTTCAGGGCGATACCCCGGGCCATCGGGCGTACTGGGAAATTCATGGTATGTTCGCTCATTGGGAAAATCAGTTAACTGTGTCGAAGATTCTATCGCTAAACCGGTAGGTGGAAAAGGCAATGCCCGTTCCTATCGGCAGATAGAATCGAATACGGTCAGTGACTGGGCAAAATCAAAACATCCAGATTCAAAAGTATACACGATGGCGGCAAAGGATCGAGCTGCCATTATGCTGGGTGGGGAAAATGCAAACCTTGCTATATATTATAACTATAACGGCACATTTATCACATCAGATTATTATATGGAAGAACTTCCTGGATGGTTGGATGATTTCAATCAATCTTTAAATATATATGCATATCGGGATTCTGTCTGGAATCATTCAAGGAAAATGGAATTGTATCATGAATTAGCAACTGTTGATTCGTTTTATGGAGAAGTGGATGCGTTTAATGATGATATATATTCACCTATACTACCGAAAAGCTTGAATAGTGTCGCTCTTGAAAAAACAGGAGATTATCTTGTTTCTATGCCTTGGTTTGACAGGATTGTTATGAAAATTGCTGAGTCGGCAATAATAAATGAAGAGCTGGGTAAAGACGAAATTGTGGATTTTCTCGGAATTGGATTTTCCACTGCAGACTGGATTGGTCATAATCATGGGCCCAATTCCCATGAAGTTTTAGACTATTTTTTCCGTTTTGATGCATATTTAATGAACTTTATAAAAACATTAGATGATCTGGTTGGTTTAGAGGATGTTTTTTTTGTATTGAGCTCTGATCACGGGGTTATTCCTTTACCGGAGCACCTTTCATCAAATGGTATCGAATCTGAACGTTTGGACCACGATGGTTTTAATAGTCGAATAAAACGGATTAAAGAGCAGTTAGGTGACGACATAATCTACAGTGGGAATGGATTTTATTTCCCACGTCATTTCACAGACGATCAAAAAGAGGATGCACTGCAGTTAATCAAAAAAGAAATGATAGGGCTGAACGCTCTTGGTTATATTTTTTCCCGGGAAGAAATATTACTTATGAAAGAAATTAATCCATTTAACCGCCGGTTAAAACATATGATCCATCCCCAAATGAGTCCGGATGTAATTTTAGTACTCCGTGAATATTTTACAAGCCGCGCTCCATTAGGAACCACACATGGGACCCCCTACAATTATGATACCCATGTACCACTTATTTTTTCCCATATTAATATAAAACCGACACGAATCAGCAGACCCGTTGCCACTGTGGATATAGCCCCAACCATCGGTTCACTTTTAAACGTCTCTATCCCTGAAGATGTTGATGGAAACAGTTTACAGGAAGTTTCCCCATGATAAATTTGCACAGAATTTGGAAAGAATATTTTTGATTACATGAAATGAAAGTATTGGGTGCAGGATTTGGTCGTACAGGTACAATGTCTTTAAAAATTGCACTGGAAAAATTGGGGATAGGACCGTGTTATCATATGCGAGAGGTAGTTTCACATCCATCTCACATAAAAATATGGTATGATATTTCTCATGGAGAACATCCAAACTGGGATCGGCTATTTAGTGGCTTCAATTCTGCAGTTGATTTCCCAGTATGTTTATTTTACGAAGAACTAGTAAATAAATTCCCGGATGCAAAATTTATTTTAACCTTAAGAGATTTTGATACGTGGTACGAAAGTACAGCAAACACAATCTACAAAGTACCCACTATGCTACCAGACTGGTTTAAACGGGTGGTTTACCCTATCCGAATGTTCATAGAATTGCAGGTTAACCTAATTTGGGTTGGTCTATTTAAGAATAATTTCTCTGATATAGAATCTACTGAGCTAGTCTACAATGAACATTTAAAGAGTGTAAAAAAAACAATTCCCGCTGACAAACTATTGATCTATCGTGTAAATGAGGGCTGGGGCCCCTTATGTGAATTTCTCAATGTTGACAAGCCTGAAATCCCTTTCCCTAAAGTTAATGATACCGCTGAAATGTTACGCAATTTTGCTTTTGTTAAATCGCTTCCATACGTGCTCATCTTATCAATAGCTGCAATTTTAGTGCTATTATTTATGTCGGTTTTATTATAGCTGGAGATGATTGTACTTCTTAAGTAAATAATAAGGTGTTGGGCTCATAACCCGCTGGGTGTTTTTTCCATATTGTTTCAAAAATGTTTAAGTTGAATAATGGTCAAGTCCTGGATTGAAAAGAGAGATGCCAAAAAAGAGCATCAAATTAAAATAAACCCAAAACGTTTTTCGGATATGCCAGCAGGTATAATGATGTTAATACCGACACCTAAAATTATTGATGATTATATAAAAGAAATACATACGGGCTCATTTGTTAATGTAAAACAATTAAGAAGGGAAATAGCTAACCAATACAAAGCTGATATGTCATGTCCAATGGTAACAGGAATTTCATTAAGAATCGTATCAGAAGCTGCTTATGAAGAATACAAAAAATATATGATATTAGACCAAATTACGCCGTTTTGGAGAGTAGTTGAACCCGATTCGAGTTTGGCACACAAATTGACTTGTGGAATTGACTTTTTAATCGAAAACCAAATTCGAGAAAATATTTCACTCTGAGATAGGCCCAGTAGCAGGGGTTTTTGTTTATAGACATTTAGGACAGGTGAGGTGTACATTTACTCTACTTTATAATAATAGCTATCTTTAGGAGGATGCTGTTGAAATAACCCTCACCCAAGGGACTAATATTTAGCCAAGGTGTTTAATATGAAACGAATTATCTTAAGCTTGCTTCTCTTTATAACGGTCATTCCTGCGCAATGGTCCACTGATCCTGCCTCTCCGCAATCGTTGGGTAGCGGCATTCAGGCGCAGCTGGCGGCGACTTCCGATGGAGGAGTTTATGTGGCGTGGTTGAGTGATGGCAATAATTATCAGGTCTATCTGCAGCGTTTGAATTCTTCCGGTGAACCCCAGTGGGATGACAATGGAATGGTTGTAAGTAATAACGACAATGCTACTTGGATTGCTGTATACCACTTGAATCTCGCTGTAGATAGCGAGGACAACGCCATCATCACGACTGTAGACCAGCGGGCAGGTGATACGTGGGAGGTGTATGCTTACAAAATAGCTCCCGACGGCTCGATGTTATGGGGAGTTGATGGAGTGGCACTCACCGCTTCCAGCGAGAGTAACATGTCGCCTCGGTTGACGGTACTACCGGATAACAGTGTGGTTGTTACGTGGACCCACGACAATAATTCTGTCCTCCTTCAGCGTATTTCATCCACCGGCGCATTGCTTTGGGATACTGGAATTCTTATTGAGGACGATGATGCTATCGGTGTGCTTTCGCCGAAACCCATCGTCACCGCCGAAGGCGATGTGTTGATCCAGTGGATCCGGCAGTCAGGTGCCTATCCGTGGGCTCCAGACAGCGAGTTGTATCTGCAGAAGTACGATCTTAATGGCAATTCTCAGTGGATCAATCCTCTTGTGGTGGTGGGACCGGTGCAGTTTCCCATGGGGAACTGGCTGCAGCAGTCTGTGGCTGATGCTGAAAACGGTAGTTTTTCAGGGTGGACGGAAATGTCCGGCAATGTGCAGAATGCCGGGGTACAGCATATCACTGGATTCGGTGCATTATCGTGGACAGGTGGTGAGGATTTATCAACCAATTCAAGCAACTTCCGTATCTCTCCACAGCTTGCTGTTGCTGAAGATACCCAGGCACTCATGGCTGTCTGGGGAGAAGCTAATGGAATCCAAACCCAACGCGGTATTTACGCCCAGCGGCTGGACAATAGCGGGAATCGGCTCTGGGGATCTAATGGCACAGCGGTGGTGCCGCTAAACAGTGATTATGTTTATCTCGACCTATCTATAGCGGGTTTCGGCGAAGACCTGATTACGACTTACATTCAGCAGCTTGATTACACAAACAATGACATCTACGCTGCTCGTCTGGATGCCAATGGCGACTATGTTTGGACTGGTGAAACGGTAGCGGTGACTAATTCCGGAAATCCCAAATCAGATATGATGATCGCCAAGGGGTCCGGCTGCCTTTTTATTGCCTGGACGGAGGACGGTTCCATTTACACACACTGTCTTCTTGGAGATGGGACACTTGGGTCTCCGATCAATGCTCTTTTGGTTCCTTCGGAATATGCGACGATCCAAGCAGCTATTGATTCTGCTGCTGATGGTGATATGATCCTAGTGGCTGATGGTACTTATACTGGTGCCGGAAACAAGGAATTGACCTGGGATGGAACAGAAAAGCATATTACCGTAAAATCTGAAAATGGTCCTGAAAGTTGTATCATTGATCTGGAAGATAATGGCCGCGCCTTTACCTTTGTTTCTGGTTTAGGTGATAATTCCATTTGGATAACAGCAGCTGATGTAATCGATGGATTTACTATTCGCAATGGCAACACCAATGACTATGCGGGTGCTATTTATTGTTATTACGGCTATGAGAATGATGTATCGCCTACAATAAGGAACTGTATCTTTGAAAATAATACATCCAATTACGGTGGTGCTATTTGTATAGATGGTGGTAGTTCGTTAATCACGAACTGTGTTTTTGATAGTAACAGTGCTAATTATGGTGGAGCCATTTATCTCGGTTCTGCAGGCGGTGACACAGAGCCCTTGATTCAACAATGTACATTCACGGGTAATTCAGCTGATTTGCACTGGAATGGACAGGGCGGTGCTATTTATTTAACCAACGTATCCA
>Ga0315338_1003313_pt1 | contig 14228 bp, 11 predicted proteins | sample ASW8metaG_FD_204518 | JGI IMG/M metagenome (GOLD analysis project Ga0315338, IMG submission 204518) | Ammonia-oxidizing marine archaeal communities from Monterey Bay, California, United States - ASW #8 | ecosystem: Environmental > Aquatic > Marine > Coastal | place: USA: California | collected... | reverse complement strand
ATTTCAGATTACAGATGATTTGATTGGAATAATGGGTGATAGTAAAGTAACAGGAAAGGCAGTTGGAAACGATATCCGTGAGGGCAAAAAGTCACTTCCCATTTTATTGGCAATACGAAAAGCCCGTGGTTCGAATAAAAAGAAGATTTTACGCGTGTTTGGCAACTCAAAGGCAACTCGAGCCGAGCTTAATGCGGTGGTAAGTATAATCCGCTCACTGGGAATTGAGGAGACCGTCCGCAAACAAGCACTTTGTTATGCAAACCGTGCAACAAAGGCACTTGACAAATATTCTGGTGTGCACAAATCTGAACTGATAAGTTTGTTAGATTTTGTTGTGAAACGATCGCTTTAGAAATCAGTCTAGAACTAGCTTTAAGTAAAAGATTCTGTAAATAGGTTATTGGTAAAAAAGCATCTCACCAAGAAGGAAAAGAAGAGGAAATCTGCAGCAAAAAAAGCAGCGCGGTTGAATAGAGAATCAGAAGAAAATTTTGTAAAAAGATTGGTTAGGCGAGGTTTTACTGCTAATGTTACTGGTAAAGCAAAAGGTTTGCCAGATATTCTGGCATATAAAAAAAGTAAACTGCAATTTTTCGAGATCAAGCCATCACGACCTTCTAGTATGGCAAGCGCACTGTTGAAAAAAGATCAGGGAAGGTGGATAAAAGATTACTGCCTCAAAAAAGGAGTAAAAGCAACTCTGGTATATTATAAAGGCTCACGTAAATTCAAGTACAAAGAGATTAAACTAAATTCTAAAAACATAGATGAATTTGTCCAAGGTGGAAATAGTGATATCTTGGAAAGAACAAAAGAATTTTCTTATAGATGATCTAAAAGATCTTTATGCCAAACAAAATTGCCATCATTTGTGATTGTGATAATACACTTGCTCCAGATACAACTAGTTTGCTTCTTGAAAAAAATGGCATAGATCTTGATTCATTTTGGAAAGATATCAGTCATCAGGTGGAGATGGGGTGGGATCCTCCAATTGCGTGGATGACAGAGATTTCTAATTTGATACAAGAAGGAAAGATTGCTCAAGATACGAACGCAAAACTTGCTGAATTTGGTAAATCAGTTACACCATTTCCAGGAGCCGCAGATTTTATCACACAAATCAATGAAACGCTGACAAAAGAGCATGATGTCACTGTTGAAGGCTATGTTGTTTCATGTGGTATTGAGTCACTAATGAAAGGAACTGTTCTTGCGGAATCATTCACCGACATCTTTGGAAGTAGTTTTTACGAAAAAGATGGTATCATAGCAGGAGTAAAATCCAGCATCACATTTACCGAGAAGACCAAATTTATCTTTGCGATAAATAAGGGCATTTCTGATATCCGAGAAGAACCATACAAGGTGAACAAGTTTGTTGAAAAAGAGAAAAGGAGTATTCCATTTGAGAACATGATTTATCTTGGTGATGGTGCAAGTGACATTCCTTGCTTTTCAATGATAAAGAGCCTTGGTGGGCATTGTATTGGAATCGATATAGACAGCAAATGGCATAAAGACTTTCAGCTTGAACTGAGAAAGCGTGAAATGGCTGCATTCAAGCCTGATTATAGAGAAGGTAGTGAATTGAGGAAGGAATTAGAAGCCATAATTGAAAAAAATCTATAATTTTAATTCTTTTACTAGATCACTTGCATTTTTCATGTTTTGTGCTAATTTTTCACTAATCTTTTCCATCTCATCATCACTCATCTTTGTAAAATTTTTTGGAACATCACAGAGAATATCTAGATGTGGTTTCTTTCCGTGTACACCCTCATTTGATGCATCCAACCACTCCACACCTGGTAATCTCTGATTAATTTTTTCTGCGTTATTTTCTAACTCTTTCCACGTTTTCATCATCTGATCATTCCCATTTTTTGCGGAACACTTGATAACTGTTAAAAATTGATCTCTACTTGGCTGATAATGCCAATAAGCTCTAAGTTTTTTTGTAGTAAAACAGGTTTGCCATGGATTTTGTGAAATTTTTCGTGTAGATCTCTCTGAGGACATATCATTAAATTTCTTCAAAGTCATTTCAAAAATCCTAGACCGTTTTTTTGCTCTATTTGATTTACCTTGGTCATACAAATTACTTAGTGGTTGAATAACAGACTCAAATTTTATCTTTACATCGTCTAATGGTCCATATGCCTTTACTTCTATTCCATAAAACCCAACCTTACCTTTAAAATGGTCATTAAGCCATTGTAGTGCTTTTATGTATCGATCATCAAAATTTTCACAAATCCAAACAACCGTCTTTGCATCTCGATGAGAACCATATAGTATACATTGTCCTAAATGTGTGTGATCTGATGTACCAAGTTGATTTTCAATAATGACTGAACTTTTTATTTCTCCATCTTCACCAGGTTCTGTAACTGTACATACAATATCTGCACGAAATCCACCACCACCATCTCCTTCTCTTTCAGGATCTGGATCAAATTCTACATCAAGAATATCTTCAATTCCTGATAGAATATCTGATTTTAACACATCAGAAAAATGATTTTCATCCTTGAATCCAGCAGCTTTTAGATCGTTATGTGGTTTATCAAATAAGGAGAACTTTGGCATTATATCGCATCCGTACAGATATTTCTATAGTCACAGTGCCCACACTCTCTTGTATCTGGTTTTGCTGTAAAATCTAAACTCTTGATTCTTTTTACAAATTCTTCTAACTTTTTTATGCTTTTATCAACGGTATCCTGTTTTACTTTATATTCACGGAATCGTTTCAATGTGACTGTCCCTTTAACAATACCAGCTTCTGGAATCATTGGATAAAACAGTATGGCTTTTTCTGGAAGTTTTCCATATAGTTTGTTGCACGCCAAACAATATACGTTGAGTTGAATGTCAGTTGAAACCCCACCAGACTGACTCATTCCAGTTTTGTAATCATATACAATAAGATCACCTTTTGGTGTTTCCTCAACTCTGTCTATTCTTCCTGTTACATTAACTCCACGAATTTTAATTGTAAAATCTTTTTCAATGTCTATTACTTTGTTTTTACTTGACTTTGCCCATTTTTCATACTCACCAAGCATGTGCTTAACATTTGTTCGCCCATCTCTTTCTTCTGTTTTGGATTGATCAAGGAATTTTGTGTAATCCCATTCGTCGGTAAACATCTTTTCAAGGTCATTTTTGGATAATAGATTACCCTGCAATTGAGCCTCACCTGCTTTTTGGACTACATTATGAAATACACTACCTTTGTACATTGCAACGCTGAACGTGCCTGATGGCACTTTCCATATGTATTGAAACTTGAACTGTTTGGGGCATGTTTTGTAGGTCTTGAATCTTGAGGCAGACATTGTAAGATTAGAGACATTGATACTGTCGATTTTTATTCCTTGTAGGCGTTTTTCAAGTTTTGACGTTGGCTTTATTTTCAAAATTTTTGTTAGTTTTGAACCAGTTGTTGTTTTCTTGCTCTTGTATTGTCTTACTGCATCAAGATCCACTAGTGCCTGAACCGCAGAATCATACTGACCAGTGGCAATATTCTTTAGAGCAAGATCAGCAATTTCGTTTTTTACAATGTCAATAGGATTTGCAGATGATTGTCCTGTGCCAGTTGCAGTATAGTCTGGTGTGTAATCAACATTTGGTGCCCATGCACGTTTTGGTTCTTGCTCGTATAATTTAACAAGAAAATCTGATGCCTTTCGTGCATTACCTGAAGCTTCAACTCTTGCTGACCACGAAATATACAGATTATCCATTGCACGAGTCATTGCAACATACAAAAGCCGTCTTTCTTCATTTACAAAAAATTCTTTAGGATCTTGTGCAGGATATAGTGCTTTTGCCAATCCTTTTGGAACATAAAACATTTTTTTGGTAAAGGGAAGTGGAATCTGCTTATCTCCAACATTAATTACAAACACATGTGCAAATTCTTTTCCTTTTGATTGATGTATTGTAGAAACTTGTACACTATCACTAAATTCACTTCCTTGTTCGGTTTCAATTTCAAATCCTTCAAGAGCTTGAATGTAATTTAGAAAGTCATTGATGGTGCAATTAGGTTTTAGAGTTTGAAGATCATTTGCATTTTCTTGCAGGTCGATTAGAATTGATCGTTCAATATAACTTTCAAATGAATCATCGTATGTAGTTTTTTTGAATATATCAGTGCGAACTCTAAGAACTTCATTAATTGTCTTTACGGTGCTGGAATCTTTTGCAACCTTGATTAAATCCTTTAAAAGCAAACTGATGCTTTTGATTTGTCGTGGATTTGCAAGTTTTGGTTGAACCATTTTATATCCCGTGAAAGTATCTTTTCTAACTTTTCGCAACTTCAAGTCAATTATTACTTCCAACACACAGTCATTGTTGGTAGCCCACCAAGCACGAGATTTTGCTTCACGATTAATTATGGCTATATCATTGTCTGAAACTCCATGATTTTCTAAAATTTGATTAATGTATTTGCCTGCATTCTGTGGCTCAGATATTATAGACAGGTATGAAATAAGGGTTCGAGCACTTGGTGAGGCAAATATGTTGGATTTTCCAACATAGTTTACAGGAATTGCAGCAGATGTCAACAAATTTGCTACTGGCATACCACCTCTTTGTGTTCTTGACAATACTGCAAAATCACTAAATTTTAATTTTGGATTTTTTTTCTTTAGTTCGAGAATTTTAGATTTTACAAAATGAGCTTGTGCAAATTCGCCCTCACATGAAACAACAGACACTTTGTCTTTGCTTTTTTTGTTAGATACTAATTGTTTGGGAAGCCTTGTTAGGTCTTGTTTTAAGAGCCAACTAGAAAACTCAACTACACTTTTTATGTTTCGATAATTTGTTTTGAGTAAAATCGTCTTTGCATTCTTGAAACTTTTCATAAAATCTCTAAATATTTCAGGATATGCACCTTGAAAACGATAAATACTTTGATCGTCGTCACCTACTGCAGTTACATTTCCTTTTGCTACTAGTTTTTTTATAATTGAAAACTGAGCATAGTTGTTGTCTTGGAATTCATCAATTAGTATGTGCTTGTATTTATTTCGTAAATGATTTAGAACATGTTTCTTTTTTGGATCATCTAATAATTCATTTGTTAAAACTATAAGATCATCAAAGTCAAGTACTCCTTGTGTTCTTTTGTATTCATCATATTTTTTGAAAATTTTAACTAGGTTATCTAGTTCGTGTATTTTTTGTACTTCTTCAGCATCTGATTTTGATGTTATTTTGGCAAGTTCTTTTTTTACATATCGTTTAATTTCTTGTGGCTTGACTAACTCATCTTTGAAGGTGCTAATTCCATCAATTAGTTTTTCAATTAAATCTGCTGCACTTGTAATCGAACTAATCTTGGATATGTCGAGCCAACTATCAAAACCAAAATTATCAATGTTTTCTAAACCCCACACCAAAAAACTAGAGCGCTTTACAATTCTGCCTGCACCTACTGCTGAACTTATTGAAAAATCACGAAGAATACTGCTACAAAATGAGTGGTATGTAGAAATTGTAAGGTCAGTGGTATCAATTTTCATTGCTTCTAATCTTTCTTTCATGGTTTCTGCACCTGCGTGAGTGAAGGTGAGACATAAAATTTTACTTGGATGTATTTTTTTCTTTTCTATTAGAAATTTTACTCGGTGGGCAATTACTTTTGTTTTGCCACTTCCAGGACCAGCGGAAACTAGTAATGGTCCTTTATCATAGGTGACTGCTTGGATCTGTTCTCTATTTAATGTCAGGATCTATGAATAATTTCAAAGGTTTTATTTTTTTTGGAAGATCAGGTCATTTAATGATAAATTAAATAAAGAAAAGTTCAGATAGAAAGGCTTGATATATACAATATGACTGAAGAGTTGGAAAAATTAAGAAAAGAGGTGGAATTTTATAAAAATCTAGCTGAAAAGCGAGAACGATTAGGATTGCAATGGGAAAATGTCCAAGAAGATGTTGTTTCCAGACTTGATACTGAATTTCCTGTCATAAAATCAATTCCTGAAAAAGATATTACAACCGATGACACAAAACCACATATCTTAATTGAAGCAGACAATTTTGATGCGTTAACAGTTTTGAATTATACACATAAAGAAAGAGTGGACGTAATCTACATAGACCCACCTTTCAATACTGGTGCAAGAGATTGGAAGTACAATAATGATTATGTTGATGAAAATCATCTTTACAGACATTCTAGATGGTTATCGTTTATGGAAAATCGATTAAGAGTTGCACGAGATCTTTTAGCGCCTACTGGAGTAATCTGTTGTGCGATTGATGATTATGAAGCACCTAGATTGTGGTTGCTGTTAGAAAAAATTTTTGGAAGAACAAATTTTCTTGGAACTGCTATTGTCAGAACCATTCCAAAAGGAAGGAATAGTAAAAGAAAATTACATTTACAACATGAATATGCATTTTTCTTTGGTAGAACAAAGAAAGCACAAATACACAAAATTCCAATGGATCCTTCTGAAAAATCTCATAAATATGCTCTTGATTTAGAATGGAAAACAACAAACCCTGACATGCCTTTGTCAAAACCTGGAATGGAGCCAAACCCTGAACAACTATGGACTAAAACTATACTAAGAAAAGGAGGAGTAGACAGTGATGCAAAAAACCCTGATGGCACGTACAGAACAGGTTGGTTTCCAATCTTCTACGACCCAGACAAACCAGAATATGAGCAATTAGATCTTGAAGCAAGAGGTGGAACAAACGAAACAGAAATTTACCCAATTGCCGACGATGGAGAAGAACGAATTTGGAGACGTTCTAAAGAATCAATTTTACAATTAGCGAGAGAAGGAAAAATTTGGGCAGAAAAAGTTGGCTCGATTTATAAAATTCAATGGAAACATAAAGAAGATCCTGGAAAATTTCCACTAACTGTTTGGATTGATCCAAAGTTTTCTGCTGCTGACCACGGAACTAAATTGCTAAAACAAGATCTTGAGGGACAAAGATATGCATTTGATTTTCCAAAATCTCCATACAATGTACAGGAATGTATTAGAATTGCTTCAGACAAGAAAGATGCAGTAATTTTAGACTTTTTTGGTGGGTCTGGAACAACTGCTAGATCTGTAATGATGTTGAATAAAGAGGATGGTGGTACAAGGCAATTCATTTTATGTACAAATAATGAAGTAGGAGAGAAGGTTTTCAGAACACTTTCAGAAGCAGGTACGACTGAAGAGGAAATAGCAAAAAAAGGAATTTGCCAGTCTGTTACTTTTCCAAGAATAAAAAATCTAATTAAGGGTTATTCATACAATGGTGAAGAAAAAACTGAATTAAAGACAATACCTATCAGCATAACCAATTTAAAAAAAATGTCAGAGCATTTTCAAACAATTGATGAAACAAAAACTGCAAATGAACAAAATTATGACTCTGTTTATCTTAATATTGATAAAAAAGAATGTGTGTTATCTCTCATCGGCAAGAAGAAAATAAATGGTGAACATGAAGGTTTTGGTGGAAATTTAAAATATTTTAAAATCGATGATTCTACACGTGTTAACGCCCATGAAGACAACAATTCTCTGAAAAATTTTGCAGCGAAAACTACTGATATTATTTGTATTAAAGAAGATTGTTTTGAATTGATAAAGGCCACAGAAACTTATAAGATCTTTTCAGATAAAACACAGAAGAAATATCTGGGAATTATTATTAAACATGCATCAATTGAAGAATTAAAAGAAAAGATTAGTGATATAAAAAAAGAATTTAGAATTTATACATTATCCACCTTTCTCGAATCAGAAACTAATTTTTCTGATATTGAATATGTTACGGAAGAAAAAACATTTCCATATCCAATTTACAAAACATTTGATAATATAAGACGAATGTTTCCAACACTAGAATCTGCAAATGGTGGAAGTCAAAGTGATAATGAATTTACCAAACAAGAATTAAATGATGTTGCAACAGTGGAATTTGGAAAAATCTATTCAGAACTTACTGATGAAGAGAAGCGGATCATTGGTGAGAGAATGAGAGGTATCGATGAGGATGAAGATTTGGATGACGATGGTGAGGAAGAGGAGGAGTAAGCGTGGTACTGAAGAACTATCAAACACAGGCTGTAAGTGAATTATTAGGAAAATTTCAAGAACTGGATAACTCACACTCTCCAGATAGAATTTGTGTATTACGTGCCCCAACCGGCTCTGGAAAAACAAGAATTGTTGCTGATTTTTTACCTAGGTTCGTAAGCAGTCAAACTTTACAACCATACGCAATTGTTTGGTTTTCTGTACATAATCTTCATACACAAAGTATGGGAAAATTAAGAGAGTACTATGAAGAAATTGGAGATGCATCACTAACATTATCTGATTTTAGTGAAATAGAAAATGACGAAATTAAAGAAAACCAAATTATTTTTATGAATTGGGAAAGTGTTGTTAGAGAAAATAATAGATTAAGGTTAAACTCTGAAGACACTTTCGGATTAGAAGAGGTTGTGGATAATACAAAGAGGAAAAGGGCATTGCTTGTAATAATTGATGAAAGCCATTACCACGCAACAGGACCACAATCTCAACTCCTACTTGACAAACTCAAACCGACAATAACACTGGAGGTTTCCGCTACACCCAACTTACTCAATAGACCTTCTGCATTATTGGTAGCAGTGACGGATGAGAAAGTTGAAGCAGAACAAATGATTGTAAAATCAACTGATGACTCTGGACGTATTATTATAAATGAAACCGTGAAGCCAGGCCAACAAATAACAGCCAAAAGTGGAACCGCACAAGTTCTTGATGAGGCGATAGAAAAACGCAATCAACTTAAAGAATTATATGAAAAAGAAGGCTCAAAGGTAAACCCTCTTGTCTTAATTCAACTACCAGCAGACAGTAATGATAGGATAAGGCAAAAGATTGACGAAGTCAAAGAACATCTCAAGAGACAAACCCCTGAAATTTCCACCGATACAAGTCCACCAAAACTTGCGATTTGGTTATCAGGAGATCACTCCAATGTAGAAGGCATTTCTGATTCTGATAATACTATTGATTTTTTAATTTTTAAACAAGCAATTGCTATTGGTTGGGATTGTCCACGGGCAGCAGTCTTGGTGGCATTTAGAGATATAAAGACGCCAGAGTTTTCAATTCAAACTCTAGGAAGAATTCTTAGAATGCCTGAACAAAAACATTATGAAAATGATATACTAAACAAGGCATATGTGCTGACAAACATCAGCAACATGGAAACTGCAATCACTGACGAGCAGGTAAAATCTTGGGTTGTTAGTAATATATCTAGAAGAAGAGATAAGCATCACAATGATCCACGATTTTATGATGAATTACATCTAACATCTAGATATCTGGAACGTAAAATAAAAAGAAACGAGTTTAACAATGATTTTATTAAAATTTTGAAAACAAAATTAGATGGTGAGGTGATCTCAGATTCAATTATAGACATAGAACGAGGAAGATTATCACGTTCTGAAATTGACTATCTAGATCGTAGAGAGTTTTCAAGTGGGGGGAACATGACTGCAACTACTAAACTAGGTAAAGTAGAAACTAGTTTTGCCTATAGAGAACTAATAAAAAAATGGACACGTGGTTTTGTAAATTCTACTGCGCTGTTAAATGAAGCAATTGAAGAGATAATTAAAGAAAAATGCAATAAAGAAAACTCGTTTGATATTGAACGTATTGTTTACAGCAACAAAGACTTGTTTGAATCAAACATTAACAAATCAATTGCAGAATTTGAGAAAAAGTTGGAAAAACTAAATGTTGAAATTCCAAAAAAAGACGATGATTGGGAAGTTGGTGAAGTCTTGCATAGCAATGCTAGTTATACTGAATCTCCAAATCTAGGAAAATCAGTAATGGAGCCATTTTATCTTGGAAATTTTGATCCTAACACCGAAATTCCATTCATAGCATTGTTGAATACTAGTGATCGTGTAAAGTGGTGGCATAAAGGTAGAACTGCAAAAGGAATTGATTTTTCAATTCTTTACAAGGACAATAAAGATGTCTGGAAAGAATTCTTTCCTGACTTTATCGTATATTTCAAAGATGATTCAGTTGGAATATACGACGTAAAAGGTGGTCCAGATAGTGATCCAAATCAAAAAGAAAAATCAGATGCATTGCAAAATTGTATCAACCATCACAAGAAATCTCAGGGAAGAGACTTCAAAGGTGGGTTGGTGGTCAACGAAAATGGGAGATGGAAGATTTTCACTGGAGAAAGTTATTCATACGATCTTGCAGAATGGGATTCACTTGAAATTTAATAAAGAACAATTAGTTTAAACAAAGAATACTAATATTTCTTGATAATAATTACCGAGTGTGAAAATTAGTTATAAGAGCATTAACTGTGGTCATGAAAATCATAATTATTGTAAATATGTGGAATTTGCTTTTTCCAAGAATGCTGAAGAGTTACAAACTGTCAAACATAGAACCAATAAACTGATTGAAAAGCTAAACCCTCGTCATCTGGGATCAAACAGAATCCGTACGGAAGAAGAAATGATTGGAGATATCACAAGGGGTGCGTTAGCTGAAATTTGTTCCAAAAAATTATTTCAAGAAGTAATTGAAAAGAGGAACCTAAATGCACGCATCGATGATACTGCTGGCTTAAATTACACATCAGAAAGTGGAACACAAATTGATCTGCATCTTATAGTAAACGGAAAAAAATCTGAAATTGAAATTAAATCATCATGTGTGAGGAATGGTACGGATTTTGGAATTAAGAGTGGTTATTTTAATATAGTTGGTTGGTTTGTACATAATGCAAAAAAATTTGATCCGCCTAAAAACTTCTACATGATGTATCTTTTTCCATTTGATGCAGAAAAAACAATGTCTATAATTGAAGACGATTTTATTTTACATTTTGTTGGTGGTGCCACAAAAAACATGCTAGAAGGTCCACTTGGAAGATATACTGACCTAAAACAATATGGAATGAAGTGTTGTGGAATAAAACCAATTTGTGCTGGACTTGATTCGTTGCAAATGATTGAAAAAATGCTCACTAATGAATAATTGTAAGTTACAATTCTATGTTGTTTTAGTATCAATAGTATCCGAAATATCATCATACATCTTAATTGTATTAACTGCCTGTATTACGGATGGAAAATACAATACAAAAAGAAATAGATTCGCTGAATAATCAAGTTGATCAGCAAACAAACCTTCTTCTATCAATGCAAAAAGTCACCGAATTGCAAACCAAGATGTTGCTCGCAGAAAACGAGAACCAATCAAAAAACGACAAATTGGAAATCAAAGAAATCAGATACATTGGAGTCGAGTTTGACTACCAAAAGGTTGCAGTTGGAACAAGACTGATGAATGAGGCACTAAAGGAAGGCTTCCAGCCAACGAGGGATTATGAGCGTGGGAGCGGAATTGTTATGGTGATGGCAAAATGGGGACCAAAAAATGCAGGCACGAACACAGAATAAAGACTCGAAGGCAAAATCCCTCGCCGAGTCTGGCTTTGACATTTTAACTGGATTTCTGATGTATGTCCCAATCAATTATTTTGTTCTGCCATTATTCATAGATACTATCCGGAATCAGGAAATTTTTGGGTTGATGCAGATTAGTGCATTGTTTACGTGTGTTGCCTTAGTTAGAAAATACACCATACGAAGATGGTTTGAAAAGAGACGCAGAAGTAATTAGAACAAAAACAATATGTGAAAGTAATCACATAGTGATCTGTGAAAAAACAAATCAGAGCAACATCTACGGTAATATTCCAAGGTGTATCTGAGGGTGGTGAGCTAATATCACTCGACGATTATTTATCAGAAAGCATCATAGTTGATCCATCTTTTTTTGTGGTGAAAAATGGATTAAAAAAACTACAAGCATTTGAAGAAGAATATGCAAGAGTTGCAATTTCTAGAAAACACCAAGCAGGGATTAAAGTTAATCAAAATACACAATCTGAACAAACTACTGTTAATTCAGATGAGCCACAATCTGAACAAACTACTGTTAATTCAGATGAGCCACCATATCCCACACAAGAAGAACTAGAAAGACACAAACCAAAAATAATTCTACCTAGTATTTTGAAACTTTTAGATCGCCAAGGCAAACCATTCAATGACAGAAACATCTTGGAGAATTCAGATTTACAAGAAGTTTTGCATAAGTGGGGATTGCCGAAGAAAAATTTTAGAGGTTTTGTAGAGGAAATTATAAACCCAACAGAAAAAGATAAAATACAGTTTTTTGAGGAACCTGAAAGACGAAAAAGAATTATCTATTCTGATGATCCTCGTGTGTCATTTAATCCTAAAAAGATTGGAAAAAACTCCCTATATCTGGAACAATTTGTAGGGAAATTATCCGAGCCAGTATCAAAAGTCATTTTTCAAATGTTAGCAATCAGCCAGAAATTCAAAAAACGCATTCTAACTTGTTCCCGCCATTTTGCCAAATTATGTAAAAAAACAACTATTACAACATGGAAATTGGTATCAGCCATAGGTGCTGCCAGTATCTTTCAAGGTATTAATTGCTACTTTTTCTCTATTGGACAAGACCCAGCAGAATTATTACTAGAATTATTTCCATTTCTTGACTTGGCTTTTGCTGGTGGATTTACTTTTTTGCTTCCGCTTGCCCCGGTGGCTATGGCTTTTGTAGGCACTGGTAAACGACAAATACCAATATTACGAAAATGGAAAGAAGATAGAACTGACAAAGCAAAGGAAGACGGAGCACTAACAGAAGTTTCATACAATGAATTCTTTTTGCCGATAGAATCGGAATAAATTCATACAATTATCTAGTATTATGATGTCATCTCATGCACATGAGCCTCACCCTGTGGTGTTAGCCCAACATAGTAACTCTGACCAATTTTCTCGATCTCAATAAAATCCCATTCATTCTCTAGTTTTTGGATTATATTTTTGTCTAATCCTGATAATATGTTTCCGGCTGATGGAAGTATATTCTTATTAACACATTCCTCAGCCAAATACTTCTTTTTTATCTTCTTTTTTATGTGCTCATGATCTTTTTTACATCCCCGTCCACACGTGCCTTGTTGATCTTGATTGTAATCATGAATTATGATCATGGCTCCAAGTAATCTCTTACCTGGTAATACCATTTTTCGTTTTGGAATCTCTTTTGTTTCCCTTACACCTTTTGATAGCTGGGATTTGCCTGGTTTGAATCCTTCATAGGATTCAGATTCTGCATAAAACTCTGTAATGTTTGATTGATCTTCCATTGTCATTATTGCTCTATCAAGTGCTATGGCATGATTTTTTGATCCACTTGCAATATTAACATAAATGTCATTGCCAGAAAGACTAAGAAACAATTTGCGTGCCTCTTTAGTTATAGATTCAACATCTCTCCAATCTGCAAAAACTTTTTCCGTTTCAATTTTTTCCGCCTTTAGCTCTTTGATCACACGTGTAATGTAATCCCCTGCCTTATCTTCTGACTTGTTATTATGAACAAGAAGATACACCTTGTCTGCTTCAAGTTCTATCGCTGGCATGACAATCCTATCAACCTCAAAGCCTACAGGCGCGATATGTATGCGTTTTTTTACCTTCATAGTATCCCTATTATTGATAGTATCAACATAGTATAAAAATATTTGATTGTGATATCCTCAATACCTTGATTTTACTAGTAAAAAACCGCAGGTTTTTCAACAATTTTCCGATTTTTCATCTAGTTATGCTTATTAACTACCTATGGCTAATTAATAGTATGCATAGTATGTATACTACTAGTAATACTAATATAACTGATTCACGTAGTAGAATTATGAAAAAAATAATTTATTCAAAAAATGATATATTCATACTAGGATGCCTTCACACATTACGATCTTTACAATCAGTAAAGGATGAAGGTGATGATATGAATGATATTCAATGGGATATCCTATTGGAAACCCAACGAAGAAATCTAGAAGATCCAGGTATTGAGGAGTGCTTGAATTATGCAAACGAAAATGAGGAGTGTCAAAAATGGAATTAAATGATAGAGAAAAATTCATTGTGCACTTTATGGCTGCATATCTTTTTGGAATGCGAGACAATGCATCAGAGCATGCAATAAACTGTGCCGTTGAGAAATTAAGAAGAGCTCGATGTGAGAATCTTTCTGCTGAGGATGCACAAAAAATAGTAGATGAGATTCTAGACG
>Ga0315338_1003312_pt1 | contig 14233 bp, 12 predicted proteins | sample ASW8metaG_FD_204518 | JGI IMG/M metagenome (GOLD analysis project Ga0315338, IMG submission 204518) | Ammonia-oxidizing marine archaeal communities from Monterey Bay, California, United States - ASW #8 | ecosystem: Environmental > Aquatic > Marine > Coastal | place: USA: California | collected... | reverse complement strand
TATGGTGTTGTACCTATTGAAAATTCTATTGAAGGTATTGTTAACCACACATTAGATATGTTAAATCACTCCAGTTTAATGGTTTGTGGTGAAGTAGAATTAAGAATTCATCATCATTTGTTGAGTAAGGATGAAACGCTTGACGAATTAACACAGATTTACTCGCATCAACAATCCTTAGCGCAATGTCGTGGTTGGTTAGACACATATTTACTTAAAGCCGAACGTATACCTGTTACCAGTAATGGTGAAGCTGCCCAGATTGCTAGTAATGAAAAACATACTGCTGCTATTGCTAGTGATTCGGCTGGTAAATTGTACGGATTAAATAAGCTTGCAACTAATATTGAGGATGAACCTGATAATACGACACGCTTTTTAGTTATCGGCAGAACAATGTGCCCAAATTCAGGGAATGATAAGACTTCATTGATTTTTTCAGCAGCAAATAAACCAGGCGTTCTCCACAGAATGCTAGGTTGTTTTGCAAAAAATAGTGTCAGTATGACTCGTATCGAATCTAGACCATCTAGACGTGAAATGTGGGATTATGTTTTTTTTGTTGATATTGAAGGGCACGCTGAAGATGATTCAGTTAAAAAAGCATTAAGTGAGCTAGAAGAGCACGCCGCAATGGTTAGATTATTAGGCTCATATCCAAGAGCTGTTTTATAGGGTTGTATTATGTCTTGTGATTTGTTTTCACTCGCTACACCAGGTGTTGCTGGCCTTAAACCTTATCGCCCAGGAAAATCAATCGAAGAATTACAACGAGAACTCAACTTGACTGAAGTTATTAAGTTGGCTTCTAATGAAAATCCCTTAGGGCCTAGCCAGAATGTTTTAGATGTAATTAGCGCAACGAAAGATTTATCACGTTACCCGGATGGAGATGGTTTTAATTTAAAGAAAAAGCTTGCGGAAAAACATAATGTTCCTATCAGCAACATCACATTAGGTAATGGATCTAATGATATTCTCGAAATGGCCACGCGCACGTTTGTTACAAGTGAGCATGAAGTTATCTATTCAAAGCATTCTTTTGCTGTTTATCCTTTAGTTACTCAGGCTGTAGGTGCGAAGCATGTAGTGATTCCAGCAGATGGTTGGGGACATGATTTGGACGCAATGTTAGCCGCAGTTAATGATAATACTCGTTTAATGTTTATCGCAAATCCAAATAATCCGACAGGAACTTGGGTTGATAATCAAAATCTTAGAAATTTACTTGAGAGAATTTCTGAACATGTAATTGTGTTAGTTGATGAAGCATATTTTGAATATGCAAGAAGTGAAAAACAATATCCCGATTGTAGTTTATGGGTAAATGATTTTAATAATCTAATTGTTACTCGTACTTTTTCAAAAGCATATGGCTTGGCGGCCCTACGTATTGGTTATTCAATATCTCATTCAGATACAGCTAACTTATTGAATCGAGTACGACAGCCATTTAACAATAATGGTCTTGCCCTAGTTGCAGCTGAAATTGCATTACAAGATACACAATATATAAAAAATAGTGTTGAGCTCAATCAAGCTGGGATGAAACAGTTAACACAAGTTTTTGATGATATGGGGTTGGAATATATACCTTCAAAAGGTAATTTTATATGTGTAAATTTTGAAAAGCCTGCAACTCAAATTTATGCGACTTTATTAGAAGCAGGCATTATTGTACGCCCTGTATCTGATTATGGTATGCCAAATCATCTACGTATTAGTATTGGGTTAGAACACGAAAACATCAAGTTTATTAAAGAGCTTGAGAAGATAATGGCAAAATAACCATGTTTGAATATGTATATAATTTGACCTTATGTTAATTGATCATTTATCAATCATCGGTGTTGGGCTTATTGGTGGTTCATTGGCTCGTGCTCTTCGTAAAGCGAAGCTCGTTGGCCGAGTTACTGGATGTAATCGTTCTGAGGAAACTTTAAAAAAAGCAGTTCAATTAGGTGTAATCGATGATTATTCTCTGGATATATATGAGGCGGTAAAAAAATCCGATGTTATTGTAATAGGGACACCTTTAGCTATATCTGAGAAATTGTTACCGCAAATAGCAGACTCTATGTCCGCTAATACTGTACTGACTGATGTTGGTAGTGTTAAGAGTGGTATTGTTAAAGCTGCTAGACAGACGTTGTTTGAAAAATTTTGTAATTTCGTTCCAGGCCACCCAATAGCTGGAACTGAAAAGAATGGAGTTGAGGCTTCACTTGAAGATCTATTTGTCAATCGTCGCGTAATACTAACGCCAGTAGAAGAAACTTGCCCAAAGGCATGTAAGCTTATTACTCAAATGTGGAAAGCGGCAGGGGCTGAGGTTGTTAACCTAGACGTTCAGCATCATGATGAAGTGCTTGCAGCAACAAGTCACTTGCCCCATATGCTTGCATACGCTTTAGTAGATTGTCTTGCTGGTATGCAGGAACGTGATGAGATTTTTAAATATGCAGCAGGAGGATTTGCTGATTTTACTCGAATTGCCTCTAGTAACCCTGAAATGTGGCACGATATATGTTTTTCAAATCGACAAGCACTGGTACGAACATTAGAAATTTTCTCTACACATATTAATAAGATAAAAGTAGCAATTGAAAAATCAGAAAGCAATGAGCTATTGGAAACTTTTAGGCGAGCTAAAGAAGCAAGAGATAAATTTAATAAAGAAAAAAACTGCTAGAAATTACAACTGATTAATAAATATTAAAATGAGCCTAAAAGCTAATACTAATTTTCGCATTGAACCAAGTAATTCTATTATAGGTAAAGTAAATATTCCGGGGGATAAGTCAATATCTCACCGCGCTATTATTCTAGCAGCAATCGCAGATGGCGAATCAAGAATCAAGAATTTTTTACAAGGAGAAGATACATTAGCAACCATTAGGGTTTTCCAAAAAATGGGAGTTAATATTAAAAATGACGGAGACATAATTATAGTAAAAGGTGTAGGGCTTCATGGTTTGCATGTTGAAAATACAACATTAGATTTTGGTAATTCTGGAACATCTGTGAGATTGCTTTCAGGTTTATTATCAGCTCAAAATTTCAGTTCTCAGTTAATCGGGGATGAGTCATTAATGAAAAGACCAATGTTTCGCATTATTAACCCATTACAAAAAATGAATGCTAAAATTAATTGCACTGATTTAGGAACACTACCCATAAAAATAGAAGGTGGTCAAAAAATAAAGGGCATTGAATATGAGTTACCTATTTTTAGTGCACAATTAAAATCTTGTTTATTACTAGCAGGGCTTTATGCGGAGGGAACTACGAAAATTATCGAAAATATAGCAACACGAGATCATACAGAGCGAATGCTTGCTAATTTTTCTCATTCTGTAATAAAAAAAGGTAATCAAATTTCTATTAAAAAAGCGGATAGGTTAATAGGTTGTGACATTACTGTTCCGGGCGATTTTTCTTCTGCAGCATACTTTATTGTGGCCGCAATATTAACACCAAATTCTAATATAATTTTAGAAAATGTTGGGGTAAATCCTACGCGTAATGCCATGATAAAAATCATGAAATTAATGGGAGCAGATGTAGAGCTTAAGAATGAACGATTAGAATCTGGTGAACCAGTTGCTACTATTTATGCTAAGACTAGTAGATTAATTGGAATTAATATACCTGAGGAATTAGTTCCAGTTGCAATAGATGAACTTCCTATTATTTTGGTTGCTGCTGCCTGCGCAAAAGGTAAAACGAAATTATCAGGTGCTGCTGAATTACGTGTAAAGGAAAGCGATCGTATTCAATCAATGCTAGATGGTTTTATTAGTTTAGGCATAAAAGTAAAAGCTTTAGAGGATGGTATGATAATTGAGGGCGGCCAATATAACGGCGGAGTAATTAATAGTAATGATGACCATCGTATTGCAATGGCTTTTTCTATTGCCGGTATAATTGCTAAAGCACCAATTATTATTAATAGTTGTAAAAATGTAGCAACATCTTTTCCTGAGTTCGTTGACACTGCTAAACATTTAGGTATGAATATAGATTATGTCTAATGTAACAGTTATAACTGTTGATGGCCCAAGCGGCACAGGCAAAGGGACAATTTGTAGCCGTTTAGCTTATTTCCTGAAATGGAATTTTCTTGATAGTGGAGCTCTTTACCGTGTTCTCGCAATTGCAGCAGAAAGAAATCAAATAAAAAGTGAAGATGAATTAGTACAATTAATAGATAAGTTAGATGTCAAATTCAAGATAAATGATATTGAAAGTATGGCCGAGGTTTTTTTTGACGGTGAAGTTGTTACAGATGAGATTCGATCCGAAACTTACGGAAAAGCAGCCTCAGTTATTGCTCCCATAGTTGCAGTTCGTAAAGCATTACTTATACAACAAAGGGCATTTTGTAAGGAGCCAGGATTAATTGCTGACGGCCGTGATATGGGGACAGTGGTATTTCCTAACGCAAAATTAAAGATATTTCTAACTGCTAATATTGAAGAAAGAGCTAAAAGGCGATTCAAACAGTTGAAGCAAGGGGGTATTAGTGTTAATCTCCGCCGCCTTTATACGGAAATTGCTGAAAGAGATACACGAGATAGTACACGTAATGTTTCTCCGTTGAAGCCCGCAGAAGATGCAATTGTTATTGATACGAGCACTCTTGATGTTAAAGGCGTTATGGAAGAGATTTCGAAATTGGTCATTAATAGGATACCTAATTTATCGAAACAGGTGGTTGATTACTTGCGATAAGCAGTCAACTTGAGATTAACTAAACAATAAATAGCCTTGCTGAAGTTTCGAGCAGGTTTCAGGAATTACCATTCATGAATGATAGTTTTGCCGAATTATTCGAACAAAGCCAAATAGAAAATAAAATGCGCCCGGGCAGTATAATTAGTGCAAAGGTGCTCGATATTAAAACAGATTCTGTTGTTGTTAATGCGGGACTTAAGTCTGAAGGCGTTATTCCTATAGAACAATTTCTTAATGAGGAAGGTCAGCTTGAAGTTACCGTTGGTGATGATGTTGATGTATCACTTGATTTTATTGAGGATGGTTATGGCGTTACTCGTCTTTCACGTGAAAAAGCAAAACGGAAGATTGCTTGGGAGGAATTGGAAAAGGCGCACGAAGATAATAAAACTGTGATAGGAATAATTACCGAAAGAGTAAAGGGAGGTTTTACTGTTGAAGTTGGTAAAGTTCGTGCATTTTTACCGGGGTCTTTGGTTGACGTAAGACCTATACGCGATACTTCGTTTTTGGAAGGCAAACCAATAGAATTTAAAGTTATAAAAGTTGATCAACGTCGAAATAATATTGTTGTTTCAAGACGCGCTGTTGTTGAAACTGAAAACACTATTGATATTGATAAATTACTAGAATCTTTAAAAGAAGGGGCATTAGTTAAGGGGATAGTCAAGAATTTGACTGATTACGGCGCATTTATAGATTTGGGTGGAATCGATGGTCTTCTTCACATTACGGATATGGCGTGGAAACGGGTTAAGACTCCTAGCGAAATAGTAAATATTGGTGATGAAATTGATGTTAAAGTTCTGAAGTTTGATTCTGAAAAGAGACGAGTCTCTCTTGGTCTTAAACAGATGGGAGATGATCCTTGGTTAAATTTAACTAACAGGTATCCCGAAGGAACCCGTTTAAATGGAAAAATTACCAGTCTCGCTGATTATGGTTGTTTTGTAGAACTAGAAGAAGGTGTTGAAGGCCTTGTTCATGTATCCGAAATGGATTGGACTAATAAAAATGTACATCCATCTAAACTTGTGCACCTAGGGCAAGAAGTTGACGTAATGATTCTTGATATTGATCAAGAACGTCGTCGCATTTCATTAGGAATTAAACAATGCGAAGCAAATCCATGGGAAAAATTTTCGTCAACACATAATAAAGGAGATCATGTCACAGGTTCAATTAAATCAATTACCGATTTTGGTATATTTATTGGACTTGATGGCGGAATCGATGGTTTAGTACACTTATCAGATGTTTCATGGAATAATGATGCGGAGACATCTATACGTAATTTTAATAAGGGAGATAAAATTACAACAGTAGTTCTGGCAGTAGATTCAGAACGAGAACGAATTTCACTTGGAATAAAACAATTAGAGCAAGATCCTTTTTCAAGTTACGTTTCTGAAAAACAAAAAGGCTCAATTGTTAAAGGTATAATTAAAAAAGTCGATCAAGATTTTGTTATTGTTGATCTTGCAGAAGAAGTAGAAGGCTTATTAAAAGCAAACGAGATATCATTAGAGGAAGAAATAACAGACGCTAGAACAATATTCAGAGAAGATGATGAGGTTGAGGTAAAAATTACTGCAATTGATCGTAGGAAACGCACAATCAATCTTTCAATAAAGGCTAAAGAGTCAGATGATGAGCAGACTACTGTAAACGAATATGCTCCGGAAACTGGAGGAAACTCTAAGCTTGGGGATATTTTAAAGGAACATTTAAAAAGTAAATAAAATTTGAAATAACGGATTGCCTATCATTTTTTGAGTTGTTATTATAATCTATAGGTATAAGATTATAATAGAAATAGTCAATATCGATATATTTCTAAGAAAGAAACATTGGATATAAATTAGTTGAGATACACTGATGACAAAATCTGAATTGATTGAAGGTTTGGCTCGGAAACAACCACAGCTTGCCTATAGAGATATTGAATTGGCTGTAAAAACTATACTTGAATATATGTCAGCATCTCTCTCAAGTGGCGAACGTATTGAAATCCGAGGGTTTGGAAGTTTTTCTTTACATTTCCGTCCTGCAAGATCTGGTCGTAATCCGAAATCAGGCGAACCAGTATCATTACCAGCGAAATATGTACCTCATTTTAAACCAGGAAAAGAACTACGTGAAAGGGTAAATAATAAATATAACCCGATTACAAACTGAAGAAGTATCTATAGGCATTTATTTTTTTCACCAGACTTTGCGTTATTAGTGCTTGTCACCATCATATAGACTGTTTATCTTAGTTATTAAATTTCTTTTTATCTATAAAAAATATAAATTTCGGGGATGATATGACATTTATACCTAAATTCATCTTTATTATCTTTATTCTATTATTTGGCTTAGCTCTCCACTTAAAAAATCATCAATTAGTTACCTTGAATTATTATATTGGTGAGATTCAATTATCTTTCTCTTTAGTAATTGTTTTAGCAATATGTGTTGGTGTACTGCTTGGTATTTTAGTAAATTTTCCTATTATTATGAGAATTAAGAAAAATAACTATAAGCTAGAAAAAAAAATAAAAAATACAGAAAAAGAGATTAACAGTCTTCGTGTAACCGCATTGAAGGACTAATGCAAAATGCACCTTGAACTAAATATATTCTGGTTATTATTGCCAGTTGCTGCATTTTCCGGATGGTGGATAGGTAGATCCGCACAAGAAACAAAAAAACTTTCTAAAAACATCCACCCCGAATATTTCAAAGGTCTAAATTTTGTTTTAAATGAACAGCCAGATAAGGCAATTGAAGTATTTATTCGTATGGTTGAAGTCGATAACGAAACTGTAGAAACGCATCTTGCGTTAGGAAATTTGTTTCGTAGGCGAGGTGAGGTTGACCGTGCTATACGAATTCATCAGAATTTAATTGCGCGACCGACCTTGAATCAGGGGCAACGCGCACATGCTCTGCTCGAGCTTGGTATGGATTATATGCGTTCTGGTTTATTAGACAGAGCTGAAAAACTATTTTTGGAATTAGTAGATTTAGATTTATATCTAAATGAAGCATACTTTAATTTATTGGAGATATATCAACAAGAGAAGGATTGGGAAAATGCAATTATTATAGCTAGAAAATTTGAAACTATTTCTGGCAAAAATTTAAATCCAGTGATAGCTCATTTTTTTTGTGAAGTTGCTGAAAATGAATTAAATGTTGGGAGATTAAGTAATGCAAAAGAACAAATTCATAACGCAATGAATGCTAATTCGAAATGCGTTAGAGCTAGTATAATTGAAGCTAAAATATATCAACTTATGGGAAAAATAGAACAAGCGATTGAATCTTACAAACGATTGGAGTCACAAGATAATAATTATATAACAGAAATTATATTGCCATTACATGAATGTTATAAAGAGCTGGATAATGTTGATCAATTTATTAAATATTTAAGAAAAATTGTAAATGCACATGGAAATATAAATATATTATTAATTTTGACTGAATTAATCGCTGAATATGAGGGTAAAGATTTAGCGATTAATTTTATATTCCAAGAACTAAGAAATAGGGCAACAGTTAAGGGTGTTGATAAATTAATTGAATATACATTAAGTAAGTCTGAAGGTGAGACATACGAACATCTCAGCACTATTAAAAAACTTACCGCTAAATTAATTGAGAAAAAACCAACATATAAATGTAACAATTGTGGTTTTGATGCGAAAATGTTGCATTGGCAATGCCCAGGGTGTAAACGTTGGGAATCAATTAAACCTATTTTTGGAGTAGCTGGTGAATAAAAGCCGAGTCATTGTTTCACTTGATTATCCAGATGCCAAACAAGCAATAGAATTTTGTCACAAAATAGATCCAATACACTGTAAGATAAAGATAGGCAAAGAACTGTTTACAGCTGAAGGCCCAAAATTAATTGAGAAATTAAGGGCATTAGATTTCGAAATATTTTTAGATCTTAAATATCATGATATTCCAAATACTGTTGCCAATGCTTGCCGTGTGGCTGCCGATTTAGATGTCTGGATGTTAAATATTCATGCTGCTGGAGGAAGAAATATGATGGAAGCAGCTTATGAATCTTTAACAAAATCAAGAAGATCTAAAAATCCGCCATTACTTATAGCAGTTACATTATTGACAAGTATTTCCTCAGACGATCTACTTGAATTAGGCGTAACTAAATCTGTTGAGGACCAGGTATTATTATTGTCGAAATTGGCGAAATCATCAGGTTTGGATGGTGTTGTTTGTTCTGGAATAGAAGTAAGTAAATTAAGGCATGAACTAGGTAAAGATTTTTGTTTAGTCACTCCGGGAATTAGATTAGATGATTTAAATAGTGATGATCAAAAGCGCATAATGTCACCACACGATGCGATTAAGGCAGGCAGTAATTATCTTGTCATTGGGAGGCCAATAACAGGCGCTTCTAACCCCACCGATATTTTAAAATCAATTAATAAAAGCATAAGTTCACTAGATTAATTTTTTCATTGTGTCCGCATTAATTAGACAGAATGTTCTGACTCCAGTATTACCGGAGAAAGATAAAATAAAAACACATTGGTCCAGACTATATGGTAGTGCAAAATCTCTTGCAATTGCTAACATGCTGGCAAAAATAAAAAGCCCTATTGTAGTAATAACAACAGATGTTTTAACTGCCGTAAATTTAGTTAGTGAATTACAGTATTATGTAAGAAATTCTGAAATAAATAAAATTAGATATTTTCCTGATTGGGAAACATTACCTTATGATATTTTTTCGCCTTATCAGGATATTATTTCAGAACGCCTAAAAATCTTGTTTGAATTAACTAATCTGTCAAGCGGAATTTTAGTAATACCAATTACTACATTAATGCACCGCCTATTACCAATAAACCATCTTCTAGAAAATGCTTTTTCATTAGATATAGGACAAAAAATTAATTTAGAAGATTTTAAAAATAAATTATCTCAACAAGGCTACAATTTTGTTACACAAGTTACAGAACATGGTGAAGTTTCCATAAGAGGTTCCTTAATAGATATTTATCCCATGGGGAAGAGCAAACCCTTTAGAGTAGATCTATTTGATAATGAAATTGACAGCATACGCTTATTTAATGTCGAAACTCAGCGCTCAATTAAGATAATTAGTTCGTTTCGTATTTTGCCAGCAAGAGAAATTTCATTAACTGATGAGAATATCGCTCGTTTTCGAGAAAACTGGCGTTCATATTTTCAAGGCAATCCAAATCAATGCCCAATGTATCATGATGTAAGTCAATCACTTGCTCCCGCAGGGGTGGAATACTATTTACCTTTATTTTATAAAGAGACAAGCACTTTATTTGATTATATAGATGATAATTCCATATTAATATTTGATGAAGAGGTAAGCATAGTTGCAGAATCATTTTTAGAAGATATTGCATTACGATATCAAGAGAAATCTCACAATACTGAAAGACCGATCTTGCCATCTAATAAAGTTTTTCTTGATATAAATGATTTTAATAAAATTTCAGAAAGATTTACCCAGATTCATATTAGTAATCTAAAAACGAATTCCAATCCAGATTTCATTGAATATAATTCGAGCATGCCGACGAGTATGCCAATAGATGCACGTTCAAAAGATCCTGTTAAATTGATTAATCATTTTTTAAATGAATTTAAAGGACGTGTTTTAATAGCCGCCGAAACAAAAGGTCGACTCGAAACAATAAAAGAATTATTTAAAAAGAAAACAATACCAAAAGAAATGGAGGACTGGAATAGTTTTCTACAAAGTAATATTAAATTTGGTATAGCAGTTATGGCAATCGAGAATGGTTTAATTATAAAAAAACCAAACATTGCGGTTATAACAGAAGCACAATTATTCGGTGAACGGGCAATGCAACGACGTTTACGTAAACGCCAAAGATTAGATGCTGACGCCATAGTTCGCAACTTAACTGAATTGAGGATGGGCTCACCTGTCGTACATGAAGAGCATGGCGTTGGTCGCTATTGTGGATTGATTGCTATCGAGGTGGGCGGCATTCTCGGCGAATTTATTCACCTTGAATATGCTGATAAAGACAAGTTATATGTTCCTGTCTCAGCATTAGATTTAATTTCTCGTTATACAGGAGTAGATCCAGACAAGGCCCCGCTTTATAGATTAGGGAGTGGACAGTGGCAAAGAGCAAAACGTAAAGCTACTGAGAAAGTTTACGATGTTGCTGTGGAACTATTGGAATTACATGCTCGTCGTGCAGCTAAAAAAAGAGAGCCTTATAGATTGGATCAAGATGAATATTATTCTTTCATACAGAATTTTCCATTTGAAGAAACCCCCGGGCAACAAGAAACAATTAATTCAATGATTGATGATTTACTTAGTGATCAACCTATGGACAGACTTGTCTGCGGCGATGCCGGTTTTGGGAAAACTGAAGTCGCAATGCGAGCAGCTTTTATTGCTGTTCAGAATGGAAAACAGGTAGGTTTATTGGTACCAACGACTCTTTTAGCTCAACAACACTATCAAAATTTCATTGATCGGTTTGCAGATTGGCCAATAGAGATTGAATTATTATCGCGATTTCGTACAAAAAAAGAACAAGATTTAGCCTTATCATCAATGAGAAAGGGTACAGTTGATATTATTATAGGTACACATAGATTGTTGCAGGATGATATCGTTTTTAAAAATCTTGGTTTGATTATTATAGATGAAGAACATCGTTATGGAGTACGACAGAAAGAGAAATTGAAATCATTACGTGCTGAAATTGATATATTGACCTTGACGGCAACCCCAATACCAAGAACATTAAATATGGCTCTTTCGGATCTACGAGAACTTTCTATTATTGCAACACCGCCATTACGACGGCTTGCTGTGAAAACGTTTGTTAGTGAAAAGAATGATCATTTACTGAAAGAAGCGATACTACGAGAAATAAAACGAGGTGGCCAAGTTTTTTATTTACATAATAACGTTAAAACAATCGGTGAAATCACTAAAAAAGTAAATAGGCTCGTGCCTGAAATTCATGTGCAATTTGCTCATGGGCAAATGCCGGAAAAACAACTTGAATCAGTTATGTTAGATTTTTATCATCGTCGCTTTAATGTGTTGGTTTGCACTACAATCATTGAGACAGGAATAGATATTCCAACTGCGAATACCATTATTATCGATCGCGCAGATAAATTTGGACTTGCGCAACTCTATCAATTAAGAGGTAGAGTAGGTCGTTCTCACCATCGCGCTTATGCATATTTAATGGTTCCGGAACAAAAAGCTATGACTGCTGACGCAGTAAAACGACTGAAAGCGATAGAAGCGTTGGAAGAGCTTGGGATAGGATTTACACTTGCGACTCATGATCTCGAAATAAGAGGCGCAGGAGAAATTCTTGGTGAGGGTCAAAGTGGTCATATTCAAGAGATTGGTTTTAGTTTGTATATGCAATTACTTGATAGAGTAGTGCGCGCAATGAAAGATAATAAAGAATTAGATTTAGATCAACCTTTAGACCACGGGACTGAAATAGATTTACATATTCCCGCGTTAATACCAGATACTTTTTTACCGGATGTGCATATGCGTTTAATTATGTACAAGCGTATAGCAAGTGTTAAACATGAATCTGAATTAATTGATCTAAAGGAAGAAATGATAGATCGTTTTGGTAGTTTACCTGAGGCACTTAATAATTTGTTTGATATTAAAAAATTAAAACAAAAAGCATCTACATTAGGTATTCGGAAAATTGATCTTGGAGAAAAAGGGGGGCGTATATATTTTAGGGAACATTCAAATATTGATCCAAAACGTATTTTGGAATTAATAGAGTCTAATCCAAAATATTATAAATTTGATGGGCAAGATAAACTCAGAATTAATAAGAAATTAACTAAAAAAGAGTCTAGGATAGAATTTTTAGAGTATTTTTTTGATGAAATAGTTTTAAAAGAGGCGGCATAATAGCGATATGAAGAAAATCATATATATTCTAATATTATTATTTCCCTTTATGGCATTTAATGTTTTTGCGGAATCCTGGTATCAAGTAGAAGTTATTATTTTCGACAGAATAAACCCTGATCTTGGAGAAGAAAAATGGGCAAATGGAGAGCCTAAAATTCGTCCCGATATGGTTGAATTATATCCGAATCACGGAATGAACCATGGTCAAAAATTGGCGCCATATATGATTATGGATGAAAAAAATAATCGGATGAATGGTATTTTTCGAGTTTTAAAGTTATCAAGTGAATATAGACCTTTAATTCATTTATCATGGCAGCAACCCGCAACAAAACGTAGGCAATCACGTTATATTCATATGAAGTATGATAGTGAAAGCGAAGTCTCGAAAGAAGAGATTTTAGCAATACCTGAGGAACCTAATTTTATAGAAGATTTAACGAAAACAAATAAAATTATTGATGGTTCAATAAGAATAAGAAGTAATTTCTATTTACATGTTGATCTTGATCTTTATTATTTTAAGAATGTATATAAAGATAATCAAATGATTAATGAAGAGGTTGAATTTTCTGATTCAAGTTTTAAAGAATTAACTATAGGACTTAAAGAATCACGTAAAATTAAATTAAATGAAATACATTATTTTGATAATCCAATGTATGGAGTAATTTTACAAGTTAGCCGTCTAGAAGAATCTTAATTGCAACTTCGTAGTATCTCAGCAATCAATAGTTTTATATTATTAAGTCCATTTTTTAGATTTTTCTCAATTATTTCCATGGTAATAGGCATATCAGATTTGCCGGCAGCCCAGTTTACAATTAACCCACAACAGGCATAATCTAAGCCAAGTTCCCTAGCAAGACTCGCTTCCGGCATTCCTGTCATACCAACAATATCACAACCATCTCTTTCAAGTCTTGAAATTTCTGCAGCTGTTTCTAATCTTGGCCCCTGCGTTACCCCATAGACCCCTTTTGTATAAATTTTAAGTTTGATTGCTTGCGCAGCTTTAATTAATTGATCGCGAAGTGTTTCTGTATATGGCACTGTGAAATCAATATGTTTCACATCCTCAAGATCTTCTTCATAAAATGTACTTTCTCTGCCAGATGTATAGTCAATTATTTGATCAGGCACAATAATAGTCCCCGGATTCATTGATTCTGTTATTCCACCAACAGTGTTAACACTAATTATTTTACTAGTATTTATTTTATTCAATGCCCATATATTTGCCCGGTAATTTATTTTATGAGGAGGAATTGTATGATCACTTCCATGACGGGGTAGAAATATTATGTTGGTTTTATTTATTTCACCAATTATTATCGGGGCTGATGGTTTCCCCCATGGAGTATCAATAATAATTTCATCATTAATTTTGACTTCTGGTAATTTGTTGAGCCCACTACCACCAATAATTGCTATGCTCATGATTTTGTAACTGCATAAATACCAGGCGCATTTCTATGATATTCACAATAATCCATTCCATATCCGAATATATATACATTTGGAACAATGAAG
>Ga0315338_1003310_pt1 | contig 14234 bp, 12 predicted proteins | sample ASW8metaG_FD_204518 | JGI IMG/M metagenome (GOLD analysis project Ga0315338, IMG submission 204518) | Ammonia-oxidizing marine archaeal communities from Monterey Bay, California, United States - ASW #8 | ecosystem: Environmental > Aquatic > Marine > Coastal | place: USA: California | collected... | reverse complement strand
TTTACGAACCAAAATTCATCGTTCCTCTTTTTGAAGCCATGTCAAGACGAGAGCTTTCCTTGTCCAGAATTATCGCTGGGTCTGCTTCTATTGAGGCACTCCCATTTAAAAAATTAAAGATCAACGAAGCGGACCGGTCAAAGTTTATGAACATCAACACAACGGAAGATTACGAGAAGAGGAACTTAAGATTAGTCGTGTATCAAAAGAAGGAAACATTATGAACATGATTCAAGTCCAGGAAGCACGGGACCAAATTCTTTCAAAAATCAAAGTCAAGGGGGTCGAGAAGGTTTCTCTTGATCAAGCCCTGGGCAGAGTGCTGGCAGAAGATATTGTGGCGGGCTTAAATAACCCTCCTTTGGACAACTCAGCCATGGATGGTTACGCATTAATTGCAGAAGACATTGCGGCGGCCACCCCTGAATCTCCTGTAAAACTCGAAGTAGTGGAAGAAATTGCTGCGGGTTATTCGGCTAAAGGAACATTAAAGCCGGGTCAGGCCATGCGTATTATGACAGGCGCTCCTATACCTGCAGGTGCCAACGCTGTATTGATGCAAGAAGATACAGATAAAGATGGAAATTTCATTATGGCCAACGACCGTGCCGATGTAGAAGAAAACATCAGAAAAGCCGGCGAAGATGTTCAAAAAGGCGAAACCGTCATCAAAAAAGGTGTCACCCTCAGTCCCGCTCATATTGGCATGATGGCTGTGGTGGGTCGGTCGCAAGTGGCAGTGGGCCAGCGACCTACCGTTGCAATACTTTCCACTGGTGATGAAATTCTCGAACTTGACCAAAAACCGGAAGGACCGCAAATTTATAATAGTAATGGCCATATGCTGGCAGCGCAAATACGCTCTGCAGGTGGTATTCCGGTTTACCTGGGAATCGCAAAAGACACCGAAAAAGATTTGATGGAAAAGTTTGAATGGGCGCTTAAATCAGATATCGTGGTTTCATCCGGCGGCGTGTCGGTAGGGGATTATGATCTGGTCAAAGCCAGCCTACAAAAAATGGGGCAGGAGATGCTTTTTTGGAAAGTCGCCATGAAACCTGGGAAACCTCTCGCATTTGGTCGCATTGGCGATACTCCTATCTTTGGGCTTCCTGGCAATCCTGTGTCTTCTTTTGTCTCTTTTGAGCAATTTGTCCGCCCTTCCCTGAAAAAAATCATGGGCTGCTCAGACTTAATGCACCAAACCGTGCAAGCCAAGCTGACGCAGACTATCCATAAGAAACCGGGACGACTGCATTTTTTAAGTGCGATTGTCTCATCAGATAATGGAGAATATACCGTCACCCCCGCAGGGGAACAGGGGTCTGGAATATTAAAATCCGCCGCCAATGCCAATGGACTGCTGATTTTCCCTCTGGAAGAAGCTGAAATTAAAAAAGGCGCACAAGTTGCCGTTCAGTTGCTCGATACATAATAATCCCCAACTGTTTGAAAATTATAAAAACACCTCAAATCTTTATGATTACTATATTATGCGAATTGAATAGCAAGATCCTAAGGATATTCATATTTGCCTTCTTTTTACCGGCAATCACTATCCCCAATTATGCTCTAGCCCTGTCCAATACCACTTTGGACCGGATCGTTTCCCAGATTGAATCGCTCTATCCCCCGTTGGAAGGCTATGTCATTGCAGTGGAAGGCAACGGCCTCACCCTTGATCTGAAGCAAGGAATGCAAGTCAAAAAAGGCGACCGCTTGAAACTGATCCGGTATGGGAGGGAGCTATTCCACCCGGTTACCAAAAAGAAAGTGGGTCGGAAGGAGACGGATCTGGGTGAAGTTGAAATACTAGAAGTACGAAAAGATTTCTCGAACGCCCGATCCCTTAATCCAACCGCACTTCCAAGAGAAGGCGATGGTGTGAGAAGTCCTTTCCAAAAATTGACCTTTTTGGTAGCACCACCAAATATTAAAACACGGAAAAAAATTGATTCGGAACGGCTTCACTTCAATCTGGAAAAGAAGTTGAACCAGCACCCACGGTTTGAAGTCCCTTCCTTTGACTTTGGCTTATGGATGGCTGATGAAAAACTCAGCGAAACTTCTGCATTGACAATCAAAAACCTTCGCAGATTGAAGCGTAAAGTCAATGCCGACCTCATCTTGATTCCCAAAGTGCGTACTATTAGGGGAAAGATAATTCTGAGTTATAGATTAATCTCTGCGGTAGATGGCTCTTTACAAAAACAGGCCAAAGTACTGTCTGACGACGACCTGCTGACAGCAGAAGCACGCAGAAAAAGGGGAACACAGACCAGCTTTGATCCGAAGAAAGATGGGTTCCAGTTTATTGACAAAGAGGAGTTTCCCTATGAGGTGGTGGACTTCGATGTCGGAGATCTGGACGGGGACGGGAAAAACGAATACGTTTTGATCGACCATTACCGGATCATGGTGTACAAGCTGAAAAAGGGGAAATTAAAAAAAATTCAACAGATGAGAACCCAAAAAGGGATCAACCAGCTTTTAGGCGTGGATGTGGGAGACATTAACGGCAATGGCCGTGATGAAATTTTTGTCACCAGCTGGAAGGGCGATAAACTGGAATCCTTCGCGCTGGAAAGACAAGTAAGAAAAAAAAGGCTTAAATATGTCTGGAAAGACGTAAACCTTTATTTTCGTATTATTCGCCCATTTGGTCAAAAACCTACCCTGTTATCGCAGAGTCCGGGGTTTGAAATCCCATTTATAGGTCCAATTAAGAAGATCGTGTTTAAAAACAGACGCTATATCCAAGGCTCCAAACTGAATACTCCAGATATTTATGGAACACACTTCATTTTATATGGGTTGACGCAGGCCAACGTGAGCGGAAATAAGGTCAAGGAAACAGTAGTTCTTGACAACAACTACCACTTGCGAGTATACTCTCCAAATGGTAAAATGCTAGTAAAATCAGATGCTTACTACGGTCACGATCCGCGTATGATCGAGGTTGGGGTTGTGGATGAAGGATTGGGAAATCTGACAACCGGCGGCGGTGCTAGTGTTGGTAGAGAAGATCCGGTTCGCTATAAAGGCCGGCTTCAGTTTGTGAAAAATGGAGGCCGTCGTTTTCTAGTTCTACCAAAAAATTATCCCGTGGGGGGTGGGCTAGTACAAAATTTAGTGATCGTGAACAACTCAGGGCTTGTTATTTTAGGTGTAAACCGCGAAGGGTTTGAAAAAGTTCTCGAGTCCAACAAGCAAAAGGGTTTTCTGGCAGCTTTCAGGGTTGTGCCGCGCAAAGGTAATGCAGGCGCGGATGTGCACATATTAAGGACTGAAAGAGACTTTATTTCCAATGCTGTGTCAGGCGGTATGAGTAATTTCTCGACCTATTTTTGGAAAACTGATTAGTCGGGCTAAGGCATTAGTTTACCGGGGGGGTTGAGGAAATAATAAAAGGCTAAAGAAAAAAGTATATAAAAGACAAAAAAACCTTTGATTTTTATATATTTTATGTGTTATCTTTGCAGCGATTATGTTGAGTGGTATATGAAAAGGCGAATTACGTAAGATTTCAATAACTTACTTCAGATCAATTTTATAGTTTTTGTTATTATTTTTGGATAGGTTTTTTTTATAAATTTATAAAAAGTAGTTGGTCGTAAACTAAACTTGGAGGAGACAAGTATGAAAAAGAATTTTCTGACTGTAATCGCAATGACGGTCGTGGCATTTTTTGTGTCGGCCGAAATTGCAAAAGCAGCTGACATCTCGTTCAGCGGGCAGGTTCGAACCCGTTGGGAAGTATCAGAGCATATCGGTGGTGGCGGGGTTTCCGGAGCTGGTGATGCAGCCGGACCTGGCTTTAACAACCAGCCTGATGATTTCGTCATTCAATCAACACGTTTAGCAGCGAAAGCTACTATGAACGACACTACATCCGCCTTCATCCAAATGCAGAGCGCTAGAACTTGGGGTGGTACTGCGTCCAGTACGAATGGTGGTGGTAGTGGCAACTCATCTTCATCGGCAGACAATCAAGATTCGTCGGTCGGTCTCCATCAGGCATATTTCACAATTAAAAACTTTATGAACTTGCCTGTGGGTTTTGACGCAAAAGTGGGTCGTCAAGAAATCAAGCTGGATGGTTGGCGTATATTCGGTAACACGATCTGGACAACGGGTATGCAGACTCATGACGCAGTTCGCTTGACCCATAAGAAAGACAATATGAGTCTAAACCTAGCGTACATCCTCAGAAATGAAGATGGCAGAGAAAACGATCAAAGTGATGCTAACGATTTTGATGTTTATCTTGCGCACTTAAATTTAAAGGGCGTTTTGGGTGGACAGTTCTCCGGTTACTACGTGTACAGCGACAATGGTTGTGGTCCGAAGACTGCCAGCGCTACCACTAACACTGAAGGTTGTACTAGTTTCGGTAATGATTTTCACACAATCGGTGGTCGTCAGGCTGGCACCGTAGGCGGTATAAAATACCGTGCTGAAGCCTACTTCCAGTTCGGTGATGCTACGGGTATTGCTGACAGCGCAGAAAGTTCAACTACTGATCCCATAACAAATGGTGCAGAAGTTGACCGAGAAGCGTATATGCTAGGTATAAGACTGACTAAGGCGTTTAATAACGTGTCATATAAACCTGCTGTCACTTTTTGGTATGATTACCTTTCAGGAACATCGGATGCAGACCAAAGAAACGGTAAGTGGAAAAGTTTTGATACCCTGTATGACACCGGTCATAAATTCTACGGCTTGCAAGATATCTACTTGGGTATTGGTGGAGGTGGCGCAAAAGGAACACAGGGTTTGGGTCTCCAAGACTTGGCCGTAAAATTAAAATTGAATCCAGTTGCGGGTTGGACCTTGAAGACGGATTACCATTGGTTCTATACCGCTGAGGGTATCAATTCTAATACAGGAATGAGAGGTGTTGCGAATAATTCATCATCAACTGATGATACCTCATTTCTTGGTAACGAGCTTGATGTAACAGCTATTCACAAGATGAATTCTGCTACTAAGGTTATAATTGGTTATTCAAACTATTCATCAAGCAGTGGCTTTAGACTTCTTAAGGGTGCTGCTGTTGCAGCTAACAATGCGAACTGGGCTTACGTTCAGTTTGACGTGAAGTTCTAAGTTAGTTTTTTCAAAAACCCTCCGGCCTTCTTTGGTCGGGGGGTTTTTTTTGTCCTTTTCCTCTGTGAATGCTGGTGAGCAGAGTCAGAATTATGATATCCTTGCGATGTCTTTTTTATCTGTCCCCAAAAAATACCAAATCCAAATTATGAATTATAAATTACTGCCCCTGTTGTTTTTTATTTTTCCTGGCCTCGTTGGGGCAGAATCTGAAATTTTTGAGCTGAACGGTAAACCCGTACCCACTGTAGTAGCAAAGGTCAACGGAGTCTCATTAAGCTCCATTCAATTACAAACAGAATTCATCGCATTTCGTATGCGTACCCAACATCAGGGTGAAAAAATTTCTGCCTCCCAAGAGACTTTGATCGCCCGCGAATTGCTCAAAGCAGAAATCATGAAGGAGCTAATCGCACAAAAAGCCCGATCACTCAACATTAAAATTACTGCCGATAAAATCGACTTGGAAATACAAGGTATCGAAGACAAGTTCCCCAGTCATACGGCATTCATAACTGCTCTGGCTTTTCAACGTATGAATATAAAAACCCTTAAGGAAAAAATTGAAAGAACCCTATTAGAAGACGCATTAATTCGCCTTAAAATTGCCCCCAATGTGAAACTAAGCAATGGTTCTGTGAAGGACTTCTATAATAAGAACCGAGGGAAATTCTCTAAACCTGTTTTATACAGGACAAGACATATTTTAATTGCCACCATTTCGGCCCCAAAAAATTTAGAAGACGATTCAAACCGCAAGAAGGGCTTGCGGATGGCACAGATAATTAATAACGAAGCTAAATTGAAAGCTGAAGAGGTTTTGCGCAAGATAAAATCTGGGGGTGACTTTATTCAGCTTGCTAAAGAATTCTCAGAAGACGAAGCTTCTAAACAAGATGGCGGGATGCTGGGTGATTTACATCCGGACAGCACGCTCCCGGAAATCGCAGCCGAGATGGTGAAATTAAATGAAGAACAAACAAGCAACATCTTTCAAAGCCCATTCGGCTATCATATCTTAAAGCTAGATGAAATTATCCCAAGCACGCTCATTCCTTTCGAAGAAGCACAAAGCGATATCTTAAATATATTGATGAAGAGAAAAACACAAAGCCTTTTCAAAAAATATTTAATTGATCTCGAGAATAATGCCAAAATAGAAATTTTTATATAGCAATGCTAGCGCTGCTGCCAATAGGCTAAGGCTTTTGTAGAATCGATTCCCATAGAACTTTTAACAATAATTGCGATTGGAAAAGGGAATAAAAACTCTACGGCGATTTTATCAACTCCCATAACTTCCTCCTTCTTTATATAAATGACTACATTAATTACAGGAGCCACAGGATTTTTGGGTTCAGCCATCGCGCGAGAACTACTCCGTGATGGACGCAAAATTAAACTGCTGGCTCGGGGTAATGCTGACCTACGAAATATTGAAGGCCTTGAAGCAGAAGTAGTGAAGGGAGATCTCCGTGATCGGGAATCACTAAAATCTGCTATGACAGGTTGCTCTAGGCTCTACCATGTTGCCGCCTATTACAGTTTATGGGATCAGGATAAAAAACTCATCTATGATATTAATGTCCAGGGAACTCGCAATATTCTAGAAACAGCACTAGAATTGGATCTAGAACGTGTTGTTTATACTAGTACGGTTGGCTGCATCGGCCTATCTGAAGACCGCACACCTACGAATGAAGATCAGCCAATGGATCCGGCCACTCTGAGCAACGATTATAAAATTTCCAAGTTTCAGGCGGAAAAAATTGCCTTGGAAATGCACGACAGAGGACTTCCTGTTGTTATTGTAAATCCAAGCACTCCAATAGGCCCGCGCGATATCAAACCAACCCCAACTGGAAAAATTGTCCTCGATTTTTTGAAAGGTAAAATGCCTGCGTACTTGGATACGGGGTTAAACCTGATCGATGTAGCAGACTGCGCACGTGGACATATTCTTGCTGATGAAAAAGGCAGGCTAGGTGAACGATATATTCTCGGAAACAAAAATATGTCATTAAAAGAGATACTCCAGGCCTTGGAAAAGATTACTGGGATCAAAGCTCCATCTATCAAGATGCCCTATTGGGTAGCATATGCAGCCGGTCTGGCCTGTGAAGCCATGTCCAACCTGATCACTCAAAAACCACCGGCCGTCCCGCTTGCTGGAGTAAAAATGGCAAAATATTTTATGTATTTTGATTCTTCCAAGGCCATTCGTGAGCTGGGTTTACCGCAAAACCCGGTGGAAGACGCGTTGAGCCAATCCGTCCATTGGTTTCAGGAAAAGCACCGCTGACATATGGAAACCCTCTCCTTACTTTGGGGTACGGTATTACTTCGTCCTTATGTTTTTCTATTCCTTGCGGTTTACTTGACTATAGCTATTTTAAATATGGGCGTGCTACGTTCCTTGTTTTTCACTGTTCTTGCCTATACCATCGCATTTCTTTGTGAATATTCTTCAACCCAGAATGGCTTTCCTTTCGGATTTTACACTTATATCGATACGACGCGGGACCAGGAATTGTGGATCGGCAATGTCCCCTTTATGGATTCCCTTTCCTTCTCCTTCCTGATTTATGTGAGCTATACGTTAAGCTTGCTTTTATGGGCACCGCTTATTAAAAAAGGCTGGGACATACGATTGGGTGAGATTGGTCCTATCAAACACTCTTTTAAAGTGATCGCGTCAGCATCCATTCTATGTATGCTGATGGACGTTATAATTGATCCGATCGCATTTCTCGGTGACCAGTGGTTTCTTGGAAAAATCTATTTCTACCGAGAACCTGGAGATTATTTTCACATTCCGCTGACAAATTTTGTTGGCTGGTTTTTTGTCGCGGCTGCCACACTCACTTGCTTCGCCGCCTTCAACTCATTGCTGAGCCATAAGATACCACTAAAGACTAAGCAAATAGCGGGTCAGGCGCTTTTAGGGCCTGGATTGTATTTTGGGGTATTGATCTTCAACTTGGGGGTTACTTTTTATATTGGAGAATTTCTACTGGGAGTTTGGGGAACTTTTATTACTGCCGGGGTTTTAAGCTTGGTGGGATTTAAGATGCGAAAATAAAAAACTACTAACTACATGGTCTTTGAACCAATATATATTCCATAGACAATGGCTGCGAAAATGATTCCCATTAAAAGGTTGTCAATGGCTACTGCTTTCCAATCAGGGATACGACCCCAGCTAGCCCAAGGAATAATAACGATAAACAAGGAGAGAAAACCCAGCACCAACAAACAGGCCAGAATAAATATCAATTTTTTTTCATCCATAAGGACACAGGATTTTTAATGCATTCTAGTGTTCATATAAAAACCATATACAAACAGGACTATAGCAACCATTACGATTCCGCTGTCCACTAAAGTATCCTTCCAATTGGGTAACAAATAGTTAGTAAACCAGGGAATCGCAATAAAAAGTACCGCTATAAAACCGACTCCTAAAAGGCTTAAAATGGTAATGATTAAAACTTTATCGCTCATAATTGAATTCCTTGAACGTTTTACTTTTATAAACTTCCCAGAAGCATTGTAGCAATTAAACCCAAGGCAAGGCATGGAAAGAATTGAACAATTATAGAAGGTTTAGGGTATTCATAGGGAGAATTTTTAACATTAATATCCTTAAAAAATGAAGGGACAAGGGTCTAATTATTTGTAGTGAGGGTGCTTGTCCTCAAGGTTCCCTGAAAAGCGGCCTCTGCTTCCTTATAAAAGCGTTCGCGATGAGGTATATGCTTTCTGGAGAAATGAAAAACATGCAGTTTCTTTACACAAGCTTCTCGGGCTAGAGTTCCAGCCTGATGAGAAGTGAGGTGAAACCTTTCCTGCCCCCTAGCTTTTTCATCGGCTAAAAAAGGAGATTCACAAAAAAATATATCAGCAGATTGGATCAATTCAATTATTCTTTTCTTGTTCGGCTCATTATAAACCGTATCCACAACATATCCGATTTTCTGTCCAGGAGAAACATCCACAAGGTCTTCTTTCAACTGACCCAAAGAAGTTTGCTTCATCCCAGCCTTCCCATCTCGCTTGAAGGGAACGTCAATGGAGTAAACATCTGGCTCCCCTTTTAACACAGATTGTTTTAATTCATTCAACCAGGCACCCTCAACAACCTGCATCTCCTCTAACCGGTCTTTATTAATGTTTACATGAAGTTTTTCCTCAAGACAAAATCCCAAACAAGGGACTCGGTGCTCCAGTATAACTGCCCGCACCTTAACTGAAGGGTCTTCAAAAATGACTCCATCTTGCAACTCAACCTCTTTTTTATTAGTAAGCTTGAACTTATCAATTGCCCTGAAGCTGGCTTTAATCAGCTTTTCTTCTCTTACCTCAACCACTTCAATGGTCAGTGACTCCTCATAACGATCTACCAGATTCCAAGTAAATCCAGCCAGCTTACCTTCTACATTTTTTATAAAGTTTTCGGGGCCGTAAAAAGTCAAAGTTTTTTCCCTACCGAAAAAAGTTCTGAGTAAACGGTCAAAACCAATGAAATGATCGATATGTGTATGACTGACAAAAACATGCGAAACCTTCAAAAGTTCTGCATTGCTCAACGGAGAAATATCCCCCAAATCAAATAAGAGAGCTCGCTTTTGAAACAAAAACTGAACTAACAGTCCGGGGTCGCCAAAAGGATCATTAACTAAAGATGCGCAGAGAGTCGGTTTCATTACACGGCATCCCCTGATTTTGAACTATTAAAACGTAGGGACGCCTGAATAAAAATGTCCAAGTCGCCATCTAATACCACATCCACGTTACCCACTTCTACATTGGTTCTCAGATCTTTTACCAATCGGTAAGGATGAAGAACATAGGAGCGAATCTGACTGCCCCACTCAATTTTCTTTTTTTGCTTTTCCATTTCTTTTTTTTCCTCATCCTGCTTTTCCTGCTCTAATTCATACAATCGTGATTTCAGAACTTTGATGGCCGAAGCTTTATTTTTATGCTGCGATCTTTCATTTTGACATTGAACCACGATCCCTGACGGAACATGAGTCAGGCGGACTGCCGAATCGGTGGTATTGACACCCTGCCCTCCCGGACCCGAAGCACGGTAGACATCAACTTTTAAGTCTTCCTCTTTAATCTCCACTTCGATATCGTCATCAGCCTCAGGATAAACAAAAACAGAAGCAAAGGAAGTGTGCCTTCTTTTATTGGAGTCGAACGGTGAAATTCTTACCAGACGATGCACCCCCATCTCCGCCTTTAAATATCCAAAAACATAGTCACCGGACAATAAAACTGTGGCGCTTTTTATGCCCGCCTCCTCGCCATACTGAGTATCAAGTACTTCTGCTTTAAAACCATTCCGGTCGCTCCACCGCAAGTACATACGAAGCAACATATCTGCCCAATCCTGGGACTCCGTTCCTCCAGCACCCGAATTGATTGCCACAAAAGCGTTTCTGAAATCATTTTTTTCAGAAAGGAGCGCTTTAAATTCTGCCTCCGTAACTTGATCATCTAGAGCCGTTAGGGAAGATTTAATTTCTGCCAGAAGAGACGGGTCTTTCTCTTCTTCTGACAATTCCAACATGGCACTAATATCTTCACTGGCATTGTGAAGGTTTTTCCATATATCAACCTGACGTTGAAATATGGATCTGTTTTGCAATAATTTTTGCGCTTCTTGATTATCGTCCCAGAACCCTGGTTGGGAAATGGATTCATCAAGGGATTTGAGAGTTTTTAATTTTTTTTCAACGTCAAAGAAACCCCCGGAGTTGGTTTATTCTTACTTCGATATCTTTGAAGTGTTTAGGGTGATCTTCTTGCATCCGATTCTCCATATTCATTGAACAGCATAAATGTCATTGCATTGGGTGCTCTCTTGCTAGCACCTTAACTGCCGTTTCTTTCCCCTTTGTCTCATAAATTTAAACATCTCTATAAATTCTTTTTCCAAAGAATGTCATGTGTTAACTCCAAAAACCTATTTTTATTTGTGTTTATTATGCTAAAATAAATTATGGTTGATTAGTCTACCCTGCCGGGGTAAAAAACTGTTCCCCGTCAAGGGTTTATGGTTATTCACCGCCCTATCATAAAGGAATCTTGTCCATGCCGCAAAACGTTTTGAAGCATAAAGTAGGTTTGGAAACCCATGGCCTCAAAAACTTAAAAAAAATACATTGGAATTTGTCAACCCCTGAGCTTTACGAGCACATTATAGCCAATAAAGAAGGCCAATTATCGCACCTTGGTCCAGTTTGTGTAACGACAGGGGAACATACGGGCAGAGCCCCTAACGATAAGTTTATCGTTCGGGAGCCTTCCAGTCAGGAAAATATCTGGTGGGGAAAAGTAAATCGGCCTATTAGTGTTGACCAATTTGAAGCTCTCTACTCGCGTGTTTTGGCTTATTTGCAAGGCAAGGAAGTTTATGTTCAGGATTGTTGCGCTGGCTGCGATCCCAACCATCAAACTCATATCCGTGTTATTACCGAACATGCGTGGCACAATCTATTTGCGCGCAACATGTTTATCCAGATCAACGATATGGCAAAACTGGAAAATCACGATCCTGCATTTACTATCATACATGTACCTGATTTCAAGGCTGTGCCAGCAATTGATGGAACCAATTCAGAAGTATTTGTTATTGTCGACTTTGGCAAACAGTTAGTTCTTATAGGTGGTACGAGTTACGCAGGGGAAATTAAGAAATCCGTCTTCTCTATTTTGAATTACCTATTACCACAAAAGCAGTCGGTTTTATCTATGCATTGTTCCGCAAATATTGGCAAAAAAGGCGATTCTGCGATATTTTTTGGCCTTTCAGGGACTGGTAAAACCACTCTATCGGCCGATCCACAAAGAAAGCTCATCGGCGATGACGAGCATGGATGGAGTGATCGCGGCGTATTTAATTTTGAAGGCGGCTGTTACGCAAAGGTAATTCGACTCTCGAAAAAATCAGAACCAGAAATCTATGAATGCACTCGCCGATTCGGTACTCTGCTTGAAAACGTGGCTTTAAGCAAAGGAGACAGAAGGCTTGATCTTGATGATGCCAGCCTGACCGAAAACACACGTGCTAGTTACCCCATCAAACATATTAACAATGCCGTTCTGAAAGGGATGGGAGAACATCCCGATAATGTGATCATGCTAACTTGTGATGCATATGGAATCATGGCCCCGGTATCAAAGTTGACACCCGAACAAGCCATGTATCATTTTATTTCGGGCTATACCGCCAAAGTTGCGGGCACCGAAAAGGGCATGAGTCGTGAACCGACCGCTATTTTTAGTACTTGTTTCGGAGCCCCGTTCATGTCACTGCATCCTTCTGTCTACGCAGACATGCTGGGCGAAAAAATTGCCAAGCATCAGGTCTCTTGCTGGTTGGTCAATACAGGCTGGACGGGTGGTTCTTACGGCGTGGGGAAAAGGATCGAAATTAAATACACAAGAGCTATGATCAAGGCCATTTTGGATGGTCAGTTGGATAAGGTTGAAACTGAAACCGATCCGGTATTTGGGATTCAAATTCCAATTGCTGTCAAAGGGGTTCCGAAAGAGTGCCTATTCCCCAGAAATACTTGGAAAAACCCTGAGGCTTATGACGAAAAAGCCGATGAACTGGCAAACCAGTTCATTGATAACTTCAAAGAGTATGAAAGGAATGTCGACAAGAAAATACTCGATGCTAGCCCAAGACCTATTGGGAAAAGGTCCAAGTCGTCTGGGAAAATTCACGAACTTAGAAAATAAAGACCTCTCCAAAATTGTTTGGACTCTATACTCGCTCTTTGTGTTCGGTAGCGGGAAAGTTTTTTAATCAAAAAAATTCACTTTGATTATTAAATATCAGACTTACTTAGCGTAAAGAACAAAAAATGGAAGTTTCACCCACCATTGCCCTAACACTGGGAGATCCGGCAGGGATCGGGCCCGAAATAATTGTTAAAGCATTTCAAGACGAAATCTTGACGATCAACACTCGGATTCTGGTAATTGGCGATGCCAAAACACTGGAAAAAACAGCCCAACAAATTGCCCCCGAAATTCTAATCCATTCAATCGAATCACCCGATAAAGGTTGGTACCAGCCCTACACCATTGACGTCATTGACCTCAATAATGTTTCCGAAACACTTCCTATGGGGAAACCCTCAGCAGAGAGCGGCAAGGCTAGTTATGAAGCTATCCAAAAAGCAGTCGCGTTAGTCCTCGCAGATGAGGTAGCAGCTATCGTCACCTGCCCCATCAATAAAAAAAGTTTACATCTAGCCGGCCACCCCTTTCCAGGGCATACCGAGCTATTAGGCCATTTAACAAATTCTAAAGAACCCACACTGATGATGGAAGGCAGTTCTTTACGTGTGGTTCTAGTGACGACGCATCTTCCGCTAGACCAGGTCAAATCACAAATTTCTGAAGAAAAAGTTTTACAAACCATTCGACTAACTCACGATTGGCTCCAAAAACATGTTACAGAAATTCCTCGCATAGCGGTTGTAGGACTCAACCCACATTCTGGGGATGGAGGTATTTTTGGTCAGGAAGAAACAGAATTCATTCTTCCCGCATTGGAGGCAGCTCATAAAGAAGGCATCCAAGCAAGCGGCCCTCATCCAGCAGATGCTTTATTCGCAAGAGCTGTATCAGAAAAATACGATGCGGTCATCTGCATGTATCACGATCAGGGTATGATTCCTGTAAAAATGAACGGCATGGGTGTAAATATAACTCTAGGCTTGCCTATTTTACGAACCTCAGTAGATCACGGCACAGCCTTCGATATAGTGGGACGAAATAAAGCCTCGGCTGAAAATCTTAAATTGGCGTTGAAAACTGCGGGCCGATTGTCTCAATCTAGCCTTTCCATGCAATGAGAAAAAGGCCTCTCGGGCAAAATTTTCTTGTTGATCCTGAAATTACGCAAAAGATTATCGATTTGGCAAATATCCAGCCCGAGGACAATATAGTCGAAATCGGACCGGGAAAAGGCGTTCTCACTCAACGACTCATCTCGATTATCCGTTCACTGACCGTAATAGAACTTGACCCTAAGTTATGCCGAGAAATGGAAAGTCGGTTTGGCAAAAACAATCCAACATTCAGAATAATAG
>Ga0315338_1003309_pt1 | contig 14237 bp, 25 predicted proteins | sample ASW8metaG_FD_204518 | JGI IMG/M metagenome (GOLD analysis project Ga0315338, IMG submission 204518) | Ammonia-oxidizing marine archaeal communities from Monterey Bay, California, United States - ASW #8 | ecosystem: Environmental > Aquatic > Marine > Coastal | place: USA: California | collected... | reverse complement strand
AATTGGCCGGGCGCGCCCCTTGCGGGTTCGTGCATTGGTGTGGGTTCTTTGACCACGGACCGGCATACCCCGCCGATGCCGTATGCCGCGATAACAGCCTAGGTCCATCAGCCGTTTGATGTTCATAGCAATTTCACGCCGCAATTCGCCCTCTACCTGGTGGTCGCGGTCGATGACCTCTCTGATACGTCCCAGTTCGTCATCACTAAGCTCATTAATGCGCATGGTGGCATCGACAGCACTCGAGGTGCAGATCGATTTCGCCGACGTCCGGCCGATCCCATGGATGTAGGTAAGCGCAATCGCCGCTGGTTTGTTCGGTAAATTGATACCTGCTATTCGCGCCATGCAGAGTCTCCCCCGATTCGGCGATAACCGCCTTGAATTTTCATCATTTTCTTCCGTGCCCGAAGCTGCGGAATTATAGGTAATATCGCTTGCAAGTCAACAATCACCCAGCCGCAACAATCTGTTCAATTTCACGCGTTACTTCTTCAATTGCCGCCATCGCATCGACCGTTCTCAATTGCCCCTTGTCACGGTAGTACGGCAACAGCGGCGCAGTTAGTTTGTCATAGGCTTTCAGCCGTGCTTTTACAGTTTTCGGCTTATCGTCCGCGCGCCTGGTAAATTCCTGATAACCACAATGATCGCAAAGCCCGTCCACACCCGGTTTCTGAAACTCGTCATGGTAACCGGCACCGCATTTCGCGCAGCTGAACCGCCCACCAATACGATTAGCCAGTACTTCCGCATCAACCGATAATTCAATGACGTGATCGAGTTTAAGACCTTTTTCGGCCAACATTGTATCGAGCGCTTCTGCTTGGGCGGTCGTCCGTGGAAAACCATCCAGAATAAACCCGTCGTCGCAATCTGGCTGCACAATCCGCTCGGAAATCATACGAATCATAATTTCATCGGGCACCAGCGCGCCAGATTCCGTAATTTCCCGGACTTCCTTGCCAAATTCACTGCCTGACGCAATTGTCGCGCGAAGCATTTCACCCGTGGAAAGTTGAATCAAATGGTGACGTCGTTCAAGTTCCTGCGCCTGAGTACCTTTTCCGGCGCCAGGAGGGCCCAAAAGAATCAGCTTCATCCGCGACGACCCCGCAGGCGGGATTTTTTGATAAGTCCTTCATATTGATGCGCCAGGAGATGCGACTGCACCTGTGCCACCGTATCCATCGTCACGGTCACAACGATCAGCAGACTGGTACCGCCGAAATAGAATGGCACCGCATAATTGGAAATCAGCAGCTCAGGCAAAATACTCACGGAGACCAAGTAGATCGCACCCAGCACAGTAATCCGCGAAAGGACGTAATCCAGATAATCGCCGGTATTCTTGCCAGGACGGATTCCTGGAATAAAGCCGCCGTTTTGCTTGAGATTGTCAGCCGTTTCCTGCGGATTAAAGACGACAGATGTATAGAAAAACGCAAAAAATGCGATCAGGAGCGAATAAAGAGCAAGATAAACGGGTTGGCCGCGGCCAAGATACGCCGTTACCCCTGCCAGCCACTCGGGCCCCTGTCCGGCTGCGCTAAAACCGGCAACGGTAATCGGCAGCAAGAGCAACGAGCTTGCGAAAATGGGTGGAATAACACCGGCCGTATTGATCTTGAGTGGCAGGTGGGAACTGTCGCCGCCGAACATTTTATTGCCGACCTGTCGCTTCGGATATTGGACTACCAATCTTCGTTGCGCGCGCTCGACGAAAACGATAAGGGCAATGACGACCACCGCCATCAACAGCAGGAAGACGATGAAACCTGCTGACAACGTCCCGGTACGCCCCAGCTCCAGCGTACCGGCCAGGGCCGAGGGAAGGTTCGCTACAATACCGGCAAAGATGATCAGCGAAATTCCATTACCGACGCCGCGCGCGGTAATCTGCTCGCCCAGCCACATAAGGAACATGGTGCCACCAACCAGCGTGATCACGGTGGTGATGCGAAAGAAGAATCCGGGGTCTATTACGGCGGAACCCTGCGACCCGGCCGTCCCCTCGAGCCCAACCGATATGCCATAGCCCTGTAGGGCAGCCAATAGGACAGTCCCGTATCTTGTATATTGGTTGATCTTTTTGCGCCCCGGCTCGCCCTCTTTTTTCATCTGTTCAAAATAAGGGGATACCGAGGTCAGTAGCTGCATGATAATCGCCGCCGAAATATACGGCATGATGCCCAGGGCGAAAATCGTCATACGGCCAAAGGCGCCACCGGCGAACATATCGAAGACCGCCAGCAGGCCACCGGCCTGACCCTGGAAAATTTCTTGTAGAATATTGGGGTCAATACCGGGAAGCGGAATATAGGTCCCCAGTCGGTAGATGATCAACGCACCGAGCGTAAACCATAGCCGTTTCTTCAACTCGGTTGCCTTACCGAGCTGGCCAAAATTCATATGCGCGGCAAGTTGTTCAGCGGCAGATGCCATGGTGCCTCCGGTCGGGCGCTAACCCTCGACCTGTCCTTGCGCTGCAGAATTCCTGGATGGCGCCTTTGCAGGCGCCGCGACGATCACCGATCCCCCGGCTTTTTCAACGGCAGCAACGGCGGCCTTGGAGGCCCCCGCCACCTCGATAGTGATCTTGGTATTGAGCACTCCCTTTGCAAGGAGACGAACGCCGTCTTTCGGTGTTTTGATTAATCCGGCAGCTTTCAGGGCGGCAATATCGATTGTCTTCGACGCATCTAATTTATTCGTATCGATCGCGGTTTGTAGCCCGCCCAGATTGACCTCGCGAAAATGCTTGCGAAAGATATTCGTAAAACCCCGCTTTGGCAAACGCCGGTAGAGCGGCATCTGTCCGCCCTCAAAACCGTTGATGGCAACACCACTGCGCGACTTCTGGCCCTTCTGGCCTTTCCCGCTGGTTTTTCCCAATCCGGACGATGCTCCGCGCCCAACCCGTTTGCGATCCCGGCGCGCACCGACGTTATCGGAAAGCTGGTTCAACTTCATAACTCACTACTCCTAGAAAAACGATCGCCCCCACCGGTCCAAACGCCTATGGCTTACTCTGCTTCGTCGACCCGAACCAGATGGCGAACTTTATTGATCATGCCGCGCACCGCGGGCGTATCCTCTATCTCACGTTGACGGTGTAACTTGTTCAGACCAAGACCGATTAGGGTCTTGCGCTGATACCCTTGCCGTCCAATGGCGCTGCGAATTTGAGTTACCCGAACGGTCTGATTAGCCATCACTCGAATCCTTCGCTTCCTCCGAACCGCCACGTGAGCCCAGAATATCGGCAACTTTTCGGCCACGCCGCGCCGCAACATTACGGGGTGATTGCAGCCTAGCCAGAGCCGCGAACGTCGCCTTTACCATATTGTGCGGATTCGGAGATCCGTTTGATTTTGCAACCACGTCCTGAACACCCAGTGTTTCGAACACGGCCCGCATGGGACCGCCCGCAATGATTCCGGTTCCCGCCGGCGCCGCCCTGCAGATAACATTGCCGGCACCGAAATCACCTTGAACGTCATGGTGAAGTGTCCGGCCTTCGCGCAGCGGTACCCGGATCATATTTGTCTTGGCGCGATCGGTTGCCTTGCGAATTGCCTCCGGCACTTCGCGAGCCTTACCCGATCCGTAACCGACCCTGCCTTTTTCGTCACCGACAACAACCAACGCCGCAAAGCCGAACCGGCGACCGCCCTTCACCACCTTGGCAACCCGATTTATGCTGACCAGTTTGTCAACCAGATCATCACTACCGTCGTCACGATCACGTCGTTGATTTCTGCCTTGTCCGTCTCTTGGCGTGCGTGCCATTAAATTCTCCTAGAACTTCAATCCGGCTTCGCGCGCGGCTTCGGCGAGCGCCTTGATACGACCGTGAAACATATACGCGCCGCGATCGAACACAACCTCGCTCAGCCCCTTGGATACGGCCCGTTCCGCCAGCAATTTTCCAACCGCTGCCGCGGCATCTTTATTTCCGCCGGATTTAACGGAGCCGCGAATTTCCTTATCCAGGGTCGATGCGGCGACAACGGTGCTGCCGCCACGATCATCGATCACCTGCGCATAGATGTTCTTCCCCGACCGAAAAACCGACAGGCGTGGTCGGTCATTTTTACGCCGGCGAATTTGGGAACGAACCCGTTGTTTTCTGCGCGCTTGTAGCGCTTTGGCCTTATCCATGGCTGGTCCTACTTCTTCTTGCCTTCCTTACGAAGGATGAATTCTTTGGCGTAGCGCACGCCCTTCCCCTTATACGGTTCCGGCTTGCGATACGACCGGATATTCGCCGCAACCTGACCAACCAACTGCCGGTCAGCACCGCTAACAGCGACGAGGGTCGGCCTTTCACAAGCAATCGAAATGCCTTCCGGTATAGGATATCGGATTTCGTGGCTGTAACCGAGTTGCAGCACCAGTTCCTTACCCTCAACCGCCGCCCTATAACCAACGCCGACAATCTCAAGATTAACTGTGAAGCCTTCATCAACGCCGGTGACAATATTCTGGACCAAACTGCGCATGGTCCCCCACATGGTCCGCGCACGTTGCGTGTCGCTCCGCGGCTTCACCACCAGCGTTTCTTCCCCGCGGGAAATTTCCACGTCATCGACGAGGGTCAAACTCAATTCACCAAGCTTGCCCTTGGCGGTTACCAGCTGACCAACAACGTTAACGGTGACGCTGGCTGGAACGGAAACAGGATTCTGGCCAATTCTTGACATGATACCCTCTAGAATACGGTACAGAGAACTTCGCCACCAACATTGGCAGCACGGGCCTCACCGTCAGACAAAACACCGTGCGGTGTGGACAAAATGGATATGCCCAAACCGTTATAAACGCGTTGCAGGTCCTTAATTTTCGAATAGACACGGCGGCCCGGTTTGGAAACGCGATGCAGTTCACGTATTACCGGCGCGCCTTCGTAATATTTGAGTTCGATACGGACGCCAGGTAGTCCCCGGTCATCACTCTCAAGTTCATAGCCGCGAATATAGCCTTCGCGCTGCAGGACTTCGAGCACATTGACCCGCATATTGGATGCGGGACTTTGCACAGCCGCCTTGTTGGCGCGCTGTCCGTTGCGAATTCTCGTCAGCATATCACTGAGAGGATCAGTCATCGTCATTGCGCAGCCCTCCCTTACCAACTTGATTTCGTCATGCCCGGAATCTGACCTTGCGAAGCCAAATCACGAAGCGCGATGCGGGATATCTTGAATTTCCTATAATACCCACGCGGGCGCCCGGAAAGTTCGCAGCGATTGCGTATTCTCACGGGTGCCGAATTACGTGGTAGTTCGGCAAGCTTCAGCCGAGCCGTAAAACATTCTTCCGCCGGCAGGGACCTGTCCTGCGCGATCGCCTTGAGCCGGGCACGGCGTGACTCGAATTTCTTCGCCATGCGCATGCGTTTCCGGTTTTTCACAACGGCGCTCGTCTTTGCCATTCGTTTCCTCCAGAATTTTCTTTAGTTAATCGGCAAATTGAAGCCCTTTAACAGAGCCTTTGCCTCGTTATCGGTTTGCGCGGTAGTCACCACCACGATGTCCATCCCACGCATTTCCTCGACATTGTCGTAATCGATTTCCGGAAACACGATCTGTTCGCGCAGACCCATCGCATAATTTCCGCGGCCATCGAAACTTTTCGCCGGAAGTCCCCGGAAATCCCGCACCTGCGGCAAGGCGATATTGATAAGACGATCAAGGAATTCATACATCCGATTACCCCGCAGCGTAACCTTGCACCCAATTGGCATACCTTCGCGCAGCTTGAAAGTCGCAACCGATTTTTTTGCCTTTATTACGATCGGTTTTTGACCGGTAATCAGAGTCATTTCTTTCGCGGCATTATCAATCTTCTTGGAATCGGCAACTGCCTCACCTATCCCCATATTGACGACGACTTTTTTCAGCCGCGGCACTTCCATGACATTGCCATAGTTGAATTTGGACTGCATCTGCGCCCGAACGGTTTCTTTGTAATGATCTTGCAAACGAGTCATCTATCCGGTCCTCAATCGATCATTTCGCCGGACCGCCTGGCAACGCGGACCTTACGATTGTCTTCAAGGGTCATGAAACCGACCCGTACCGCCTTACCACCGACCGGATCTATATGGGAGATGTTGGAGACGTGAATTGGCGCTTCCTTATCGACGATTCCACCCGGGTTCATCTGTGACGGGCGCGTATGGCGTTTCACCATGTTTACGCCCTGAATCAAAAGACGTGCATCCTTCGGGTACACCTTAATTATATTACCCTTTTTTCCCTTATCCTTCCCGCTGATAACAATCACGTCATCGCCTTTGCGGAATTTTTTTATCGGGTTTGATTTATTTGCCATGGGACTATCTAGCTATGCGCCTCAAAGAACTTCCGGCGCGAGTGAAATGATTTTCATGTAATTTTTTGCGCGAAGCTCACGGGTTACCGGGCCAAAAATTCGGGTTCCGATGGGCTCACCAGCCGGGTTGATAAGGACAGCGGCATTACGATCAAAGCGGATAGAGGTGCCGTCGGCACGATGAATTTCCTTTGCTGTCCGCACGACAACAGCTTTATGGATATCGCCCTTCTTCACCCGACCGCGCGGAATGGCTTCCTTGACCGACACCACAATCACATCGCCGACCGAGGCGGTACGCCGTCGTGTACCGCCAAGGACGCGGATGCATTGCACCCGACGGGCGCCTGAATTGTCAGCTACTTCTAGTTTTGTTTGAACTTGGATCATCGGTCTTTCCCTGAGAGCACGACAACGCGTTTATTCGCCGTCCGCCAGTAGCTCCCACCGTTTTGATTTGGAAATTGGACGACATTCCTGAATGCGGACCAAATCGCCGATCTTGCGGCTGTTTTCCGGATCGTGCGCCGAATATTTTTTCGAGCGACGAATGAATTTCTTGTACAGCGGATGCATAATACGGCGTTCAACGCGGACAGAAATCGTCTTATCCGCTTTATCCGACACCACTACACCCTGTAATACCCGTTTCGGCATGATCTATCCCTGACTCGCCGTCTGATGCTTTTCGTTCAAAACCGATAAGACACGCGCAATATCTCGCCGAACCTCACGCACCCGTGCCGTAACCTCAAGCTGGCCGCTGGCCTTCTGAAATCGCAAATTCAATGCTTCCTTTTTTAGATCGGTGAGCTGGTCCTTGAGCTCATCGTCTGTCTTGACCCTTATATCCGCCGCTTTCATCTCACCAACCTCACTCAGCCAGCCGCTTGACGACGCGGGTATGAAGCGGGAGCTTGGCCGCCGCCAAATCCAGGGCCACCCGCGCGATGTCTTCGGTCACGCCATCAACTTCAAACATGATCCGGCCAGGCTTGATCCGGCACGCCCAAAATTCAACGGCACCCTTACCCTTGCCTTGCCGCACTTCGGCCGGTTTCTGCGTTACCGGGACGTCAGGAAACACGCGGATCCAGACACGGCCGCTCCGTTTCATGTGCCTCGTAATCGCCCGGCGCGAAGCCTCTATCTGACGCGCTGTTATGCGGCCAGGCGACGTCGCCTTCAAACCAAAAGAGCCAAAGTTAAGGCTGCTTCCACCCTTGGCATTGCCATGGATGCGGCCCTTATGCGCCTTACGGTATTTCGTTTTTTTGGGAGACAGCATTGTCTTCCGTCCTTCTTCTTACAAATTATTTAGTCAGCGCGCTGGCTGCTGTTCCATTGCACGCTTGTCCTGCGCCATGGGATCGTGAGCCAGCACCTCGCCCTTAAACACCCAAACCTTCACACCGCACGCACCATAAGTTGTCTGCGCGGTCGCGACGCCGTAATCGACATCCGCGCGCAGGGTATGCAACGGCACGCGTCCTTCGCGATACCACTCCATCCGCGCGATCTCGGCACCACCCAGACGTCCACCACAATTGATGCGGATACCTTCCGCGCCCAGGCGCATCGCCGACTGGACGGAACGTTTCATAGCGCGACGGAATGCGACACGGCGTTCGAGCTGCTGTGCGATATTTTCCGCAACCAACTTGGCGTCCAGTTCGGGTTTGCGGATTTCCACGATGTTCAACGTCACGTCGTTGCCGGTCATCCTCGACAGTTCCTGGCGCAGTTTTTCGATATCCGCGCCTTTCTTGCCAATCACAACCCCGGGACGCGCCGAATGAATTGTCACCCGCGCCCGCTTGGCTGGACGTTCTATAACAATACGAGAAACGCTGGCCTGGCTCAGCCGGTCGAACAGAAAATTCCGCAAGCGGATATCTTCATGCAGAAGTTCGCCATATTTAGCCTCGGCAAACCAGCGCGAATCCCAGGTTCGATTGATACCGAGCCTAAACCCGACCGGATTGACCTTATGTCCCATTAATTCTTCTCCTCGCGCTCGCGCACGATGACGGTCAAATTACTCGACGTCTTGGTAATACCGCCGACACGACCGCGTGCGCGCGCGCGAAATCGCTTCAATGCAAAGGCTCGGCCAACCGTCGCCTCGGCGACATAAAGACGGTCGACATCAAGCTGATGATTGTTCTCGGCATTCGCTATCGCCGAATCCAATACTTTCTTTACGTCAGCCGCAACGCGTCGGTGTGAAAAAGTCAACTCATTGCGCGCCGCTTGGGCATCGAGCCCCCTGATCTGCCCCGCGAGCAAATTTAGCTTCTGCGGGCTGGTACGAACAACCTTCGCAAAGGCCATCGCCTCATTATCATGGAGGCGGCGCTGAGCCGATCGCTTGCCCATGTCAGGCCCTCCTCGCCTTCTTGTCGGCGCCATGCCCGCGATAGGTCCGGGTCGGAGAAAACTCGCCAAACTTATGCCCCACCATGTTCTCCGTCACCAGCACGGGAATAAATTTTATTCCGTTATAGACACCGAAGGTAAGGCCAACGAACTGCGGTAGAACCGTAGACCGCCGCGACCAGGTTCGAATGATTTCCTTGCGCCCGGAGCTACGAGAATTCTCTGCCTTCTTGAGCAGATAGCCGTCGACGAACGGACCTTTCCAAACTGATCGAGCCACCTATTCTCTCCCTCAGCGCTTAGTGCGGCGACGCATGATATATTTGTCGCTATGTTTCTTACCGCGCGTCCGCTTGCCCTTGGTGGGAACACCCCACGGAGACACCGGATGGCGACCACCTGACGACCGGCCTTCACCACCACCATGTGGATGATCGACCGGATTCATTGCAACGCCACGGACAGATGGGCGATGGCCGAGCCACCTGTTTCGGCCCGCCTTACCGATATTAGCGTTCTTATTGTCCTGATTGGATACCGACCCGATGGTCGCCACACAACGCGCCTGCACCATGCGTGTTTCACCCGAGCTAAGGCGCAACTGCGCGAAACCAGCATCCTTACCGATCAGCTGCGCATAGGTGCCCGCGGCGCGGGCGATTTGCCCACCGCGACCCGGCTTCATTTCGATATTATGAATGATCGTGCCCAGCGGAATATTTTCCATTGGCATGCAATTGCCGGGCTTGATATCTTCGCGGTCGCCCGAAACAACCGTATCGCCCGCGGCAAGACGCTGCGGCGCCAAAATATAGCTGAGCTCACCGTCCTCATATTTGATCAGAGCGATAAAAGCAGACCGGTTCGGATCATATTCGAGCCGCTCCACGCTTGCGGACCCAGTCTTGCGCCGCTTGAAATCGACAATACGGTAACGCCGCTTGTGACCGCCGCCGCGGCGGCGCATGGTGATGCGACCAGTGTTATTCCGTCCGCCATTCCCGGTCAGGCCCGTGGTCAGTGCCTTAACAGGCTTGCCGCTCCACAGCTCTGACCGGTCTACCAGCACGAGGCCGCGTTGCGACGGGGTTGTCGGTTTAAAATTCTTAAGTGGCATAGCTCAGACCCCCGTCGTAACGTCGATATTCTCGCCTTCGGCGAGTGTGATCATTGCCTTTTTGTAGTCAGACCGCTTGCCCAACTTGCCGCGGAACCGCTTCAACTTACCCTTCTGGCGCAGCGTATTGACGGCTTTTACCTTAACCTTGAACAAGAGTTCTACAGCCAGTTTGATTTCCGGCTTGGTCGCTGTGAGCGGTACGCGGAATGTGACCTGATTATGCTCCGATCCCAACGTGGATTTTTCTGTCACCATTGGCATGGTGATCAGGTCATAGGCCTTGAGCTGAGACACAGAGACCGGTTTTTCGCGACGCGCACTCATTTCAACCGCTCCACTAAGGCGTTAACCGCATCCTTTGTGAGAACCAGCGTATCGCGACGCAAAATGTCGTACACATTGGCGCCCTGCTGCGGCAAAACGTCGATAAGAGGAATATTCGCCGCGGCGCGCACAAATTGTCCATCGAGTTCCGCACCACCAATAATCAAGGCTGATTTCCATCCTAGTGCGGCCAGCTGCTCTGCCAATGTTTTGGTTTTCGCCTCACCGGTCTTGGCATCTTCCAGCACCACCAACTTGCCATCGGCCTGTTTGCTGGACAGTGCTGTCTTCAGCGCCAGCTTGCGCACCTTCTTGTTTAGACTGTGCGAATGATCGCGCACCACCGGCCCAAAGACCGTCTGGCCGCCCCGCCACTGGGTACCACGACGGCTGCCGGCCCGGGCCCGGCCGGTACCTTTCTGGTTCCATGGCTTTGCGGTGCTGCCGGCGATCTCACTGATGGTTTTGGTCTTATGGGTACCGGCCCGTTTTTTCGCACGCTGATAATTCACCATCCGGGCCAGGATATCGGGTCGGACGGCGACGCCAAAGACTGCGTCGTCGAGATCAATTGATCCGGACTTTTTGTTATCCAGCGTGAGGACGTCGCACTGCATTGTGCCTATTCCTTCTTCTCGTCGTCTTGAGTGTCATCGGACGTATCCGCTTCGGTTACGGCATCCTCTCCGGGCGTCTCTTCCGGCGCGGCTTCCGCGCCACCCCGGATTGCCGCCGGGAAAGGAACGCCGTCCGGCAACGGCCGTTTCAAAGCATCCGACACCAGAACAAAGCCGCCCTTCGAGCCAGGCACCGCACCTCTGATACACAACAAACCATGCTCGACATCGGTGGAAACGACCTCGAGATTTTGGGTAGTGGTTCGGGCAGCGCCCATGTGGCCGGCCATTTTCTTGCCTTTCCACACCCTGCCCGGATCCTGGCTATTACCGGTCGACCCATGGCTACGATGACTGATCGACACACCATGGGATGCCTCGAGACCGGCGAAATTATGCCGCTTCATGGCACCGGCAAATCCCTTACCGATGCTGGTGCCGACGACATCCACGTGCTGACCGGCGACGAAATGATCTGCCGTGATTTCCGCACCAACATCTAGAACGGCGTCCGCACTGACTCGGAATTCAGCTACTTTGCGTTTTGGTTCTACCTTGGCACGCGCGAAATGACCGCGCATCGCCTTCGTGACATTCTTGACCTTTGCCGCACCCCAGCCGAGCTGCACGGCGCTGTAGCCATGCTTATCGTCAGTACGAACATCGAGCACCTGACAATTGTCAATTTGGAGCACCGTGACCGGGACATGTTGGCCGTCCCCGGTGAAAACACGGGTCATCCCGACTTTTTTTGCAATAACCCCCGTCCGCATCGTCCTATCCTACAACTTGATCTCAACATCGACGCCGGCAGCCAGATCGAGCTTCATGAGCGCATCGACCGTCTGTGGGGTGGGGTCCACTATGTCGAGTAGCCTTTTGTGTGTCCGAATTTCGAACTGTTCCCGAGATTTCTTATCGATGTGCGGTGATCGCAACACGGTAAATTTTTTCAGCTTGGTCGGCAAGGGAATTGGACCCCGCACCTGCGCACCGGTCCGCCGGGCGGTATCGACAATCTCATGTGTCGACTGGTCCAGAACGCGGTGATCGAAGGCCTTGAGCCTTATGCGTATGTTTTGGCTATCCATTTCAGTCTTACCCTAACTATGCCGGAGAGAGCTTCTCTCCACATTTTATTACTCCTTGATGGAAGCTACCACACCGGCACCCACCGTACGGCCGCCTTCGCGGATAGCGAACCGAAGCCCATCATCCATCGCGATCGGTTGGATGAGATTCACTTCCATCGTCACATTGTCGCCGGGCATCACCATCTCGGTGCCTTCCGGCAACACAACCGAACCCGTCACATCCGTTGTCCGGAAGTAAAACTGCGGACGGTAGTTCGAGAAAAATGGCGTATGCCTCCCGCCTTCTTCCTTCGTCAGGATATACGCCTCGGCCATGAACTTCGTATGCGGCGTGATAGACCCCGGCTTCGCCAGAACCTGGCCCCGCTCAACCTCGTCGCGCCCCACACCGCGCAACAAACAACCCACATTGTCGCCTGCCTCGCCCGAATCCAGCAGCTTCCGGAACATCTCGACACCGGTCACGACCGTCTTCGTCGTATCCTTCAGACCGACGATCTCAACCTCGTCACCCACATTCACGATACCGCGCTCAATCCGCCCCGTCACAACCGTGCCACGCCCCGAAATCGAAAACACATCCTCGATCGGCATCAAAAATGCCAAATCCTTCGGACGGTCAGGCTGCGGGATATACTCATCAACCGCCGCCATCAACGCGATGATCGAATCCTGGCCCGTCGCCGCGTCCTTGTCCTCAAGCGCGCCAAGCGCCGTGCCGCAGACAACCGGAATGTCGTCGCCCGGGTATTCGTAGGAACTCAGAAGCTCGCGCACCTCAAGCTCCACAAGCTCGAGCAACTCCGGATCGTCGACCTGGTCGACCTTGTTCAAATACACCACGATCGCCGGAACACCGACCTGGCGCGCCAGCAAAATATGCTCACGGGTCTGTGGCATCGGACCATCAGCCGCCGACACCACCAGAATAGCCCCATCCATCTGCGCCGCACCGGTGATCATATTCTTCACATAATCGGCATGACCCGGGCAGTCCACATGCGCGTAGTGACGGGCTGCCGTCTCGTACTCCACATGCGCCGTCGCGATGGTGATCCCGCGCGCTTTTTCTTCCGGCGCCTTGTCAATTTGGTCGTACTCCGTATACGTCGCACCACCCGTTTCAGCCAGAACCTTCGTGATCGCCGCCGTCAAAGACGTCTTGCCATGATCGACGTGGCCAATCGTGCCGATGTTGCAGTGCGGCTTATTCCGTTCAAACTTTGCCTTCGCCATTATGTTTTATTCCTTTGTCTCCGGCCTGTCGTATTTCTCTACTTTTCCGCCCGACAACGGAGGGCCAAACCCTTCCGTGCGGCAAAACCAAATGGAGCGGGTGAAGGGAATCGAACCCTCGTCGTAAGCTTGGAAGGCTTCTGCTCTACCATTGAGCTACACCCGCACAATCCTAAATCCCTGCTTCCCGTCCGCTGCCTGCCGTTACCGTAAGATCCAATCAATTGCTCCACTGTTCCTCGCCCCCATTCAGCAAGCTGGTGGAGGGGGTTGGATTCGAACCAACGTAGGCTTTCGCCAACGGGTTTACAGCCCGTCCCCTTTAGCCACTCGGGCACCCCTCCCTCAAACATCACCAGAATCATCCAAGTGGGCGAGAGAACAAACGTGCGAGATACGGGAAAAGGGTTCAGCTTGTCAACGTCCAAACACGGCAAAAGCTCCACTCTCCCAAAAAAAGCGAAATTTCGGACGGCGGGCCTTTTGCGGTTGCTCATAGAATGCCCACTATATAGATGGTGGTGCCGAAAAGCGCAAGGAGAACAATAGAGTGGCCCATCGCAGCAAGAAACACACAGGACGGCGGGGAGATAGCGAGCGTAGGACATCAGGCTGGCTATATGGCCACCATGCCGTGATGGCTGCCCTTGCAAACCCCGATCGACGCGCCGCGCGGCTTGTTATCGTGGCGAAGACCCAGGATTTACCACCCACCAGCGGTATCGAGCCGGAACATCTATCACGGGAAGCGCTGGAAGCATTGCTGCCGCCCGGCGCGGTCCATCAGGGCATAGCATTGCAGGCCGATCCGTTACCCGATTGGCCAATCGAAGAGATTTGCGACCGGGCGGAAGTGAGGGAAACCGCTCTGGTGGTTGTGCTGGACCAGGTAACGGATCCCCATAACATTGGCGCCGTTTTGCGCTCAGCGGCGGTTTTTGGCGCCCTTTCGGTAGTTATTCAGGACCGCAATGCGCCCGAGGCAACCGGGGCTATGGCCAAAGCCGCGTCGGGGGCGCTCGAGACCGTCCCACTTGTCCGCGTCACCAATCTGGTTCGCGCCCTCGACAAGCTTAAAATGGCTGGTTTCTGGTGTGTCGGGCTCGATGCGGATGCCTCGGTCGCGCTTAGC
>Ga0315338_1003308_pt1 | contig 14251 bp, 7 predicted proteins | sample ASW8metaG_FD_204518 | JGI IMG/M metagenome (GOLD analysis project Ga0315338, IMG submission 204518) | Ammonia-oxidizing marine archaeal communities from Monterey Bay, California, United States - ASW #8 | ecosystem: Environmental > Aquatic > Marine > Coastal | place: USA: California | collected... | reverse complement strand
TGACCAGAACACCAGGGTCCCAGACTTTGGGTGTCAGCCTGAGTTCACCCCGAGAGAACTTGTTCATCCCGTCTCCTCCGGCCGATGGTGAAGCGAACATCTACGACCTGCGCTATTCCGAAGATCCGATCGTCGATGACGGATCCTGGCTGAGCGCTCGTCCCGTTCGGCCCATGGACCTGATTGGGGCGGCTCCGACACCGGGCGCACCGGGAACGCTGAGTTCGGGATCGTTCAAGGCTCCGTCCGCGTTTGCGGCCTACTCTGTTGCAGTTCGAACGCTTGACGAGACGACAAACGTCTCCGCGCTTTCCAACTCTCCCGCCGTCGCAAACATGCCCACACTTGGGGTCACAGTTGTTGGGCAGGGCGAAGAGGCCGGAGAGCCGAGTGAGATCGTGACGGTTGACTTCCGAGTTACGAACACTGGAAACATCGCGGACCAATACTCGATTACCGCGACGGATACTCGGGCCTACGAGTTCCTCGACCTTCCGGGATTGGTATCTCTGGATCCCGCCACTTCCTCGATCTATGCCCTCCGCGTCAGGATCTCTCCGGGGGCCGTCGACGCCGAGATCGACACCGTCACAGTTACAGCAACCTCGCTCTCCTCGGGAGTCGTGACCGGGTCGGGAGCCGAGCGGATCGTCGTCGATGGATCCGCCTCGGACGTAAATCCGGGAAGCGAAGCCGTTATCGCTTCGGCCCTGCGGATGACCGGTCGTCATCCCTTCTCGGACCGACTCGATCTTGCCGTCGACTTGGCCGCCCGAGGAAGAGCGCAGGTTGCGATCTACGATACACAGGGGCGACGAGTTCGAAGTCTCCTGGACCAGGAACTCCCCGCCGGTTCGCATTCGTTGCAGTGGGACGCGACCGACGATCAAGGGAGAGAGGTTCCGTCCGGGACGTTCTTCCTACTTGCCCGGGCGACGGCATGGTCGGAGCGTCGAGCGATCGTCTTCGTCCGCTAGGTTTCAGTCCCGACGGTGACGGTGCTTGCCTCGGTCACTGCCTGTTCGAGGGAGAGGCTGGCGCCGTCGTCCCAGGTCGATTGGAATCGAGAGGCTCCGAGGGCAGATCGGCAGGTCACGATGTGACTGTCGATTTGCTCGCGGTTGCTCTCCGGATAAGCCGTTCCAAATGTCTCGCGGATGGTGGCTGCGGCGGCCAGATACCGAACGGCGGTCCGGGGCTGGTCGGCCCCGGCGAAGAGCAACCCGATTTGTGCGATTAGCTTCCAGGTCCCGTGCTGGTCGCCGAGTTGATGGAAGATGGTCAGGCTCTCTTGCAGAGTCCCAAGGGCTCGGGGCAGGTCGCCGAGACTCTGAAGAACGATTCCATACCCTCCCAAGGTTGCTGCTACGCCCCAGCGGTCGTCGAGTTGCCGGAACAGCTCGAGGCTTTCTTCGAAGAACGGAAGCGCGTCCGGGTTATTCTCGCGAAGAAGAAAGACCGCGCCCAGGTTAGCGAGCAGCACTGCGATCATCCGCCGATCGTCGAGGCCTCGAAAGATCTCCAGGGCCTGGCGGTAGTTGTCTTCGGCCTGGTCCCAGTCGCCCTCGCGCTCGGCCACGATTCCCAGGTTGCTTTGGACGCGACCGATCGCGCCCAGGTCCGCGTCTTCTTCGACCATGGTCAGGTTTCTTCTGAAATAGAGGCGGGCTTCATCGAACTTTCCACTCTGGAGGGCGACTCCGCCGATGTTGTGCAGGGCACGGGCGGTGGCGGCACGACAACCGATCTGTTCGGCCAGTCGGAGTGCCTTCTCGTAGAGCTTCCTGGCTCGAGGGAAGTCTGTCGCGTAGAGCCGCCAGTTTCCGCCCGCGATCAGAGCGTGGATTCCTGCTTCGGTGGGTGCCATTTTCCGTCTGAGAAATGCCTTCGTGTACCGCTCACCCTCTTCGAAGAGGCCTTTGTTCGTCCAGTAGCGCTCGAGGGCGACAAGCAGGTCCAGTCCGTCGACAATGGGTCCGTGCGGCCGTAGAGAAACGTCCAGTGCGTCGAGAAGATTCGCTCGTTCCGCATCGAGCACTGCCATCAAGCGGGACTGATCGCTCCCCGACAGCTTTGCTGCTACCTCACGTGCCAGTCTCGCGAAGTAGGACACATACTGTTTGCGAACCCGCTTCGTTTCGCCGCTCCTCTGGAGTTTTTTTCGTGCGATCACACGTGTCGTTGCGGCGAATCGAAATCGTACGTCTTCGGTTACCGCACGCGGGCTCAGGTCGCGCTCGATCAAGGATTGGTCGAGTAGCCGCTGATGTGACTCGTTCTCTTCCAGGCAGATTTTTGCCGCAGACTGCAAGGTCCAGCCGCCGTCGAAAACCGATAGTCTGCGAAAGAGTTCTTTCTCGTTCGCAGTGAGCTGTCGGTGGATCGCGCGAGTCTCACCGGCACTCGGTTGGGAAGTACGCAACGTCCGAGGTGCTGGTGATGAGGCCAAAGACTCGAGCTTTGACTGGATCTCGCGGAGATGGAGACGCTTCCCGGCCTCTTTGGCCAGGCAGTGCCTCGTCAGTGTGGCCAGCTCGGACGGGCAGCTCGCTTCGAGCGCGGCCCAGTCCGGCTCGTGATGAAGCGCGGCCTGATTGCGTTCCGTCGACGATATCCCCGTGAACGCGGGACGCCCGACCAGACACTCGTAGAGGATTGCGCCCAAAGCCCAGGCATCGGTAGCGGGGAGAGTGGGCGCGCCTCGGATTTGTTCGGGACTCATGTAGCCGGGCGTGCCGGCAATCCATCCGCGACCTGCGCTCCATTCCGGGATCCCGGCTCCCGAACCGCGCCCCCGAAAACGTGCCAGCCCAAAATCCAGGACCTTGACCGGACCGGTGGGCGAGACGGAGATGTTGGCCGGCTTGAGGTCTCCGTGGATGACTTCTTTGCCGTGCATCGTGACAAGTGCGCTCGCGACGTCTTGTCCGACCCTGATTGATTCCGTCATCGAGACCGCGCCGTTGACGAGATGGTCGGCCAGCGTTCCTCCGGAGAGGAGTTCGAGGGTGAGGAATACAGCCCCGTCGGATTCCTCGAACGTATAGATCCTGGCCACGTTGGGATGATCGATGGCGCCGAGTAGTTGCGCCTCGCGGTGGAGGGCGTCTCGCCAACCGGGGACTCGCGCGAGGGAAGGAGGGAGAAGCTTGAGCGCAACGCGATGCCCGTCGCGACGATCTTCCACTTCATAGACGGTTCCCATCCCGCCCCGACCGATTTCCCGAAGGACCCGGTAGGCCCCGATGTTTCGGCGTATGGCTGATGGTATCGGTTCGGGAAGGATCAGGTAGTTTGACTGGTCCGCCAATGGGCCCGTCGTCGTCTCCGTGGGAGGGCCGAGTATTTCCTGCAGCAACCACGATCTCGCGGATTGCCAATCGCGCTCGACCGTGCGCGATGTCACCTCGAGAACCCAAGCCGCTTCTTTGGCCGAGAGCCCGCCGAAGTAGAGGAGCTCGACGACGCGAGCCCGCCGCGGGTGTTCCTGGGCCAGCTTTGTCAGGGCATCTTCAAGGGCCAGGATATCCAGGTCTGCGCGGTCCGCGGCCGGCAGGGACGGACCCAGCGTGACACGCTCCCAACCGCCGCCACGTTTTTGACGACCTCTGGCCCGGGCTTGCTCGACCAGGATCTGTCGCATGGCGCGGGCGGCTACCGCAAAGAACCCGGCCCGGTCCTCCAAGGCCGGAATCGATTCGCCGAGAAGTCGAAGGTAGGCCTCGTGGGTCAGGGCCGTGGCCTGGAGTGTGGCGGCCTGCCGTTCCCGCCGCATGTATTTGGCCGCGAGTGATCGGAGCTCGCCATAGACGAGGGGAAAGAGGTCGTCGAAGGCTCGCCGGTCGCCGGCGCTCATTCGACCAAGGATCTCGGTGACGTTGCCTGGATCCCGCATGGGCCACCCTCTATCTGACGGATTCCTGATGCCCCCATCAATTCCACACAGAAGTTTCTCAGATTCTCGGCCCAAGGTCGCTCCGTTTGTCATCGATTCCGCGAGGACAGATTCGCTGCTCCGGTTGTGGTAGATTCGTACCGCTTGGAGGACGTGCCAGTTTTTTCGATGACTCGCCGGGAGATGGACGCTCTGATGATATCCACCTGTGCTCGAATTCCGGAGGGCCGATTCGGGCAGTCTGTCTTCTCGATTGTGGCCGCGATGACGGTCGTCTCGACCGCCATGGCAGGGGAGCCCAATTGGAACCCCCGGATTTATAACTGTTCTCGAGTCGCGGAGCCCGTCGAGGTAGACGGCCGGCTCGCCGAGTGGGGCGACGTTCCCTGGACTCGGCCTTTTGTCGACATCGCGGCCGGCCCCGTACCTCAGCACCAGACCCGCGCCAAGATGATGTGGGATGACGAATACTTCTACGTCGCTGCTGAGATGGAAGAACCGCATCTCTGGGCCACGCTCCGGAAGCGGGACAGCGTGATCTACTTTGACGACGACTTTGAAGTTTTTCTCGATGCAGATGATGATACGCACGACTACGCCGAAATCGAGATCAACGTGTTTGGTACGGTCTGGGATCTGTTCATTACGGAGCCGTATCGGGAGCGAGGTGCTCGAGCTCTCCACACGTGGGACATTCCTGGCCTCAAAACTGCGGTGGAAACGCGCGGTACCGTAAATGACCCATCGGATGTCGATGACGGGTGGTCCGTGGAAATCGCGATCCCCTGGTCGGTCCTGCAGGAGAGTGCGGGGGCCGCGTGTCCCCCGAACTCCGGCGATCGGTGGAGAGTGAACTTCTCCCGGGTTGACTGGCCCCTCCAGGTCAATGGAGGGGGCTACGAAAAGCGTCGTGGTTCGGACGGCAAGGATCTGCCCGAGTCAAATTGGGTCTGGTCTCCTCAGCGACAGATTGCCATGCACGAACCCGAGCTCTGGGGGTTCGTGGTTTTTCAGGCTGGAGATGAGTCTCCCGACAGCGCCACCCACGGTTGGGGTAGGGCCAACGGGTCGGGGAGAGCAAGCGATCCGGTGAAGAGTTCTTCGTCCCAGCTGGATTCACGGCTTCTCGAAATCGACTACGCGCGTTGGGCTTTGCGGCAGGTCTACTACGCGCAACGGAACTACTTCGACGCGCACGAAGAGTACGCAACGAGTTGGTCTGCTCTCTCGCACTCCCTCTCTCTTCCCGAACGCGCTCTCTTTGCGACGTGGTCCTGGCCTCCGACGCTGTTAGCTGACCGCCACGGCTATCACGCTTCGATTGCTGGTCCGAACGATAGTCATCTCGTGATCCGCGATGACGGTTGGGTCGGTTCCCGTTGAATCTCAATTCGCTCGATTGGCTGGTCTTTGGATTGATGTACGCCTCGATTGTTGGAGCCGTACTTCTAACCAAGACTCATATGCGAAGCGTTGTCGACTATCTGGCCGCCGGTCGCCATGCCGGTCGCTACCTGATTACGATTTCGGCAGGGATCGCCGGGTTGGGTGCGATTACCGTAGTGGCCAACCTCGAGGCCGGGTACGAATCTGGATTCGCGCTCGGATGGTGGGGCTTGAGCTTAGTCTTCTTTCAGATGATCGTCGCCGTGACAGGCTGGGTCGACTATCGCTTTCGTCAAACTCGCTCCCTGACCCTGGCCGAATTTTTCGAGCGACGTTACAGCCGAAGGTTTCGGATCTTCGCCGGCTCGGTCGCATTCGGCTCGGGGTTGATCAACTTTGGGATTTTTCCGGCCGTGGGCGGGCGGTTTTTTATCTACTTCCTGGGACTTCCCGAAACCTTCCAGGTCTTTGGCATCTCGTTTTCGACCTTTGCCGTCGTTATGTTCATCCTTCTCGCTACGGCCGTTTACTTCGTTCTGGCTGGTGGCCAGATCGCCGTGATGATCACCGACTTCATTCAGGGTGCTTTCGCGAACATCGTCTTCGTTATTCTCGCCCTCTATCTTTTGCTCCTGATCGGGTGGCCACAGGTCGTCGATGTGTTGACGGAGGTTCCTGCCGGGCATAGCAAGATCAATCCGTTCGACACGGGCTACGTGCAGGATTTCAACTTCGTCTACTTTCTTATCGGCCTCTTCGGGATGTTCTATGGGGCGATGTCCTGGCAGGGGACGCAAGCCTATCGGGTCGCAGCAAAGAGCGCGCATGAGGCCAAGATGGGAGTCGTGCTCGGTCTCTGGCGCGGACGGCCCATGGATCTCTTCATGGGCCTCGTCCCGATTCTCGTCTTCACCGTCATGCGTCATCCGGAATGGCTGGAGTTCCGGAGCGGGGTCGAAGGCGTCCTCGGGGCGATCGAAAATGAGTCAGTCCGAAACCAGATGAGAGCGCCGGTCGTTCTCTCCCGACTCCTTCCGGCCGGGCTGATGGGGGCGATGGCGGCTCTGATGCTGGGTGCGTTCATCAGCACGCACAATACCTACCTACATTCGTGGAGCAGCATCTTCGTCCAGGACGTCGTGCTTCCGTTTCGTAAGGAACCGCTCTCGCCCAAAAAGCACATCCTGTTCCTTCGCCTCGCCGTCGTTGGGGTGGCCATCTTCATCTTTACGTTCAGCCTGCTCTATCAGCAGAGTCAGGCTATTCTTCTTTTCTTTGCTCTGACCGGAGCGATTTTTGCCGGCTGGTCGGGATCGGTCATCATTGGAGGTCTCTATACCCGCTGGGGGAACACGGCCGGTGCGTGGGCGGCTGGAATCTCCGGTGTTACCCTGACTCTGAGCGGCTTCCTCCTCGAACAGGCTCGTCTTTCCTTCGAGAGTACGGGCACACCTTTTTGGGGCCTGCTCGACTTCGTCGGTTCGGAGCGCTCCCTGGCCTGGGCGGAGTGGACCGTGGGCAATCTCCCCAATGGTCAGGTTCTGTGGGGATACGCCATGTGGGTCTGTTCCCTGACCTACATCCTCGGATCGTTCTTCGGATGGTTGTACCATCGCCGGCTATGTGATCTCGACAGGATCCTTCACCGGGGCGCTTACGCGATCGAAGGAGAGACCGAGGTCGGTGAGAAACGCACAAAGGCTGGATGGAGAGATTGGAAGATCTTGTCGATGGGGCCCGAGTTCAGCGGGAGGGATCGACTTCTCTACATCCTCACCTATGTCTGGAACATTGGGTGGGTCATTGTCTTCGCGATCGGTACGACCTACTTCCTGGCACGCGGATCGGACAATGGGGACTGGTCCTGGGCCAATCCATTTTGGATCAAGTACTGGCACACGCGGGTGTGGATCGATCTCGTCCTTTCCCTCATCGTCATCGTCTGGTTGACGAAAGGCGGAATCTCGGACCTCAGAGTGTTTATCCATCGACTTCGTCATGCTGTTCGAGATGACAAAGACGATGGCTTCTGCGAAGAGGATGAAATCTAGAGTGGCCGAGGCGATCTTGACGAGACGCGGTGTCTTTTTGACGCGCGAAGACCTACCGCCTTCGCCGACCGGAAACGGCGACGTTTCGAGTGTGTTCAATCCCGGGGCGATCCGTTGGCAGGGGATGGATCGATTCCTCCTCCGCGTCCAATCGCGCAGTCGCGAGACGTATCTGTATACGGCTTCTCGATCGGATTCCGGACAGGTCGATGTCGCGTCCCGGCCTCTCGAACTCACAGGTCTGGAGGACGTCGCTCACGGCCTGACCATCTATCATATCTACGATCCGCGCCTGACCGAGATCGAGGGAACAGTGGTCGCAATGCTGGCCGTCGACACGAGTGAAGGCTGTCGTCTTCTTACGCTGCGGACCGACGACTTCGCGGAGTGGAAGACCGTCGCGATGGATCGTTCCGGCGACCGACGAAACGGAGTTCTTTTTCCGCGCAGGGTCGACGGAGAATACCTTCGCCTCGAAAGGCCTAACCATGATGTCGCCAGCGGTCAGCCTCGGTCTGGCTCGACAGTGGTCCTTTCGACTTCGCCTGATCTCGAGACCTGGAAAGAGGTCGGACCCGTGTTTTCCGGGCGCCCGCACTTCTGGGACGAACTCGTCGGGCCGGGCCCGCCTCCGATCCTGACCGAAGAAGGCTGGCTGCTTATCTATCATGGGGTCGCAACCCATTTTGCGGCTGCCCAGGTGTATCAGGCCGGAGCCATTCTCTTGGATCGAAATGATCCGACCAAAGTTCTGGGCCGGACCCGTGAGAACATTCTCGAGCCACGCGAGCTCTACGAGACGACAGGGCAGGTGCCGAACGTGGTCTTTCCGAGCGGATGGATACCCCAGGTCATGGCAGGCCGAGATGTGAACTCATTCCATTCTTCCACGGTCGAAGTAGATGTCTACTACGGTGCCGCGGATACCTGTGTCGCGTGGGCCTCGACAACGGTGGGACGGATGCTTGGCGCGTTGGCGAACCCGCTCGCTCTTTCTTGAACATCGTTACGCGAATAGAGAATTGCAGCAGAAGGAAGATCATGGCGACTTATCCGAAGAAGGCATTCATCGTATCTCACACCCACTGGGATCGTGAGTGGTACCTCACCTTTAGCACGTTTCGGTCGAAGCTGCACCGCGTGGTCAAAGAAGTACTCGAGCTACTCGAGAGCGATCCGGACTTCGACCACTTCCTCATGGACGGCCAGGCTATTATTCTGGAAGACCACCTGGCGATTCATCCCGAAGACGAATCACGTCTTCGTGTGCAGGTGGAAAGGGGCCATCTCTCGATTGGCCCCTGGTACATGTTGCCGGACGAGTTTCTGATCAGCTCTGAGGCCTCGATTCGAAACCTCGTTATTGGTCAACAGATTTGCGACCGATTCGGAGGCGCGCAGAAGGCTGGGTATATGGCCGACTCCTTTGGCCATGTTGCCCAGGTACCACAGATCCTCCGTCAAGCGGGGCTCGATTCGTTTGTCTATCAAAGAGGAAATGGTGACGAACTCGACGAGGTCGGGTTGGAATACGATTGGGTTGCTCCCGATGGCACTCGGGTTCTCGCTCTCCAGCAGTGGCAGGGGTACTGCAATGCTGCCGGACTCGGACATGAAGAGATTTGGCATGCTCACACTCAGCGGGACGTCGATCTCGATCGAGCGGAGACAAAGATCCGCGAGTTGTTCCTGGCCATGAGCGAACGATCCAACGGATCGGTCGCACTGCTCAACAATGGCTGTGATCATTTCCCGCCCCAGAAGGAATTCGGGCCCATTCTCGCTCGACTTCGCAAGGCGTTTCCGGAGACTACGTTTGCCCACGCTGGCCTTGAAGAAACAGTGGCGGCAGTCCGGGAGGCCACGCCGGATCGAAAGTCGTACGCGGGCGAACTCCTCGGGGGAAAGTTCAGCCACATTCTCTCCGGGGTCTGGTCGGCACGGATGTATTTAAAGCAGTGGAACGATCGATGTCAGACTCTCCTCGCCGGTCAGCTCGAACCACTCCTGGCTTACGACAGGTTTGTTCACGGCCAGCCGTATCCTTCCGGGATGATGACAAGCGCCTGGAAGCGGCTTCTGCAGAACCATCCCCACGACTCGATTTGTGGATGCAGCATCGACGAGGTACATGACGATATGATGCCTCGCTTTCGAGAGGTCGTGGAGTCGTCGGAAGAGACGCTGGCTGGCGCGATGGACAAGTGGTGTCCAACCTTCGCCCGCGTTGCCGTCGACGATGCGGCCACTGTCCTATGTGTGGCCAATCCCCTCCCGCTTCGCCGAACCGAGGTGATCGACCGGCTCGTCGTTCTGCAACCCTGCTGTGCCGAGACGGATGCGCTCCGCCTGCTCGATGAAGACGGGCAGGATGTCGAATTCCGGGTCGTCGAGAGCTGGTTCGTCGAGCGTTTTTGGGGCGTGGACTACCGAAGAATGTTACATACGCGGGAGCAGCTCGATCGCTTCGCTCAGTATCGCGAGAGCTTCAGTAGCAGGATGCTGAAAGATCGAGTCGAGACCGACCTGACGGATCGATACCTTTGGATTCAATTTCTCGCGGAGGACCTTCCCGCCTGCGGTCATCGTCTCTATCGGTTGACCGACGCGGCGGCGAAGACTGCGTCGGGAGATCGTGCTGGTCGGGCGCGGCCTCTCTCGGAGATCGGAGTCAAGGCAGGAGAAGACTCCTATGAATTGGAAAACGAGTTTGTCGAAGTTCACGTTCACGAGAACGCGACGGTCGATCTCGTCTGCAAGGAAACCGGTCGTGTCTACTCCAATCTCAACCTCCTGGAAGATCGGGAAGACATCGGGGACGAGTATGACTATTCGCCCGCCAAAGCAACGGATATCCGAACGACCGCCGGCATCGTGGGAGAGCGCCGTGTCGCACACGCCAATGACCTGGCGGCCGCGATCGAGGTTCGCTTCGTCTGGGCGCTTCCGGAGAGTATCTCGATGGGGCGCACTTCCCGCGCCTCGCGCGAGGTCGAATGTGACGTTCGGGTTACGGTCCGGCTGACCGCGGCGAGCCCAACTGTCGATTTCGACGTTCATTTCGACAACAAGATCGAAGATCATCGTCTCCGAGCTCAGTTTCCGTTTCAGATATTGTCGAAAACGGTCTGGTCGGATGGTCATTTCTATACCAATCAACGGCCGCTCCGGCCGCCGTTGGGCAGTGACTGGGTCCAACCCTCGCCGGGTCCGTATCCACAGCAGAACTTCTCGTTGCTGCAAGACTCCGCGGGAGGCGTGGCCATTTTCAACCGGGGCCTTCCCGAGATCGAAACACGTCTCGACCCGGAAGTTCCTGGCGTGGGGCTCGACCTCACACTCCTGCGCGCGGTTGGTTGGCTGTCACGAGATGACTTCCCGACCCGCCGCTCTCAAAACGCTGGACCGACCATTCCAACTCCGGGCGCCCAGTGTTCCGGGCCCCAGCGATTTCACTACGCGATTCATCCCTTCACGGGAGATTGGCGTGACGCGGAAATCAAGGTGCGAAGCGAGGAGTGGCACGTTCCCAGCTTACTCGTTCAAGGTGTGGAAGATGGATCGCGCGTCGGCGGAGAGGGACTGGTTGAGTGCCTCGGCTCAGGCGTTGCCGTCACCGCGATCAAGAAGCACGAGACGAGAGACTCCCTCATCGTACGGCTGTATAGTCTTGTCGACGTTCCATCCGAGGTCACGATTCGGATCGCTCGTCCGATTCAGCGAGCCTGGGACTGTAACGTGCTCGAGGCCAGAGTCGAGGAACTGGAGCCGAAGGGCCGGGATCTGGCCCTGGTCGTCAATCCTCACAAGATCGTAACAGTCGAGTTCGCGATCTAGTTTGGCGTACCTTGAACTCGAGGAGAGTTCGATGGGCGAGAAGTTGGCCGGAAAGAGACCGCAGTCTCTGGGCGAGGAGTTGGCTAACTCGATCAGCCACGGCGTCGCTGCGCTCGGAGCCATCGCTGCCATCCCCATTCTCGTGGTTGGAGCGGTCGCCAAGGGAGGAGCCGCCGGTGTGGTCGGCGCGAGTATCTTCGGGGCAACCCTGCTTTGCCTCTATCTGGCCTCGACGATCTATCACGCACTCCCGACCGGTCGGGCAAAACAGGTTTTTCGAATACTCGATCACAGCGCGATTTTTCTCCTTATTGCCGGGACCTATACGCCATTCACCCTCGGCGTTCTTCGCGGGTCGTGGGGATGGAGTCTCTTCGGAGTGGTTTGGGGACTTGCCGTCTTTGGCATTGTTCTGAAGGCGTTCTTCGGGGCTCGTTACCGTGCCTTGTCCACCTCTCTCTACATTGCGATGGGCTGGGTCGGAGTGGTCGCCGCTCGCCCCATGCTCAGTACAGTTCCGCAGGCGGGATTGATCTGGCTTCTGGCTGGGGGTCTGGCTTACACGTTTGGGGCAGCGTTCTACCTCGCCGACGGGCGTCTACGCTACTCCCATTTCGTCTGGCATCTCTTTGTGGTCGCGGGCTCGGCGTGCCATTTCATTGCCGTGTTCTTCTACGCGGCCTGACCCTCGGGAATCCTCTCGCCCAAGCTCCACCTGCCTGGTTTTGAATCGATGGTCTCGTGCCTCCCCGGAAGAACAAACAAAAGATGGTGCAAAGAAAGAGGCCCCAGTTTTCACCGGGGCCTCTTTGCGAGACGAACCAGATCGGAAAACCGATCCAGTTCCTTTCGTGCGATCTTAGTTCGAGACCTTCATCAGCTTGGTCTTCATCTTTCCATCCGCGGAATCGAGGATAGCGAAGTAGAGACCGTTGGCGACGTTCTTGCCCCCGTTGTCCTGGCCATTCCACTCGATCGAGTGGCTGCCAGCGTCGAGCTGACCGTCATACAGATCCCGTACCAAACGGCCGGCAGCGTCGACGACCCGAAGGCTGACGTCCTGCTGAGCAGCCCAGTCCGACAGGGCGAACTGAACGTCGGCACGCGGAGAGAACGGGTTCGGCGATGCACTCATGAGCGAACTCACGAACGGCAGATCGTCGACAGAGGTGGGGTCTCCACCGCCGAGCAGCCAGGTGATCATGGCTTCAACGACCTGGTCGTCGTTGCCCGTATCTTCACCGAAGGCTTCCGGCTCAATTGTGTTGAGAATGGTCCGCTGTCCGCTGCCCGTTTCCTGACGGATCGCATTGGAGTGACCAACTTCATTGAAGAAGATGGTCGCCGCGGTTCCGCCACCGACCGGGTTAACGGTGTCAGCGCGATTGAAGACGACACCAGGCGACGGCCAATCGAGGACGAAAGACATGCCTTCCGTGATTTCCCCGACCACACCGATCGACTGATCTGCCTTTGTATCGTTAGCCGAGCTCGAGCAGCCGAGCGCAGTCCGAAGCGCTGCCGTGTTGGCTGGGGCGCTTCCGAAGCCCTGGTTGCAAAGGAGCAGGTTTCCACCTGTGGCCAAGTAGTCCTGGAGCGACTCACCTGCGGCTGTGAGGATCGAGTTCGAGGAAACATATCCTGTTTCCCAGATCACGAGGTCGTATCCAGCCATCTGGTCACCGCTAGGGCCCGTACCCAGGAGGGCAGGAAGAACTGAGTCGTAGAGTGGGTTGAGGGTATCCAACGTTTCCAGGTAGGGCTCCTCGAGTCCACGACCGTCGTCGTTGTCGCCGTCGACGAAGAGAACAGCCTTAGCTCCGTTGAAGACCCGGAAGATACCGCTCGAGGCAAACGCGGTCGCTTGACCGACTGCATCGAGGGTGGTTCCACCGATACCGACCGTCGCGTCCGTGTTGACTCGCATGGTTACGCCATGGGACGCGCCACCCGGAATCGAAATCGTCGCGTTCGTGTACCAGTTTGGATCACCATCAAGTTGGAACTCCTGGGTCCAGCCACCCTGGTCACCGCTGAGGACGAGGTCAAAGACGTCGTCGAGCTCGTTCCCATTGAAGATCTCACCCGTCACGATAGCTTCGCCAGAGCCGGCCGGCACGGAGGCCACGGCTTGGTCCCACTTGACGCGGAGCAGGTTCTTGTAATGGGCAGCTTGGTAGATCTCGTCGGTTCCGGATATTTTCTCAACGACTGCGGCGGCCCAGATGTTGTCCGAGTTAACGGCACCACTAAGCGTGAAGGTGTGCTCAATTTCGACCTCTCCACCACCAAAGGTGAGAGTGACCGGAACAGAGTGAATTCCACGAGTGATGTTGGCCCACTGGTTACCGCCCTGAGAGTCACAGCACCAGACGATGTCGTCCTCGAGGACGAACAAGGTCATCTGGAGTCCGGTAAGGGCGATGTTGTCGACCAATTCGGCCGTACCGGTCACCGTTGCCTGCGTTCCAGAGACAACCATGTTCAGAGACATGTCAACCGGTGTCACGCCGCCGGTGGTGTTGAGTCGGTTATCGATTTGAGGACGGAAAGCAGCTGCTGCGGAAGCGCAACTTCCTGCACCAATCACGCTGGTCATTCCGTCGAACTGTACGTGCGGGATACCGCCAACGCCGTAGCGGGCGCCGCGAGCACTTCCGCCGGTGACGAGGAAGTTACCACTGACGTGAGTGTCGATATGAATCAGCTGTCCTTCGTACTCAGGCTCGATCAAATGCAACGCGCAACGCGCGTGCGGACAGAAGCTTCACCAGGAGGCCCCGAATTCTTCGACGAATACCTTCTTGGGCACACTGGCCCAGGAGGACGTAGCTAAAATTAAAAGTGTCATCAGGAGACCTGATGTCGTTAGGAGTCTCTTCATGAAAGTATTCCCCCGAAAATGGAGTGGCTATTTGTTGCTACAAGTCTGTGGGACGATAGGCGGTGCACTACGGTGCGGGAGCCGCAAGTCAATCGTCTCCCCCGGAACCAGACGCTCCTCAGGATATCAAATTTGGCTGCCCCTTGGGTACGTTGGACTTTGCAACTCGGTACGTATTTTGGGCACTGTCTAGAAGAT
>Ga0315338_1003307_pt1 | contig 14260 bp, 11 predicted proteins | sample ASW8metaG_FD_204518 | JGI IMG/M metagenome (GOLD analysis project Ga0315338, IMG submission 204518) | Ammonia-oxidizing marine archaeal communities from Monterey Bay, California, United States - ASW #8 | ecosystem: Environmental > Aquatic > Marine > Coastal | place: USA: California | collected... | reverse complement strand
TGGAGCGAGCACTCTCCGAGCCGCGCCACCGACCGCAGGCATGACGAAGGCCGCGACCTCGGAGCCGAATGCGATCTGAGTACCATCGTGGGACCAGCTCGGGTAGAGGGCTACGTCCGTGTGTTCGGCGGTCAGATTCACCGGGGCGCCGCTTCCGAGCTGCGCCACCCAGAGGTCGCGCTTGCCACTCTGGTCGGATACGAACGCGATGCGTCCGCCATCCGGCGACCACGTTGGAAAGTCTTCGACACCCGCCGCCGTTGTGATCTGAACAGGGTTCGTCAATCGAGGCACGGCGTCGGTGGTCGCGTTCGGCCGGAGGACGTAAGCCAGGAGCCCCGCAAAAGACAGAAGCGAGGCGAGCGTGGCCGCCAGCATCCAGCGATTGGCGCGGGCCGGGCGCGCTTCGGGCAATCCGCGCTCGAGCTCTCCCGACGCGAGATCCCGTCGTACCTCCTCGAGCTCATTGTGCAGGTCGAGAGCATCTTGAACCCGGCGTCGTGGCTCCTTCGCGAGACAGCGTCCTACGATCTTCGAGAGTTCCCGCGGGATGTCGGCTCGGAGGTCTCGCAGGGGCGCGGGAGCTTCTCTGAGAATCGACGAGAGAACCGCCGTGGGGCTATCTCCGCCGAACGGGCGCTGCCCGGACAGCATCTCGTAGAAAACCACACCGAGCGAAAAGATATCCGAGCGGTGGTCGATCGCCTTTCCCTCCGCCTGCTCCGGTGACATATACGCCACCGTTCCGACGATCCGCCCCTCTTCGGTAGCGGACTTCGTGGGAAGCTCGCTCATTCCCGGCTCTGCCCGATCCGGTCTCAGCTTCGCGAGGCCGAAATCGAGGATCTTGGGCCGACCCTCGTCGCTCAGCATCAAGTTATCGGGCTTCAAGTCACGATGGATGATGCCGTGCTCGTGGGCCGCGCTGACGGCCTCGGCGATCGGGACGGCGATGTCGAAGAACTCGCTCACCGACAGTCCGGTCTTGGGGACGAGATCGGTGAGCGTTTTCCCTTGCACCAGCTCCATCGTGATGAAGTGGACGCCGTCGGCCTCTTCGACCGAGTGGATGGTCACGATGTTGGGGTGGGTGAGCGCGGCGACCGCTTTGGCTTCGCTTTCGAATCGTGCGCGACGCTCGCCGGTCGCGACGTCGGGCGGGAGGATCTTGAGTGCGACGTTACGGTCGAGCTTCGTGTCCTTCGCCAGGAAGACCTCGCCCATACCGCCCTGGCCGATCTTCCGCAGGATCTCGTAGTGAGACAGAGCTTTGCCAATCATCTGGCGACTCGCGTGTTTTCGTCTCGGCAATTCTAGGTCGTACCGGGTTGCGGTTCAATCGCAGCAGAGCCGAACTCTCGGCCCTCAGGCCATGGGGCGCCGAGAATCGAAATAATGGAGCCCTACTCCCTGGCTGCGATGACCGCGCGGGTGAGCGCATACGCTAGGGACTGAGCTTCGCCTCGGGCGGCGCGGGCTCCCGTGTTCGAAAGCGTCGAAACGCTGATTCCGAAGTCCGGCACGATCATGAAGAACGAGGCCCCTCCGTTTTGCGTGCCGCCGTGGTGGATGATGGTCGTCGGGCGCTCCTCACCGAGCAGTCGCACCGACGTGTCGACCCGGAAACCGAGGCCATAGTTCTGAGGGTTGTCGCTTCCATCCGCGAGCTTGACCGGCGAGAACATCTCCTCCTTGCTCTTCCCGTCGAGGTAGCCCTCCCCGAGCAGCGCCAGACCGAACCGAGCCACGTCCGACGCGCTGGCGACGATGCCGCCGCCGGCGAGCTTGTAGCTCGCGCCCGACGGGTACGCTGCCGAGTATTCTCCATCACCGGAGGTGTAGAACGACACGCGTCCCGGAACGTCGGCTCCGAAATCGAACGCCGTGTGACGCATGGATAGCGGGTGCCAGAGCCGCTCCCGCATGAGCGCCTGGAAGCCCTCGCCGGTCGCGCTCTCGAGTGCGTAGGACAGCAGCGAGTAGCCGTAGGTGGAGTAGCCGAACGCTTCACCGGGCTCGAACTCGAGCGGATCGTCGATGAAGATGGAAAGCCCGTCCTTGACGCTCTCGTAGTGTTCTCCCGACAGGCTCGCATGAGACCCGGGCCAGTAGGTCGGCACGGAGGCGTAGTGACGCACGCCGCCGGTGTGGGATGCGAGCTGGCGCGCGGTCAGTGCGGCGTAGTCCTCGGGCAAGTCCCGCGCGTAGCTTCCGATAGGCGCATCGAGCTCGATCTCGCCGGCGACCACCAGACGCATCAGGAGAGCCGCCGTCATCGCTTTCGATGTGCTGCCGATCCGATAGCGCCCCGCGATCGCGGCCGTCGTGCCGGTCTCGATACCGCTAAAGCCGACGGTGCCGGCCCACTGAAGCTCTCCGTCGAACGCAATCGCGGCGGAGAAGGAGGGGCTCGTCACTCTGGACCGGGCGGCTGCGACCTCTTCCTGCAAAGTCGTCGACAGTACGGGATCGAGCCCCGGCGCGGACCACGTCTCTCCGGTCTCGGCGGTGACTTCCGGAATCTCCGTCCTCGGGAGGAGGTAGGTGATGTAGAAGTAGCCGCTAGGTGCCAACAAGACGAGAGTCACGACGAACAGGCCGGCGAGTGTGCGGAGCGCCATACGTGTCTTGTTTCCCAAACGTCTCTCTCCGTTCCTGCTTATGACGAGATAGAGCGGCCTGCGGTGCCGCTTCGAGGAGGAATAACGTTTTGTGCCGGTGGTTTGTTCACGACGGCCGGACCGTCGCGGGAGTGACGACTCAGCCGCTTCGCGATAGCAATCGGCCCGGGCTCACAAACTACTTCGTTGGTACCAACCGTTCGAGCTCGGTAAACCAGTTTTGGACCACCGCCATGACCTCCGTTCGCAGCGAGTCACGGCCCATGACGAGGAACCTGCCGTCGCTGGCCACGTCGTAACCGGTGTGGGTGAGTGCTTTGTTGGTGTACGGATCCTCGAAGAGCCGCTCCGGGATGCCCGCCTCGATAGATTCCCCCGGGGCCACCGACACGGCCCATACCGCACCGGAGTCTCGATAGAACAGCTGCCGGCTGTCCTTCGACCACACCGATTCGTTTCCGCCGGATGGAGAGATCTGAAATCGCTTGTCGAGAGCAGGGAACGGCTGCACGTACACTTGGCTGACGCCCGACTCGTCTGCGGAATAGGCCAACCACCGGCCGTCGGGCGACAGCCGCGCGTTCCACTCGTTGAACGATGACCCGACGAGGAGCCGCTCGGTTCCAGAGCCATCGACCGACAACAGCCAGATGTCGGTGTTGGTTTGGGCCGCCTGCTTCTCGAACAGCAGCGAGCGTCCGTCTGGCGCATACATGGACACATGGGCGTGCTCCTGCCCGGACCACAGCGTTTCCTCGACACCGCTTCCATCGGCGCGCCGTTGAACGATCACGCGCGCGTCGTCCGTGCTCGTCGACCAGGCCACCCATGCTCCGTCGGTCGACCACGCAGGTGTCTCGTCTTCGTTGGTACCCTGACTGAGCTTGATTTGCGTGCCGCGGCGCAAGTCGAGCACCCATATATCGTCTCCGTCTTGGAGCACCTCCACGGCCACCCACCGACCGTCCGGCGAAACCCGCGGATCGTAGTAGACCTGCTTCTCGGGGAACGCCTGGACAGCTCCGTCCGAGTCGGCCCACGTCAGATGGGTCCCCGGCGCCGTACCGCTCTGGTAGACGAGCGTGCCATTGTCCGCAAGGGCCCACTGCGCCGTTCCCGTCGACGGCTCGTATTGGACATTGCCGAGCACCTCGAGCGGGGCGCCACGCGGCATCATTCGGTCGAGATCGACAGGCACGCCCAGCACGCGCCCTCGCTGCACGAACACGAGGTGTCCACTCGCGGTGATTTTCGGCGAAGCGCCTCCTGCTTCCACGATGACGCTCTGCTCACCCGTCCGCGTGTCGAGAAGCATGATTTGCGCATCGTCCCAGCTGGCGGCTCCCTCGGCCCAAAAGCTGAAGACCACGAAACGGCCATCGCCGACCACGTGAGGCCATCCGACGCTGCCACTTTCTGCCGCCATCAACCGCTCGGGCTCACCCCCGCTTGCTCGCACACGGAGCAGACCGCCACCGGCAGTCGAACCTATGTTCTGAGCATAGTAGATCCAGTCGTTCTCGCCCCATGAAAGACCCCGGCTGGAGAACACGGTTTGCAGGCGGCCGAGAGAGATCGGGCGGCCCCCGCTTACGGGCACCTTGAACAGTTCGCTCAGCGTTCGATAGGCAATCCAGGTTCCATCGGGAGAAAACGCCAGGTCAAAGCCGCGCTCGGTCCCCGGCAGCGGCGTTGCCTCCTCAGCATCTAGCGAGCGAATCAAGATGCGGCCATCGTTCTCGTCTGACAGCTGGCCGACAAAGGCCACCGTGCGTCCATCTGCCGAGATGCCTAGCTGGGAAAACGTCGGGTTGCCCCATTGCACGGCCGGCGAGCGCGAGAGTTGGAGGCGAGTCACGAGGGCCGGTGCCGGGGCTTCGGCCGAAAGCCGCAGAACCGTTGCGGTCAGCGCGCCACCCATCGCCAGGGACGCCACCGCGACCGTCACGAAACGGCGCCATCCGCCGCCCGAGGAAGTTGATGCTTTCGTCGAAGTCTCCGACTCGAAAGCGCCCTCCATTGCAAGACGAACGTCCCCGATGTCACGCGCTCGAAGCTTCACATCCTTCGTCACACAGAGTCGCAAGATGCTACGAAGTGCACCGTCGATGTCCGCTGGCAGTTCGTCCCACTCCGGCTCGGAGCGAAGAACCGCCGCCAGACTATCGGAGACACTCTCCCCGCCGAACGCACGCTTCCCGCTGAGCATCTCGTACAGCACGACACCGAATGCCCAGATGTCGGCTCGCTTGTCCACCTTCTTGCCCTTCGCTTGCTCCGGACTCATATAAGCGGCGGTGCCGAGGATGACTCCGATCTGAGTTCCCTGGCGGGTGAGCGTTGGCGATTGTGAAACCTCGGAGTCGGCGCTCGTATCTCCTTCGCCTTCGAGCGCTTTTGCGAGACCGTAATCCAGCACTTTCACGGTGCCGTCTTCCTTGAGCTTGATGTTCGCGGGCTTCAGATCACGGTGGATGACGCCGGCCTCGTGCCCCGCTTCGAGCGCTTCGGCGATTTGCTTCGCGATGGCGATGGCTTCTTCGACCGGGATCGGGCCTTCGGCGATCCGCTCCGCGAGCGTCGGCCCCTCGACGAGCTCGAGCACGAGCGCGTTCACACCCTCCGAGTCTTCGAATCCGTGAATGCTCGCGATGTTCGTGTGGTTCAGCGACGCAAGGAGCTTCGCTTCCCGCTCGAACCGAGCGAGGCGCTCTTCGTCCGTCGCGAACTCTTCGGGAAGAACTTTGATCGCAACATCTCGGTCGAGCTTCGTGTCACGAGCGCGGTAAACCTCTCCCATTCCTCCTTTACCGATGGGGTCGAGGACCTCGTAGGGACCGAGTCGTGTTCCTGCGGCGAGCGTCACCGGAGGAATCTATCGGTAGTATGGGAAAGTTACAACTCAGTGGCTAGGCGAGCGTTGCGCGCCGCGAGGCGTTCGGGTACGGTTCCGACTCCTATTTGTCGAAAAGCCCGAAACTCTTGAAAATCGAGGACAGCAGCGAATGAAACGACAGCTCATCGAATGTGTTCCCAACTTCAGCGACGGGAACGACATGTCCGTCATCGAGCAGATCACCACGAAGATCGAGAGCGTCGACGGCGTCAAGCTCCTGGACGTCGATCCGGGCAAAGCGACGAATCGCACCGTCGTGACGTTCGTGGGGACTCCGGAGGATGTGATCGAAGCGGCGGTCCGCGCCGCGAAGGTGGCGGCAGAGCTCATCGATATGAGCCAGCATCAGGGAGAGCACCCTCGTTTTGGGGCCATGGACGTGTGTCCTTTGGTGCCGGTCGCCAACATCACGATGGAAGAGACGGTCGAGCACGCACACGAGCTCGCGAAACGGCTCGGCGAGGAAGTCGGGCTCACCATCTATTGCTATGAGCACGCGGCGAGAAGCGAGCAGCGGCGAAACCTGGCGCTCGTCCGGGAGGGCGAGTACGAGGGGCTCGAGGAAAGACTCAAGAGCCCCGATTGGAAACCCGATTTCGGGCCAGGGGATTTCAATGCGCGCTCGGGCGCGACCGCTGTGGGCGCGCGCGACTTCCTCGTGGCGTACAACGTCAACTTGAACTCCACCTCGACGAGGCGCGCCAACGCCATCGCATTCGACGTGCGCGAGAAGGGTCGGCAGAAACGGGAGGGAAACCCGCTGACCGGGCCGCTCGTCAAGGACGAGCACGGCGAGGTCGCATGGACGCCGGGGTCCTTGAAGAGCGTCAAAGCGATCGGTTGGTACATCAAGGAGTACGGGGTCGCGCAGATCTCGATGAACCTTACGAATCTCGACACGACTCCGGTCCATGTTGCCTTCGACGAAGTCTGCGAAAGAGCGCGAGACCGCGGCATTCGTGTCACCGGGAGTGAGCTCGTCGGCCTCATTCCACTGAAGGCGATTCTCGATGCCGGGCGATTTTTCTTGAACAAGCAGCAGCGCTCGACCGGGATCTCGGACGGAGAGCTCATCAAGATCGCCGTCGCGTCGTTGGGCCTGAACGACCTCTATCCATTCAAGCCCGACGAGAAGATTATCGAATACGCCATCGCCGGGAGCGCCACGGACCGGTTGGTGGACATGACGGTCACGGCGTTCACCCACGAGACCGCGAGCGAATCCGCGGCGCCCGGAGGCGGCTCGATCTCGGCCGCGGTCGGGGCGCTCGGTGCCGCGCTCGCGACGATGGTCGCCAACCTGTCGGCGCATAAGAGAGGTTGGGACGACCGCTGGGAAGAGTTCTCGGACTGGGCGGTCAAGGGCAAGGGCTATCACGACGAGCTGCTAGCGCTCGTCGACGAAGATACGGAAGCCTTCAACAAGGTGATGGACGTCTTCGCGATGCCGAAGGACAATGACCAGCAGAAGGCGGATAGAAAGCGCGCGATGCAAGAGGCGACCCGTTATGCCATGGACGTTCCGTTTCGGGTGATGCAGAGCGCCTTCGCATCCATGGAGGTGATCCGGGCGATGGCAGAGCAGGGGAACCCTAGCTCCGTCACCGATGCCGGTGTCGGCGCCCTGTGCGCGCGTACGGCCGTTTCGGGAGCGTTTCTCAACATCAAGACGAACGCCTCCGGACTCGATGACAAGGACTACGTCAAGGACATGATCGCGAAGGCCGAAGTCATCGAGAAAGAGGCCATTTCTCTCGAGCGAGAGACTATTGAGATCGTGAATCGGGTCATCACGAGCTAGCCTCGTCGTCTTGGGCGAGGGATATACTGTCCCATCCGATCGACTGAGGAGAATTCGACGTGAACGTAGTAACCAAGTGTTTCGTATTGGCTGCCTCACTCCTGTTGGCGACGCCCGCTGTCGCGCAACAGGGGGTCAAGCAAACCGAGCGGCTCGTCAAGCGCGCCGACGATGCGGTCAAGGAGATCGGGGAGACGAAGGCGCAGATCCATACGACGCTCGGCATCTACAACGCACTCATGGGTGGAACCGGCCCGGACGCGACGAAGCTTTACAGTGATTTGCAGAAATCCGCCGCTTCGAGTCAGAAGAAGCGTGCCGACGTGACCAAGCGCGGCGACGAGATGGAGCAAGAGGCGCACAAGTTCTTCGAGGAGTGGAGCGCGAGTATCGCCGGGATCTCGAGCGAGAGCTTGAAGAGCCGCTCGATGGAGCGACTCAGCAAGACGCGCGGGGAGTTCGGGGAGATTCTGGCGGCCGGCCGGAAGGCAGGCTCGGAGTTCGATCTGTTCATGGCGGCGCTACGCGATCAGATCGTCTACCTTGGCCACGACCTCAACCCGAGCGGTATCGCGAGCCTCTCGGAGGACGCGACGAAGCTGAACGTCCAGGCCGAGGCGATGCTCGAGCGCGTCGACGCGGTCACAGCGACGATCGAGCGTTATGCGGACTCGCTGAGAGCCAAGTAGCGACGAGCGCGACGCGTCGTCCTCACCCAAGGGATACGAGGTATCAAAGTGTCAGAAAGCGCAGGCAAGAAAAGCTCGGTCACCAGGCGCGAGCTTCTGGGAGCAGCGGGACTAGGGTTGGTCGCGTTGCGATCCCATGCGTCGGACCCCGCAGAGCGGATCCTTGTGCCGGCGAAGCAAAACGCGAGCGAGATGGAGCGTTTCGTCCAGGATTGCATCGCCGCGAACGAAGAGTCGGATCCACAAGCGGCCGTGAAGGAAGTCCTGGCGCGAGGCGTGCGCGAGCCGGAAGCGATGCTGAAAGCGGTCGGCGAGCCCACCGAGGCGGGCTTGAAAGTGTTTCATCGCTCCGAGTCGCTGACGATTTTTGCCGCCGCGTGGACGCCGCAGATGAACCTCATGCCGCATAACCACCTGATGTGGGCGGCGATCGGCATCTACACGGGCCGTGAGGACAACATCCTATGGCGTCGGAGTGATGGAGACGTGGAGGCCCACGGCGTTCGATGCTTGTTCGCGGGTGATGTCGCTACGCTCCCGGAGGACGCCATCCACTCGGTGACCAACCCGCTCCTGCAATTCACGGGCGGGGTACACATCTATGGCGGCGATTTCTTCGCGACGGAACGCAGTCAATGGGATCCTGCGACTCTCGACGAGGGGCCTTCGAACGGGGAGTCCATCCGCGCCATGTTCGCGCGCGCGAACGAGCGGATGAAGAGAATGGGCGAGCGCTAGGGCACGCCACACGTCAGTTTCGCTCGGGCGTCGAGCCGGGTCGGCTGGTAGAATCGAGAGAGTCGACCTCTACTATGACTGACGGCATGTACCGAGCACTTCGCTCGGACGAGATCCTCTCCACGGCGGACAGCCTTGCCCGGCGCGTCCAGTCGCGCTTTCCGGAATCGAGCCTCGCTGGCGTTGCGTCGGAGTTGCGGGACGTCGCGCGGGAGACTCAGACCAGGTGTACGCGCATCTCGAGGCCGAACGTCACACTTCGAGTGGTCGTCGGCCTGTTACTCGCGCTGGGAGTTGCCGCCGTCGTCGCCGTCATCATCAACGTACGCGTCACGGAGGACGTCTGGGTGTTCCAGAACTTCGTGGCACTCGCGGAAGCCCTCGTCGCGGACCTCGTGTTCATCGGTGCGGGCGTGCTGTTTCTCGTCACTCTGGAGACGAGGCTCAAGAGAGCGCGCGCGCTCGACGCGATCAACGAGCTTCGTGCGATCGCACATATCATCGACATGCATCAGCTCACGAAGGACCCCGAGATGGTGCTCTCGCGTCACCCGCGCACGGATGTGTCGCCGGAGCGGAACATGAGTCCGTTCGAGCTCAACCGCTACCTCGACTACTGCAGCGAAATGCTCGCGGTGGTGGCGAAGGTGGGCGCACTCTACGTCCAGAGCTTCCCGGATCGAGATGCTCTCAATGCGGTCGACGAGATCGAGAATCTCACGACGAGTCTGTCGCGCAAGATCTGGCAGAAGATCATGATTCTGGACCGCTACGCACGGACGAGAGCAACGGATTTACAAACGACTCGAACGTGAGCGCCGCTTGCGCGGCGATGGGCTCCGGACTACGCTCCCCACATGTCGGATTTCCCGCGGTGGCTGCTTCCTCTCGCGGCGGCGTTGATCCTCGTCCATCTCAACTACTGGATGTGGGATGACGCGCGCCTCGTTCTCGGCCTTCCCGTGAATTTGCTCTACCATGTCCTGTTCAGCGCGGCCTTGTATCCGGTCATGCTTTTCGTCGTCCGTCGTGCGTGGCCTCGCTACCTCGCCGACGATTGAGTCAGCCGACATCTCGTGACTCCGGTACTCGTTATCATTCTCTTGTACCTGGGCGTTGTCCTTACCATCGGGCTGCTCGCCCATCGTCTGTTCCGCGGTACCGGGGAGGACTATTTCCTCGCCAGCCGAAGCATCGGGTCGTTCGTCTTGTTGATGACGCTCTTCGGCACGAACATGACGGCCTTCAGCGTCCTGGGCGCCTCCGGAGAAGCGCATCGCACGGGGATCCGCGTGTTCCTGCTGATGGGCTCGAGCTCGGCGGTCGTCATCCCCTTCGTCTTCCTCTTCGTCGGCACTCGCATGTGGTGGCTCGGCAAGCGGCACGGGTTCTTGACGCAGGCGCAGTTCCTTCGAGCTCGTTACGAGTCCGATGCCGTGGGCCTTGCGATGTTCATCGTGAACATCGCCTTGCTCCTTCCTTATGTATTGATTGGTGTCAAAGGCGGAGGCGACGTTCTCGCCGCCTTGACCGGAGCGAACGGCTCCGGGCTTCCGGAGTGGGTCGGGAGCACATTGATGTGCGCGGTGATTTTCGTCTACGTCACGTACGGAGGCATGAGGAGCACCGCGTGGGCGAACACGTTTCAAACTCTCGTGTTCATGACCGTCGGCGCGCTCGCTTCCTATGTGATCCTGTCCGAATATGGCGGGCTTCGCGAGGCCATGGCGACGGCCGGAGCACGTGACCCGTCGCTGCTCGCCGTCGGGAAGAACGGGCACAACCTCTGGTACATGATCTCCTACATGTTCTTGCCGCTCTCCGCGGGCGTATTTCCTCATATCTTCGGTCATTGGCTCTCGGCGAAGCGGGCCGAGACGTTCAAGCTCGCGATCTTGTTCTATCCGATTTGCATCGCCGTCGTCTGGGTGCCGTCGGTCATTCTCGGGGTCGTCGGGAACATCGATTTCCCGCCTCCTGCCCAAGGACCGATTCTCGTCAACCTGATTCTCGCGCATGCCGGCGGCGTACTCGCGGGCCTTCTCGCGGCCGGCGTATTCGCGGCCATCATGTCGTCGCTCGACTCGCAGACCCTTGCCGTGGGCACCATGTTCACGACGGACATCGTGCGTCACTACGGCTTCAACGATCATCTGTCCGAAAAGCAGCAGGTGATGTTCGGACGGCTCTTCGTGATGGTCTTTCTCGGCGTCGTGCTCGGATTGTCGCTCGTGACGTCGCGGACCATCTTCAGCCTCGGCGTATGGTCGTTGAGCGGTTTTGCCGCTCTGTTTCCGGTCGTCGTCGCGGCACTCTACTGGAAACGCAGCACGGCGGCGGGCGCACTGTCGGCGATCGTCACCGTCGCATTCCTTTGGGTCGTGTTCTTTGCGCGGTCTCTGGGCGTGGACGGCGAGCACACGATCGCGGATTCCGGGGCTCTCCCGGTAGTGGCCATGTTCGCGGGAGCGGTCGTCTCTCTCGTCGTCGTCTCTCTCGTGACGAAGCCGCCCTCGGACGCCGTCGTTTCCGGGTTCCTTTCAGCCGACTAAGCTAGTATTCAAGGGAAGGAGGCGGTAGGCCACGGACATGCTCGCGGTAACGGGAATTCTTTTGCTCGCCGCGGCCGCCGGTCTATTCCAGCTCAGCCTCCGCCGGGGCAAGTACCGGCGCTACCCCCACGAGCTGTTCGTCGTCGTCGGCGCCGCTGTCCTCGTCGGCATCGCTGCCGTTTTGGTACGGCCGAGTGTGTGGGCCGCCATGGGCTTGATGGTCGAGGTCGCGGCTTTCGGCGGCTTGACTTGGTACATGATCGCGGGCGCGCGGTACCGCCGCGGCAAGGTCTCCGTCGTGTCGGGCGATCGAATGCCTCGATTCGTGCTCCAAGACTCCCTGGGGCATTCATTCGACTCGGAGTCGCTCTCGGGGAGCACGGCGCTCTACCTCTTCTACCGAGGCCCGTGGTGACCCTTTTGCACGAGTGAGCTCGGGCAGCTCGCGCGTTTTCAGCAGCGGATCCTCGACGCGGACGCGCGGATTCTCGCCATCAGCATCGATCCGCCCGAAGTCTCCGAGCGGTTCCGGCAAAAGCTGGGCGCGGAGTTCACGTTTCTTTCGGATGAGAACGGCGAGCTCTTGGACAAGATCGGCGTGCGCCACAGTCGCGGAGGTCACAAGCGCCAGGACGTCGCGTTTCCCACCGGCATCTTAGTCGACGCGCACGGCGTCGTTCGCTGGGTCTACGAGGCCGAGTTCGGCCACATGCGCATGACGCCGACGGACCTCTTCGAGGCGGTCGAGCGCCTCGTCCTGGAGGAGCAGAACCGCGAGCTGCGCCGGGTGCGTGCTGTGGGAAAGGTCGTCCGTCAGGTTTTCTTGATGGACAAGCCGGATGACCTCGCGCTCACCATCGATGTCATGCAGGAAGAGCTTCGCCTGCTGGGGCTTCGTTTCGCCGTATGCGGGATCGCGATCATCGCTCCCGACGAGACCGGCGTGCGGGCTTACACGGCGAGGGGCGACGGCGCTCTCGCGACCCGTGACATCTCGATCGACGAGAGAGCGGAAGTGCGCGAGCTCATCGAGTCCTGGAAGGCCGGAGAGGTCCGTGGGCACCGGCTAGAGGTGGGCTCGGCCGAGGCAGAAGACAAGTTCAATGACCTTCGCTGGATTGTGACGGCCCCGTTCTCGCACGGAGTCGTGTTCGTGGGAGACACCCGGCGAGAAGAACCGTCCGAAGATCACATCGCCACGCTGACGGAGTTCGCGGATGCGATCTCCGTTGCGTTTCAGCGATTCGTCGACTTTCGAGAGCTCGAAGACCGCAATGAGCAACTTCAAGAGACGCAGCTTCAGCTCATCCAGTCCGAGAAAATGGCGTCGCTCGGCCAGCTCGTGGCCGGCGTGGCGCACGAGCTCAATACTCCGATCGGGGCGATCTTGAGTAACACTCAAACCGAAGCGGGTACGCTCGAGCGCATCTTAGCGCTACTCGAAAGCGGCAACGCGCTCGACGACCGCGACCTAGCCCAGCTCTTGCGGTCGATGAGCGTGCTGCGAGATATGAACGGTGTCAGTCAGACGGCCGGCCGGCGCGTTCAGGGGATCGTGTCGAACTTGAGGAAGTTCGCCAGACTCGACGAGTCGGACTGGCAGCCGACGGATCTGCGGAAGGGTATCGACGAGACGCTTGCCCTCGTGCAGCACAAGACCGAGGGGCGTATCACGATCCACAAGCAGTACGGTGACCTTCCGCCGGTGCCCTGCTACGCCGGACAAATCAACCAGGTTTTCATGAACCTCATCGTCAACGGGATCCAAGCGATCGACCACCAAGGCTGGATTCGGATCGAGACGCGGGTCGACGGTGACGAGGTACAGGTCCGTGTCATCGATAACGGTTCCGGAATCGCGGAGTCGGATATCGACAAAGTGTTCGACCCCGGTTTCACGACGAAGGGCGTTGGCGTCGGTACGGGACTCGGGCTGTCCATCTGCTTCCGCATCATCGAGAACCACAGTGGACGTCTCACGGTCGAGAGCACGCCGGGTGAAGGCTCATCCTTCACGGTTGCGCTACCGGTCAAGCCGGAACCCCCGAGTCGCCGGCAGCAACCTTCTTCCGTGTTCTCGACCGGAACGGCCCGGGTCTCGTAACCCTCGTTTCGTGGATCGCCCCGGGGGCCTGGATCCTTCCCGCGACGGGAAACTCGGTTATCATCTCGGCATGTCGCTCAAAACCGTCCTTACGGCCAAAGACCCCGTGCTCCTAGGCGCCGCCAAATCCATGCTGGATGCTGCGGAGATCGAATACCTCGTCGTCGGAGAGAACGCCGCCTCGGTTTTCCCCGGAGGGCTTCGAGTGCGTATTCAAGTCGAGGCCGACAAGGTCGACGAGGCCAAAGAGTTGCTCGCGAATTTGGCGACGGATGATGCGCCCGAACAGGAGTAGGCCATGCCCTCTCGCAAACTCATAGCCTTGGCTGCTTTGGGCCTGGCCTCGGCGGTCACACTCAGCGCGCAAGAGCCGGTGGCATGGGGTGAGGACCTCGTGTTCCACACGTTCTCGATCGCTGCGGTCGATCGGCAAACGGGGGAGAGCGGTGTGGCGGTGACGACGAGAAACCCGTGCGTGGGGAACGGTGTCCCCTGGGTTCGCGCCGGCGTGGGCGCGGTTGCGACTCAAGCGAGCACGCGCACAGCATATGGCGTCGAGCTTCTCGATTTACTCGCGGAAGGCGTCAGCGCCGAGCAAGCGCTCGAGCAGGCGCTTGCGGACGACGATCGCGCCTCTAATCGTCAGATTGGCGTGATTGGTTTTAGCGGGGGGACCGCGCAGCATACCGGCACGGAAACCAGCCCCTGGTCCGGACATCTCGCGGGCGATAGTTACGTGACGCAGGGGAATCTCCTCGTGAGCGCTGAGGTGATCTCCGCCGTGGCGGGCTCCTTCGAGGCGAGCGAGGGCAGCGGACGCCACCTCGCCGACCGCCTCATCGCGGCTCTCGAAGCCGGG
>Ga0315338_1003306_pt1 | contig 14265 bp, 10 predicted proteins | sample ASW8metaG_FD_204518 | JGI IMG/M metagenome (GOLD analysis project Ga0315338, IMG submission 204518) | Ammonia-oxidizing marine archaeal communities from Monterey Bay, California, United States - ASW #8 | ecosystem: Environmental > Aquatic > Marine > Coastal | place: USA: California | collected... | reverse complement strand
CGGCCGCCGCCGAAGTTCCGGTTCAATCGGGTTTAGTCGAAGAAACCGTCGTCGCATCGGCGATCAGCAAGCCCAAGCCCGCCACACCCAAACGAGCGGAGCGGCCACAGGCCGAGCGTCCGGTCGCACAGACCGTGCCGACGCCGTCGCCGTCGACCCAGGGGTCTCCGGTGGAGTTGCCACCAGAACGTGCCGCCGAAGCTCCGGTTCAACCGAGCTCAGTCGAAGAAACCGTCGTCGCTTCGGCGATCAGCGAGCCCAAGCCCACCACATCCAAACCAGCGGAGCGAGCGCAACCCGGGCGCCCGGCCGCAAGCCCGCAGCCGACGGCGGCAGTGTTTACCCCAGACACTCCAGTCAAGCTGCCACCAGAGCGCAACACTGAAGCTCCGGTACCTTCGACCACGGCTGATGAAACCACGGCCGCCCCGCCGCCTCGTCCCAAGCCTCCCGAGGTTCAGAAGAAATCGAGAACTCGCGAGCCGGCCACGACCTGGTCGAGAGTTGCCGAGCGAGAGGCACGAAAGTCGCCGCCACGGCGGCGCCGAATCAGCTTCGCACGGTCCGAAGAGACCGAAATTCCAGCGGCGTCCCATGAAACACCGCCCGAGGCGTACTTATCGCGGGAACCGAAATCCCAGCCGCCTCGTTCTCGGTCTGCCGAAGCACGGGTTCCCACTCGGCCTAGAGAACCCGAAGCTCGCCCCGCGCCAGGAATTGTCTGCGAACTTCCTGCTCCCAGGGCCGAGGCGCGAATCATCTCGCGTCGGAAGAAACGGATGCGCGTTGCTCTCTCGCTGGTCCTGGCTCTCGTTCTCGTCCTGGTGGGTGCCGTCATCCTAACCTCGAGGGCTCAAGAAGGAGGCGGTGTAGGCCAGGCTGAGCCTGTATCGGATGCCTTTGCCTCGTCGTCGTCCCTTCCCCGAGCGACATCAAACGAGCTTCTAGCGGTACGTACGGCGCCACCGGAAGTGTCGCAGGCTGGGGGAGTGGGGGCGCCAACCGAAGGTTCTGAACTTGACTACTTCGTCCTTCAGTTCAGCTCGTTCCCGAGCCATGAGGATGCGACCATCGAAGTCGAACGACTGTCTGACCTGGAAATTGACGCGATTGAGATCCCGGTCGATATCCCTGGGAAAGGCACTTGGTTCCGCGTCGTCAGCGGTCGATTCCACAGTCGTGCCGAGGCGAGAACTGCCGCCTCCCGACTGCGCGAGCAGAACGGACTGACAGACATCCATATCGGATCGAGAGGCGGGTACGGCGCTCCCAGTCGCATCTGGTGAGGGACTTCGAACGCCACACACTCAACACTCCTGACCTTCGGACCCAGCCCCGACTCATCGAAACGAAAAAGCCCTCCAGCCAGTACGGCAGGAGGGCTTTTCCGTAGAGCGTCGCGTCCCACCTTTGCGGCCAAGGGCGGTGAGCCTTCGCCGGTAGGAGCTCGCGGACGTCCGTCTTCTTGCTAGGCCTTGTTTCTCTTTCGTCTCACGGCGCCAAGTCCGAGCAGTCCCAATCCGAAGAGAGCCAGGCTCCCGGGCTCAGGTACGGTCGCTCCGGCGCCAGCCTGAACGGTCATGAACGTCTGGGCCAATTGGTCTCCGCTCTGACGGTCGAAGACTCCCAGCTTGAAGTCGTAGGTCCCGTCCACGGTCGGATCCGCACCAGCCCATCCGATGTTCTGCGAGTTCTGGACAACGGAATACGGTCCCCAGAACGCCTCATCAGCTGTGGAGTTGACTCCTCCACCGTTCCCGGTGCTGTTGTCTCCGACGGCATTGTCAGTCCAGACGGCGAAGGGCGAAAACGTCGTGGTGCCCCAGGTCGTGCCCAAGGTGGGATCAAGATCGATGGAGAGGAGGATGTCGACGTCTGACAGGGTTCGCGAGCCCGTCCCGTCCTGATTCACGTTGATCGCGAATTCATAGTTCCAGATCGCGGCTGTACCCGACGAGTAGCCAGTGGCGAAGCTGTAGGTGCCGGCTCCATCGCTGTTGTAGACACTTGCGAATCGCTGCTTTCCACGAAGCCCGACCTCAACGTTGTTCAGAGTTTCAGTCGTCCAGAATCCGTTACCGTTACCCGTTCCGAATATGACGTCCGGTGTTACATCCTGGTCGTATAGGATGACTGCATCTGCGGAACTCACGTTGTAGGCCAAGGCGACAATTGCCACGGCCCCAACGAATAATGCCTTCTTCATTGCTCTCTCCTGGGTGATTCAAAGGGGCTTTCGCCGAAATAGGACAGATCGTTCATACACATTCTCGTGCCGACACCGACCAGGTAGGCTAGTGGCCTATTTTACAGGCGTTTACGGAAATTCTAGATTCAGAAACGGCCTGATCCCAAATTCAGAATGTATGGTTTTCCGACATGTCGAAGCACTTTCTGACACTGCTTGAGGGGCTTTAGTGCCTCTTGGACAACGACATACACACGATGACCGTTCTTGTTTGGGTGTCGGATGGCTTTACAACTTCTGACGAGATTTTCATTGGTTGATCCAAAACGGGCCTGGGATGAGGATAGAACATGGATTTTAGACATAGGTAATTACGCGTAAATCTCTGTTTTCCTACCCTTTCCGAGGCTGACGGGTGGATTTACATGGGGAATGGGCTCCTGGGCCGCCCGACGTCGCGGTTCCCGGGGCACCATTTTTGGATTTCCCCGCATCATTTCCTGTGGCCGGAGAGCGATTGCCTCTCGCAGGTGGTCTAAATCTGCACAATGCTCTGTCAGGCTGCCACGTTTTCCGCTAAACCGTCGGGTTACTTTACACTCTCGAAACTCAGCAACTGCCGAAGATCTCTGTAAGTTATTGAAGTGAATCGGGTAGCTTGCTCCGGCACGTATCTTGTCTGTTTGTGAGCGAGTGGAACAAATAGAATTATCGATCCAGTTTGAGGGCCTGCCCCCACATCAGAATCGAGGAGTACCAATGACCAGCACGACAGCTTTCGGTCGCCGAGTCTCCATCGCAGCAGCGATTCTCCTCGTAGTTGCCCTGACCACTACGGTAGGGACCGCCCAAGCCACTCTGACCCAGATTGGCTTGGGCTCCCTCATCTACGACTCGACAATCGACTTCGAGACCACGGCTCTGGGCATTCACAACTCGACGATTGTCCCGTCTGGCGCGATGAGTTTCTCGGAGCGCTTCGCCGGTCAGACCCTCAGTCACTTTGACAACTTCGACGTGTTGTCCGGAACACCGAGCGGTCCCCTCACTCTGGTAGATGGAGCTGCGAATCGGAACCTCAACATTCACGCCTTTGGTGGCACGGGCAGCAGGGTCCTGACCGGATTGGGTACTGAAGGCGCCAACAACAATGGGAGGGGCAAAGGTGCTGTCTCTGTGCTCTTCGGCGCCCTCCAGAGCGACTTCGGCTTTCAGGTTGTCGGCCAGGACGGTGGCACGGGCACACTCGCGGCTTTCCGGGCCGACGGGAGTTCCGTGGGGTCTCTGACTTTCGGTTTGGGTTCGACGGCAACCGACTTCGCCTTCAGTAGCGGTACCGACTTGATTGCGGGGTTCTCGTTGACGAACTTCAATGGTGGTGGTGCGGCTTTCGACAACTTCCGCTACCGCGAAGGCGGATACTCAGCCATTCCCGAACCGAGCACTGCGTTACTCCTCGGACTCGGAATCGCCGTGGCTGGCTTCGTCAAGCGACGACGGGCGGCCTGAGACCAAGAAGTGGTTGGCGGAGGTTTCGGCGGACCACCGCCTTACTCATACCCCCGAGGATTCTTCGACTGCCACCGCCAACTATCCTCGGTCATCCGCTCCAGATCATATTCCGCCTGCCACCCCAACGTCGCCGCAGCCAGCGAAGTGTCCGCATAGCAAACAGCAATATCGCCCAGCCGACGCGGCTTGATCACATACGGCACCTGACGACCACTAGCCTGCTCAAACGCGCGGATCACCTCCAACACGCTGTACCCACATCCGGTCCCCAGGTTATACGTGTAGCAACCCGCCATGCCCTGCTCGAGGTGCTGCAGAGCCTTGACGTGCCCGCGAGCCAAATCGACGACATGGATGTAGTCCCGCACCCCGGTCCCATCCACCGTGTCGTAGTCGTCGCCAAAGACTCCCAACTCTGACCGTCTCCCAATCGCGACTTGCGAAACATAAGGCAGAAGATTGTTCGGAATTCCCGTCGGGTCCTCGCCAATCTCCCCACTTACATGAGCACCGATCGGATTGAAGTAACGCAGAAGACTCACCTTCAAGGAGCTACCAGGCGCTGCACACAGGTCCCGCAGAACCTCCTCGATCATCAACTTACTGCGGCCGTAAGGATTGGTCGCGGAGGTCGGGAAGTCCTCCAGGATGGGGACGCGCACCGGATCCCCGTAGACCGTCGCAGAAGAGCTGAAGATCAACTGCTCCACTCCAAACTCGGCCATTACCTCGCAAAGTGTCAGCGTGCTACCGATGTTGTTCTGGTAATAGCTCAGCGGGATTTCACAGGATTCACCAACGGCTTTGAGTCCCGCGAAGTGCAGAACTGCGGTGATCTCGTGGCTTCGAAAGAGAGTGCGGAGGGACTCGGTGTCTTCGACGTTCAGTCGGTAGAACGGAATCTCCGCACCCGCCAGGGCGGCGGCCCGTTGCAGAGCGATTTCCTTACTGTTCGACAGGTTGTCCACGACAACCGGCTCGTAACCGGCGGCGGACAGCTCAATGCAGGTGTGACTACCGATGTAGCCTGCACCGCCGGTGACCAATACTGCCAAAGTTCACTCCTCATCATGCTGGTGGCCAGCTCGGGATGCCCGGAGCATTTCTTGTGCGACATGCAGCACGATGGGGGCAGACGAAGCGGAACGGGAACGCGCCTACTCCGTCAACAACCAGATCTCGACCTTCCGATCCAGCCCCTGCCCAATACTCTCACCCGCCGGCGCTTTCGCCTGCGTTGCCCCAAAGGACGCCATCTCAATCCGACTCTTCGCAATCCCACGACTAATCAGATACTGACGAGCTCCCTGTGCGCGGTTCATACCCAGGTTCTCCGCGTTCGCTTTCTCTTTCTGCCCATCACAGAGTCCTACACAAACGACCCGAATCGACGGCTTCGCCTGAAGCATCTCGACCAGATCCGCCACGCTCCCGCGCGCTTCGTTGTTCAGAGCGGCCGAGGCCTGAGCACAGGTATAACTCTTGAGCAGATAGTTGGGCTTCGAACTCGGATTCGGGTTCGGCAGGACCTCGTAGTGCCAGCGGATCTGCTTGTTCGGATTGATGACGTAGCGGCCGTCGTCAACCCCATCCGTCACGACGGGCGCATCTGGGTCGATAGCGGCGTTGCCGGTCTCCGCCCTTTTGCTGCCACACCCGCCCAGGAGCGTAACCAGAGCCAAAACCAGGCAGGCGGTGCTGATCCCTCTGACGAGACCGAATCGAAACTGAGAAAACGGTGAGTCGAATGGCGACCGGAACATAACCATGCCCTCCTGCAAACAAAATTGAGCTGACGAAAGGAGAGGACGGGCGCGGCTGCGGCCAGGTCGCACGTACAATCCCTCGAATCGATCCGTCGATACCCTATCGGCCAGAGTGTAAGTCTATCTGTAGCTCAACGAAACCCCAAGGGAGAGTCTGACTTGGTCGCTTTCGACTCGATTTCCCGCCGGGGCCCCGGAACCGACGAATCGCTTTGGCCAGTCTGCCGGAGGGAGATAGACTCCCGCTCGATGTCGGGGACACGAGCCCGACCGCACAAACAGGGTTCGTTCTTGGGTCCGTTCCGGACGCCATCGAGGAAGAGAGACGATATGGAGAGGTTAGTCGAGTGTGTGCCGAATTTCAGCGAAGGTCGCGATTTGGCCGTCATCGAGAAAATCACCGCTGAGATCGAGTCCGTAGAGGGCGTCAGCCTGCTCGATGTCGATCCCGGAGCGGATACGCATCGCACGGTCGTGACGCTCGTCGGATCGCCGGAGGCGGCCAGCGAGGCGGCTTTCCGGGCCATTCGGCGCGCTGCAGAACTCATCGATATGACCGGACACAAGGGCGAACATCCCCGCATGGGGGCGACCGACGTGTGTCCCTTCGTACCACTCTCTGGAGTGACGATGGAAGAGTGCGCCGAGCTCGCCCGCAGGTTGGGTGAGCGGGTCGGGTCTGAGCTCGGCATCTCGGTCTTTCTCTACGGTGAGGCTGCTTCGAAGCCCGACCGGGCCTCCCTGGCGGTCGTCCGAGGTGGCGAGTACGAGGGGATGGCCGCCAAGTTGAAGAAACCCGAATGGAAACCGGATTTCGGCCCGACCGACATCAACGCCCAGGCCGGTGTCACGGCGATTGGCGCACGCGAGTTCCTCATTGCCTACAACGTCAACCTCAACACCCGGGATAAGGCCCTTGCGCACAACGTCGCTCTCGACATTCGTGAGCTTGGCCGGAACAAGCGGGGACCAGACGGGAAATTCGTCCGCGACGAGAGTGGCAAACCGGTCAAACAACCGGGGCGTCTCAAGGAGTGCCGAGCCGTCGGTTGGTACATCGAGGAGTATGGCTGCGCGCAGATTTCCATCAATCTGACCAACTACAACGTCACGGCCGTCCAGGACGCGTTTGATGCGGCGACGGAGGAGGCTACCAAGTACGGCCTGCGGGTCACGGGGAGCGAGTTGGTCGGACTGATTCCACTCGAAGCGATGCGGTTGGCCGGACGGCACTATCTCGAGCGGCAGGGTCGCTCGACCGGAGTTCCCGAGCGCGAGCTCATCCACATTGCCGTTCGCTCCCTCGGCCTGGACGAGTTGAGTGAGTTCGACGTCGACAAGAAGATCATCGAGTACCGCGTCCGCGACCAGTCGGGATCGCTCGTCGAGATGTCAGGACGAGCGTTTGCCGACGAGCTCTCATCCGACTCTCCCGCCCCGGGTGGCGGATCGGTGGCAGCGCTGGTCGGCTCGCTCGGCGCGTCCCTCGGGGCGATGGTCGCCAACCTGACCTACGGGAAGAAGGCCTACGCTGATCACTGGGACGAAATGAAGTTGGTCGCGGATCGTGGACAGGACCTGAAAGACTGGTTCCTCACGGCCGTGGACCGGGACACGGACGCCTTCAACGAGGTGATGGCAGCGATGCGCCTGCCAAAGAAAACGGCGGGCGAGCAAACGGCCCGCTTCGAGGCGATCGAGGCGGCGACGAAAAATGCGACCCAGGTGCCTTTCGACGTTCTCGAACGGTCGCTTCAGATCCTCGACCTCATCGAAGTTGCGGCGGCGCGCGGCAATCCGAACTCCGTCAGCGACGCGGGCGTGGGAGCCCTTTGCGCCCGAGCCTGTGCTGAGGGAGCTTTCCTCAACGTCTGTATCAACCTGGAAGGGATCACCGATCGCTCCTGGGCCGAACAGACCGAGGCGAAAGCGAAGACACTCATCGAGGAGATCAACGACCGAGCGGGTAGGGTCGTCGACGCAGTCAAGCAGAGCGTCGCTGCCAAGTCTTAGACCGAGGTTCCACAGGCTTCTCGTCCAACGGCAGAGCCGGGCCGCCGCAGGACAGCTCGGCTCATTCGTAAACGGGTTTCCAGGTCACATAGTAATTAGCAAACCCTTTGCAGTCGTCTCGCTCGCTCCAGACCACGAACTTCAGCAGGCCGCTTCTTTCGGCGGGATCGCTGTCGTTGTAGCTGATCCAGCTCGAGCCGGCCGCCCACATCTGGTCCGGGTCGCGATCCAGAGTGTGGTTGTGCCATCCGTGCTTCTCAAAATCTGTGCCTGGGTCGTATTCGCCCAGCCAGTATTCCACCTCGAACGTTGCTCCAGGTTCGTTCGCCATGAGGAAGCGGAGCGGTTCAGTGGTTGCGCCAAGCACGGAACCATCGCCGACCGTCATTTCGTGGGGACCCATCGTTCCGATCGTGATCTTGTTATCGAATTCGTCGCGGCGAGAGACTTTCAGCGTATAGCGAAAGTCGCCGGGGTTGCCGGGGGTCGACTCGCAATCTTCGACGGCACTGATGGAGGACATCTTCAACGACATCTCCCAATGACTCGGCGTGGGTTCGTTGGGCGTGACGGGGTTTCTGTCAGCGCTGCAGCCGGCCAGAGCGGAGCTGACAAACAGGAACAACAAACCCCGACGTGAGTATTTCGCAATCAATTGGAGGCCTCCGGAAGTGAGAGTGTCTTGGGTGCTCACCCGGACATGCGAGATTCCGCCCCGATCGCGCAAACAAAAGTGAATTTCTTCAGAAGAGCTTTTCGATTCCGCGGCTCGCAGACGAGCCTGGTTCGATGAATGAACCAGGCTGCCACCGCGATTTTGCCTACTTGATCCTGACGATCTGCTGGACGAGCTCTTCGCGCCCGGCCTGGACTCTGAACCAGAAGACCCCCGAGCTCGTTTCTTCACCCAAGCCATTTCGTCCGTCCCAGTGGATGGGGTAGGGGCCGGCGGCCAGCCTCCCGAGTTCCGCCCGATGGACCCGTCGACCCTGTGAGTCGTAGACCTCGACCTGTACGTCCGAAGGACGAGGCAGGTCGAGTCGCAGGACGATCGAGTCTCGGAATGGATTTGTCTCCGGGAAGAGCGCGAGCTTGGCGTCCGACGTAGTGGGTGGAGTGCTGGTGACGTTTACGTCGACCGAGTCGGTCACCATCGCGACGGGAGCGCTCTTTCCGTACGTGTTCCAGATGTCGTACATGTCCTGCCCGGTCGAATCAGTCGTATTTTCATCCCGGAGGAACTCGACGTACTCCTTGGTCGTCGACTGGTAGTAGAGGGTGGCGCGCACTTTGTGGGTTTCGCCCGGAAGAGCATAGGTCACCACGTCCCAATTCTGTCCGTCGGGGTAGCGTGGCCCAGGGCCGTCCCAGTCTGGATCCACGGGGGTTCCACCAAAGAGGTCGAACGCGGCCTGGGTGTAGCCGAGGGGAGGGATTCGATTGTCCTTGTAGATGGAGTCGTTCAACGCGAAGTGAAAGGAGACTCCGCCGCTCCCGGCTCCAAGGTCGCCGGCCAATCCTGGCGAGATCCCCAGTTTTGCCTCGTAGATTTGCACGTCCGCGTCCGCGGTGAGAATGCCGGTCGACACGTCATAGGCGCCCGATTCATAGATGGTTGTTCCGATGACGTCTTCGGCCTCGAGGTGAATCCACATCCTCCGGCCTTCCGGATATCCGGTTGGGAGTTTGTGTCCGGTTCGGTTCGTCACGGTCACTTCTGCTTCATAGCCGTCGCCGACGGGAGCGAGTTGCACGTCGAGCTGGGCGGAGAGTTCGAGCAGGGCGACCGCGCGCTCCGCTCCATCGGCCGCTTTGTCCGGGTCGACCACATCGGGCCGGATGGCGGCGAGTACGCCGAGCATCCAACTACTCCCTCCGGTCAGACTGTGGAATCCGAGGTCGGTCCGAACCGGTGCACCGTTGGCGCCACGTCCCTGCACGTCCGTCATGTGACAGTCCTGGCAACTCGAGACGTATCCGTCCGGAAGATTCCCGGCAAACTCCGGCGCGAAGACTCCACTTCCGACCGCGAAATCGCTCGCCTTCCACTCGGAGTAGGTTCGCTCCAACGGCATGAGGACTTCGGAGTCAATCGAAGTGGCGGCCTCGTCGAGAGGACCCGGGGCATAGTCGGCGCCGGAAACACGCTCGAAGACAGGATTGGAGACGTCGTGACAGGTCCCGCAGAACGCGCTCGAACGATGAAAGTCCGACGGCAGAAACGGATGGGGCGGATTGACGTCGTCGTACGGTCCACGGCGCCGTGCTTCCGGGTCGACCACGAATTGTCCGTTCGAATATCCAAGGGGGACTTCGGCAAGAGCAGCAAGGACATCCTGGTCCTCGGGTGGAGAAACGCCGTCCACATAGATCGGATCGGCCATTCGATGACAGAGTTCACAGGAGACGCCTTCGAAGTCCATTCCACCGAGCCGGGATCCGTCCGTGGGATTGCTTCGTCCACCCAGCCAGCCGAATGGCGTGTGGCAACGCAGGCAGAGATCGCCCGACGAGGGTGCATCCTGCTCCGCGATGGTGAGGGCGGCGAGAAAGAGCGGGTCGATCATCGCGTAGGCCATCATGGAGCCGCCGAATCCGTGGGAGGGTTCCGCTTCTTCGTCGTATCCGCCATGACAGAAAGCGCAGGTGGCCTTGCCGGTGAAGTTCGAGGCGTCGAAGGGTTGCGATCCGGGCATTTCGAAGTCGCGCAGGGTCGTCGGTGCGATGCCGTCGAGGATCTGAAGGATGGAGTAAGTCGTGTCGTTCTGATCATCCCCGGAGTTGCCGGCAGCGTCGTGGGCTGTCACCCGAAGGCGTCCGTCGGTCGTTGGAGTATGGTGGACTGACCAATCGAAGCTTCCCGTGTTGGTCAAGCCTCGAGCGATCGGTTTCCAGTCTTCGCTGGCGTTGGTCCGGTAGTCGATATCTACCGAGGTGACCCCGGTATCGTCTGTCGCGATCCACGTCACCAGGTGGGGGGTACCGCCCAGCCAGGACTCTCCTCCGTTGGGAGCCAGCACGGTCACGTTGGGTGGATCGACATCGCCGCCCCTCGCTCCGGTCTCTTCCGCGGCGAAAACGGCCGTTGTCAGTATCACGGGAAGGACCAGGCATGTGAGACGAGAGACGGAAAGCGTAGGAGTCGCGAGGATGGACCGTGGGATTCTGAACGACATGTAAACTACCTTGCCACTGGGTGAAAGTCCGCGGGTCGACGTGGAATCGGCCCGTCCGCGGAGCGCATCATTCGTCCGCAGAGCTGAATTCATAATCAGAACAGTTTGAGCCCAGTTTTTGCAAGGATTCTCCCTGCGAATATCGCCTCAGGGGAGCGGATTCTCTGGGAGAGTGGGACGGATGACGAAGTGAGCGGGCAGGCGCGCAAGGTCGGTCGATCGCCCCGAGTCCACTGGGGAGAAAGATTGGCAGACGTCGCGGGAGATCGCTAGTAGAGCGTCAGAACGACCGTATCGCGAACCGTCCTGACCTGGGCGATGATGGCAGCCGTTCCCGTCTCGAACCCCGGAACGAAGGACGCCTGGGCCAGGCCGTCGACGGTGTAGGCGGATGCGGCGATGTCCCCGTTGGTGGCCGCAAAGAACACCGTGGTCGAGTCTGCGACCGGTTCTCCGTCCTCGATGATCGTTGCCCAGATGACGGAAGACTCCAGAGTGTCTGCCTTGAGGAGCAGCGGAACAGCGTCGAGCCGAATCTGCAGGCTCTCCATCACCACCGGCTCGCTCGAGGTCTTGCAGGCGGCGAAGCCGAGTGCGACGGCGAAAAGAATGACGAGTCGTCGTACGAGATTAGGGTGCATCGGTTTCCTCGGGAAGGGGAGTGGGGAATTCTGTCGGAGCGACGACGGAACCGGCCAGATTCGAAGCCTCGTCCGCTAGGTCGAGGGGCGTCGATTCGGGGTTCACGATGGTTGCTGCTTCTGTTTCGTCGGAGGCCTCCGATTCGAAGGAAGCTTCCGGTTCGGTGGTCGTTCCCGATTCGACGGAGGCTTCTGATTCGAGCTCAGGATCGAGCTGGAGTTCAAAATTGGGATCGGGTCGCTCCAGCGGTCGGGACTCGGCGAACGCTTCACGCGCGGCCTTTTGTTGTCTGCGCTCGTTCTCGATTCGCTCCGAGATCACTTCGGTCGTCTGATCGAGGATGATCTCGGTCATCTTCTTCACGACATCTTCGCGGAGGCCGTTCCGGACTTCATCGGGGACGACCATTTGCCGAATTCGCGTGGTCATAGGAATGAGCTGCGCGCCGAGACCCTGCGAGACCCTTGCTTCGATAACGACCGGTCGAGAGAGCGGAAGGTCATCGTGGCCAAAAAGCACTGCCTCAACGAAGAGTCGCGTCTCCGCCTTTGGGGCTTTGAAGATCTTTGGGATCTTGAACCCTTCGATCTCACCCTCGCGGAAGTCGAGAAGTCGCATCTGCAGGCGGTAGTCGCCATCTCCGGTTGAGTTCTCCACTGCGCTGGTTCGGGGCGACTGCACGAAAACGGAGACGCCCTCGTCGTAGCGCGGACCTTGGTTGGCAAAGGAGCTGTCGAGCAAGCCGAGGACCCCGTAGGGATCTTCGACCAGAGAGCTGATCGGATCGATTCTCAGCCGGACGGGAACCGCGTCGGGTTGGTGGCGCGGAAAGGGACCGCGAGGACTGGAGTGGGACTGCCCGAAGGTCAGGCCAAGTCGAACTTCCGGATCTACCGTCTGGCTTTCCAGGAGGCGTCGCTTTACGCCCACGGTAGCTCCGAGATTCCAAAAGAGTGCTCGCTCCGCCTCCAGGCTGACGTCCGTTTCGAAGTCTTCTTCGACCATGTTCCAGCGAGTGAAGTACTCCCCGGCGATATCGAGTCCGAACGGAAGGACGTCGTCGAGTTCGACCGCCGATCCGAAGGAAAGGAAGGTGGGGGCGTCGCCTCCTGGCAGGATCACTCCCGGGCTCATGTGGACCGCGATCCCTCTGGCGCGAAAACTTCCGGAGAGTTGCGCAGTGTAATCATTGTGGCGCGTCGTGAACGGGGCCAACTCGTTGCGTTCTTCTTCGAAGCCGGTCGGGAGAGTCAGCGACTGCCGAATCGCGAAAGAGAGTGACGAATGCCGTGGCGTGACGGGAAGACGCAGCTTGGCGAAGACGTTGGAATCGCCGAGTCCCTTTTTGAATTCGTCGCCGAAGTTCTGTTCCAGGTGTCGACTGGAAACACCAACGGAAAAGTTGGATCTCAGTCCGTACTCCACGCGAAACCGATGAAAGAGAATTTCCCCGTGTCGATCACTCTTTTCCAGGCTCCGGCTGATTCCAATGGTGGTCATCCCCGGATCGAGGACGTGTGCGGTCGAGACATTGACGACGTCTCCGTCTTCAGGATTGAGCCATGTGATCTGGCCGATGGCAGGTGAAGCGTGTGTCGCCGCCGCCCCCAGAGCGAGAGCGGCTGCCAGGAAAACAGTTTTCGAACGGTAGGTCGGATCTGTCGTCACGCTAGGTCTCCCTCTTCGAACTACACAGCTGGCATTCATCCATCAGCTCTTGTAACAAGCTCTGTGCCATAGCACCCACAGTCCCGTAAAGCGCTGCCAGGAAAAGGATTCGAGCTTGATACGGCTTTCGGTGGACCCTGCTCATGGGGCAGGATTTGCCGGCTGCGCGGTAGGGTTTGCCGACAGAGTTGGCGGTCTGCCTACCGGGCGCGAGCTCGGGAGAGCCGACGTCGCCCCGAGTTACAGACGCCATTGAGGGCACAATCGGCGCAGTGCTCGAGGCCGATCCGGGGCGGGCAGTCTCCTGAAATTCCCAGATGGCAGACCGCGAAGTCATACCGAAGGGGATCCTCAGGGCAGGCGAGTCGGAGCTTTCGCGTGATTTCCAGCGCCGTCTTTCGATCGGCGGCTTTCCGTCTCGTCAAACCCATCCGGCGGGCGATCCGAACCCAATGCGTGTCGAGGGGCAGGGTCAATTCGGCGGGAGCGATTTGGCGCGACCAGGTTCCAAGATCGATTCCGTCGTCGGGCCGAACCATCCATCTCAAGTAGAGGTGCAGTCGCTTTGATGCTCCTGCTCCCGCAGGATCACTGAGGAGGAAGCGCAGCCCTCTGGTTGGCGGGGCGACGCCGGCAGCTCCCTCTCTGATTCGTCCAACCCAGCGAACGAGTCCGTCCTGAAGACTGCCTGCGTTCGAGAAGTACGTGGCCAGGGCATCGCCCATTGAACCGCTTTCTGCACGGATCGATCGCATCCCCTCGCAGAGCCCGACAAGATCTTCCTGCCGGGTCCACCGATACTGGAACTCGCGAAGAAACTCAGGACGCAGGTGAGCTCCAGACTCGAGGGCCCGGGCAGGAGTGGGGCCGAGGGCCGCCAGAACCTGCCGAATCGCTCCACGAATCGATTGAACCCGACCGTACGCAAGAGTCGCAGCAATCAGCCCCACGATCTCCTGGTCGGCAGGATTGACGAAACTACGAGGAAACTCCATCGGATCGTCCCGTAGAGTCTCGGGACGATGGTACTTCGCGTAGACACCCTCGAGCGCCGCTCGAAGGGCGAGAGCGCGGGGAGTTGATGGCGTCGCGGCGTTCGCACGCGAACGAGTGGGGCCACTTGCGGTCACCGGACAAACCAGTCGAGACGAGGAGAGATATCTCGCTGAGTTCCCGCTCTGCTCGATTCGATCGGTGCTCCCATGTCCACAGTCTACCTCGGTTTTTGAATTCTCGGGCCTTGTCGTAGCCAGTTTACTTCAGTTCGAGGCAATGCAAAGACGCCCGGAGGCACGATGGC
>Ga0315338_1003305_pt1 | contig 14266 bp, 15 predicted proteins | sample ASW8metaG_FD_204518 | JGI IMG/M metagenome (GOLD analysis project Ga0315338, IMG submission 204518) | Ammonia-oxidizing marine archaeal communities from Monterey Bay, California, United States - ASW #8 | ecosystem: Environmental > Aquatic > Marine > Coastal | place: USA: California | collected... | reverse complement strand
GGTAATTTTGTAGAATCATTTCCAGGATTAGGATTTTCTTCACGAGGAACTCTAGTTGCGAGTGCTAAAACTTGTTTTGAATAAGTAGGATCTGTGTAAGAACCTAAGTGATATACAACACCAATTTCTTTGTCTTCAGGAAAATCAACGCCAGTGACAGATTCTGCATGATCAAAAGGTGTGTTATCTTTGATAAATTTAGCAATATCAAAAATTTTCTCTTTTTTAACATTTAATCTAGTTCTATTTTCTTTGATGTAACCAACTTCAACATCATCAGTAAATTTATTTGTGATTTGATCAATGAAAGATTTTTCAAATGCAGGTGCAGTGGGTTCTGTTTTTTCAGGTGGTGTAGCTTTTGGTGGTGGTGTAGCTTTTGGTGGTGGTGTAGCTTTTGGTGGTGGTGTAGCTTTTGGTGGTGGTGTAGCTTTTGGTGGTGGTGTATTTTCAGATGTACTCATAATTTTTTACCTATCTAGCCTTCATCCTTTTGATTTTTTCTTGCAACAACATGCATCCTTGAATCAAGGTTTCAGGTCTAGGAGGGCAACCAGGAACATAAACATCAACTGGAAGAATTCCGTCAATGCCAGGCAACACATTGTATGAATCAAAGTACAAACCACCAGTAATTGCACATGCACCCATGGCAATTACATATTTTGGTTCCGGCATTTGATCATAGACTAATCTAAGTCTTGGTGCCATTTTTCGTGTAATTGTTCCTTGTACTACGACAAGATCACACTGTCGTAATGATCCAAAAGCTTCGATTATACCGAATCTTTCTACGTCGTATCTTGGACTCGATGCTGCTCCAAACTCAACACTACAACATGCTGTTTCAATATGTACTGGCCACAAAGACCACATTCTGCCCCAGTTAATTGCCATTCCTAATGGTTGATCAACTGCTTTGTACAAAATGTCGCCAAGTTTTCCAACAAACACATTTGCGTTTTGTGGTGTAATGAGTTCTTTTAGCAACTTAGTCCCTCACCTTGATAGTTGTAACTAGTATTTAGAATTACCATATGTCTTTCCTCTTTGATTGGTATAATGCGAATGCCATTGCGGCAAACATAATTCCTAAGAAGGCAATAATTGGTAAAGTTGCAGTTCGTGGAAGATCTAAAAGTGAGCTACCCCAAGCATACAAGAAAATTGCCATAACATCAAAAATGACAAACATCAACACATATGCATAATACTGCATCATGAAATGAGTACGGCCAGCACCTGATGGAACTTGACCACATTCCATTGGAAGTGTTTTGACCGGATTTGGCTGTTTCTTATTTTCAGGAGAAATCATCCTTGAGACTAACAGAGCAGGTGCCATTGCGGCACATGCAAAGCCAAACATGAGTAATACATTACTGTATGATGCTACACTCTCGCCAACCAAGTTAAACCGACTCCCTTCGTTGAAAATATAAAGCTATAGAGAATTTTTTCGATCAAAATTTGATTTTTTCCAAGTCCTCTAAATTGATATACAACATAAAATGAGGATTTCTATGGCAGTAAACGTTGGAGATCAAGCACCAACATTTGAGTTAGTTGATGGAGATCTAAAATTTAGATCCCTAGATGAGTTTAAAGGCAAAAAAGTTGTGATTTCGTTTTTTGTTGCAGCCAGTTCTCCAGTATGTGAAGTTGAACTTTGTAAATTCAGAGATTCATTAAATGACATTTCAGAATTAGGTGCACAGGTAATTGCAATTAGCAATGACGGACCATTTGCAAATAAGGCATTTGCAGAAAAGAATAATTATAATTTTCCAGTACTAGGAGATTATACAAGTCAAACAATCAAAGACTATGATATTTTATTAAAAGATTTGTTACACGTTAAAGATTACAATGCAGCAAAGCGTTCAGTTTTCATTTTAGATGAAGAACACAAAGTGATTTGGAAATGGGTTTCAGAAGATCCATTGAAAGAACCAGATTACAGTGAAATTATGAATGTTCTAAAATCAAACTAATTATTCAATTTCAGCAATAATATCATTTTTGTTTACAGAATTACCTTCTTTGATTTTGATACCTTTTACTGTACCATCTTTTTGAGCTTTGACAGCAACTTGCATCTTCATTGATTCTAAGGTACAAACTGTGTCACCCTTCTTGACTTCAGAACCTTCGCCTGCATTTATTGATACAACTTTACCAGGAATTTGACTACGCAAAGTAGATTGACCAGCACCAGAATCAGATCCGCCGGAGTTTTTGTAAACAATATCATCAAGATGTGAATTCATGTTTACAGACATTGATGAACCGTCAACAATGAAATTCATTTCAGAAGTTTGACTATCAACATATCTAACTGAATGGAATTCATTGTTCAAAACAAATTCCATGGTATTTGAATCCATGTTAAGAATTTTTACAACATATTCATTGTCTTTAATCTTAATTTTGTATTCATCCTGTGATAATTTCTCTAAGATTTCACCATCTACAATTTCATCATTATCTTGAACTTTGTATTTCATTTTTACACACTATCCATCTTGTTTTTCCAATTTTGATTTCTGGAATTTTGTGATTGTACTTTACTTTTATAAAATTCAGAATGCATTATTGCAGAAGCAATAGCAGGAATTTGTTTGTCTTTTCTATCTTGAATTAGATCTTTTTCCAATCTTTCGATCATTTCAAATCTTTTCAAAAAGTCAGTTGTTAATTGACCGTTCTTATATTCTTCTGAATTCAGAATGGTTTTGTATAAAGGAATTGAAGTTTCTACACCCTGAATATCAAAGTCATCTAATGCACTTAGCATTCTTAATCTAGATTCATCGAATGTTTTTCCCCAAGTACAGAGTTTTGCCATTAGTGAATCATAAAATGGAGATACAGTGCATCCAGGGTAAAGATATGTGTCACATCTAACACTTGGACCTGAAGGAATTGTAACGTAAGGGATAGGACCAGTTGATGGTGCAAAGTCTAAGAAAGTATCTTCAGCATTGATTCTACATTCAATTGCATATCCATTCATTTTCAAATCAGATTGTTTGAATGGCAATGTTTCTCCATTTGCAATATCTAGTTGAAGTTTAACAAAGTCTAATCCAGATACCATTTCAGAGATTGGGTGTTCTACTTGTAATCTTGCATTGATTTCAATAAAATAAAATTCTCCAGAATCGGCTCTGAGAAATTCTGCAGTACCTAAATTAGTATAATCAACGGCTTGTGCAGCTTTAACAACTAATTCACCGATTTCTTCTCTTTTTGCTTCATCGACCACAGGAGATGGGGTTTGTTCAATTAGTTTTTGATTTCGTCTTTGAATGGAGCATTCTCTCTCAAAGAGATGTACTGTGTTACCATGTTTGTCTCTACACATTTGATATTCGATGTGTCGGGTTTTCTCTAGGAATTTTTCAACAATGATTGCCGATTTTCCAACAGCAGCTATGGATTCAGATGTAACAGTTTCGTAACCTTCTTGTAATTCTTTATCATTAGTAACTAATCTAATTCCACGACCTCCACCACCATAAACGGATTTCAAAAGTACAGGATAACCAATATCATTTGCAATTTTTTCTGCTTCATCTGCATCTTTTACTAAACCTGGACTTCCAGGTACGGTTGGGACATTAGCATCAAGCATTGCTGCTTTACAACGCATCTTATCTCCACAAAGATTCATTGAATCAGCTGAAGGACCGATAAAGTTAATTTTATTTTTTTCACATAATCGTGCAAAATCATCATTTTCTGAAAGAAAGCCATAGCCAGGATGTACAGCATCAGTACCAGACGATAACATGACGTCAAGAATTTTTTCTTGATTAAGATAGCTCTTTGCAGGAGCAGCTTCACCAATGTAATATGACTCGTCAGCAGTTTTTACATGAAGGGAGTTTACATCCTCATCAGAATAGACTGCCACAGTCTTTATTCCTAAAGCCTTGCAAGTTTTCATTACACGTAGAGCGATTTCTCCTCTGTTGGCTATCAGTACTTTTTCAATCATATCTAATCACAGATTGATATTTCCATGTTTTCTAGGAAGTTGTTTTTCACGTTTATTGCTAAGCATTTCTAGTGCTTTGATAAGCATTGGTCTAGTCTCTGCTGGATCAATAACTGTATCTACGGTTCCATTTGATGCTGCAACGTAAGGATTTGCAAATTTTTCGGTAAATTCATCAACTAATTTCTTTTTTAATTCATCAGGATTATCAGAATTTGCTAATTCTTTTCTATTCATAATTTTTACAGCACCCTCAGATCCAAGTACAGCAATTTGTGCAGTTGGCCATGCGTAATTTACATCAGTTCCTAGATTTTTACTTGACATTGCAATGTATGCGCCACCATATGCTTTTCCAATGACAACTGTAATTTTTGGAACAGTAGCTTCACAGTAAGAGTATAGTAATTTACTTCCATGACGAATTATTCCATTATGCTCTTGATTTGAACCTGGCATGTAACCAGGAGTGTCAACTAAAGTAATTAATGGAATACCATAACAATCACAAAAACGAATGAAACGTGATGCTTTGTTTGATGAATCAATATCTAATGCACCTGCCAAAAACATTGGTTGATTTGCTACAATTCCAACAGTTTTACCATTCATTCTACCAAAACCAACAATAACATTTTGTGCAAATAATTCATGGATTTCAAAGAATTTGTTATCATCTAAGATTGAAAGAATAATTTCTTTCATATCATATGGTTGTAAAGCATCATCAGGTAGAATGTTTATTAAATTATTATCTAGTCTGTTAGGATCATCAGATGTTGTTACAGAAGGTGGAGCTTCAGCATTATTTTGTGGAATGTAGGAAAGTAATGTTTTGATATAATCCATACATTCGTATTCATTTTTAGCTACAAAGTGAGCAACGCCACTCTTTGTTCCATGAGTCATTGCACCACCTAATTCATCAAAGGATATTTCTTCTCCAAGAACTGTCTTAACAACATCAGGACCAGTTACAAACATGGTTCCAGCTTTTTCAACCATTATAACAAAATCAGTCATCGCAGGTGAATAAACAGCACCACCGGCAGAAGGACCAATACTTGCAGTAATTTGTGGAACTACACCAGATGCTAATTGGTTATGATAAAAAATATCTGCAAAACCATCTAAACTTAAGATTCCCTCTTGAATTCTTGCACCACCGGAATCAGCAATTCCAACTATTGGACAACCATTTCTAGTTGCATGATCCATTAATTTAGTAATTTTTTTGGCACCCATCTGGCTTAATGTTCCACCTAAAACAGTGAAATCATATGCAAAAACATAGACTTGACGACCATTGATTTTTCCATAACCACCAACTACACCATCAGTGAAAAATTTCTTTTTCTGCATATCATAATCAAAATAATGATGCGTAGTCATTGCGTCAAGTTCAACGAAAGTTCCATTATCACAGAGTAAATCAATACGTTCTCTAGCAGTCAGTTTTCCCTTCTCATGTTGAGCTTTAATTCTATCCTGACCACCACCTTGAAGTGAGGTTTTTTTGTTATTCAGATATTCATTTAGTTTATCAGAATGCATGTCCGCGATTTCTCGTCTCAGATATCATATATTAATTTAAGTTAAACAAAAGAAAAATTGCTAATTTTTGAGATTTAATAACGAAAATTTCTTTTTAAGAGAGTTTTGATATGTTTCATAAGAATTTCCTAATCCTTCACATTTTTTACATATACATAGTTGAGAAACAACTGAACGATCGCAATCATCTTGAAATTCGCACTGTGAACAACCAGCAGAACCATCACAGATTAGACATTTGAGATCTTCAGTCTCAACACACTTTTCGTGTTTAACTCCAAGACCTTTTGACCAAAGACCAATTTCATTCACATTTATTTTTTCATTACATATTATGCATGTACCATCAAATTTCATTGCAATTTTTCGCCAGCTCATTGTAACAATTCAATCTCCTTATCAATTAATTCCTCATACGTTTCTTCAAATTCTAATTCAATAGAATCGTTTTTCTTTAATGTTAAAATTAATGGAAAGAAAAATGTTGCAAACGTACTATTTGATACATGTAGTTTTTTAGATAATGTTGAACCCATCGCTTTAATTTTTGCTCCATCCCAGCGTAATCTATTCAGCAATGGCCAAGAGAGATTATACTGAGTGTATCTAGCAGAAGAATCTTTTTCATAAAGTGAGAGTAATATTGAATCAAGATATCTTAGAAGTCTCCAATTTTGTGTTTTCATTATTTTTCCATAAAGTAAATCAGCTTTTGAAATAATTTCTAGTGCTTTAGACATTTTTTCTACAGACAAATTACTAGTAATGATACTTGAATAAAATGCATTAATCTTTTCTCTAGGATCAATTCTTAAAGAAAATAAAACAATTCTTGCCTCATCTAATGATTGTGATTTGAAAAATGCATTTAATCCATCTTCTATATTTAGAGATTCAAATGATTTTTCAGTATTAGGTTCAAATCCAGTAACTAATGCTTGTGCAGAGTTTATCATGGAACGAATATCACCTTTTGAATCAGTGATAAGTTTTACCAATCTACCTGGATTGATTTTTGTTTTTTCTTTTTCTAAAATCATATTGAGATACAATTTAAGAAATCTAGGAGATAATGGGCTAATCTGTAAAGTTTTTACAACTTTTTTTATTTTCTTCATTTTATCAGAAGAACCATAATTGCCAGCAAGTACAATTGGGACTGTTGGTTCTTTTAAGATGTTAATGAGAGCTTCAACTCCACCATAATCAGAACGTCCATGAATTCCATCTACTTCATCAATGAAAATCATAGGTTCGCCGAGAACAGTTTGATTTCCAAGTACAGGAGTTAAAATTTCTTGAATATTTTTTTTATTTCTAACATCACTTGCATTAAGACTAATCATGTCATAACCAAATTGTTTTCCTGCAAGAAAACACATTGTTGTTTTTCCAATTCCAGGAGGGCCAATCAACAGGAGAGGTTTTGTTCCTTTTTTCCATTTTCCAAACCACTCAACAAATTGTTTTCTAGCATCTTCATTTCCAACCATATCAAAAATATTTTGAGGTCGATATTTTTCGGACCACATCATTTGTATCACTTAGTAGGAAGGTTTTGAGTCAAATCTGACCAAATATTCTGCTCTTGTAATTTTTTGTACCAAAATAGATTATAATGCTCAACTGTTAGGAATAAAAATTCTAAGAATTTTCTATGTGAGAAGCTATCTGGAAGTTTTTCAAGAGCGGCTCTAGCATCATTCAGGTATGATTCACTATGTTTCATTGTTTCTTCAAATCCAGTTCTGACATCATTCATTTTCAATGAGTAAAATAAGGGCCAAGATGGAATTTTTGCTGCTTTGTCTCTAATACTATCTTCAATTTCATTTCCACACCCAACTGATTCAGCTGCTTTTGCCATTCCAGTGTAGAAGATGTCAGCTAATGGTGCACGATTTAACGCCATATTTCGACCAGCGGTACCCATCACAGAACGATATTTTTTGTAACTCTCAACTAATTCTTCTTCTGTAATTGATGTAGGTTTATCTTTTAATTTTGTATCAAGGTATTGTCCAATTCTTGCCTGCTTGAATCCTTCTTCAAACTCTTTTAGGACATCCTCACCACCTTTTGAGATTTTTTCTCTAGCAAGTTTTAGAATATATGGATTCATTAATTTGTAATCATCAAGATATTCTAAATCTTCATCTTTGTCAACAATTCTATCCATTGGTTCGCTAAGATCTATTGCAATTATATGACCATCTACAATATCTTCTCGCATTGTAGTACTCTTATCATCTTGGAAGTAATCGGTTGATGCATCAAAAAGACCATTGAATACAGGAAATGTCATTTTTACGAAATTTGAATTTAAAATTCTAAGAACTCTATCATGTAATGTGTCAAAATTTTCTAGTTTAGATTTGATAGGATCAATTTCAGAAGCATTTAAGATTATTTCTGTAGAACCGACCTCCTCTGCAAATTTTTGTTGTGTTGTGTTTGGAGATTCATCAGAGTTTATTTGATTAAATAGATTTTTTGCAAATCTCTTAGCAAAGTCAGGAAATGTAGTTTCTGCTTCTTCTTTATAATGATTAAACTGTTTGAATCCTTTTGATTTGAATAAACCTTGTTTTATAATTTGTTTTCCAGGTTTTGTTGCCATCAAAGCACTTTTACTAAAAATTGATTCGTCTTTTCCACTCACAAAATGTTATTAACAAATTGCTATTTATGCGTTCAAAAAACTAAATCACATTCGTCTAAACTCTGCAGCACCTTTTTCTGTGATTTTTAGTTGAATTGATTTTCCAAAAGGACTACTTTTTTCTACAGGCATCATGAGGCGCTTTTTCTCAAAATCTTGTAAAATAGTATCTAAATTATTTGTTGAAAGATTTGCCCTCTTTTGAAGTTCTTCAAATTTTGAAATATTTGTCATTAGTAAACCAAGAACAATTTTTTCTTTAGACCAATTTTTTGTTGAGAATTCTTCTTTACGTGGTGATTCTTCAAAATTATCAGGGGAAGATTCTTGGAATCTATCAGGGGAAGATTCTTGGAATCTATCAGGGGAAGATTCTTGGAAGAAATTTTCGCGAGGACTCTCAGGACGAGTAGAAATATTTTGTTTAAGTCCAGCACGTTTCAATACTCTAGGAAGTATTCTAGCAAGTGGTATTATGAGAAATATGAGTAAATAGATCCAGGAATAATTTTCTTCCATGTTATATCATTTTAATTCGAAAGTAATAATGTATGTGTTAAGTTTCTATTGAGATTGTGAAAAAACACGATATTCGCCTATGATAGAGTTACATTTGTGGCAAGTATACTGACCTCTTTCAATAAGAATTAGTCCATTAGCAACCGGTTCATTTGGTTTTTCTTCTATCTGTATTTTAGTTGGCCCATCAAATTCAGAATCACAAGTTTTGCAGAAATGTTTCAACATTTTTTCTAGATCAAGTTTCTCAAGTGATGCCAAGAAATGTTTGTCTATATTTGGAACGAGTTTTGATTTTGAAACTTCTTCAGTAGTAAGTTCTGCACTAACCCATCCACCTGAACCTTGTAATTCTATCACCGTCAATATGATTTATTTTTTATAAGCATAAATAAAGAGGTTTTCAAAAAAAATAAAATTTTATTCAACTTAAATTATCCACAAATTGAAAAATTATGATGGAAACAAATCAGATTTTGAAAGAGGCATCACGAAGAATTTATGAGGCTGTGAAAGATATGGCAGGTACTGAAAAGGCCGCAGGAGATTTTGGAAGAGGTGCAGGGGGAGATATTTCAAGAAATATAGACATTACTGCAGAAAATACTGTTTTAGATTATCTAAAAGAGATTAATTTTGAATGTGTGGTTTTAGGAGAAGAATGTGGTCGTGTTGAATTATCAGATAACCCAAAAGGGTTTGTCATCATGGATGCAATCGATGGTTCTGCAAATGCAGTTAGAGGAGTGCCATTTTTTTGTTCATCATTAGCATTTGCAACAGAAAATAGACTCAGTTCCATAACAGATGGTGTAATTACAAATCTTTCAACAGGTCAGATGTATTCGGCATCACAAGGAAAAGGAGCATTTCTGGATGATAAACAAATTTCAGTTCATAGAGGAATTCCATTATACAAAATAGTTGGAGTGAATATTTCAGGTGCATCACAAGAAATAATGAATAAATTACAACCAGTTTTTGAAAATCACAGTCATACAAGACATTTTGGTGCAAATGCATTAGAGATGGCAATGTTTGCACAAGGATTAATGGATGTTTTTATTGATTTGAGAAATAAAATTAGAATTCAAGACATTGCAGCAGGATACATAATTGTTAAAGAAGCAGGAGGCTTACTTTTGAATTCAGAATTTAATTCTCTTGATGCCGACTTGAGTTATGAAACAAGAGTTTCTTTTATAGCAGCAGCTAATCAGGAAATTCTAGATGATATATTTCCAAATAGAAATTAAGTTTTATCCGTAGGATTCGTATTTTACTTCAAATGTTCCATCTTCATGCGGATTATCTCTATTAACAAATCCTCTATCACTCACATAACCCATTACTCCATCAATTGTTCCTTGATAACCGCAAATGTAGATTCTAGTATTTTCAGGGGTTACTTTTTCTCCAACTAATTCATCTAATGGAGAAACTCCTTGTGCATTTGCTTTGAAAAATGATTCAACTCTTCCTACGTGACCATTCCACGATCTGTTATACTGTTCTTTAGGTCTACTAATTGCAGATCTGTAAATGAAATTCCATTTATCCAGTCCTCGTTCTTTACTTTCATTTTCAAAGTCAGTTAAAAGACGTTTGTAGCTTAGTTCATCAACATAACTTGCACCATGCAAGACTACAAGTTGTCTTTTATCATTAGTATCATGAAAATGATGTGCAAAAGCAATGAATGGTGCAAGACCAGTTCCACCACCAACACAAACAACTCGTCTATTATCAGGTTGTCCATCAGAATATTTGTCTTCAATTAACAAGTCTTCACCGGTAGGATCACCAAGTAATACCTCATCTCCAACACTCAAATAGAATAATTCAGTAGTGACACGACCAGGTAATGGTTTTCTAACCCATCTAATTACAAATTCAAAATAATCTCGATTTTCAGCATGGGATGCAATGGAATATGCACGTTTAACAATTTTATTTTCAGCAGCTACTGGAAGTCCAATAGTTAGAAATTGACCAGTTTCATATTTTGGCATTCCATTTATAGGGACTAAGCGGATAATGACTAGATCTTCTTTTAATAATTCAGTATAGATGATCTTTGCTTTTGTATCAGCCATGTGAGAAAAGTTTCTTGAATTGGATAAATGTATTTCTCTTCAAAATTTGACAGTATTCCTTATATTTAGAAAATGATCCAGCAAAAATTGACGACATGGCAAAAATAACATGTATGGATTATGGATTTAACTGCCCATATGTAATAGAAGGCGAAGTTGAACAGGTGATTGGAGAATATCAAAAGCATAGTAATGATGAACATGGAATTGAGTATTCTGTAGAGGCATTAACTCAAGTAATTTTAAGACAACAGGGTTAGAAAAAATTAAATTCTTTTCATTGAAGCAGACAAGATTGGCAATTCTTTATCAATAATTTTTTCAATAGCAGGCACTATTCCGGCTCTGAGTTTTGCATTTTCTTCATAAATTTCTGCAACTTGATCTCTAAATAATAATTTGATTCCAGGTAACTCCATAATTGTTTCTTCTACAGCTCTTGGTTCAGATATATCTAGAAGTAGGGTACCTTTTTTCTTTTCTTGCATTACTAGTTTAATTCGTTCAAGATCAATTAAGAAGTAATCAGCGGTAGTTGCAACTATAATAATATCGAATTTATCAAATCCCGACAATGCATCTGCAAATTCCATTGGAGTTCCTCCTAAAATTTGAGAGAAGTTTGTAGCGCGGTCAATAGTTTTACTAGTTACTTGGAAAGGAATTTGCTTTTGACTTAGTGTTTTTGCAACCATGGCAGCAGATTCACCAGTACCAATGAGTAATACCTTCTTTTTTGCATCCAATCCAACCTTGTCTTCTATTAGATTTAATGCTACATCACCCAATGATAGAACTTCTTTATGGATTTCAGTTGAATCTCTGATGGAATTAGTGAGTCTAATTACACTGTCAAATAATTTATTAAGAATTTTTCCAGATGCACCAGATTTTTTTGAGTCTTCTAGAGATTTTTTAATTTCTTCATAAACTTCTTGCTTACCTACAACTACAGAATCTAATCCACAAGCTAATCTTAATAGATGAAGGTAAACATCATCATCTTTGAAAACTTCTAGTGTTTGATCAAAATGATCAATATCAATTTGCTCTATGCTAGAATTATTTTGCCAAGTTTCTTTCATTTGATTAATTATCAAACCTTTTCCTTCAGGTCTTCGTGCATCAGTAGAATCATCAGTTTCAAGATTACTAACAGTAAAAATTTCAACTCTACTTGATGTTTGAATAATAATACATTCCTCAACACCTGGAATTTTTTTGAAAGCTTCAGATGCAACATTTACATCCTTAAATGCAAATCTAGCAAGAGAATGTAGAGGAACGTTTTTGAAAGTAACTCTTGCATTTAAAACATCAAATTTAACTTCACTCATTCAAATCAATCTCTTAGTTTTTCTCTTCCACCTTTAGCAGTTCTAAAAACATTCATTCCAAGGTAATAATTTTCATGTAAGGAATCAAGATATCTAAGATCTTGTTCAACTTTTTCAATATCATCAGATAATGATTCAGGATCATTTCTAAGACGTTCCAATTTTGCTTGTAATTCGTCGCCAAGAACAGTAATTCCAGTTTCATAATTGGAAGTTCCACCATAACGTTCATCTAAAATGTTTTGAGGATCATATGTAGGAGTAGTATCTTCATAATTCAGAGCTTTTCTTGTAATGTCATCTTTTTCATCTTCAGATAAGATTGGTTTTGGGAATCTATCTTCTTTATCTAAGAAAAATTCTGGTTCACCCATCTCTCTTCTAAATATAATCTCAGTTTTTCGTTTGTTAGAAAAATCAGGACCTTTTGGTGCATCAGCTTTTACTTCTTCTGCAATTGCTTTGAATTCATCTTCAGCGGCTTTTGCTGCGGCTTCTCTCAATTTTTTAGCTTTTGCAATTGCTTTTTCTGCTGCAGCTTGTGCTTTTTCTGCAGCTTGTGCTGCAGTTTCTGCGTCAATAGATGCTTTGGTGGATTTTTGACTATCCACTTTTTTTGATTCTTCAGATGCTTTTGAAACTTCCTTAACTTCAGATGTATTCTTGTCGTCAGACATCAATTTTTCTGTGAAATTGCCCGGATTTTAAGATTATTGTATTAGCTAGTGTCTAATCTTCTGCGATCAAATAATCTTTAGATTGAACAAAAAAAGCGCCCTCGGCGGGATTTGAACCCGCGTCTCAGCCGTGACAGGGCCGAATTCTAGACCGGGCTATACTACAAGGGCAGTATTTACAAGAAAAAGAATTGCTGTTTTAAAGTTTCCATTTTTGATTTTAGACTGGTAAAAGACTAAATTATACAATAATGGAAAAACGCCAATGGGTCTATAGCGCAGCCAGGTAGCGCACCGCCCTTTTAAGGCGGCTGTCGTGGGTTCGAATCCCACTAGACCCGCATCTATTTTGTAAGTGTTTTAACACGTTTTTCTAATAGAATTAATGATTTTTTTACATTATCATTTTGAGTCTTAATAGAATTTTTTAGAGTTACAAGTTTTCTGTTTCTTTGTCCAATCATTCGTGTTTGTTCTGAGGTTCCAGAAGATCCTTTTGATTTTCGTTGCTTAAGAGATGATGAGACAGTGGTTTTTTGAATTAACTCAAAAAGTTTTCTTGGTTTAATCCCCTTAATTTGAAGAGATTCAATTTCATCTAATTCCAGATCAGAGAGTAATTTTTTTGAATTATGTGATAATTGAACAAGGTTACCAACAATGTTGTGTGCAGAACGAAAAGGTATTTTTTCAAGAACTAAATTTTCTGCCAAATCTAAAGCAACTAGAAATCCTTCTTCTGTTGCTTTTTTCATTTTTTCCTGATTAACTGTAAGATCAGATAACATTGATTTTATAATAATTAATGCAGTGATTGATGTTTTTGATGTTGACCAGATTGAAGATTTTATTTGTTGTAAATCTCTACTATAACCAGAAGGTAAACCTTTGGTGGTAGTTAAGATAGATGTTAAATAACCTATAACCTGAGATGTTTTTCCTCGTGTAAGTTCTAAGATATCAGGATTTTTCTTTTGTGGCATTACACTTGATGGGGATGTAAAATCATCAGAAAGTTCTATGAATGAAAATTCAGCAGATGACCAAATGATAAAGTCTTCAGATAATCTACTTAGATTTGTCATCATGATTGCAGAGTTTGCGACATATTCTGCTACAAAATCACGCGTACTTGTTGCATCAATTGAATTTTCTACAAGAGATGCAAATCCAAGCATTTTTGCAGTACTGTCTCTATCAATAGGAAGACTAGTTCCACCAACAGGACCTGCACCTAATGGACTTTGATTAACTCGTACATACAATGACATGAATCTATCTAAATCACGGAATAGTGAATCGGCGTATGACAACAAGTAATGTGAGAATACTCCAACCTGAGCTTGTTGAAGATGTGTATAGAGTGGCATTATTGTTTTGGTATTTTCTTGTGCTGTTTTTAGTAAAGTGGAGATTGT
>Ga0315338_1003304_pt1 | contig 14273 bp, 13 predicted proteins | sample ASW8metaG_FD_204518 | JGI IMG/M metagenome (GOLD analysis project Ga0315338, IMG submission 204518) | Ammonia-oxidizing marine archaeal communities from Monterey Bay, California, United States - ASW #8 | ecosystem: Environmental > Aquatic > Marine > Coastal | place: USA: California | collected... | reverse complement strand
CGGATAAGCCGTCCTTAACGCCTGAAGGTGAAACAAAGTACCTGACGCATATCCCGACCCGTAGCGCCGATCCACGCGTGCCGGCCGTAGACGATCCTGCACTTTCAAATGATCCAACCTTTGCGTGCAACCCCCGTGGATTTCCGCGCGTCATGTTTGACGATGGTGGAGAGACATTCGAATTCATCCACATCGATGGCAGAGTGCTGCAACTCCTACAACGCGGCCGGACACTGCGTGAATTCTGGATGGATGGTCGGAACATACCATCACCCGAGAACATGGATAATATCGGGCCCTCCTGGTATGGGCATTCAGTCGCCGAGTGGGAGGGGAATGAATTAATCGTCAATACAGCAGGCATGGATGATCGTGCCTGGCTCGATGCATTAGGACACGTGAAAAGCTTTGAAGCACGGATACAGGAGCGGTATAGACGGGTCGATGCAGATACCATAGAACTTCGAATGACACTCTACGACCCAATAAGTTACACCGCCCCCTGGGTCAGCGACACAAAAATTTTCAGACGTGAATCACCAGAGAGACTTACTTTCTTTGGTTGGTACGGTATGTTCTCCGGAGTGGCAGATCTTATGTGTGCGCCGCTCAACGCGGTCGAACGACAAAGAGACGGGGCTTATTAACGCACGCATTCTAATTATGTGGCTACTGACCTATGATCACTTGCGTGACGAGTGATGCACCCAACATTAGTATCGACCACACCCGCCGCAATCTTCTGGTCTCACTGGCCGGGCTGGGGCTGGCTGCTCCGCTTATCGCGGGACGCCGGGACTGGACTCACGAGCCGATTACCCTGCGTTACACCTCTCACGCTCCAAGGTCCCACGGACTTTACACGGAGGCTTTCGTACCGTTTGCAGCGCTTGTAGAACGAGAGACAGGAGGGCGACTGCGACTGGAGCCCTTCACCGATAGACTCCTGCATGGCCCCATCGACGGTTTTAAAGCTGCGGTCACAGGCATCACCGACTACACCCACTCCTACATCACCTACCAACCTGGTAGCTTCAAACTCCTACACGCACCACAACTGCCGTTCCTATTCTCTAGCCCCCAGGTCGCAAGCCTCGTGGTGGAAGAACTCTACCCACGACATTTCAAGTCGGAGTTCGAGCGCATGGGCGTTTATTTTGCTCACTGCGATTGCACAAGCCCGTACAACATTATTTCCAAGACGCCAATCAGACGCTTGGAGGATCTTCGTGGAATAAAAATTCGCGTAACCGCGGGCCTCACCGCAGAAATATTCCGTGAACTCGGCGCCGTTCCTGTCGCAATCGCCGCAGCCGAAACTTACTCAGCATTTCAAAGGGGAGTCATAGATGCGGTCTCACTTGCTCCCTCCGACATAGTCTCCTATCGATTGCAAGAGATTGGCCCATACTACACCCGAGTCGATATCAACGTGACTCTCCTGCACTATTGTTTGAATCGCCAAAGTTTCGACGCTTTACCCGATGACTTGCGGGCAGCTTTCTACAAGTTACTTCGAATAAGAAGCCAAATTGCGGTACAGAACTATTACAGTGGACCAGGTTATGAACGCGCATTTTCTACGCTACAAGAGTCGGGCGTGGAAATTTTCGAGCTAGAAGAAGACGAGCTTGCTCGCTGGCGAGATAGGGTCACACCGTTGAAAGAACGCTATATCGCACAACACGAAGCAGAGGGTTTACCAGCACGTATTGTCGTAGCCGATCTGGAAGAACTTGCCGCCAAGTATGCATCGCTCACTGATAACCAGATCAACGCTCGCATCATCAACTCACCAACCCAAGGGATCATCGATTTTTGATTTTTAAAGCACTCGATCGCTGGTCGGAGCAGGCCTCCCGGTGGCTCTACGGGCTTGGTGTTTACGGTGCGCTACCGGCGCTGTTCGCACTCGTAACATTAGAGGTTGTGTTGCGCTACATATTTAATGCGCCACTACAGTGGAGCCGGGATGCCAACGGCCTACTGTTACTGATTACCCTTTTTTCCGCCCTCCCTCACGCCTGGGATTGCAGCTATCACATTCGTATGGAGATGATCTACGATCGGCTATCCCCAGGCTGGCGTAGTTTTGCAGATGTACTCTCCGCTTTGGCAGGGTTCGTATTTTTCTTTCTGCTTACCATACAAGCCTTCAGCTTCTCTCACTACATGATTTTAACCAGTGAAACGGGTGAGGATTTAGATGCGCCGCTCTGGCCATTTATGGTGTTCGTGGGATTATGCGGCATTGTTTTCTCGGCACGACTTCTGGCCAACCCCTCCGCAATGCCGACGAGCAGAGATGAGGAGTCAAACCAGTGGATTTGATCCTCATCGGCATCGCGGGTGTCATTCTTCTGCTTGTGCTGCTAGCAATTGGCGTACCTATTGCATTCGCGATGGCCTTCACAGGAATTCTCGGACTATGGATTGTTGAGGGGCCAATACCTACCATGGCACACGCGGCGTTAATCCCCTGGGAACATGGACGAGACTTCATTTTCGTCGCTGTTCCACTATTCGTCCTGATGGGACAGCTTTTCTATCACGCTGGACTTGCTAGTGATCTTTATGAGTCGCTCCGAAAATGGGTCGGAAGAGTGCCCGGTGGAATGGCAATTTCCTCAGTACTCGCATGCGGTGGATTTGGAGCAGTGACTGGGTCGAGCATCGCAACCGTGGCAACTATGGGTACCATCGTAATGCCCGAAATGCGCCGCTTTAAGTACGACTCGCGCCTTGCCACAGGGGCATTAGCAGCCTCTGGTACTCTGGGGATCCTCATACCCCCAAGTCTGATTTTTATTTTTTACGGGGTCATGACGGAAACATCCATTGGCGCACTCTTTATTGCCGGTATAGTTCCAGGTGCGATCACGGCACTGATGTTTTCCCTCATCATCCTAATCCGCTGCGCGCTCAACCCCGCCCTCGGACCCAAAGGCCCGCGAGCTAGCTGGCAAGAACGAATCGTCTCAGTTAGCCGCCTGGGTCCTGTCGCAATGCTCTTCGTACTCATAATCGGTGGAATATACGCAGGCATTTTTACTCCAACAGAGGCAGCAGGAGTCGGTTGTGCAGGCGTACTAATCACCACACTGATACAGCGCAAACTCAACTGGGCAGCGATTAGTGCAGCATTACGCAGTACGGCTCTGATCAGCGCAATGATTTTCGCCATTATTATCGGGGGCTACGTCGTCGCACGCTTTCTTGCAGTTACCGGACTTACGGATGCATTAGTTGATTTGATCATTGCGGCTGAACTCGGCCGCATTGGATTCCTTATTCTACTGGTACTTCTCTACTTCGTATTAGGTGCCATGCTGGATGTATTCGGGATGCTTGTCCTAACCATTCCGTTCATCCTACCCGTCGTAACCGAGCTTGGAATCGATCCTGTCTGGTTCGGCGTTTTTGTCGTTATCATGGCAGAGCTTGCTTTGATTACCCCTCCCATAGGAGCAAACGTTTTTGTTATGCGCCGGGTAGCTCCAGATGTTCCAATGGAAGAAATTTTCCGAGGTGTATTTCCATTCGTTATCGGAGAACTTCTGGTGCTTACGCTATTAATATTATTTCCAGATCTAGCGCTGTGGCTCGTCGAACGTATGGGGTAATACCTCTTTTTTTATAACACTTATCCTGATAGCCTACCGCCCCTGTTTCCGTGACAAACCACGAACGAAAATACTTGCACCCTTGATTCCTGTTTTGACATTAAGAAAAATCCTGACTAAGTACGCTAGAACTGCTGTTCTTTGGGTAACCGGGGTATTATTTACCTGCAGATTTTTAATCCCAATAGGTTACATGCCAACCGCAGTAGAAGATGGTTGGTTCATTAAACTTTGTGACAGTCTTCCATTAACCAGGCATGTCGAAACTAATTTAAATCACCATAAAACCTTTTTTACAGAGCATACTGGCAACACCCATCATGGTGAAATAGATTGGGAGCGCTGCTCCCTAGGGATTTCAATAGATTCTGCGGCACTAAAAACCAATCTTTTTTCCCTAATTGAATCTTTTAGCGTTTATCAACATTTTTCTAGATTGATCATAACCGTCCTGGTAACTGATCCCATAGTCCCTAAGCAGCAGGGACCTCCTAACACTAAATAATTTTTTAAACATTTTTCATGAAACTACGACATTTAAATGCGTAGTTGTGTTTGATTGTATTTTTTAGGATTTGTTATGAAGGCCTTACTGCGTGTATTAATTTTTTCATTTTTACTTTTCACATTAAATCTCTCTGCTCAAGAGAGTGCTATTGAACACGCTCCAATTGGAGTGATGGGCGATCATTATCATGAGCAGGGCGAAGTTATGATTTCTATTAGGCATATGAAAATGCTCATGAATGGAAATTTAAATGGTACTGACAGTATTTCTGACACAGAAATAATTGAATTACCTAATCCCTATCAAATGGGAAACGCGTCTACAAAACTCAGCGTAGTACCACAAGACATGGTTATGGATATGACCATGCTTGGCGTTATGTACGCTCCCAGTGATGCTGTAACACTTATGGCTATGGGAATGTTTGTCGGAAAGGATATGAGTTTAGATACTTATGCGGGCGCTATGGGCATGGGGGATAGAGCATATCTTGGTTCGTTCGATACCTCCTCCTCCGGGCTCGCAGACTTAACTTTATCTGCATTAATCAGACTTAATGAGACGAATCTCTCAAAATGGCATGCGGAATTCGGAATTCAAAAATCTGTGGGTGAGAATGACGGTACCGGCAATGTGTTAACCCCCATGAATCAAACTGTGGGCATGATTCTCCCCTACGGAATGCAGGTTGGAGATGGGTCTTCATCCCTGATTGCTGGGCTTACATATTCAACTGAAAGAAGTAGTTGGGTGTATGGAAGTCAAATAAAACTAAAAAGGATTATTAGTGAAGATGACTGGAATTTTGGAAACAGCTTTTATTTAACAAGCTGGGCACAAAAAGAAATTTCCTTAGAAACAGCACTATCTCTAAGATTAACTTTTGATAACCAAGACCCCGTAGATGGGAGAAATTCCAATATCATGGCGCCAATCCAGACCGCAAATCCTGCTAATTACGGTGGTAAGGTTCTTGAATTAGGTTTAGGAATAAACCAACTGCTCAATATCTTTCCGGGAGATCATGCTGATCGTGTTGGCGTTGAACTCACGTACCCCATTAGTCAGGATCTCAATGGCCCTCAGATGAAATCAAGATGGGCGATCAATATAGGCTATCAAAAATCTTTCTTTTAAAAGTGGATTTTTCAGACAAAGCAACCTTCTCTCATCGTTCTAACGAGGATTGATTCGAAACTCACTAAGTTGCGGTGGAATAACAGCTCGCTCCTCCGGTCTATCTAACTGGGGAACCCACCCATAAGGAACACGATAGGCTCTATAGACGAGATTAGGCGCCCCGTCCTCGTTGAAGTGAGGGTTCAGGTATTCCCAGACGGTCTCGTTCTCGGGGGTGACTTCGAAGACCCGGCCCACCACGCCCTCAGTAATCAATGTATTGCCATTGGGCAAACGTTGGGCGGAACTTACGAAAGTACTGTAGAAGAGGAACCCCGGCAGGCCCGCGATCGAATATTCCCAGACCTTGCCGAATGTGACCGGATTGATCTCGAGGACTCTAGATTTCATCCGAGTAACAATATTCGCGCCCGTTGGAGCACTCGGGTTCCCAGACCCATAGCCTGCGTTGCCGCCGTTGTCGAACAACAGCAAGTTTCCGGCCCCCGGCAGCCCTTCCGGAATGATATGCGGGTGGTGTTGACCAATTACCTGGCCGAGTTCCTGTAGCGCCCTAGATTCCCGATAGTCGGGACCCATTCGCCAGACGATGGAACCGGTCGCTCGTTCGATAATCGCGACAATATTAGCGGCACGACTGCTGATGATGATGTTGTCAGGATGAAAACGCTCATCACCAGCCTCGTACCAGCGATTAGGACCGATATAGGTTGCACTGTTCAAGTGTAGCCAGTCCGCACTTTGGCGACCCTCATGCCATGGCACAGATCGATAGATGGCATTGCGGGCATCCTCGGAGAAGCCGAGCTCGTGGATATGGTCGCTGGCTAACCACTCCCAGAGCACCTCACCGTCCCAAGACACTTCAAAGATGTAGTCGTCTTCCAAGCGCTTGTCGCTAACGTTGGTGTTAATCAGGTTCTTATGAGAAAGAACAAGCGTTCGTCCACTGTTCACCATCGGCTCGGCGCCAGGGGCATAATAGCCGACCGGGCTACCTTCTCGCTGCCAATCGTGATGCTGGCGGGCAGACAAAACGGTATCGCCGTTTTCAAGCTGCACCTCCTCGGTGCCGTCATACTTCCAGACAATATTCCCATCCCAATCCAATTGGGCAAAAGTAATAGCCTCTAGGTGGGGGCTTCGCGTACCTAGCCCACCCATGAGATAACCACCTGGAAGCAGCCTCGGCGGATAACCGCGCATTCCGTCCCAGCGGTGAAGCTCATTTCCGTTCATGTCGATCAACACGACTTCCGATAGGCTGGAGTTGAGCACCGTGTAGCCATTCCACGTCCTGTCAGGCTGATAGATCGTGGTACCCGTAGGATAGATAGACGGCGCCGCATCAACACCCCAAGACTGAAATACACCAAAACCCGCTGTCAGTAGCAGAAGTACCAAAACCAGTAAGCGTGACATGTTCATTTCCTTATTCGAGAAGTTTGCTGACGTTTTGTGCGACTGCATTTGTTCGTCTAGTGCACACTGACTCTCACGCGTCTGGGAGAGCGCACTCGAAACGTTTTATTTCCTCTCCAGGCTGCCAGAACCAGAACCCACTGTGTGTTGCTGGTTCTGTGAAAACGGTAGGGTCTGTCAACACGACCCGGTAATCTAACCGATCTTCACCATCATTGAGTATGAAGCGCTCAATAACTTCAATCTCCTCGCTCTGTGGTGTACCGATGTCGTCAAAAAAAGGTTCATTGATACGAGTTGTCGTTACAACAAGCGTAGTGTCTTCCCAGCGACCTATGGAATAACCCACAGGCGAAGTAGGCTGGTTCTCAGCAGGTACGTCTTCCACCATGTGAATGGTGCGCATACCATCCCACTCTTCAAGCCGCAGAATGATACGGTCACCTTCATCAACAAATTCGATAGGATAAGGGTTACTCATCATGGCAGGCATACCTGGCGGAATACACTCGAGAGCAGGGTCATCCCCCAGAGGGTCGAACGTTTCCCGAGCCGCGATGGCCTCCTCCGTAAACGGTAACCGAGACTCAAAACCAGTGCTTCTGCTCCAGATTCGAAAAATTCCTTGAGCTTCTCGGACACCTTGTTCCTGAGCGGCTTCGGAAATCGGCGCTGCGATAACTTCCCTGCCAATCTGTACAGCACGCTGCGGCCACAGCGGCACTTCCGTACCATCAGCAAGTGTCATGGTATAAGCCGCCATACTATTTAACCCTCGCCTAGACACCGCACCCGTGAGCGCGACGTGATCCCCAACTGAGACGATATCTCGACCAATTCCGATCCGTTGAAGCGAATTTGTAGAGCCTGATTCAGCCTCCCAAGTTTCCTGCTCACCATTTTCTAGAATACGCTCAATGGTCACAACGACGTGGGGGTTTCTCCAGAAAATATCCGTGACATCCCCCTCAATGGTTCTCAGATTTTCTGTGTCGTAAGCAACAGTAACCGCGTGATGTGCAGCAGAAAAACTCGAAAACATAAATGCCAGGAGAAAAAAACCAATACGATCCATGACAAACATCCCCTATCTATTAAATACATCCAGACGCAAAGGCGTCCAGTTCATGCCATCAGGTGTTTCGTGATTTACAACCAGCGTACGGGGCGGAGCCTCGGGATTGGTAAAATCATAAATAAGGATACGCCCGTCAAGACGGGTACTGACGAATCCAACACTATCAACAGCGAAAAACCCAAAACCACCAGCACCTACACCATCGCCAGGAATAGGAAGGTCGTGCAAGACTTCTCGAGTTTGTGTGTGATAGACACGAATACCAACTATTTCACGGTTGCCATATATCACAGCCATCCGATCGTCCGACAAATTCACTAGTCGCCGAGGCTGCGTCGCCGCTTCAAACTTCTCCAATTCAACCAATGTCTCCGAATCAATGACAGAAATGGTGCTCTCATCCTGGTTGATTACCCAGATATTCCCATTGTCCGATGTCACAGTGATTGCTTCAGCACCCAACCCAGTCTGAATCACGGTAGGTTCTCGATCCTCATCAAGAAAAATTACTGACACTGTCCCCTGACCGAGGCGTCCACCAACATAAACCCTACTGCCGTCTGGGCTTAAATGAAGCATGTGGCCCTCGCGGGCGGCATCGCCGATATCGTAAGTTCTCACAACGCTCAACGTTTCCACATTAACGACCGCAATCTGATCCTGAGTCTCCAAGGTAATGACGGCGTGAAGATTGTCAGGCAAAAAAACAGAATCATGAGGCTTAGACATTGGCCCCATATCAATACGGCCCAAGATCTGAGCGCCCGGGATATCCATGACGGTCACGTAACGCCCAGGACGGTTCTCACCATACTCAGCAGTCAATGCTAACCGGCCATTAGGAGATACAGCTACCTCGTGGGGCCAGCCCTGACCTATAGGAATACGAGCGATCTCGATCTCAGTTTCCAGATCAAAGAAAGAAACACTACCCGCCTTAGAATGGCGATTAACCACAAGCAACGTACCATCCTGAGCGCATGCGCTGGAGAGCATTAGGCAAAGGATAATCCCTAAGGGAGTTACTCCGAACCTAGAATCCATTGATCTTGTTCCTAAGCTCTAGGCACAGCTGCCGTAACGTCGTACATGATTTTCGCGCCGGCGTCTGGCAGTTGATCAACGCCCAAGGTAGTGCTACAGGGATTCCAGTCTCCAAGGTACTCCGCTCTGACTCCATTGGCGGGGGTTTCGGTATAAAACCTCACAATTTTGATAACCTCGCGCCAGGTAATACCCGCCTCGTCAAGCACTTCCTGGATATTATCCAAAGCCATTCGGGCTTGTTGATCAAGATCATCAGGAAACTCGAAGGGATCCTCAGAAGTCAGGTCCAGGGGACGGGCGGTAACACCAGACAAAAAGAGGAGATCCATGTCCGAGCTGATGCGAAGACCAGCAGCAAAGCTCGTCTTAAGAACATTTCTTGTGTTGACTACTTCTATTGGCATGTTCGTTTCCTCTTATTTATTCCTGTAGGCACGTCAGGCATTGGATGGAATGACGGCAATCAATTCTATTTCAAGGCGCGCAGGCGCGGAGCTTAAGTTTCTAATCTGCATAGCGGTCATCGCAGGCCACCAATCCCAAAAGTCGAAATACTCTGCCATAACTTCCTCAATGGCATCGGATTCCGATAAATCGGTTTGGAAGCGATTGACCTTGACGACGTCTTTCCACGTCACACTCTGGTCATCCAAGATCTCCTTTATATTGCGCATGCACATATGCGTTTGACCGCGGATGTCCTCTGGCATAGTCATCTCGTAGGGCACATGGGGATGCAAATGGTAGAGGTCCAGCGCCGTCGTCCCGGACAGAAACAAAAGATCCATATCCGCATCAGCACGCACATAAGTTCCACGCGGGACAGATGCTGAACGATTGCCCTGTGCGTTTGACGATAATGGAAAAGAAAACAAGCTTGCCCCGGCAGCAGCCGTTAAACCAGTGGATCCGGTGACAAGAAAGTCGCGTCGATTAAGTAACTTCTGCATGGATTCTTCCTCGTAGTTATTTTAATCCGTCGCGAATGATTCAACGATCTCAATCATGACTTGTACGCCCTTATTAAACGCTTCGATTCCAATACGTTCATTGTTTCCGTGTACGCTGGAAGATTGGGCAGATGTCCTAATACTTGGGATATACCCGTAGCTCGCAATACCAATATCACGGAAAAAATGACTGTCTGTAAATCCTCCTAATACAGAAGGCGCCACACCCGCACCTGGAAAATGCTCCAGAGTCTTCTCAACTAACAGACTATAGAACGGCGTATCCGAACTCGTCGCAGCCGCGCTAAAAAGCATGATTTTCTCTACCTCTATCTGGTCATCATCAATGCGTGCATTAATCCCCTCTAGAAATTCATCTGCGTCTTGATCAGGAAGTATTCGACAGTCGAGCTCCGCAACAGCGGTTGGGGATACAACGTTTATCTTCTGACTGCCCGTCAACATGGTGATAGAACAGGTATTACGGATCAGTGCATGTAAAGCTGGCAGCTCCGCCTGAAAATCGGCAACAAACTCAGAATCGAGGATAGCTTCATCGATATTTCGGAATGGCTGCTGCCATTTAGGGTCCAGATTATCGGCAAGACCTACGAACATCTCTCGTACCGGTCCAACTATCCGTGGCTCAAAAGGTGATTCTTGAATTCTATGCAAGGCTGCTACAAGCCGGGTTGTTGCCGAGGTAGGTAAAGGCCGGGAGCCGTGCCCTGGTTCGTCAGTGGCCGTTAATCGAAGCCAATACGGGCGCTTTTGTGCAAGCTCAATCCGAAACCACTCATGCCCGCCCACAGACTCGGTGCCACTACCACCTTCATTCAAGACGTACCCCACACCGTCGAAGATCTCAAGTCTATTTTCTACTAACCATCCGGCACCATAAAACCCACCAGCCTCTTCATCCGCAGTGGCCATAAAGATGACGTCCCGATTCAGCGACTGTCCGCTGTTATGAAGTGCAAGAAAGGCTTCGAGATGCATGATGCCGAGAGATTTCGTATCAAGGGTCCCACGACCGTATAGCTCTCCATCAATTTCAACAGCTCGCAACGGATCGGTTACCCACGCTTCAGGCGTCGCCGGCACTACATCAATGTGATGCAAAAGCACCAGTCCAGGCTCATCACCCCCTTCCAAACGCGCCCAGATATTTCCTCGTCCTGGTGCTGACTCTGCCGTTTCATAGGCAATACCCGCTCCTGCAAAAATTTCTGCGAAAAACTCAACCCCTCGGCTCTCATTACCCGGAGGGTTCGTGGTATCGACCTCGACATAGGTCTTGAGACGCTCCAGAGATGTAATCTGCGCATAAGAAACGGTAGACAAAACGGCTAAAAGGCACCCTAGAATGGGATATCTCATGGGTCTTTTCCTTTAAGGATTTTTCTTTTCCCTATACCGATTCTACTCACATAGACGGAAATAAGGGCCCAAATCTTGATTAAAGCTCATCTTAAAACTTCTAGGGACCATTCAAAATAAACCAGACTACTCCGGCGACCCTAATGTATATCCAGAATATAGGGCATAGACAAAGGGCCACATCTCTGCGGCCCTTCGTGAGTTGAAGTTTTGTGAGTTGAAGCTTTGTTAGTCGCTGCCTTGGAACTCTTGGACATTAGGCGACGTTGTGATGTGCTCAACATCCTGGTTATTCTCATTGCAGACATACTCCATCAGCTCCCATTCGGGTCTGAGTGTCGCATCAAACTGAATAGTGAACGGCTTAGCGTAGGCCCCTGGATCGATAATGGTGGTGATTTTCTCCAAAGTTCCAAAGTTCGTCCGTGTATAACGCTCAATCGTGTGAAGCTGTGTTGTGTGAGGATGTCCCTGAAAATCAAACCAGAAGGTCTCAACACCAGTGAAACCGACGGTGTCGATGACCAGGGTGTCGCCCTCCCAATGCCCGATAGAGTGTCCATACCATGTCGGGTCTGGATCCTCTGGATGCTCCCGACCATCCATGAAAATTTGTCGATAACTATGAATATTGCCTTCAAAAAGAAAGTACAGATGTGTTGCCTTCCCGCTTAAAGGTGCCTGAACGATTCTCCACGGAAAAGGAGCAATTCGCGGTATTCCTGTAGGCAAACAGTTTGCTTCAGGGTCATTTCTCGACATCCGGGAGTCCATCAGTTCTTTCGCCCACGGCAAAAGTACAACCTCTTCACCCGGTTGAAGGCCGAACCTGACGTCTCGGTGAGGACCTGATCCCAGCCAGAGCCCTGAAAAATCGGGCGTCCCATCAGGCAACCTTGGGGTGGGCATCGACATGACATCCTCCCCGGGTACTTGGGAGACTAAGTCACCGCCTGCCCGGGCAAACGTATCAGAATAGTCGCCCTCTTCTATTCGACCCTGACCTTCCTGGGCCAACAACGGACACCCAAAAAGAAAAACAATAGCTGTCGGGATAAAATATTTCATGTTGCCTCCGGTTACTCTCGCGCACCTGCGACCGTGCCGTCAGCCAGTGTTACGGTCAGTGCATTAGCCATTTTGGATCCATCTCTCGCAAGAGAGCCGTCAACCGTCACCTCTTCACCTAACGCTACAAAATTTCTTGACCACCCATTACGGTTAAGTATGTTCGGACTGGCCAGCTCAAGATTCCAGTTGATCACGTTACCCGCTTCATCTGTTACATCGATATAGAAGCGAGCATGGGGGTTAGTCCATTCGATTTTTGTGACAACACCTTTAAGCGTGACAGGACTATCCGGATCGTACTGAGCCGCGAAGGAGTGGTGAGCCAAGGACGGTGTAGCCGTACACAGAATCACTCCAGAAACCAAAACACAAAAATAGTTGTTCATGACAAAATCCCCCTTGCGAGCGCATCATACCATCACTCTAATCCCTCATCAGGTAGTCCCAGTGTGCTCCTGCGCTTCGCAAAATAGCTGGCAAATCCTCGCTCAACAAATACCCATCTTTGATTAACATCAAGGCCTCATCCGTTACCAAACCAAAGTACTGCTCACGGCTTTCGTAGCGTTCCTCAATAGAAAGGCGAGCATCATCACTCGCCTCACGCGCAGCTCGATTTCTAGCAAACGGGATGTACGAGCCCTGACTAGCATTCGGACTGTAAGGATTCCAACCAGTATGCGTTGCCAGCGGAACAGCAAGCTCGGGCGATCTCAAGCCAACAATCTCATTGCCATCCGCAGCAACCTGTGGGACCAGAAACGGAAAAATGCCAATTCGCTCTGGCGGCTCTTTTGAAATGATCCCGCTAGATTCAAACTCCGAGCCGTAGTCGAGCCGATACGCCCGACTGACTTCCACAGGCCGCTTAACCCGTGGAATGATTGGGAATTTCAGTGCCTCAAGTTCCACTAACGTACCATCACCAACCATTGGATAACGGCTGTCTGGGGGAGAATCAACATCTCTTGTCCAGTCGTTGAGTTTCAGAAGTAACGAACGGAGAAACCATGTGTAGTCATTCGGATTTCCCACCCGTAATCCATCAGAATGTGTTTCGGGAAATTGAGCCGGGACATGTTGCGTTCCCGAAAAAAGATAAATACGAGAAGTATCTGCCGGTGGCACGTCCTTCGTACCATCCACATTTGTGTGGATCAACGCAGTCGGTAATCTCCAATACTCCGTAGACGTATTGGTATAGAAAATTTTTGGTATTGTCTCCGAGCGTACATTTCCAAGCAGGCTATCCTCTATCCCGGTTATAGGATCTTTCTGAAGAACATCGGAGAAAGGAAACTGATCGCCCGGATAGAAATAGTTTGCATCAATGGCTCTTGACGGTTGTGCAAAACGATGATTAAAACTGCCTCGCGCGTTCGACCCTGTGTGTATGATCAAACCGTCAAAGACTTTCTCACGAGCCTCATCTTCGTTAAAACCATCATAAAGATAGTTGCGTAGAAAGCGACCTGCTTGTGAATCACCGAAAGCGAGGGCACGATCAATAGCGCCTGCCGGAATACCTAGCGATTCTGTCGAACCATACTTCAACCGGGAGATGGTATCTCTCATGGCCGCAAGACCTAGTCCTGCTATTGGGGACCCTTCCGATACAAAGACAGCCTCGTATATCCGGTGAGGCTCGAAACCACCGGCTAAATAGATACGGGTGGAGTCCGCCACCATACGACCATCTTCAAGTCGCCCGAACTGCCACTCTTCTCGAGGTATGAAGATGCGATCACCAGCGGGAGAATCTCTCACCGTCAATGTATTTCTAGGATCGCCGGGGTTTGCCACAACATACGGTATGTGCCCCCGATCACCAAGAGAATGATCGTACGTCTGCTCTTGAACCACGAAATCACTGCGTACAAGTCCCTGTATCGAGTGGTCATTTACAGTCGCGACGGGTGCGTACACCCGCATCAAATCCACTTGAAAGGGAACATCAAATTGCCACCCTACATACAAAAGGGTGAAACCCTGACGTAACAGGAACCCATCACCGAAATCCTCCGTGATACGTGGTGCGTCCGTTGCTGTAGCCC
>Ga0315338_1003303_pt1 | contig 14284 bp, 16 predicted proteins | sample ASW8metaG_FD_204518 | JGI IMG/M metagenome (GOLD analysis project Ga0315338, IMG submission 204518) | Ammonia-oxidizing marine archaeal communities from Monterey Bay, California, United States - ASW #8 | ecosystem: Environmental > Aquatic > Marine > Coastal | place: USA: California | collected... | reverse complement strand
TTCGGCCATACCTTCGATGGTCTCGACAGACTTGCCTTCCGCCTCCACGCCCATGACGAGGCAGGAGCAGACCAGCCGGCCATCGACCATGACGCTGCAGGCGCCGCAATCGCCCGAAGCGCAACCTTCCTTGCTGCCCGTCAGCTGCAGTTCGTCGCGCAGGACATCGAGCAAAGTTTCTTGCGTTTCGCAGAGAAACTCTACGGGTTCGCCGTTGATTGTTGTCGTTACGTGATTTTTAGCCATTGTTAGCTCCCCGCCCGCTCGAGCGCGATTGCGGTCGCCCGGCGCGCCAGGACGCCAGAGACCTTAGTCCGAAATTCAATGGTGCCCCGCTTGTCATTGATAGGGCTGGCGGCCGCCTGCGCAGCGGCGTCGAGATTGGCCATTGCGGCGTCGTCAACCTTGGTGCCGATCAGTGCGTCTGCCGCTTCCTGCACCAGCAACGCCTGTGCGGCAACGGCCCCCAACGAAAACCGAGCGGTCGTGCAAGTACCGCTTTCGTCGAGCGTCAAGCAGACACCAGCGCCGACGACGGCGATATCCATTTCGGTCCGCGGAATGAACCGCAGGTAAGCATCGCCTGTCCGTGACGCCTTTTTCGGCAGATTGATCGAAACGACAATCTCGCCCTTCGCCAGAGAGGTCTGCCCCGGACCGGTGCAAATATCCTCGACCGGGACGTCTCGACGCCCGTTCGGCCCAGCAACGGTGCAAACAGCAGAGGCCGCTATCATCGCCGGTACGCTATCCGCCGCGGGCGACGCATTGCAGAGGTTCCCGCCGAGCGAAGCACGGCCTTGGATCTGCGTGGATCCCACCAGGTCCATGGCCTCGATCACACCAGGCCACATCCCAAACAGCGCCTTATCTTCATGGAGCTGAGCGCTGGGAACCGCCGCGCCGATCGTATAGGCACCATCGTTCACCGAATAGGTCATCATCTCGTCGATATCTTTGACGTCGACGACGAGTTCCGGCGCGATCATGCCCGATCGCAATTGGACTAAAAGGTCCGTTCCGCCCGCCAGCACCCGGGCTTCCCCGCTTGCGCCTGCGAGCATTGCCACCGCTTCGTCAACCGAACTCGGGGCTTCATATCGCATTCCGTTCATGTCTCTCCCTTGCCTTTCAAATCCTGCAACTCAACCGGGCTCGAAGCCGAAACGCTCCAGCTCGCCCAACCCACATGGCCCTACCCGGGAATAAAACTAGTGTCCCGCTAAACGCCTGACGCGATTTCGTTGATGTCGCTCCGGATATTTTTCACTGATGCACAATAAGCCCACACCGGGCTCATCCACCTCTCAGTAAAATCCACTAACAAAACATACAACCCCGAACCAACCGCCACAAGCGCCCCTGGGTCGAACTTGTTTCGGTCCACCAAAAGTCCGATTTTTACGAGCGCGCCAGTAGTTTCTCTACAAAGTGAGTCAGTGTGACTTCGATTCTTGCCCTCGTCCGCCTATACTAATAAGAGGGGCGCAAAGGATGACTGCTATGAAACGACTTGCAAGCGTTGCATTGATCGGGGCGTCGGCCATGGTTCTGGCGGCCTGCAATACAGTATCGAATAGAACGGTAGCCACGCCGCAAGGCGCAGGGCATGTACTTTTTGAAGCGACGGCGTTCACGGAGACGGCACCGGTACGGGTCGGCTGGGTGGATACGTGGCAGGAAGAAGAGTACAGCCGCTTTGCCGGCAAGGGCGCGCAAGCGGAAATAATCTATTCCGTAGCGGACGAGCGGGACTCGGTCGTGCTCGATTTCGACATGACGTTGGACCGCGTTATCGGCAACTGGCACGCGGGGGTGTCACTTGGCGAGAAAGGCAACGCCGAAGCGCCGCTTGGCACGTTCCAATATCAACACTTCGCCAAAGCGGGCCGGGCTTGCGTCGGTTTCCTAAACGAGTGGGATTACCGGGTAGGCGATCGCCAGTTGCGGCCGGCAAAAGTCCTGTTTGGCTATTATTGCGGAAATTCCGGGCGGAGTTTCAGTCGTGGTGACGTCGCCAGCCTGCTTTCCGATATCTGGATCAGAGATATTGGTCGAATCGATTACCGGTTTACGCCCAGACTTTCACTGGCTTCAGGCGCGCGGCCTTCGAAAATAGGAAACTTGCAATTTCCCTATGCCAGGGCGGACCGTTTCACCGACGCCGATGGCGAACGGGACACCTAAACCGCGGGAGCGCCGCGTGTCCGAACCGCATATTACATGCAGTGGGCGCGCGGCATTTCCTGCATCAGATTGCTAACGATCAGCGCGGCTTCGCCATTCGACGTTTCCGGGTGCCGCTTGCGGTAGGCATCGACCGCGGCAACAAAGGCCGGGTAGTCGGTCACGCCTTCTTCGCGCTGTTGAATATAGGCATGGGCTACGGCACGTAAATCGTCATCATGCTGCGACATAATGGTTAACTCCTCAATCGCCATTATTCCAACCAATGCGCCATTTAGTGCCCTATCGAGAACGGGAACGTCCCCCAAACGGGGGACCAAATCGCGATATGTCAATTTTTCTTACCGGTGAGCTCAAAATTTTCGTATGAATCCTGCCATGAAACGACTTGCTTTAATCGCCCTGTTAACCTTGCTCTCCGCCTGCAGGACCATATCGATTCCAGGATTCGGCGCGACAGCGGACGATATCATCCCGATTCCGTTGCCGGACGTGAGAATTCTATTCAACGCCCAGGAATTTGCCGGCCAATCCATCATGCGGGCAAAGTTCACCGACACTTGGCAGCGCGAAGAATACGCATTGTTCCGAGGCGCCAAAAGCCAAGCGGAAATCGTCTACATCGCCGCCACGACGCGAGAAACAAGCCTCGACGCCGATGTCACCTTGAAATCGATGATTAAGAAATGGAACTTCAACGCCAACTCAAAAATTTCCTGGGGCGAAGAGATCAAGGCGCTGGCTACATTTGGTGAGGTTTTCGTGATGCCCTATAGGCACCGCGAGAACAGTTGCGTGGGCTTCTCTTCCGAATGGGGGACGGCGGGTGACGACCCGGAAGTGAGGCCGACTAAGATGGTGTTTGGATATTACTGTGAATTATCGGGAACACCGCTCTCTAGCGCACAGATCGAAACACTCATCGACGAGATCCAAGTCTCCAAGTTCGCCGGCGGCAGTAGCACGAGCATTCCGATACCGGGCGCCATAAACCGCGACGGCGGGACGATGGGAAACCCTGGGTTTCCGTTTCTACTAGCCCAAGGTTACATCTCCGAGGGGCGCAGTTTCGTCGACCGGTCTTATTGACAAATACGGCTTGTTTGCGCCTGCGCCGTTCATACCTAAGTGCAAGGGCACAGTGAACGGACCAGTCGATATGAAGCCGATTTTCCAACGCGGCGCGACACTCGCGGCATTGATGTTTTCCGCCGCACTGACGGGATGCCAAACGACAGGCGCCACATATCCCACGATTTCCTGGGCCGGCACCGAAAGCGCCTATGTCCAGTTTACCGCAACAGCGTTCGAGAACACCCCGTCCAAACATGTCGTGTTCACCGATGTTTGGCAGCATGAGGAATACGTGCTGTTCGAAGGCGGCGGCGCGCAAGCGGAAATTATTTATGTCGCCGCCAATGAGCGTGACACAATCGCACTGGATTACAGTTATCCCGTCGTGCCAATGGTTCAGACCTGGAATATCGCCCGAAAACACCCGATCGCGTGGGGCGAAAAGGGTCAGACCGGCGCGCCGCTCGGCGCCTATTTCTATCGCCATTTTCGATTAAACGATGTCGGCCGCGATTGCGTCGGCTTTTTCACGGAATGGGATTTGAAAGACGACGACCCGCAATTGCGCAACGGGAAAGCGCTGTTCGGTTATTACTGTGAGAAACCCGGCATTGCGCTTAGTCAGAAACAAGTGTTCGGCTTGCTGGACAATATCTGGATCCGCGGCATCACGGCACGATACGACGTGCGATTTCAGCCCGTTGCGCCTACCGGCGGCCCGCTGGCAGGACAACAGGGCGCCTTGGCGTTTGCAAAATATGGTACCGGCGATACCGGCAACGTGAACTTCCCGTTCGATATCGCCAGCCATTACAACGAATTCGATGGTGACGACCGAAAGAAATATTAGCCCGCTACATCCGGAACACGCCAAATTTCGTCGGCTCGAACGGCTTGTTGAGGGCGGTGGAAATGCCGAGCCCGAGAACCCGCCGCGTTTCGGCCGGATCGATCACCCCGTCGTCCCAAAGCCGTGCCGTCGCGTAGTAAGGATGCCCTTCGCGCTCGTACTGCTCGCGGACCGGCGCCTTGAATGACTCCTCGTCTTCCTCGCTCCATTCCTCGCCGCGCGCTTCCAGCGCGTCGCGCCGTACGGTAGCCAGCACGCTCGCGGCCTGCTCACCGCCCATGACGGAAATCCGTGCATTCGGCCACATCCACAGGAAACGCGGCGAATAGGCCCGCCCGCACATGCCATAATTACCCGCACCGAACGATCCGCCGATGATGACGGTAAATTTCGGAACGTTGGCGCAGGCCACCGCGGTCACCATTTTTGCACCGTCCTTCGCGATGCCGCCCGCCTCGTATTTCTCACCAACCATGAATCCGGCGATGTTCTGCAGGAAGACCAGCGGGATACCGCGCTGGCAGCACAGCTCTATAAAATGCGCCGCCTTCAGCGCGGATTCGGAAAACAGGATCCCGTTGTTGGCAATGATGCCGACGGGGTAACCGTAGAGATGCGCGAAGCCACACACGACGGTCGTGCCGTAGAGCTGCTTGAACTCGTCCAACTCGCTGCCGTCGACGATGCGGGCGATGATTTCGCGCACGTCATAGGGCTTACGCGGATCGTTCGGAATGACACCGTATAATTCTTCCGCCGAATAGAGCGGTTCCGCCGGAGGCCGCACGGCAAGCTGCTCCGGCTTCGTCCGGTTCAGATTACCGACGATATTGCGCGCGATCGCCAAAGCATGGCCGTCGTCGACAGCGTAATGGTCGGTCACGCCCGATGTGCGCGAGTGCAAATCCGCGCCGCCGAGCGCTTCGGCCGAAACCACTTCGCCCGTCGCCGCCTTCACCAGCGGCGGCCCACCGAGGAAGATCGTGCCCTGCTCCTTTACGATAATCGATTCGTCCGACATGGCGGGCACATAGGCGCCGCCGGCCGTGCAAGAACCCATGACGGCGGCGATTTGCGGGATACCGAGGCCGCTAAGGGTCGCCTGATTGTAAAAGATGCGGCCGAAATGTTCCTTGTCCGGAAAGATACCGTCTTGCTGTGGCAAATTGGCGCCGCCGGAATCGACCAGGTAGATACAGGGCAGATTGTTTTCGCGCGCGACTTCCTGCGCACGCAGGTGTTTTTTCACCGTGATCGGGTAGTAAGTGCCCCCCTTCACGGTCGCATCATTGGCCACGATGACGCATTCCGTACCCGACACGACGCCAACGCCCGTGACAATGCCTGCCGCGGCAATATTATCCTCGTACATGCCATAGGCGGCGAGCGGCGACAGTTCGAGGAACGGAGACCCTGGATCACACAGCGCGCGAACCCGCTCGCGAGCCAGCATCTTGCCTCGCGCCACATGCCGTTCCCGAGACGCCTCGGTACCGCCGAGCGCCGTCGTTTCCGTCTTTTCCCTAAGGTCTTCGACGAGTTCCGCCTGCGCGGCGGCGTTTTCCTTAAAGTCTTTGGCGCGGGGCTTGAGTGTGGATTTGATGACCGTCATGCGTTTGGTTGTCCGTAGGAGTGCGCAATGTGCGCGTTAACATATCCAATGCGGGCCGCGCGGACACGCGGGAATTTCCGGCGAATCGCGCACGATGCCAATATCACGGCCACGATACGCGCCGGCCCGCAACAGCATTCGTCAGGAAAAGAGGTCAGAGCCCTTTTCTGCGTCACAGTTCCATTCTTCGCGTTAAGCGGTGCTTCATCCTGGCGCTCTTCTCTCTGCCAACCAAGGTAGGGCCGGCATCGCTGCGCTCCAGCGACATTCGAGCACAGGGAACAGACATGCGCGCCCATACCGCCCAATCGACAGATCCAAAGTCTCCTCGTATGCGACCGCCGTCCTTATACGATGCCCTCGGCGGCCGCGAATGCCTTGAACGGGTGCACAGGCGCTTCTACGACAAGGTGTTCTTTCATCCTATCCTCGGTGCGTTCTGCGCAGACAAGAACCAACGTCACCAGGAATATCAGCAAAGCGACTTCATGGCCGCGCAATTCGGCGGTCCGCGCGTTTACGGCGGCCGGTTTCCCGACGGCGCGCAGCAACATATGTTCATCACCGAGGCGCATTTCGAATTGCGACATAAACTTCTCGCGGAACCGTTAAGCGAAAGCGGACTTGCGCCCGATGATCACGCACTGAAAATCGCCGCGGCGTTTTGCATAAAATCACACTTTTGATTTTGGCGTCCATGCCATCGCCGCGGCCGAAACGACCGAGCCCAAGGCCATGACCGCAAAGGCCCAAAGCCAGGCTCCGGGTTCTTCAGGGCCGCCGCTCAGATCGACCGCCAATCCGACGGCGAGCGGCCCGAGAAACCCAAATGTGAATCCCAGCAAGCCAAAGAGGGCCAACGCCGCAGCGCGAGTTTCCACTGTCGAAGCCGCGACAATGCCGCCGGCAATCGCGCCGACATCGCCATAACTGGTAACGCCATGAACCAGAAGCAGCGCGAGAACAAGAACATAAGGGCCAGATGTCTGCCAACCGAGCAGGCCGCAAACCAAAACGGACGCTAGCGAAACCGCAAAAATGACCGTTTTCCGGCCCCATCGAACCCCGAGTTCCGCTATGGCGAGGTTCAAAGGGACGGCAACGAATACGGACAGACCAGCAACCAACGTCGGGTCCCAACCCGAGACAGCGCCATTATTCGACGCCGCGTTGAAAACCAGAAACGGCACGAACCAGACGCGTATAGCGAAAACCTCCCAAAGGTTTCCCGCGTAAGCGATAACATATCGTGTGATCTCCGCATCCCGGAGTGCAGCCCCTATGTCCGGAAATAACCGGCGCGACCGTATGTCGTTCCCGTCCAATGGCGGGCCGATCAGCAGAAGAACTGGTAGCGACAACAGGGAGCCGACGCCGGCGGCCACGAATGCGGCCTCCCACCCGAGCAGCTTCGACAGAAAACCGGCAACCAGAAACGAGCATCCACTGCCCGCCGCAAACGCGCCGGTATAAATAGCGCTGGCCCGGACTTGCGATGTACCGGTCAGTCGGTCCGCCAGCATTTTCATGCCGACAATGTGAATACCGGCGAAGCCAACGCCGGCGGCAAACCGGAATACGAGCGCCCACCAGAACCCATCGGCAAACAGTGCAACGCCAAAGGAAGCGGCCGCGCTAACCAGCGCCGCGACAGAATAGACGATACGGCCATCGGTCCGGTTGGCGGCGCCGGCCAAAAACGGCAACGCGACGGCATAGCCGGCGAAGTAGATGCCGCCGAGCCAACCGATTTCCGCGGCATCCATCTGCCATAGCACCGCCAACTCCACGGAGAGAGCCGGAACCGCCATGATCGCCAGCTGACCGAACATCAAACCTACGGACAGGGAAACCGTAATCAGCAAGGGCGACTGTCTCGTCAACTCAAAGCCATCCCGCCGAACGGGTCTTCCGTGGGTTGCCCATTCAAATTGCGATCGACCTGCGGATACATCAAACCAAGGCGAGCAGCGGTGACAACGACCGTTCCGTGTAGCGCGGCGAGACGTCGTCAACCGGCGGCAAATCCATTCGATTGTGCCAATAGACCGGCATACCGACGCTGGAAGCGCCGGGTATATCGGCAGCGGAGCCTGCGACGAACAGGATACGTTCGGGCGGCAGGCCTAACCGTTCGATGGCTTGGCGGTAGGGCTCCGGGCGAGGTTTGTAGAAACCGGTGCTCTCGGCCGTTGCAATCGCAGCGAAACGTCCTCCGGCTACGCGAACGGCTATTTCCGCCAAACGGTTCGATGAGTTCGTTGCGATCCCGACCGGAACGCGTTTTCGGAGTTCGTCGAGAACGCCTTCCGCTTCCGGCCAAAGCGTCAGCGCTGTCCACGAGTTCAGCAGCGAATTGGCGGTGCGCGCTGAAATATCCGTATTCTCGGCCGCCTCCCGGACGATATCCTCGTAGGGCCGATAGGCGCCCGCTTCGTATGTAAGCACCAGATACTCCCGGCGCCATCGCATACCGGCCTCTTCGGAACCGGCGATCCTGTTCCAGAGCGTCCATGAATCGAGCAGAGCCGTCAGCAGATCGAAGATAACGGCGTCAAATTGACGAACTGAATTGAGAGAAATTGGCATTTGAATTTTTTAGTTGGACGAAGAATGCTGTCCTTAGCTTGATGCTAATGCGCGACTGATGATGAGACGCTGAATATCGCTCGTCCCTTCGTAAATTTTACAGACTCGGACGTCCCGGTAGATACGGGCTACCGGAAAATCCTCCAGATAGCCGACGCCGCCATGGGTCTGGATTGCGTCGGAACAAACCGTCTCCGCCATTTCTGTGGCGTAGAGCTTCGCCATCGCCGCCTCTTTCAGGCAGGGGATACCGGCATCGCGCAGGGATGCGGCGTGCAGGGTGAGCTGGCGTGCGGCTTCAAGCTTGGTCGCCATATCGGCAAGACGGAAGCCGACCGCCTGATGGTTCACGATCGCAGTCCCCATGCTCTCGCGTTCACCGGCGTAACTCAGGGCCGCCTCGTACGCCGCGCGCGCCATGCCGATCGCCTGCGCGGCAATGCCGATGCGGCCGCCCTCCAAATTCGACAACGCTATCTTCAGTCCCTCGCCCTCCCGACCCAGCATCAGGTCCGGCGTCAGCGCCATGTTTTCGAAGCGCAGTTGACAGGTGTCCGATGCCTTTTGCCCCAGCTTGCGTTCCACGGAAGCCACTTCGTAACCTGAAGTATCCGTCGGAACGATAAAGGCGGAAATACCGCGCTTGCCCGCCTCCGGGTCGGTCACCGCGAAAGCGATGATCACATCCGCGTTCTTGCCGCTGGTGATGAATTGCTTGGTCCCGTTCAGTACCCAGTGATTGCCGTCGCGAACGGCGCGCATGTTTATTGCTGCAGCGTCCGATCCTGCCCCTGGTTCCGTCAGCGCGAACCCGCCCAACATTTCGCCACGCGCCAACGGACGCAAAAATTTTTCTTTCTGCTCGTCGCTGCCGAACTTGTAAATCGGCATGCAGGCAACCGTGTTGTGAACAGTCATGATCGTCGAGCAAGCACCATCGCCGGCGGCAATTTCTTCAATCGCCATGACGTAGGAGATGTTATCGGTTCCGGCGCCTTCCCATTCCGGCGGGATCAACATGCCCATCAGGCCGAGCGTACCCATCTCGCGGATGGCGTCGGCGGGGAAAGTCGAATCCCTGTCCCAGTCGGCTGCATATGGCGCCAATTTTTCGGACGCGAAGGCCCGCGCCATATCCCGGATCAAGCCCTGCTCTTCGGTGAGGATCATCTGCGACGCTCCTCGGCTACCACGGGATATCGAAGCCGTCATAGTTGATGAAGCGGCCGTTATCCTCCGGTTTCAACCGGTCGATGACGTTAAACATACCGCGCACACTGGTCTTCGTGTCGATCGCGGCCGTCGGGCCGCCCATATCCGTGCGGACCCAGCCGGGATGGAACAACACGCAGGCGACGCCGCGCGACTGCAACCCATTGCCCAGCACGTTCACCGCCGCGTTGAGACATGCCTTCGACGAGCGGTAAATAATCCCGTCGCTGGAGCCGGTTTGCGTAATACTGCCCATGATCGAGGATATGAAAACCATCAGCTTGCGGTCCGACGCGGCGACATTATCGGCCAACGCCGCCGCGACGCGGATCGGCGCCAGCGCGTCGATCGACAGCACTTCCGTCCAGGCGTCAAAGTCGATGTCGCCGAGCCCGTAGGTTCGGGGACCGTAGATACCGGCGTTGTTGAGCAGCAGGTCGATTGGCTCTCCCGCCAACGCCGCAGATAGCGCTTGTATGGAGCCTGGATCCGTAACATCGAGCGGATACACTTCGCCATCTAAACCAGCAGAACTGGGATCGCGGCACGTCGATATCACGCGCCATCCGGCTTCGCCGAAGCGCTCGACGAAACCCCGGCCGATACCCCGGCTCGCCCCGGTTATCAGTACAGTCGCCATTATCTCCCTACTCCCGGGGACGGCGTCGCGGGCGGCGCAGCAGCTCGCCACCGCAGTTGGGACAGATTTGGTTCATGCCACTCGTACAGGGCGTACAGAAACTGCATTCATAGGAACAGATCCAAGCCTCGCCCATATCCTCCAGCGCCGTATCGCATTTCATGCAGGCGGTCTTCATTTCCAGCGCCATCGCGTCGTCTCCCTAGTATGGCGTTCCGTCCTTCTTGAAGAACTTGAAGCCGCCATCGGCGAACTTTCCGGCCATATCGATATCCGGATAGGCCACTTCATCGCCTGCTGTCCGGTCGCCGACTTCAAGATAACGCGCCTCCGCACCGCTTTTATTGATCAGCTGGTGCCCATCGGCGACCCCCGCCGGGAACGCCGCCGTCATGCCGGGGCCAAGCACCTGCTCACCGGCATCCGTGATCAGGGTAATCTCACCCTCCAGCACATAGATCAGCTCGTCCTGCCGGGTATGCCAATGCCGCTCGGCGGACCCCGCCCCCGGTTTGAGAGTGACGAGATTGACGCCGAAGTTCGTCAGGCCAAGCGGATCGCCCAGCGCGCGTTTCTCGCGTGCGACACAAAGCGCCTGAAACTGCGCGGGATAGCTGGCGCCGATACGCGGCGACAAGGACGCGGGATCGAGTGCGGGTTTCCGAGGCCCGTCTGGCGAATCACTCATTGTTCATACCTCTTTTTCAGAACCGACAGCCTATTACTGCCTTCACATTAATATAAGTGCCCAAATCACCGCGGCGTTCAGCAAACTCAACAGGACGGCCGCGGACCCGACATCTTTCGCCGTTTTAGACAGCGAATTTATCTCGCTTCCGATCCTGTCGACCACGGCTTCCAATCCACTGTTGATCAGCTCGACGATAAGCACAAGGAGCAGCGACCCGATCATCACAGCGCGTTCCAAGCCGGTACCGCCCAGCCAAACTGCCAACGGCACAAGCACGACACAGAGCACGATTTCCTGCCGGAACGCAGTCTCCGAATGCCATGCCGATCTCAGTCCCGCCCAGGAGTAACCCGCCGCTTTGATGATCCGATCCATCGCCTAGTTTACGCGGTCTCCTGGAACAATTCTCGACCAATCAGCATGCGGCGGATCTCGCTGGTGCCGGCGCCGATCTCATACAGCTTGGCGTCCCGCAACAGGCGGCCCGTCGGGCTCTCGTTGATATAGCCCATGCCGCCAAGCGACTGGATCGCTTCCAGCGCCATCCAGGTCGCCTTCTCCGCGGTGTAGAGCAACACGCCGGCGGCGTCCTTGCGCGTCGTGTCCTGCCGGTCGCAGGCCTTGGCAACCGCGTAAGCGTACGCCTTGCAGGCGTTCATGGTGGTGTACATGTCGGCGAGCTTGCCTTGCATCAGTTGGAACTCACCGATCGGTTTGCCGAACTGCTCGCGCTCATGCACATAAGGGACAACCACATCCATACAAGCCTGCATGATGCCAAGCGGCCCACCGGACAGCACCATCCGCTCATAGTCGAGCCCGCTCATCAGCACCCGCACGCCGGAGCCGACCTCGCTGACCACGTTCTCCTCCGGAACCTCGCAATCCTCGAACACCAGCTCGCCCGTGCTGGAGCCGCGCATGCCGAGCTTGTCGAGCTTCTGGGCCACGCTAAATCCCTTGAATTCCTTCTCGATGATGAAGGCGGTAATGCCGTGCTGCTTCGCTGCCGGATCGGTCTTGGCGTAGACAAGCAGGACATCCGCGTCGGGCGCGTTGGTGATCCAGAATTTCGTCCCGTTGAGGACAAAGCGGTCGCCCTTCTTTTCCGCCCGCAGCTTCATCGACACGACGTCGGAACCGGCGCCGGACTCGCTCATGGCCAGCGAGCCGACATGCTCTCCCGAGACCAGCTTCGGCAGGTAGCGGCGCTTCTGGTCCTCGTTGCCGTTGCGGCGAAGCTGATTGATGCAAAGGTTGGAGTGGGCCCCGTAGCTGAGCCCAACCGACCCTGAGGCTCGGCTGATTTCTTCCACGGCGACGACATGCTCGGTATAGCCCATGCCGGACCCGCCATATTCCTCCTCGACCGTCAATCCGTGCAGCCCCAGCGCGCCCATCTTCGGCCACAGATCGCGCGGAAACTCGTCGCTTCTGTCGATCTCCGCCGCGCGTGGCGCTACTTCGTCGGCAGCAAAGCTCTGCACGGTATCGCGCAACATGTCGGCTGTTTCGCCGAGATTGAAATCGAGACCCGGCAATGCGTTGGGAATCATCGGCGCAACTCCTTGTAATCTTGTTTCAGATTATGCGCTCTTTTCGCCCGCTGTCACCCGCTCCAAATCCGCGAGCCGGTCAATGCAACGCGCGGACACGCCGTCCAATTCGCGCAAGGCGACCGCTATATCCGCCCGCTGCTGCAAGAGCTGTGTTCGCCGCGCGTCGATCTTTTCAATCAGCAGCTTCAATTGACTAACTTCACCCGGCGGCGCGTCATACATATCGACGATCTCACGAATCTCGGCGAGCGAGAAACCGAGACGCTTGCCGCGCAGGATCAGCTTCAGCCTCGTCCGGTCACGCTGTTCGAACAACCGCGTTTGACCGCGCCGCAGCGGCGACAACAGGCCTTCACCTTCGTAGAAGCGAATAGCCCGCGTCGTCACGTCGAATTCTCGCGCCAACTGGCCAATTGAATAGGTTGAATCCATCACTATATTTTATTTACGTTTACGTAAACGTCAAACTCTTTATGGCTTCATAGTGACTGCAGCACTATTTTAAAGAAGAACCATCGACGCGAGTCCCAAGAAGCAGAGGAATCCCACTACATCGGTAACCGTTGTCAGCACGATACTCGACCCGACGGCCGGATCGCCGCCCGCGCGATCGATCGCCAACGGGATCAATATCCCGGCGAAGCCGGCTACCAGCAAATTAACGATCATGGCGACGCCAATCACGATTCCGATCAACAGATCGGAGAACCAGAAATAGGCGATTGCCCCCATCAGCACGGCGAAGACCACGCCGTTGATGCCGCCGACCAGTATCTCCTTACCGACGATGCGCAGTGCATTGCTGGGCGTCAGTTCTTTCATCGCCAGGGCGCGCACCGATACCGTCAGGGTCTGGGTTCCGGCATTGCCACCCATCGATGCGACGATCGGCATCAGTACCGCGAGCGCGACGATCTTTTCGATCTCGGCCTGGAAGAACCCGATGACGATCGATGCCAGGATGGCGGTCATCAAGTTCAGAATTAGCCATGACAGGCGCGACTTGATCGTATCGACAACGGCCTCGTAAAGATCGTCCGTCGCCACGCCGCCGAGTTTCAAAAGATCTTCGTCATGCTCTTCGTGGATCACGTCGACCACGTCGTCGACCGTGATGACGCCGATGATCCGCCCCGCGTCGTCAACGACTGGCGCCTCGACCAAACCGTATTGGCGAAACAGAAATGCCACATCTTCCTGGTCCATGGTTCCGGGTATCAGTCTGATTTCCGGCTCCATGATGTCGGTCACGGCGACAGGACGCTTGGCCCGAAGCAGCCGGCTGGTCATCACGACGCCCAATGGCTTGTTGTCCGGGCCGACGACAAAAAGGCCGTAGAAATCATCCGGCACGTCCGGGTCGGCCCGCATATAGTCGATAGTCTGGCCGACATGCCAGACGGATGGCACCGCCGCGTACTCGCGGCGCATGAGGCGGCCGGCGCTGTCCTCGGGATAACGGAGGGCTTCTTCATACAAGGCGCGATCGACCGCAGGCACTTCCTGCAATAGCGCCTGCTGATCGGCAACCTCGAGCTCCTCGATCAGTTCGACGGCGTCGTCGACTTCCAGTTCATTGACGACGCGGGCCAACGCGGCGGGTTCGAGGTCTTCGATAAGGTCTTCGCGGACGGCTTCGGCCAAATGAACGAAGACCTCCGCTTCGAGATCATCGCCGAGAAGCTTTTCGAGCAACTGCCGATTATGTCCGGATAGTGCTTGAAAAAGGTCCGCCAAGTCCGCGGCATGCAGCGGCTCGGTCAACTCTTTCAGGCGGGGTCGGTCTTGGGCACCAATCGCGACTACGGTCTCACGGACGAGTTCGTCTGTGAGACCGTATAAGCGTTCCAGCTCAACGTCGTCTGTTACG
>Ga0315338_1003302_pt1 | contig 14285 bp, 14 predicted proteins | sample ASW8metaG_FD_204518 | JGI IMG/M metagenome (GOLD analysis project Ga0315338, IMG submission 204518) | Ammonia-oxidizing marine archaeal communities from Monterey Bay, California, United States - ASW #8 | ecosystem: Environmental > Aquatic > Marine > Coastal | place: USA: California | collected... | reverse complement strand
GACCTCGACCCCCTTGCCGAAACCAGGCTGCCGGTGACCGGACGCGCCGCCGCGGGACACCCCCTGGAGCGGCCGGCGCGGCGCGGCGAAGCTGTCCGAATATTCACCGGCGCCGCCTTACCCCCGGGCGACGACCCGCCGGATACGGTCATGATGCAGGAGGATTGCCGCACGGATGGCAGCGACGTGGTCATCATGCCCGGCATAAAACGCGGCGCCAACCGGCGCGCGGCCGGAGAGGACATTCGCACAGGCGAGACCGTTTTGCAGTCCGGTCAACTGATGCGGCCGCAGGATGTCGGCGTTGCGGCGTCGCTTGGCCGCACAAAGCTTTGCGTGTTCCAGCCGTTAAGGGTTGCGGTGTTCTCCAGCGGCGACGAGTTGCGCGAGCCCGGCGAGACCCTCGATCCCGGTGCAATATTCGATTCCAACCGCTTCGCCCTGTCCGCCGCGCTGTCGCAACTCGGCTGCTCCGTGACCGACCTCGGCATCATTTCCGACGATGTCGAAATTCTCCGCAAAGCATTGCAAAACGCGGCGGCGGATCACGACCTGCTGATCACCTCCGGCGGCATGTCGACTGGCGAGGAAGATCATGTAAAGGCCGCCGTCGAGGCGCTTGGATCGCTTCATTTTTGGCGGTTGGCGATCAAGCCGGGCCGGCCGGTGGCACTGGGTCAGATCGAAACGGAACAGGGTCCTGTCCCGTTCGCGGGTCTGCCGGGAAATCCGGTCGCCGCCCTGGTCACCTTCATGGTCGTCGCGCGGCCCTTGATCTTGCGTCTTTCGGGCGCCCGGTCGGCCGTGCCGATTAGCTATCGCGTGCGCGCCGGGTTCGATCACCGCAAAAAAGTCAGCCGGCGTGAGTTCGTCCGGGCAAGGATCGTTGCGGATTCGGATGGCTGGCCGATGGCCGAGAAACATGGCCGCAGCGGCGCCGGCGTCCTGTCCTCTTTGGTCGGGGCGGACGGTCTGGTCACGCTGCCGGAGGACATGACCTTTCTCGAAGCGGGAAGCATGGTAGACTTCCTGCCCTTCACCGAGGTCATGCCATGAAAATTCTCTACTTCGCCGGGCTGCGGCAGCGAACCGGGATCGGCGAAGAGGATGTCACACCGCCGGACTCGGTGTGCGATGTCGCGTCGCTGATCGAATGGCTGAAACAGCGCAACCCCGAATTCGCAGAGGCGCTGCAGGACACCAGCGCCCTTCGCGTCGCGGTCAATCAGGAGTTCGCGAGTTTCGACACCGTCCTGTCGGGAGACGAGGAAGTCGCCTTGTTCCCGCCGATGACGGGAGGCTGAATTGACAATTCGGGTGCAGCGGGAAGACTTCGATGTCGGCGCGGAAATTGCGGCGCTGACCGAGGGCAATGCAGGCATCGGCGGGGTTACGAGTTTCGTCGGGCTGGTCCGGGACATGGCGGATGGCGAACGAACCAGCGCGATGACCCTGGAACACTATCCAGGCATGACGGAGAAAATGCTGGCCGAGATCGATGCCGAAGCGCATGATCGATGGCCATTGGAAGCCAGTTTGATCGTCCACCGTTACGGGCGGCTCGAGGCCGGGGACCGTATCGTCCTGGTGATCGCTGCCAGCCCGCACCGCGACGCTGCGTTCGAAGCGTGCCGGTTCCTGATCGACTGGCTGAAGACGAAAGCGCCGTTCTGGAAGCTCGAAGAAGCCGGTGACGGGGCGGCGCACTGGGTCGAGGCAAAGGAAACCGACGACGTCGCGGCGGCGCGCTGGGACACCAATACAGGGACGGGAAAAGCGGGTTAGTCATGGCGGAAATTATCAATCTGCGGGAATACCGGAAGAGCAAAACCCGCAAATCGAAAACCAGCCGCGCAGCACAGAACCGGGCGAAATCCGGCCGCAGCAATGCCGAGACGGCCCGCGACCGGGATTCCACAGAACGCACCGAGGCCGAGATCGACGGCAAGAAAATCGAGCGGGGCGAAGGCGACCGGCCCGCCGAACCGAAATAGGCTCCTAGACGATGCCGCAATCCGGAGTCTTCCAATACCTGTCGATCGACCGGGTCCGCTATGGCGCACCCTTCGATGAGGCTGTTGCATCGGAAACCGCACAGGTCGACGCCAAGCGGGTTTTCGTGCTGGCCAGCGGGACGCTGGTCCGCGAAACCGATTGCATCGACCGTCTGCGCGCGTCGCTTGGCGAGAGGTTTGTCGGCCTATATGACAAGGTCGGCGCGCATACCCCGCGCGACGGGGTCGTCGAAGCAGCCAATCTGGCACGCCAATCTGACGCGGACCTGATCGTCACACTGGGCGGCGGATCGGTCACGGACGGCGGCAAAATGATCGTGCTGTGCCTTGCCAACGACGTTCGCGACCCAACCGAGCTGGACCGTTATTTTACCCGCATCTCCAATGATGGCTCGACCGAGCAACCGCAGCTCGCCGAACCGAATGTCCGGATGATCTGTGTGCCGACCACCCTTTCGGCCGGCGAGTTCAACTTCACTGCCGGCTGCACCGATACGGCGCGCGAGGTGAAGCAGCTGTTCCGGCACCAGCGCCACGCGCCGCAATGCATTGTCCTCGACCCCGCGATAACACTGCACACACCGGAATGGCTGTTCCTGTCGACCGGCGTACGGGCCGTCGATCATGCTGTCGAAGATCTTTGTTCCCGCGATGCGCATCCTTTCGTCGACGGAACCGCGACGCACGCGCTGAAGCTACTCGGCCGCGGTTTGCCGCGAGTGACGGCGGACCCAGCAGACCTGGAAGCGCGGCTCGACTGCCAGACCGGCGCCTGGCTGTCGATGAACGGCGCGCTGGCGGGGGTCACGAAGGGCGCCAGCCACGGCATCGGCCACGTCCTCGGCGGTACGGCAAATGTCCCGCACGGGCACACATCCTGCGTCATGCTGCCGAATGTGCTGCGTTACAATAGTGCCGTGAACACCGACCAGCAGGACGCGGTAAGCGCGGCATTGGGCCGAGCGGGAGAGGCAGCTGCGGTCGCCGTTGGCGATCTTATCACAGGCCTGGGGCAACCGGGCACACTGCGCGCCGTCGGCGTGAAATCGGAACAGCTCGATATTATCGCACGCAACGCGATGCACGACCGCTGGATTCACACCAATCCGCGGCCGATCACCTCGCCGGACCAGGTCCGTGAAATTCTCGATATGGCGTGGTAGGTGGCGCCGCGCGGCTTGCACATGATTCACGGCCTGCATTTCAATAATATTCGCGGCGACATCACCGGCGGCCTGACCGCCGCGGTCGTGGCGCTGCCACTCGCGCTGGCTTTCGGCGTGGCGTCGGGCGCGGGACCGATCGCGGGTCTCTACGGCGCGATCGCCGTCGGGTTCTGCGCGGCGCTGTTCGGCGGCACGCCGGCCCAGGTGTCCGGACCGACGGGACCCATGACCGTCGTCATGGCGGTCATCGTCATACAGTATCAGCACGACCCGGCCCTCGCCTTTACCGTGGTCATGATGGGCGGGCTGTTTCAAATCCTGTTCGGGATGTTCCGCATCGGCCATTTCATCGATTTGATGCCCTACTCGGTCGTGTCCGGATTCATGAGCGGTATCGGCTGCATCATCATTATTCTGCAAATAGCACCGCTGTTCGGCCATGATTTGCCGGACGGCGGAACCTTGGGGGCCCTTATCGCCCTCCCCGACACCATCTCGACGCCGAATTTCCATGCCCTGATCGTCGGTCTGGCCTGTTTCGCCATCGCCGCCTTTACGCCGGCGCGGATCGGCCGGGTCCTGCCGTCGCCGCTGATCGCCCTCTTCATCGGGACCGGGATGGTGTTTTTCCTGTTGCCGGCGGCGCCGGTCCTCGGTGTGGTCCCGACAGGACTGCCCGAATTGCGGCTCCCCATTCTGTCGCTGGAAGCGCTCCCGCACATGATTGGTTCCGCCCTTGTGCTGGCAGCGCTGGGATCGCTCGACAGTCTGCTGACCTCGCTGATCGCCGACAACGTCACCCGCACGCACCACAAGTCGGAGCGGGAACTGATCGGCCAAGGCATCGGAAATATGATCTCCGGGCTGATCGGCGGACTGCCGGGTGCCGGGGCGACCATGCGCACCGTCGTCAATGTCCGTGCAGGCGGGCGGACGCCGATTTCCGGCGCGCTGCACGCGGTCGTCCTGCTGGCGATCGTTCTCGGATTGGCGCCGCTCGCCGCCCACATCCCAAACGCCGTCCTGGCCGGTATCCTGTTCAAGGTCGGCGTCGACATCATCGATTGGGATTACCTCAAGCGGATGCGCCGGGCGCCCAAGCAGGGCGTCATCATCATGGCGGTCGTTCTCGGCCTGACGATCTTCGTCGATCTGATCGTCGCCGTGGCAGCAGGTGTCGTCATGGCAAGCCTGCTGTTCGTCAAGGCTATGGCCGACCTGCAGCAAGCCGATATTGGAAGCGCGCGCGGGACGCGAGCGGATATGGCGTTGACGGAGGAGGAGGCCGGGATACTGGAACGCGCCGGCGGACAATTGCTGCTTTTCAGTTTTTCGGGACCGATGAGTTTCGGCGTGGCCAAGCGCCTGTCGCGGCGCCTGGGCCTGGCGGACGATTTCACCGTCCTGGTGCTGGACCTCACCGCCGTGCCGATGATCGATTCCAGCGCATCGCTGGCTTTGGAGGATGCGGTCCTCGATGCGCTGCGACAACGGCGCGGCGTTTACATTTCAGGTCTCGCACCGCGCGTACGCGACACGCTTGACCGTGTCGGAACGCTCGCGAAACTCTCCAAGGATTGCTGTCAGGAAAGCCGGTTGTCGGCCCTTCGCGCCGCCGGAGCGAACGCGAAAAGCGACAATTAACACTTACGCGGCGTTGAGAGTCGCCGGCACCTCTCGGCGTACTTCGGCGTCATAATCTTCCATCAGGGATTTCGTCAAATCGCCCGGCGTGAAGCTGTACTCGCCGATTTCGCGTACGGGCGTAACCTCGACCGCGGTTCCCGTCAGGAACACTTCCGACGCGCCCGCCAACTCTTCGGGCTTGATGTGCCGCTGAACGATCTCGTAGCCACGGGCCTCGGCCAACGCCATCACGGTGCGTTTGGTGATGCCGTCGAGGAAACAGTCCGGCTCCGGCGTGTGCAGCTTACCGTCTCCGAGCAACATGAAAATATTCGCGCCCGTCGCTTCGGCGATGTAACCGCGGTAATCGAGCATCAGCGCATCGGCGAAACCTTCCTTTTCCGCGTCATGCTTCGACAAGGTGCAGATCATGTAGAGGCCCGCAGCCTTCGTCTTGCAGGGGATCGTGGCCGGGTCGGGCCGCCGCCATTTCGCCCATTTCATGCGGATGCCCGCCATCCGGTCGGCGAAATAATCCGGCCACTCCCAGGCGGCGACGGCGACATTGATCCGCGTCGTCTGCGCCGACACGCCCATCATCTCGGAACCGCGCCATACAATCGGGCGCAAATAAGCAGCCTGGAAACCCTGGGCCTCGAAGACCTGTTTGCAGGCGGCATCGATCTCCGCGACGGTGTAGGGCATTTTCATATCCATCGACTCCGCGCCGGCGCACAGACGCTCGGTATGCTGGGTCAGCTTGAAAATGCGGCCGTCATAAGCGCGCAGTCCTTCGAAGACGGCGGAGGCATAGTGCATCGCGTGCGACAGGACATGCGTCGTCGCGTCCTTCCAGGGCACCAGTTCGCCGTTCATCCACATCGGGCCAGGCCGGTCGTCGTAACCCATTTCCATCACTTTTCTCCTTTGGCGTGCCGCCAAACCCCACCCCCGTTCAACGTATGAGATGGGAATCTCATGATCATTTCGCCTTGCGGGGATGCCAAAAATTGCCAATAACCATTGAAATTGTAACATACCGTCGCAAATTCGGCGAAGGATGTAACATTCTAACTTTTTTATGTCAACAATACTGACATATAATTATTTAGCCTTAAACGGAGCAACCTAATTGTGAACACGCCGGCCGAACCCAGCGACAGTCCGCTTTTTCTGCGCGATGAGGCGCTCCGCCAAGGCATAGAAATGCTGTTCTACGCCTATCGCGATTTCATCGCCGAGCCCGACGCGATCCTGCGGCGTTCCGGATTCGGACGCGCCCATCACAGGGTCATCTATTTTGTCGGCCGCTACCCGGACGCGACCGTGTCGGCGCTGCTCGACATCCTGCAGATTACCAAACAAAGCCTCAGCCGGGTGCTTAGCCAACTTGTACGAGAGGGATATATCCAACAGGAGAAGGGCCCGCGGGACCGGCGGCAACGCCTGCTGCAACTGACGGAGAAGGGGCGCGCGCTGGAGCTGCAATTAACCGCCGACCAGCGGGCGCGCTTTGCGCGGGCCTATGGCGACGCCGGGGGCGACGCGGTCGATGGGTTCCGCAAGGTCATGCTGAGCCTAGTCTCGCGCGACGAAGATCGCGAACGATTCGAAGGTTTCGACAAAACGCCACGCTAATACATTCGCATGCAATCGTCCCGTCCGGCCGATATAATCGTCGGATGAATGCGGATATGTCGCATATCCTCGTCGTCGACGATGATCGACGGCTGCGGGAACTGCTTCAGAAATATCTGATGGACAATGGCTTTCGCGTCACCGTAGCAACGGACGCGGCAGACGCGAGGCAACGCCTGCGGGCGATGGAATTCGACCTCATTGTCATGGACCGCATGATGCCCGGCGAAGACGGCCTGACCTTCACCCGCTCGATCCGCGAGTCCAGCGCGGTGCCAATCCTCATGCTCACGGCGATGAGCGAAACAGAGGCGCGCATCGACGGGCTGGAAGGGGGCGTGGACGACTATCTGACAAAGCCCTTCGAGCCGCGCGAGTTGGTGCTGCGTATCGGCACGGTGTTGCGCCGCGCTCAACCCGCGCCGGCAAATCGCGAAATCCGGCTGGGCCAGTACGTGTTCGATCCGGAGCGGGACATTCTGTTGGGCGGGAACGGCGCACTCCGCCTTACGACAACCGAGGCGAGCCTGCTGCGCGTTTTGGCCGAGAATGTGGGCCGGGTGCTGAGTCGCGAAGCGCTGACCCAGCTTTGCGCCATCGACGGCACCGACCGCATGATCGATGTCCAGGTAACGCGATTGCGACGCAAGATCGAACCGGATATGAAAGCGCCGCGCTACCTGCAGACCGTCCGCGGGCAAGGCTACGTGTTGCGCCCGGATTAGGAGCTTGTCTGATTAATGCTAAATCCGGCCCTTTTCATAAAACGGTTTTTGCCCCGGACCCTGTTCGGCCGGTCGTTGCTGATCATCGTATCGCCGCTGATTCTGCTCCAGGTCATCTCCACACATATCTTCTACGATCGCCATTGGGACACGATCACGCGGCGGCTCTCGAGTTCGATCGCGGGCGACATATCGATGGTCCTGAACATGCTGCGCGAGAGCCCTGGGCCCAAGAACCGCGTCGCCATCTTCAACCGCGCCCGCAATACGTTCGGTTTTATTATTACCCTGGAGCCGGGCGTGATCCTGCAAAACAAAAAATCGAACCCGGCCAATGAGCGGATCGACCACTTCCTGAGTATCGCGCTGGAAGAGCGCATCGGTCCGCGCTTCCATATCGATACCACCTCGTTCAAGGAGCAGGTCGTCATCGACGTACAGCTTGCCGATGCTGTTCTGCGCGTGGTCGCGCCGGGTGACCGGCTGTTCAGCTCAACCACCTATATCTTCATCATGTGGATGGTGGGGTCGTCGCTGATCCTGTTCGCCGTCGCCTCCATCTTCATGCGGAACCAGATCCGGCCAATCCGGCGGTTGGCGCTCGCCGTCGACGGATTCGGCAAGGGCCGGCCGGTCGAGGAGGATTTCCGGTCCGGCGGCGCCCAGGAAGTACGGCAGGCTGCCTCCGCCTTCAACCTTATGCGCGAACGGATACAGCGGCAAATTCGCCAACGGACGGACATGCTGTCGGGCGTGAGCCATGATTTACGGACGCCGCTGACCCGCATGAAACTGCAACTGGCGATGCTCGGCCGCGCGCCGGAGATCGACGAGTTGAAAGCCGACGTTGTCGAAATGGAAAAGATGATCGAGGGCTATCTGACCTTCGCCCGCGGCGAAGGCGACGAAGAGGCGCTCGAAACCAATCTCAGCGATGTCGTCGACGAAGTCGTCGCTCAGTGGAAGCGCAATGGTGCGGCGATCGACGCACATGTCGAAGGCCGGCTCGATGCCTGGTGCCGCCCCAACGCGGTCAAACGATGTCTCGACAATCTTATCGCCAACGCAAACCGCTACGGCACTCATGTCTGGGTCCGCGCCGGCAAGCGTGGTGACGTCACGGAGATCGCGATCGACGATGATGGACCAGGGATAGAAGAAGAATCGCGCGAAGCGGTCTTCCGGCCGTTCTTCCGGCTCGACCAATCGCGAAATCCGGAAACCGGCGGCACTGGCCTGGGGCTCGCTATCGCCCGCGATATCGCGCGGGCGCATGGCGGCGACATTCACATGGAAACCTCGCCGCATGGCGGGTTGCGCGCGTTGGTCCGTCTACCGCTCTAAAAGAACGAAATCGTAGCCGGGAGCATCGCCGACAGCGGGATGCGACGCGCGGCTCCGTTCCCGCCAAGTGCCGCGATCGATCTCGGGGAAAACGGTATCGCCGGTCGTATCGATCTGCACCTCGGTGAGATAGATGCGGTCCGCATGCGGCAAGGCGAGCGCGTATATTTCGCCGCCGCCGACGATCATGATTTCGTCCACCCCGTCCCGTTGCGCGATATCGCCGGCCAGCGAAAGCGCCGCCTCCCAATCAGGAGATATGAGAACGCCTTCCGCCGTAAAATCCGTTTGGCGCGTGATGACGATATTGGTGCGGCCCGGCAGAGGCCGCCCGATCGATTGAAAGGTCTTGCGGCCCATGATCAGGGGTTTGCCCATGGTCACGGCCTTGAAGTACCGCAGGTCGGCGGGAAGATGCCACGGCATTGTCCCGTCCCGGCCGATGACGCGGTTGCGTGCCATGACGGCGATGAGGCACAGGCGCGGCGTCAAACGGCGACCTTACCGGCGATATGCGGATGGGTCTGATAGTTCTCCAGCGCGAAATCTTCGTAGCGGAAGGCGAACAGGTCCGTCACAGCGGGATTGAGCCGCATGACAGGCAACGGGTAGGGCGGACGCTGAAGCTGGATATCGACCTGCTCCAGATGGTTGGCATAGATGTGCGCGTCGCCAAAACTGTGCACGAATTCGCCCGCTTCGAGTCCAGTCGCTTGCGCCATCATTATCGTAAGCAGGGCATAAGACGCGATGTTGAACGGCACGCCCAGGAAGATGTCGGCGCTGCGCTGATAGAGCTGACAGGACAGCCGGCCTTCGGCGACATAGAACTGGAACAGGCAATGACAGGGCGGCAGGACCATATCGTCGACTTGCGCCACGTTCCAGGCGCAGACGATAAGGCGCCGCGAATTCGGGTTCGATTTGATCTCGTCTAACAGCCGGCCGATCTGATCGATGTGGCCACCGTCCGGTGCCGGCCAGGACCGCCATTGCGCACCATAAACCGGTCCCAATTCGCCGTTTTCGTCGGCCCATTCGTCCCAAATGCGCACGCCGTTCTCGCGCAGATAGGCGACGTTCGTATCGCCGGCAAGGAACCACAGCAGTTCGTGGACGATCGATTTGAGGTGCAGTTTCTTCGTGGTCAACAGGGGAAACCCCTCAGCCAAATCGAACCGCATCTGGTGCCCGAAAACGCTATAGGTCCCGGTTCCCGTCCGGTCGCCCTTGTAGGCACCGGTCTCGCGAACCCGCCGCATGAGGTCAAGATATTGCTGCATTGCCGCCCAATTCTACCTGATTCGTACCGCTGCACTATCCGATTCCCGAGGTCATCTCGAGATCATATTTTGCGCAAGCCGGGATCGAGCCTTTTTTTATCGCTCCGTTCCGCCTATATATGGAGTGTCGGGAGACCGACTATGGCGTTACAGGGCTTTATGGAATAAGCGTCGCGGACCCGGGGGCGGTACCCGGCGCCTCCACCAACTTCCGATCTGTTGTCGGATACCGAGGGGGCGAAATAGGATCGACGCGCGTGGTAAAGATTTGGTCTGCGCCCGGCATGGCACCACCGTTATCGGGCTAAATCGCTTAATTGCGAATGATAACTTTGCGGGCGAAGCCCGTCTCGCTGCTTAGTCTGACTAGGTAAGCGCGGCCCGGGGGGCGCCGGGCAACAGAAGCCCCCCAACTACCGCCCGGTAGGAAAGAAGACGGCGGAACAGCCGTGTTGCAGGGGGACTATGGCGGACGATTTGATGCGATACGACCTTATGGTCGAACAGGCCTTGCGCAGTGTCGTGCGCGAAGCAATGGCGCTTGTCGCCAAGAAAGGACTCCCTGGCGAACATCATCTCTATATCACGTTCCGCACCGGTGAAAACGGCGTGCAAATTCCGGCATATCTTACAGAGCGATATCAGGAAGAAATGACGATCGTCCTGCAGCACCAATATGAAGACCTGACCGTGGACGATGACGGATTCGCCGTATCTTTAAATTTTAATAATGTGCAGGAACAGTTGCGCATCCCGTACGACGCGATTTCGGCATTTGCCGACCCTTCGGCCAATTTTGGATTGCAGTTTAAGTTCGAGGACGCGGAAGAGACCACACCAGGTCAATTCCTCGCGCCGAACAACGAATTTGAAACGGACGATCAAAATAACGGCGAGGCGAGCAAACCGGAAGAACCCGAGGATACCGGTTCGGACGGCAATGTCGTCACCCTCGACACCTTCCGGAAAAAGTAACGGCCAGCTCGGTCGGTCCAATCAAGTCCCCTTAGCTTAAGCCTCCGTGAGGCGTCCCTGACATACACCGCGCGCGAATTTTCGATGCACAAGTACAATTCGACGTGGCTGGCGGAAATTTGACACGGTAGACTGGCCCTTCGACCGTGAAACGCTGCAGAGGGGAAAGCACATGCCCGCCACCGATCACCCAACGATGTTCCCGCTCGGCGCGGATGATACGCCGTACCGAAAGATCTCATCGGATCACGTCAGCGCCGTATCGCTGGACGGCGAGTCCGTGCTCAAGGTGGCGCCAGAGGCGCTATCCGTTCTGGCCGCGGAAGCGTTTCGCGATATCAACCACTTCCTACGGCCGGGACATCTGGCGCAACTGCGCAAAATTCTCGACGACCCCGAAGCCTCCGACAATGACAAGTTCGTGGCCTACGACTTGTTGAAGAACGCCAACATCGCGGCGGGCGGCATTCTGCCGATGTGTCAGGACACCGGCACGGCCATCGTCATGGGCAAGAAGGGCGAACGCGTCTGGACCGGCAGCAACGACGAATCCGCATTGGCCGAAGGCGTAATGCGCACCTACACGGAGAGCAACCTGCGCTACAGCCAGGTTTCACCGCTGTCGATGTACGAGGAAACCAATACCCGCACGAACCTGCCCAGCCAGATCGACATCTACAGCGAGCCGGGCGACGCGTACAAGTTTCTTTTCGTCGCAAAGGGCGGTGGATCCGCCAACAAGACTTATCTTTTCCAGGAAACGCCCGCGATGCTAAATCCGGAAAAATTGATGCCGTTCCTGGACGAAAAAATCAAATCGCTCGGTACGGCCGCCTGTCCGCCCTACCATCTGGCCGTCGTCATCGGCGGCACTTCGGCGGAGCTCAACCTGAAAACAGTCAAGCTGGCGAGCTGCCGATATCTCGATTCCCTGCCGACCGAAGGCGGCGACAAGGGACAGGCGTTCCGCGACCTCGAGATGGAAGAGGCGGTCTTCAAAATGTCGCAGGGCATGGGCATCGGCGCCCAATTCGGCGGCAAGTATTTTTGTCATGACGTCCGCGTCATCCGCCTGCCCCGGCACGGCGCCAGCCTGCCGATCGGCATCGGCGTGTCCTGCTCTGCCGACCGTCAGGCGAAAGGCAAGATTACCGAGGACGGCATCTATCTCGAACAGCTGGAGACAAACCCGGCCCAGTATATGCCGGAGACGGTTTCCGAGGAGCTCGGCGGCGAAGTCGTCAAGATCGACCTCAATCAACCGATGTCGGACATTCTCGGAACCCTTACGAAATACCCGATCAAGACCCGGCTATCGCTCAGCGGGCCGATCATCGTCGCCCGCGACCTCGCGCATGCGCGGTTGAAGGCGTTGCTCGATGCCGGTAAGGAACTGCCGCAATATATCAAAGACCACCCGATCTATTACGCCGGGCCGGCCAAGACGCCGGAGGGTTACGCCTCGGGGTCGTTCGGGCCGACCACGGCCGGCCGCATGGATTCCTATGTCGATCAGTTCCAGGGCGCCGCGGGCAGCATGGTCATGTTGGCGAAGGGCAACCGGTCCGACGTCGTTCGCCAGGCCTGTCAGCAACATGGCGGTTTCTATCTTGGGTCTATCGGCGGACCGGCGGCACGCCTGGCCCTCGATTGCATCAAGAAAGTTGAGGTCGTCGAGTATGAGGATCTTGGCATGGAAGCGATTTGGAAGATCGAAGTCGAGGACTTCCCGGCCTTTATCGTCATCGACGACAAGGGCAACGACTTCTTCAAGGCGCTTTAACGACCAGAATATTGGATGAAATTCGCCGCCGGCACTGTCTTGGAACAGTCCTGGCGGCGGGTTCCATCCGTACTACAGGTTCGAGACGTCGTCATGCGTGCTGGCGGCAATCGTCATCACTTCCTGAATTTCGGCGACCGGGACATTGAGCTCTTCGAGAGTTGCCTGCAGATGAACCGCGACGGCTGCGAAATGCGCTTCGCCCAGCCCTTTCTCTTCGGCCAAGGGCTTATGCGCCGCGCGTAGGGATTTACCGCTGTACCCTTGCGGCCCGCCAACCGCGGCGGTCAGGAATATGCGCCGCATGAAACTCTGGCGGTCCATGTCGACACCCGCGAAAAACGGTCTAAGCGAAGCGTCGGCCATGATTTTGGCATAGAAATTATCGACGGCAGCTTCGACGGCGGCGTCACCGCCAAGGCGCTCGAACAGGCTTTCCTTCGCCGTTACCGTTTCGGCAGGCCTATCGGCCGATCCGGCTTCCGGAAATTTTACGACATTGTCCTCGTCGCGTTTCGCGCGCGCTTTCAACGGCGCGGCGCCCGCTTCTGTCGTATCTTTCGTTTCGCGTTTTATCAGATGGTCGGATTTTATCAGTTTCGTCTTTTCCTTCGCGGCCCGCTCGGCTGCAGGCTCACGTCGTGTCAGAACAACCGGTGGCGTTTGCGTCAGGATATCGGTATCCAGGATCCGTTCGAAATCCAGGACGACAAGAAGGTCGTCCGGCAGCCTGTAAACCCCGGTACTGAGCCGGCGCAGCTTTTCACCCAGCGTCGCAGGCGGCTTTTCGTAATCGCGCCGGGCCAAGTCGCGTACATCGCCGATCGAATCGACAAGCAGTGAGTAAAGGTCGCCATGATACTCGACGGTGATCCCCATGCCGCGATTCTCGTCCGGCTTCGCATCAAGGCCGAGGCAACGTCGAAGATTGATTACGGTCACGATTTGGCCGCGCAAGTTCATGACGCCGGCAATTGCCGAAGGCGCCAGCGGAACCGGCGTAATCAAGCGTGGTTCTACAATATCTCGCACCTGCAGGATCGGAACCCCAAACATCTGGTCCTCGATCACCATCGTGACTAATTGTACCTTGTCGATATTGACTTGATCTGAATTCTCGACGACGGCTAACTCGCTCATGAGGCACTCCTCGGGCACGGATTCCGCATCGCCAAGCCAGTTCGGCGGATTTGTTAGGTTTCCCGACGATAGCGCTATTGAGTTAACGGAGCCTTTACGGCGGCGCCTGATTTACGGCAACGAATTCCCTGCCTTAAACCTCTGGGACGTCGATGGGAAGGCCGTCGCGATTGCCCCATTCGTTCCATGAACCGAGGTAGTTGCGCACCTTTGGATAACCGAGCAGCCGGAGAGCCAGGTAGGCATGCGCGGACCGGTAACCGGTCTGGCACAACGCGATCACCTCCTTGTCCCGCGTCACGCCATGCGCTTCGAACAAGGCGCGTAATTCCGGCGCCGACTTCATCGTACCCGCGTCGGTAAGGTGGTTCACCCATTCCAGGTGAACCGATTCCGGAACGTTGCCGCCGCGCGCCGCGCGCCGGTCCTCGCCTGTCCACTCGGCGCGCCCGCGGGTATCCAGGACGATGGTATCAGGGTCGCCGATCGACGTCCGCACGTCGCGGTACGTCGCCAGACGGCTGCGATCGGCCGAAAACTGAAAAACCGACGGGCTGACGGGGGACGCGTCGCGCGTGACCGGCAGACCA
>Ga0315338_1003301_pt1 | contig 14297 bp, 9 predicted proteins | sample ASW8metaG_FD_204518 | JGI IMG/M metagenome (GOLD analysis project Ga0315338, IMG submission 204518) | Ammonia-oxidizing marine archaeal communities from Monterey Bay, California, United States - ASW #8 | ecosystem: Environmental > Aquatic > Marine > Coastal | place: USA: California | collected... | reverse complement strand
AAGCGCCATCAACGCCAGCTACAGATCCACCAGCATCGCAGTTATCTGTCCAAGCCAGGTTGGTCATAGCAGGCACATCAGCCAAGCACTCCACAGTAATGTTTGCTGGAGCCGCCGCCAAGACAGGTGGTGTAGTATCGTCAATAGTTATTATTTGAGAAACAGATTGATTATCACTATCACAAGGACTCACATAAGTCCAAGTTCTAGTTATAGTTCCACCACAGGTATTTCCAACTAAAGCGCCATCAACTCCTAATACTGAACCTGAGGTTGTATCACAGTCGTCATTCCATATTAAGCTAGTCATAGCAGGCACATCAGCCAGACACTCAACTGTAATATCAATTGGAGGTGGATCAAAAGTAACTGCCCTAATTGCTGAATCTAATATTTTATCAGGATTTACTTCAGCTGCAACTAAACTATTTTCATAATTAGATGATTCAATAAATACCAAATAACCTAGTGAAAGGTGCTTTTTTAATGAAAAATTGTCTTCATAAAGAACTTCATTCGAAACAGTATGACCAATAGCAGAAAAAGATAATTGTAAGGTAATACAAAAGAAAAAAGTTATTAAGTAGTTTTGCTTCATTGCATATAGTTACAAACAACCTAGGTTGAAGGTTAATTAAGGTGGTTAATTGCAGTGCGCAATTAATCCTTTTTCTATTCGGATTAATTATATGCTAATAATCTATTTTCTAAGGGATTAAATAAAGATATGTCAAACTATTCCTCCTATGCTATTTTTTCGGTTAAATACTAAATATTTCTGTCAACTGTCAGAGTTAATTATTTTCAATTGAATTCTAGTTCAAAAAAATGTAATTATTAAAGTGCAATCACAAACAATATTTTTGTAAAATTATTCAGATTAACAATAAAACGAAACGCACAAAAAAGAATTATCTTTGCTCACTAATTTTTGCTACTTATAAATGCTTCAAGACATTTTATCCAATCACATAAAAAAAGCCATAAAAAGTTTATTTAATACTGAATTAGAAGCTGTTGAATTCCAGGCCACACGAAAGGATTTTGAAGGTGATATCACAGTAGTTACATTTCCTATGCTTCGTGTAGTGAAAATGAATCCAGCTCAATTGGGTGAAGATTTGGGTAATTTCCTTGTTCAAAATGTCCCTGAAATTGAAAAATTTAATGTAGTAAAAGGATTTTTGAACCTCGTCATTACTAATTCACATTATGTGAATTTTTTTAATGGTATTAAAAATGAAGATTCTTTTGGGTTGGTTAATTTATCTAGTGACAGGGCCGTGATGGTTGAATATTCCTCTCCAAACACTAATAAGCCACTTCATCTTGGTCATATAAGGAACAATTTACTGGGTTATAGTGTAGCCGAAATATTAAAAGCTTCAGGTAAGAGAGTCTATAAAACCCAAATCATTAACGATAGAGGGATACATATTTGTAAAAGTATGTTGGCTTGGCAACGATTTGGAAATGGTGAAACACCTGAATCTACGGGTATGAAAGGTGATAAATTGGTAGGAAATTATTATGTCAGATTTGACCAAGAATACAAAAAACAGATTGCTGAATTAATTGACAAAGGACAATCTAAAGAAGATGCTGAAAAAACAGCGCCAATTTTACTTGAGGCGCAAGAAATGCTTAGAAAGTGGGAATCTGGTGACGAAGAAGTAGTGTTGCTTTGGAAAAAAATGAATGGTTGGGTCTACAAAGGATTTGAAACAACTTACAAAAATTTGGGTGTAGATTTTGACACCTTATATTATGAAAGTGACACTTATTTGTTGGGTAAGGAATTTATCGCCGAAGGATTAAAAAGCGGTGTCTTCTTTAAAAAGGAAGATAATTCGGTTTGGTGTGATTTAACAGAAGATGGTTTAGACGAAAAAATTGTACTACGTGCTGATGGCACGGCAGTTTATATGACCCAAGATATTGGTACTGCTATTCAACGTATTAAAGATCATCCAGACGTTGGAGGCATGGTTTATACTGTTGGAAATGAGCAAGATTATCATTTTAAAGTCTTGTTTTTAATTCTAAAAAAATTAGGTTTTGAATGGGCCAAAAACCTATTTCATTTAAGTTATGGAATGGTTGACCTTCCATCTGGTAAAATGAAAAGTCGAGAAGGGACTGTTGTTGATGCCGATGATTTAATAGTGGAAATGACTCAAACAGCTAAAGAAATTTCTCAAGATCTAGGTAAATTGGATGCCTATTCGGAAAATGAAAAAGAGAACATTTACAGAATTATAGGATTAGGTGCTTTGAAGTATTTTATCTTAAAGGTAGATCCTAAAAAGCGCATTTTATTTGACCCCAAAGAATCAGTAGATTTTCAAGGTAATACAGGTCCATTCATTCAATATACTTATGCTCGAATTCAAGCCATTTTAAGAAAAGCAAATTTTGATACCACAATCTCATTGAGTGCCGATAAGCTGTCGTTACATGAGAAAGAAAAAGAGCTCATCAAGCAATTGCAGTTATTTCCAGAAGTGATTCAAAATGCAGCCGAAAATCATAGCCCAGCTCTCATTGCAAACTTTACTTATGATCTGGTCAAAGAATTCAATTCATTCTACCAAAATGTATCCATTCTAGGTGCAGAAAAACAAGAAGAACGACTGTTAAGAGTACAGTTGTCAAGTTTAGTTGGAAAAACAATTAAGAATGCATTAAATCTTCTTGGTATTGAAGTACCGGAACGCATGTAATTTTATTCGCCAATATCTTCATTCCATAATTCAGGTTTTTCGGCTATAAACTTGGTCATCAAATCTTTACATTCTTGACTTCGTAAAACTATTACTTCAACATCACGTGATTTTAAAAGTGTTTCCTCTCCCATAAACGTATCGTTTTCACCTATTACGATTTTTGGAATTCCGTAAAGTAAAATAGCTCCTGAACACATAGAACAAGGCGATAAGGTGGTATATAAAATTGATTCTTTATAGACACTTGCTTTTTGCCGACCTGCATTTTTTAATGCATCCATTTCACCATGTAAAATAGCGCTCCCATTTTGAACTCGTCTGTTATGACCTCGTCCTATGATTTTATCATTATGTACAAGAACAGAGCCGATAGGAATTCCACCTTCTTGATAACTTTTCTTGGCTTGAATTATGGCTTCATTTAAAAAATCTTTATGCATAGTTTATTCTTTTTTTTCTAATCTATAAACATAACCCAAGCTGGAACCTGTAAAATCGGCTTGACCTAAATTACCATTAATATGTGCTCCAAAGAATAGATTGTGTTGGGGTGATTTGTTGTTGTTAATCAAATAATATTTTAATCCCATTCTACTTGAAATCGTTCTTTTTATTTCATAATACCAATCGAGTTCACCTAAAACAACAACGTGTTCACCTTGTGCAGTATCGAATTCATAACCTTCATTTAATATCCAGTCAATCTGGTAAAATGGTTTGTGAATATTAAATCCGAGATCAAATTCAAAACCAATATGGCCTAATAATAATTCGGCAGTCACAAAAAAACCGAAATTTGATGCATAGCCAAACGGATTCTCTTTAAAAATTGGAAAATCTTCAGCTACTAAATCTTCATCGTTTTTAATATAGTCGTAATAATGCTGATAGAATCTGTAATAAATTCCTCCACCTAATTTGAACGTTTTATTAATGATCTTTCCAGCTGAAAAAGCAACTGTATACACAGGTTTCTTATCATTAAAAATTTCAGATAAAACATTTATACCATAATCGGCTCTAGCAGAAAAATAGGTTTGTGATGATTTTTCGTATATGGGTTTATCAATAAGTTTATGTTCATCATCAGTAGAAATATTTGCAGAAACACTTGCCAGAAATGAATTGAGACCTTGATTTGGTAATCGCGTATGACCATTTGAATGGTGGAAATAGCCTAAACCAAATCGCCAATCTATTTTATCACCATGTAATACATCATAATAGGCAAAAGACTTAAATGACCAATTGATGCTTGTTGTGATCGCCTTATTAAAGGGGTTTGTATTGACGTCATACAAGTTGTTCATATAAGATGCACCCATGGCAACATATAAGTTCAGTCTTTTTTTAATTCTGAACTCCACAAAAGGTAAAAACGAATAAGCTTGACCTAGTTTTTCCGAATTACCAAAATCTATATATCCTAATGTTATTCCTGTTTTTGGATAATTGAGTCTTGCTGCCCATTCTTGTTTGTTATTTGAATGATAGTTACCAAAACTTACCAAAAACCCTGTTTGTAAATTTCTATCAGGGAAGCCTTCGTTGGCTTCGGCTGTTATACCTACAATAAATTCAGGAATGATAAAAAGTGAATTGTTTTCTTCAATCTGTTCTGTTTGAGCGAAACTTAGTTGACATAGTACTAAGACCATCAGGACAAAAGAGGTTGATCTCATTTAGTTGGTTGTTAGATTGATAACGAAAATACTAAATTAAGCCGAATCAGATTTTTCTAAAAATGAAATCTAAAACTTAGATTTGGTGTTATTCCAAGCGACTGGTTTTCAATTTTTGAGATATTGTTATCATCACTTAATGTATAATAGGAGTTTATTGTAGTTTGTGCATTTAATAAATTCCAGAGTGAAAGTCCAACAATTGCGTTAGACCTTCCCAGAGTAAACGTGTAGGTAGCAGATAGATCTACTCGTAGATAATCTTCCAAATTATTAGCATTCGGACTATTATAGTTAATTGAATTATTAGCAATTGGCATTGTAGAATTGAAATCTGTAAACGGTTTACCGCTGCGCCAGTTTGCACCTATGGCTAGCTTAAAATTATTGAAAGAATAACTACTTGCTAGTCGTAATGAATGACGAATATCTGCGTTATTTGGAAATGCTTCACCATTGTTTAGGTCACTAAAAGTGTAGTTGTTAACACTATACGAATAACTCAACCAAGTACTAAATGCTTCAAACTTTTTATTGATTAAAAAATCAATGCCACTTATGCGAAAACTACCAATGGCATTGACAAATTGATATTGATTTTGAAAGCCTTGACTTCTGGATGTAATGCCTTCAACATCTTTAGAATATCCTTCAGCACTCATAATTAAGTTCTTTTTGTTGTAGTGAATTCCGAGTGAAATTTGTTTGCTTTTCACTATTGGAATTGTGGAGTTATTTGCTAAAATCCAACGTCTTTTTTCAACACCTAAAAAGTCGTTTTGAAGATCAATTATTTGTGTTGTAGTCTGACTTTTTAATTCACCTAAAATCTCAAACCTGAAGTACTTTAAAAATTTCTGACTAATACTCAACCGAGGTTCTACAATAAATTCGTCGAACTTCTCTATATATGTGTTTCTTAAACCTAATCTTACAGAGGTATTTCTTGAATTTGATGAAAACTTGAATTCATTAAATAATGAATGTGTTCGCAGCACTTCCTTAGTATAGCGCCTAAATTCAGGGTTGTCAACGTCTTCAAGATTACTGATACCAACTTCAATAAATTGATAGCCTCCAAAGTAATTGAGGTTTTCTTCAATTTGATAATTGGCATGTAATTTCAATCCTGAATCAATCACTTGATTTTCTTGAATCAAGCGTTGTTGATTCGTAATATTAAAGTTAGTAGCATCTAAGTTGTAATGCGACACATAAAATTGAGCAGAAGTCTTTAGGTTTTCGTTCCATTGCCTTCTATAATCAATACTGCCAGCTAAATTAAATTGGACCAAATTGCTATTAAGAGTTTCATTTACGTCATTGATTGTTGATTGTTCGTCGTAATCAAGATTATTGTAGATGGTGACTGCATTGACACTAATTTTATCCTTATTAGAAATATTCAAAAGCCATTTTAATGAAGTATCATAAAAATAAAAATTTTGATTTTGAGAGATGGTACTATTGTTCTGATTAGTAACATCAGTGTCTTGGAAAATTCGTTTAAAATACTGATCGTATGTAGGTGTTGTAAACCAATCTGTCATTGATCTTCTGGAGGCGATTTGAAGTTCATTTTTTTCGCCTATAGGAATTTTGGCAAACCCATCTGCACTAATAAGATTTAGTCCAATTCCACCAGAAAAATCATGTTGCAAAGTTTTAGAATTTTGCATGTCAATAATACTGGATACACCGTCTCCATACATGGCACTTGTACCATTTTTTGACACTTTTACAGTTTCCGTTAAATAAGGACTAAAGGCAGAGATCAGCCCAAAAAAGTGGCCAGATTGATACATTTTAATGCCATCCCAAAGAATCAGATTTTGATCATGTGTGCCACCGCGAACATTGAGATTGGAGACACGTTCATCGACACTCATAACACCAGGTAATGCTTGAATACTTTGCAATACATCTGGCTCAATTAATCCTGGTAAAATGCCAAATTGTTTTGGCTTAAACTGAGTGATGCCATCAGGTTTTAACGAAATACCTTTGGTTAGATAATTCATCACAACAACTTCCTCTAAAAATTGTGTTGTAGTAATGTCTGTTAAGGTGTCAATTCTAACTACAATATTGGTATCGCTTATTAATTGAAATAATAAACCAGTTTCAGATTGTAAATAGTCAAGTATTTCGTTTAATGTTAGATCTTGTTCGGGCGAAGAAATTTCAATGGTATTTATATTGGCATCAGCATAAGTAAATGTCACATTGAATTCGGATTCAATTTGACTTAATATTAAAGCGAGAGGTTGTGTGACTTCAGAATTAGTTTGAGAGAAGAGAGAAGAAATTCCGAAGAAAAAATAACCAATAAATAAGCTAGTAATCGTTTTTTTACTCACGCGATAATACAATAGTACTATGGTCTTTTAAACTATACGTTAAATTTAAAGGTAAAGTTATCGATTTTAACGCAAGTGTTTTGTCATTATGAACAAAACTTCCAGTAAAACGTTGTTCAAGATCAATATCTTGTAATTCAATGGACAAGTTGTATTGCCTTTCAAATTCATTAATAACAAATTCAAAAGGCATACTACTGAAATAACTTTCGTTGTTTATCCAAGACGGATTTGAAGCGGTTTCTTTTTCTTTAGCAATGTAATTCCCATCTATTATTAGAAAGTTATCTCCAGGTTTTAATACCTCTGTTTTGGTGTCATATTCAACCATTACAGAGCCTTCATAGCAAATAACCTCAAATAGATTATCGCGTTGTTTTACATTAAATTGTGTGCCTAAAACTGTTACTGAACCAGAAGGTGTAATTACAGTGAATTTTTTTCCTTTGGAAACTTTAAAATAAGCCTCTCCATTTAAAGAAATTTCACGATCTGAATCCCAGTTTCTTTTATTATATGATAATGTAGATTTGGCATTTAATACAACTTCAGAAGCATCTGGCAATTCTAAGGTTGTTTTTTCAGCAATTAGCGTAGAAAACTGATCGTCTGAATTAAAAGTGAAATGATACACGCCTAGACCAATCACCAAAACAGCAGCAATTTGAATGACATATTTAACCCATGGTGTTGTTGCTTTTTCGGATTGCAAATTCATGGTTTGTTTTAACTTTAAGAATTCATCAGTAATGGCGTAATCAGGCAGTTCTAGCTGCTGAATACTATCAGATACTTTTACCAATTCCTCGTAGTCTTCAAGAGATTTGAAAGCCTCGAATTCTTGGGTGGAAAGCTCGTTATCTAACCATTTTTTTATGAGTTCTTCTCGTTTCATTTCAATCATATAACAGTTAAGAACATAAAACTCCTACCTAGAGCTTTAATTTTTTTCTAAAGTTCTTTAATTTCTTCTTTGAGTTTCTTTAATGCACCATAAATACGTTTTTCAACAGCTTTGGTTGAAATATTTAATAATTCTGCAATTTCTTTATGTTTTTTACCTTCAATTCTGTTTAAAAGAAAGGCTGTGCGTTGCGCTTCTGTTAAATTGGCAATGGCCTTTTCAAGTTTTAATTGATACTCTTTTTCACGCATTACAAATTCAGGACTTTCATTTGTATGCATTTTGGGTTTGTGCTGTCTAAATTTTAATACTACTTTTTGATGCGCTGCTTCATTTAGCATGAGATTATTGGCAACAGTAAATAAAAACGACTTTGCTTTAGATGGCGCAATCTTACCGCAGTTTTCCCATAATTTTATAAAAGAATCCTGAACTTTGTCTTTCGCATTAAATTGTTGGCCAAACTTGTAGTATAAAAAATCATGGAGATTTTTAGCGTGTTTTTGAAAAAGTGTAGAAAATAGATTTTCATCACATATATTATCTCGAATATCTTTTTGCATTATGCGGCGTTAGGTATGTTAAAAATAAAAAAACATTTTAGAAGGTAGGAGTTTTTCACTTAATCCTGTTCTATATATAAAAATTGCAGTTTAACGAAAACCCAAAACTTATGAAACCTAAATTTAAAATCTTTCTATTATTAAGCCTTTTTGCCCTAATATTTGTGACTTCGTGTCAAAAAGAAGTGTTTGAAGAAACACAAAACGAAGAACAAATTCTTAACCCAAATTCTACCATCGTTAATTTGATGCAATCAACAGTGACCAATAATGGTTCTGTCGATGATATTTTAGATGAATCCAATTGCTTTACAGTAAACCTACCTGTAACAATTGTGGCCAATGGTATTACAATCACCATTAATTCTCTGGATGATTTAGAACTTTTGGAAGAAATATTTGAAGAATTTAACGACGATACTGATTTTCTTGAGTTCTTCTTTCCTATCACAATTATATTAAATGACTACACCCAAATTACTATCGAAAATGAAGATCAATTACATGACTTCATAGAAGAATGTATTGGTGATGATGAAGTTATAGAATGTGTTGATTTTGTGTATCCAATCTCATTTTCAATATTTAATTCTGAATTTGTGATTATTGATACAGTTGTTATTCATAGTGATGAAGAACTGTATGAGTTTCTTAATAATTTGAATAATTCTAATGATAATGTTGTTATCGCTAGTCTTAATTTCCCAGTTTCTTTGAAATATGCTGATGGAACTATTGTAGAAGTGCATAGTAACCAAGAATTACAAGCTGCCATGGAACTTGCAGAAGAACTTTGTGATGACGATAATGAAGACTGTGATTTAGGAATTCAAGGATTGGAAGAGATTTTAAAAGAATGTCAATATGAAGCTAAGTTTTATAGTGCTAATAATGACCTATTAAATGTAAATCAGTTAGATTTTAATGCTGACGGTGAACTTATTGTGAATGGTGTAATAACTGTTACTGAAGAAGGAACGTGGTCATTGTCTGAAACTGATGAAGGTTATGTATTAACAATTGAAGGTCTTGAAGCTTTTGAAAATGTTAATGGCAATTGGTTGCTTACTAATTGTTATAATGAATACTTGACGTTCACTGATGGAGATGTGCGCATGAAATTGGATCAAGATTGTGAAAATGATATTGATTGTAGTGCTCAAGAAATCAGTGCTAACTTAGTAGAGTGTCAATGGTATGGTGTTTCAAGTTTATACAATACAGTTGCACCTGAAATCTTTACATTCTTTGAAAATGGAACGGTTTCTATAGCCAATGATCCTACTGCAAATTCTGGCACATGGGATATTCAATTGACTTCTGCTGGTGTTGTTCTAGTTTTACATTTTGACAACGACCCAAATAATTTGTTATCACGTGAGTGGTTAATACTTGAATGTGATGACCAGAGAATCAAGGGTTGGAATGGTGACCATTATGTAGTCTTTGAACAAGATTGCAACAATGGAAATCCATTTGAATGCTATCACGATACTGAACTTGTAAAATGTGATGATGACGTTTTAGATGGATTAACTGAATTTAATCTTGAATTAGCGTATCCTAATTGCAATAATGATGATGTAGAAGTGTCTTTTCACGCAACACTAGGTGATGCTGAAACTGATGTAAATCAATTGCCTACTGCATATACCAATGTAACAAATCCTCAAATTATATATGCTAAGGTAACATTAGCTGGTTCAACAACTTATGAGGTATTTGAAGTTCATTTATATGTCGAAGATTGTACTACAGATGAGTGTACAGAATTAGAAGTTGATGATTATTTGCAAACTTGTGTATGGAATATCGTTAGCTACAATGAAAGTGATGACCTTGTTATTTTCACCTTAGATTTTAATGAAAATCAAGACTTGACCATTACAGGTGATGGGCAAACCATAACTGCTGGTTGGTCAACTAGCCAATCTAACGATGGTGTTGTTGTAGATTTTTCTAATGTTGCAGGTTCTAATATTCAAGCTATAACAGGAAGTTGGACTATTGTGGAGTGTGCTCCAGATCGTTTAAAAATGGTGAAAGGAGATGACTTCATGGTTCTAGAACAAGACTGTGAATAATAATAAAGAATAATTATTTAATCCATCTTACCATATTTGTTTTTAGTGGTTGATTAAAGAAGGCTGTCAATTTATTGGCAGCTTTTTTTTATGTTTCTAAAGGTTTCATTTATAGTCTTCAAATCCTTAAATTTGCATTTCTTGAAAATTAGATATTTGCATGTTCAATAGTTTAAGCGAAAAATTAGATAAAGCATTACACGTATTAAAAGGTCATGGTAGTATTACAGAAGTTAATGTTGCTGAAACCTTAAAGGAAGTACGTCGTGCATTGCTGGATGCTGACGTTAATTTTAAAACAGCTAAAGAATTTACCAATCGTGTTAAGGATAAAGCATTAGGTCAAGATGTATTAACATCACTTCAACCTAGTCAATTAATGGTCAAAATCGTAAAGGATGAATTGACCGAATTAATGGGTGGCGATGCTGAAGGAATTGATCTTTCTGGTAATCCTAGTATTGTTCTAATGTCAGGACTTCAAGGTTCTGGTAAAACAACTTTTTCAGGTAAACTGGCAAATTATTTAAAGAACAAAAAAACTAAAAAGCCACTTTTAGTAGCGTGTGATGTGTATCGTCCAGCAGCAATTGATCAACTACATATTGTTGGTGAACAAATTAATGTTGAGGTTTTTAGTGATAAAGAAAATAAAGATCCGGTAGCCATTGCGCAAGCAGGTTTAGCCCATGCTAAAGCAAATGGGCATAATGTTGTTATTATAGATACAGCTGGTCGTTTGGCAGTTGATGAAGCTATGATGACTGAAATTTCAAACATTCATAAAGCAATTCAACCACAAGAAACCTTGTTTGTAGTAGATGCTATGACTGGTCAAGATGCCGTTAATACCGCAAAAGCTTTCAACGATATCTTGAATTTTGATGGTGTTATTCTAACTAAATTAGATGGTGATACCAGAGGGGGAGCAGCAATTTCAATAAAATCTGTTGTAAATAAACCTATCAAATTTATTGGTACTGGCGAAAAGATGGAAGCGATAGATGTCTTCTATCCTTCACGTATGGCAGATCGAATTCTTGGAATGGGAGATGTTGTCTCTTTAGTTGAGCGTGCACAAGAACAATTTGATGAAGAAGAAGCGCGAAAATTACAGAAAAAGATTGCTAAAAATCAATTTGGTTTTGACGACTTCTTAAAGCAAATTCAACAAGTCAAGAAAATGGGAAATATGAAAGATCTCATTGGAATGATTCCTGGTGCAGGCAAAATGATGAAGGATGTTGACATTGACGATGATGCTTTTAAAGGTATTGAAGCCATTATTCATTCCATGACTCCTGAAGAACGTAAAAATCCATCGGTATTAAATGCAAGTCGAAAAAAACGAATAGGAAAAGGCTCAGGTACTTCAGTACAGGAAATCAATCAATTACTTAAACAATTCAATCAAATGAGTAAGATGATGAAAATGATGCAAGGCGGAGGAGGAAGAAAAATGGCCCAAATGATGAAAAATATGCCTAGATAAATTCAATTAAAAACTACCAACATGATATTACTCGATGGACGTAAAGTGAGCAATGACATTAAAGATGAAATTGCAGAAGAAGTGAAAAAAATGAAAGCCAATGGTGAAAAAGTACCACATTTGGCGGCAGTAATTGTTGGAAATGATGGTGCAAGTTTAACCTATGTCGGTAGTAAAGTGAGAGCCTGTGAACGAATTGGTTTTGAGTCCACTTTGGTTCAATTATCAAATACTATTAGTGAGTTTGAATTATTAGATACAATTGATGAATTAAATAACAACGATGATATTGATGGTTTTATAATTCAATTACCATTACCTCCTCAAATTAATGAGAAAAAAGTACTCATGGCTGTCGACCCAAAAAAGGATGTAGATGGATTTCATCCTATGAATTTTGGAAAAATGGCATTAGATATGTCATCTTTTATTTCTGCAACACCTTTTGGCATCTTAGAATTATTAGATCGATACAAAGTAGAAACTAAAGGTAAACATTGTGTCGTCATTGGTCGTTCTCATATTGTTGGAAGACCAATGAGTATCTTAATGGGTAGAAAAGCATTTCCTGGCAATTCTACAGTAACCCTAACACACAGTCATACCAAGAATATAGAAGAAATCACAAGACAGGCAGATATTATCATTACGGCATTAGGAATTCCAGAATTTTTGAAGGCTGACATGGTAAAAGATGATGTTGTTGTTATTGATGTAGGCATTACAAGAGTCCCTGATGAATCAAAACCAAAAGGTTATAGAATCACTGGAGATGTTGATTTTGAAAATGTAAGTAAAAAAGCTAGTTATATCACTCCAGTTCCAGGAGGTGTTGGTCCCATGACAATAGCAATGTTATTGAAAAACACATTGTTGGCGCGTGAACAACATTGCACGAAGTAAGAAAAGTATTACTACTTCTTACACTTTAACCAAAATAAAAAAACAAATAACTAAAAGCACTTAAACTTAGCTATAAAAGTTCTATATTCACTAATAGAATAAAAATAAGACTACTTATTCTCCAGGTAGTTGATATTCAGTTAATAGCATATAATCTGGTTGATTAATAGCAGTGAATCAACCCATAATCTACACGTAAAGTGTTACCACCTCATGTTTGGTTTTAACTAAAAATCAATTATCATGAAATTAATTGCTATTCCCTCATGTCAAGGCTCACTAGAGCGTTGCAACAACCTATTTTTTAATGTTCAAGTCAAAAAGCAATTTCTGCTACTTTTGGCTTTTTTGTTTTTAGGAACTGCCATTTCGTTTGCACAATGTCCAGATCATACAAGTAATGTGTGTGATGGTCAACGCGCAACGGTAGATGTTGATACCTTACCCTTTTGCGATGTAGGAGGTGATACTATTGATGGAGATATCTTTCAAAATTTAGACTGTGAAGATACCAACGGATTTAACTGTTTTGAGTTTAAATTTATTAGACAACCTGGTTCGGCTACTGAAAGTTTCACTTTTGATGTTGGACAAGGTCAAGGATGTACGGGTGAATTAGATGCTTCATATTTTGTTTATAATGGTATCACTTGTCAAGTATTATCAACTGGAGGGTCTCAAACTAATATCACGTTTCCGTTTCCAGACGGTATAAATGAAATATTTCTTTATTTATGTATTAATTCTAACGCTCAAGTAACAATGTGCAACGTGTGTCGTGAAAGACCACCATGTGTTGTTGATGTAGCTTGCAACGATAATTTTGATGATATAGTTGGTCAATATTGCGAAGGTGATGCCTGTAATTTACCAGCGCCAACAACGACAATTTCAGATGTATTTGTTCAATCAGAAATCTGTGATTTTGATCTTATTATGGAATCTTCAGATTCAGGTGAAACCGACTGCGTAGATGACAATGCTAATAATCAGGTTGACGTAACAAGAACCTATACGCTTAAATATTTTGATGTAGGTATAAATGATTTTATTATTGTTCAAACTTGTGAGCAGCAAATTACTCTAACAGAAGATAATTGCTGTGTAGATGCAGAAGCAGGAGATGATAATAGCACGTCGGTATGTGTTGGAACGGTTGTAGATCTTTCAACTTTGACAAGTGTAGATGATGGAACTTTTAATGATGATGATGCAACAGGGCAATTATCAGGCAGTAGCTTTGACACTGCTGGATTACCTGCTGGGTCTTATGAGTTTACATATACTGTTTTAGCCGAAGATCCTTGTGAAGATGATATGGCACTTATTACAGTAACTGTTTACCCAACGACTCCAGATGAGGAGATTGATGTTACAGTTTGTGAAGGCGATACATATGCATTTGAAGGACAGGATTATGGAGTAGGTCAGTATACATTCCCAAGATTGGATAACAACAATTGTCCATATGATACGATCTTAACGGTATCAGAATACCCAACGACTCCAGATGAGGAGATTGATGTTACAGTTTGTGAAGGCGATACATATGCATTTGAAGGACAGGATTATGGAGTAGGTCA